>ERZ779922.323-NODE-323-length-43043-cov-4.196311_pt1 | contig 43043 bp, 45 predicted proteins | sample MGYA00511544_ERZ779922 | MGnify/ENA primary metagenome ERZ779922 (study PRJEB29588, sample SAMEA2154516) | human gut metagenome | biome: human gut; feature: human-associated habitat; material: faeces | place: Denmark | collected 2008/2010 ... | reverse complement strand
ATGGTATATTCGCTGAATAAGATTACTCAAAGCAACAATTTACTTAAAAAGAGCGTTTTTTATTAATAAGTGCCTATGTAATAATAGAAATGACCTATCAATTTGATGAGATAGACCTGTGAAAAGATCAACAGGACTTATAGATGGTTTTAAATATCCGAATTTTTCAACAATCTGAAAGGAATTGTATTTTCAGATTGTTTTTTTATATAATGATGAAGGGAGGGAAATACATGGATATAGATTCTTTAAAAGCATCAAAGAAAACAAACCAGCTCTTTTTGGTTTGTGTCGATCATTATAATACAAGTCATGCAACATTTTATTATTATAAGAAAGAAGAAGAGTGGCAGCTTGTCTTACAAACACCGGCACTTATTGGACAAAGAGGCATGGGTGAAGGAAAAGAAGGAGCAAGACAAACACCTATAGGTGAATATACTTTTGGGAAACTCATGGGTATTGCGCCAAATCCTGGCACAAAGATGGATTATCATCAGATTACTGAAGATGATTATTGGTGTGGTGAACAGTATTATAATGAGTTTGTGGATGAAAAGACTAGGGACCATTCTCATTGTACAAAAGAGAATGATGAACACTTGATAGATTATACTAAACCTTATGAATACACAGCTTTCTTTAACTATAATAAGGAGTGTATTAAAGGGAGGGGCAGTGCTTATTTCTTTCATTGTTTTGGTACACATGACTATACAATGGGATGCGTTGCCTTACATCATGATGTTGTGAAATATCTCTTTACTATGATTGATGAGAAGACGATTATGATCATCGATTCTTACGATAATTTGTATAAATATTAGTTAGTGTTACTATGATAATTTTGTGTTATACTGTTAATAAATTCAGACTATGAACAAGAAAGGTGTAAAAGAAAATGTTGAAATTCTTGAAAATGGAAGGTATCGGGAATGATTATGTTTACTTTGACGGAATCAATCAGAATGTTCCAACAGATGAAACATTTATCAAGAAGGTATCTAATCGTCATATAGGTATTGGCAGTGATGGTGTCATTATCATCTTACCAAGTGAAACATGTGATTTCAGAATGCGTATGTTCAACCTTGATGGAAGTGAAGGAAAGATGTGTGGAAATGGAATCCGCTGCTTTTCTAAATTTGTGTATGATCAAGGCTTAACTGATAAGACAACATTGAAGATTGAAACACTTGCAGGAATAAGAACCTGTGAATTGAATGTAGAAGATGGAAAGGTAACAAGTGTCTGTGTAGATATGGGTGAGCCAATTACTCTATGTTCTGATATTCCGGTGAATTATTCTAAAATAGAGATGGTGAATGCACCTATTGAAATAGATGGTAATACATATTATTGTACAGCTGTTTCTATGGGTAATCCGCATGTCATCCAGTATGTAGATACACTTGATTTTGATATCGAAGCAATTGGTCCTAAGTTTGAACATGCTTCTTTATTCCCTGAATCAGTCAATACAGAATTTGTAAAGGTTGTTGATAGAGAACATCTAAAGATGCGTGTATGGGAAAGAGGCAGTGGTGAAACAATGGCTTGTGGTACAGGCGCATGTGCTGTGATGTATGCAAGTTATCTCAACAACAAGTGTGATGAGAAAGTGGATGTAGAATTATTAGGGGGTCATTTACAGATTGAACTCCGTGATAAGAAGATATTTATGACAGGTCCTGCAAGAACTACTTTTGAAGGTACATTAAAGGAGGAAGAATATGCTTAAAACTGCAGAAGAAATTATCCAGTATATTGGAAATGCGAAAAAACAGACACCAGTCAAGGTATATATCAATGGTCATGATTTACCTAAGGCTGAAGGATTCAAGATGTTTGGTACAGAAGATTCTAAAATCTGTATTGGAGATTTAGATGCAATCCGTGCTTATTTAGAAGAAAACAAAGATAAGATTACAGAAACTTATATGGAACAGGATCGTCGTAATAGTGCGATTCCTATGATTGATATGACAAATATCAATGCTCGTATTGAACCAGGCTGCTTTATCCGTGAACATGTCACTATTGGAGATAATGCAGTTATCATGATGGGTGCAGTTATCAACATTGGTGCTAAGATTGGTGAAGGTTCTATGATTGATATGGGGGCAGTACTTGGAGGACGTGCTGAAGTTGGTAAACATTGTCATGTGGGTGCAGGTGCAGTGCTTGCAGGTGTTATTGAACCCCCTTCAGCAAATCCAGTTGTCTTAGAAGATGACGTATTAATTGGTGCCAATGCGGTTGTTATTGAAGGTGTAAGAATTGGTAAGGGTGCTGTCGTAGGTGCAGGTTCTATCGTTACTAAGGATGTACCAGCAGGTGCCGTTGTTGTGGGTAACCCAGCTCGTATTGTGAAAGAAGAAAAAGATGACCAGACAAAAGATAAGACTCAGTTAATGGATGATTTAAGAAAGATCTAATCATGGATGATTTAAAGAGATGGCGCAGGGATCTACATCAGATTCCTGAACTAGGATTAGAAGAGACACAAACAACAGCTTATCTAAAAGCCGAACTGGAAAAGATGGGGTATCAACCACAGCCATTATTAGAAACAGGACTCTATGTCTTTATTGATCATGGCTATGGCAAAACAGTGGCTTTTAGAACAGATATTGATGGCTTACCTGTCAATGAAGAAACAGGTGTAGACTTTGCTTCTACCCATAAAGGAATCATGCATGCCTGTGGACATGATGGCCATATGACTGCACTTCTGGGCTTTGCGAAGGCTTTAAAAGAGAATAAAGAACCTATTCTTTATGATATTCTTTTAATCTTCCAGCCTGCTGAAGAATCTCCTGGAGGGGCACGCATTGTCTGTGAAAAAGGTTTATTAAAACAGTTTAATGTAGAATCTATTTTTGGTATTCACCTCATGCCTTTATTAGATGAAGGTGTGATTGCTTCTAAACCAGGTGGTTTAATGGCTGAATGTGGTGAATTAGATGTAAAAGTCATAGGAAGAGGGGCTCATGCAGGTTTACCTCATGAAGGTGTAGACTCATTACTTATTGCTTGTTCTTTAATAAATGAATACCAGCATATTTTGACAAGAATGAAGACGCCATTCCATTCAGCTATTATGAATATTGGAGAAATTCATGGTGGTACAGCACGTAATAGTGTTGCCAAGGAAACAGAATTCCATGGCACAGTACGTTGTTATAGTGATGAAATGTTTGCCCATCTCACAGATTCTATAGGACGTATTAATAAAGGTTTTGAAGAAGCCTATGGATGTCGAATTGAATGGAGCTGTCCACCATTCTATCCAGCTGTCATCAATGATAAAAAGCTATTTAACTATGTCTCATCAATTACTTCATTAAAAGAATTAGATGAACCACTCATGCTTGCTGAGGATTTCTCTTTCTATCAGAAAGAGGTAAAAGGTCTATTTATCTTTGTCGGTACTAAAACCAAGGAATTCCAGAGTGGACTTCATACAGGTACATTTAATTTTAATGAATCTGTATTACAGTCTGTTGTGGATATGTATATGAAAATCATTTTGAATTATCAGGAGGAGAACTAATGGGGTATTATGAAGAAGGAGAACAGTATTTTCTTCATGCTTATGGCAGATACGATACTGTTTTAGATCATGGAGAGGGAGTATATCTCTATGATACAGAAGGTAATAAATACTTAGATTTCTATAGTGGTATTGGTGTCAATTCACTTGGTTATGGTTATCCTGCTTATGTAGAAGCAGTAGAAAAGCAGTTAAAGACATTAACTCATGTGTCTAACTATTTCTATACTGTTCCTGCCGTTGAAGCAGCTAAGAAAGTAGTGGAGGCAACTCGTCTTTCAAAGGTATTCTTCTGTAACTCAGGTGCAGAAGCAACTGAAGGGGCATTAAAGCTTGCACGTAAATACTACTTCTTAAAACACCATAAGGCTGATAGTGAAGTCATCGCATTCCATCAGTCATTTCATGGACGTACTACAGGTTCTGTTAAGTTAACAGGTAATGCGCATTATCAGCAGGCTTTTGGTCCATTAATGGAAGGTGTAAAATATGCCACTTTAAATGACTTAGAAAGCGTTAAAGCCTTACTTACTGATCGTACAGGCGCTATTATTGTAGAACCAGTACAGGGTGAAGGTGGTGTCAATCCTTGCACAAAAGAATTCTTACAGGGATTAAGACAAATCTGTGATGAAAAAGATATCTGTCTTATTCTTGACGAAGTACAGTGTGGTATGGGAAGAACAGGAACAATCATGACTTATTTCCAGTATGATATCTTACCTGATATTGTATGTCTTGCGAAAGGTATTGGCTGTGGTGTGCCAGTAGGTGCATTTGTAGCTAATGCAAAGTTTGCGAAGGCAATGGAACCAGGAGACCATGGAAGTACTTATGGAGGTAATCCATTTGTGACTGCTGCAGTCTCTACTGTATTTGATATCTTAAAGAAGGATTCAATTGTAGAAAACTGTAAAGAAGTATCTGAATATCTTTTAGAAGAATTAGATAAAGTAGTCAAAGACTATGATTGTGTTGTAGGTCATAGAGGTTTAGGATTAATGCAGGGAATTGTATTAAATGTCCCAGCTAAGAAATATGTCCAGGCATTACTTGATGAAGGTGTTATTGTAGTCACTGCTGGTGAAAAGGTAATTCGTTTATTACCACCTCTAGTAATCACAAAAGAACATGTTGATGAATTTATTACTAAACTTAGAAAAGTTTTAGGATAAAATATTAAGAAATCTCTCACTTATGAAGGAATAAATAAGTGGGAGGTTTTTTTATATGCGTAAATATCCTATATATCTTCAGGATGATGAAGTATCCTGTGGCGTTTATTGTATCAAGATGATTTTAAAATATTATGATATTGAAGAAGACACACTCAATATTAAAAGAAAAGCACGTATGGATCATACTGGAACGACTATTAAAGGTTTAGTAGAAACATTGAAATCCTATGCGATAGAAGCAAAAGCCTATCATGCTTCTTTAAAAGACATAGAAGAACATATCACCTTACCTTGTATCTTACATACAATAGAAGATGGTATAGGTCATTTTGTAGTACTCTATGAAATCAAGGGAGATACGTATATTATTGGTGATCCAGCCCATGGTATTGTGGTCTATGATCAAGAAGAACTAACATCAATTTATACAGAGAATGTTGTATCTATTACACATATTGGGCGCTATTTTGAATATGAGAATAAGACATTTAAACAGTTCTTAAAGGAAATCAAGAAACTCTATCATAAAGATATTAGAAAACTAGGAAGCTATACATTCTTTATCACATTATTCTCTTATGTTTTATCACTTATCTATGCATCACTCATTGATTATATGAAGGTTAAAACACCTATTGTGGTATTAATGATTGTATCAGGTGCTTATTTTATTATCGGTTTAATAAAGATTGGAATAGAAAAGACAAAAGAGAAGAAAAGTATCCTTCTCACACGTGCTTTTGATAAAGAGTTTGTTTATACAAGTATTAGTCAAGTTATGGATCATAAAGGAGATACAGGAACACTCCATCCACAAATCATGGACTTATATCAGTTAAGTGAGTTTTGTATTGCCTATTTTAGTATCTTCTATGTAGATCTTGTTTCTATTGTATTAGAACTACTTGGTTTATTACTTATTTCTACGCAATTATCATTAGTACTTATTATTGTGTTAGTTATTCTAAGTATCTTTGTTTATTTTAAAAGTAAACATTTTATAGAACTCTACAAAGACTATATTGCAGCCCATATTGAATCAGAACATGCACTCATTGATTATTTAGATCAAAGAGAAATAGGAAAGAGATATTATGGAAAACATCAATGGCTTAAAAGATATGAACATTACTATGAGAATGAAGCCAATCATAAACAGGACCAGGAAGAATTCTCATTAACACTCTCTACTGGTATGCATATGATCCAAATACTTGGAGAAGCACTTATATTATTTGTAGGATTGTTCCTCTATCATAATAAGAGTATCAGCATGGGTGAATTGATTCTATTCTATATGGTTTATAATATGATTCTTATTCCCCTTATTCATCTCTGTACTACTTTAGTAGAATATTCTCAAAGTACAGTGCTTTATGAGAAATATAAGGAACTTACAACACCAGTCGTACAAGGTAAGCTATTGATAGAAGAACCAATTCATACTATTTATATGAATAATGTAAGTTATGCTTATGGCTTCCATGAACCTGTTTTAAATCATCTTGATTTAGAAATTAATCATTCATTCTTTATATTTGGAGATAATGGTTCAGGTAAATCTACATTAGCTTATTTACTAGAAGGTAATGATCCACATTATCGTGGTGAAATACTCATGAATAACAAGCCTTTAAAAGATATTAATCAGGATTCTTTAAAGAAACATATCATTCTTGTAGAAGAACATGAATCATTTATACCTGGTTCTATCAAAGAAGTATTGAATTGTGAGGATGAAGAACGTATACTTCATGTATTACTTTCCTTAACAGGAGAAAGATTGATTGAACTAGGAGATTCACCTATCACTTCTCAGGGACTTCCTTTATCATTAGGAGAACAACAGATTCTTTCACTTGCCCGTGCATTGTTGTGTGATGGAGATATTTATATTCTTGATGAAGCCCTCAGTCATCTCTCTTTTGAACGTAAAGAAATCATCATTCGAACTTTGTTTGAAACATATCCAGAAAAGTTATTTATGGTGATTTCACATGATAAAAAAATTATGAACATGGGATATGACTATGTTATAATGGAAAAAGGAAAAATCATCGAGAAAGGGTGATCATAAATGAATATAGATTTTGTATTTGATAATGAAGTAGAGAACTTTGAAAATAATTATGAACAGGATTTTACAGCTATTATTGAACAGGCTTTAAAGACTTTAGGTATTGAAGATGATGTAGAAGTATCATGTGTTCTTGTAGATGATGAAAGAATACATGAAATTAATAGAGAATACCGTCATATTGATCGTTCCACTGATGTCATCAGTTTCGCGATGGAAGATAATGATCAATTTTATGTAGAAGGTATGCCTAGAACTTTAGGAGATATTTTTATTTCTGTAGATCATGCTAAGAAACAGGCAGAAGAATATGGCCATTCTTTAAGAAGGGAAATGTGTTTCTTATTTACACATGGTATTCTTCATTTGTTAGGATATGATCATATGACAGATGAACAAGAAAAAGAAATGTTTGGCTTACAGGATCAAATCCTAGGTGCTTTAAGCATTGAAAGAGAGGGAGCCTAATGGATTATCAATATCTTGTAGATGAAGCTTTTAAGGCAAGAGAGAATGCATATACCCCTTATTCACATTTTAAAGTAGGCGCATGCTGTGAACTTAATGATGGCAAGATGATTTATGGTGCCAATATTGAGAATGCAGCTTATGGCTCTACAATGTGTGCTGAGCGTAATGCAGTATTTCAGGCTTATTGCCAAGGCTACCGTAAAGAGGATATTAAAGCACTTGCGATTGTAGGAGATGGACCGACATTGATTTCACCTTGTGGTTCATGTCGTCAGGTATTAAGTGAACTCTTGAAATCTGATACACCTATTGTATTAGGGGCAAGAGATCACTATGAAGTGACTAATATCTATGAATTATTACCTAGAAGTTTTAGTGAGGAGGATTTATGAGTTATAAATCAGGTTTCGTAAGTATTGTAGGACGTCCTAATGTAGGAAAATCTACTTTATTAAATCATATTTTAAAGACAAAATTAGTGATTACATCACCTACTGCCCAGACGACAAGAAATACAGTTCAGGGTGTTTATACAGATGATGAAGCACAGATTGTATTTGTAGATACACCAGGTATTCATAAGCCACAGGATGGCTTAGGATCATTTATGAATACAACAGCTTTAAATAGTATTGTAGGAACTGATGTGATTCTATTTATTGAACCTGCCAATGAACGTATTGGTAAGGGAGACCGTTTTATTGTAGAAAGGTTAAAGAAAGCAGAATGTCCTGTCTATCTTGTATTAAATAAAGCAGATCTTCTTTCTAAAGATGAATTAATGGATAAACTGATTGAATGGAATCAGATGATGGACTTTAAGGAAATCATCCCAATTAGTGCACTTAATGGGGATAATGTGGATGAATTAATTAAGACTGTCAAACAGGATTTACCAGAAGGACCAGCTATTTATCCAGAAGATACAATTACAGATCATCCAGAACAGTTCATTATGGCTGAATTTATTCGTGAAAAGATTCTTTATTTCACTCATGATGAAATTCCTCATGATGTGGCGATAGAAATTGAACAGTGGATTGAAGATGAAAATGGAATAGATATCATGGCTGTGATTATTGTGAATAGAAAGAGTCAGAAGGGTATTATTATTGGTAAGCAGGGTACAATGATCAAGAAGATCAAAGACCAGGCAAGACGTGATATGAAACGTTTTGCGGGTGTTCCTGTTAAACTTTCACTCTTTGTAAGAGTAGAAAAAGACTGGCGTAATAAAGCACAGTATTTAAAGGAATTTGGTTATAACCAGGATGACTACTCATAATATCGAGAAAACAGAAGGGGTTGTACTTAAAATAACTCCTTCAAAAGAATCTGATGCTATACTTTCTATTTATACATATGACTATGGTAGAATATCAGTCTATGGAAAAGGAATTAGAAAAATCAATTCTAAAAATGCGCGTGGTGTCACACCTTCCTCGTTAAGCTTATTTGAGCTAAATGTACGTAAAGGATTATCATCTCTTATACGTGCTTCAGGAATTAAGTATTATACACATATCCAGGATCATATAGAAACAGATATACTAGCACAATGCTTATTAGAATACTATTATCGCTATGTTCCTGAAAATAAACCTGATCTAGAGACTTATACATTTTTAGTAGATGCTTTAAAAGCTATAGATACAGGATATTCATATAAATTGATTTATGCATTGATTCTTGTCTTTATTATGAAAGATAACGGAATAGAGTTAGAAGTAGACGGATGTGTTCATTGTGGACATACATCAGTCACTTCTTTTTCACTTGTAGATGGTGGTTTTGTATGCCATAAGCATCAAACGCCACAGGATGTAGAATTATCTATAGATGCACTTAAGGCAATACGTCATATATATAAGACACCCATTGCCCATATAGATGCATTATCTATAGATGAAGCAGTACTTAAAGAGATATTATTTATATTTGAATATTATATTGATGAATATTGTGGAATATATCTCAATGCGTTACGTTTTGTGAAGGAATGGATATGAGGGGAGGAATGATGTATGAAGCATGAAGAAACTTATACATCAACACTACATACACATGTTCACTTTTTCATTTATGAACCACAGGTGATCATTAGAGTCAAGGCTGTCTTATTTGTACAGCATGATCTTAATGAAAATGCATCTAACTATGATCATTTTGCGAATTTCATGTGTGATAAGGGATATGTAGTTGTAGTGAGTGATATGGTCGGACATGGTCATTCACTTATTGATTTTGAACAAGGTTATTTTGGAAAAACAGATGTTCTTGATCATTTGATGAAGGATATGCATCATCTGCAGAAGGTGATGATGGCACGTTATACAGATACACCTTATTATTATATAGGTACAGGACTAGGTGCACAGATGATTCGTGAATATGCAGCGCGCTTTGGGGACTATTTCCAGGGAATGTTGTTGATGGGAGCAGTGTCCGGTGTCAGAGCGTACCGCTATAAGAATCTTTGTCTTAACTTCTTTAAGCTTATGAAGGGTGAAAGATATCATCTCAACAAACTGGCATTAAGAAACAGAATGAAGTTATCACATCATTTCAATGGAAATCATCCATTCTCTTATCTTACAGATAATGAAAAATTAGTAGATAGATTTTCTAATGATACATTGACGAATTTCTCTTATACAGTTAAAGGGTATAGTGATATCTATAAAATTTCTAGACATGCCAACAGTGAAGAGACATATCAGAAAACACCAACATACTTATCTACATGGATTGCATCTGGTGCACTTGATCCTCTTACTCGTTTAGGTAAAGATGCGCAGCTCATCTATCATAACTATAAAACACTAGGTATGGCCGATATCACATTAAAAATCTATGACAACAAACGTCATGCATTACTATTTGGTAAGGATCGTATCAATGTCTATACAGATATTCTTACCTGGCTAAACGCACGTACTTACATCTAACCTTTCTTTCAGAAAGGTTCTTTTTTAATACACTTATAATTGGTTGACAAATATACACTATAAGGGTATAAATAGTGGGACTATAAAGTTCATGGCTTAGGTTATTCCTAAGTCATTTCTTATCTCAAGGAGGAAAATATGGCTACAAAAGATATGGAAAAGCTAATTGCACATGCAAAAGGTGAAGGTTTTGTCTATCAAGGTTCAGAAATCTATGATGGACTCGCAAATACATGGGATTACGGACCAATGGGTGTTCAGTTAAAGAACAACATTAAAAACTTATGGTGGAAGAGATTCGTTCAGGAATGTCCTTACAACGTAGGTATTGATTCAGCAATCTTTATGAATCCAAGAGTTTGGCAGGCAAGTGGACATGTAGGTAACTTCAATGACCCACTTATTGACTGTAAACAGTGTAAATCAAGACATAGAGCGGATAAATTAATTGAAGCTTATGATCCTGAATTACATCCAGATGGATGGACTCCAGAAGAAATGATGACTTTTATTAGAGAACATAACATCGCATGTCCTGAATGTGGTGGACATGATTTCACAGATATCAGACAGTTCGAATTGATGTTTGAAACATCTATGGGTGTTGTAAAGGATGCAAAGAGCAAGATCTATTTAAGACCAGAAACTGCTCAGGGTATCTTTGTAAACTTCAAGAATGTTCAGAGAACATCACGTAAGAAATTACCATTTGGTATTGGACAGATTGGTAAATCATTCCGTAACGAAATCACTCCAGGTAACTTCATTTTCCGTACAAGAGAATTTGAACAGATGGAACTTGAATTCTTTACAAAACCAAATGAAGACTTAGAATGGTTTGAAAAATGGCGTCATGACTGTATGCAGTTCTTATATGATTTAGGTATCAAAAAAGAAAACTTAAGATACAGAGACCATGACCAGAAAGAACTTTCTTTCTACTCTAAAGCAACAACAGATATCGAATACTTATACCCATTTGGATGGGGTGAATTATGGGGTATCGCAGATCGTACTGATTACGACTTAGGACGTCATCAGGAATATTCTAAGAAGAACTTAGAATACTTAGATCCAGACACTCATGAAAAGTATCTTCCATACGTTATTGAACCATCAGTAGGTGCTGACCGTTTATTCTTATCAGTTCTTGCAGATGCATTCGAAGAACAGGAACTTGAAAATGGTGATGTAAGAAAAGTTATGCATTTCCATCCTGCATTAGCTCCAGTAAAGGTTGCAGTATTACCACTTACTAAGAAGCAGTCTGATGAAGCAATGGAACTTTATAATGATTTAGTAAAAGACTTCTATTGTGAATATGATCAGGCAGGTCAGATTGGTAAGAGATATAGAAGACAGGATGCTATTGGTACACCATTATGCGTGACTGTAGACTTCGATACAGCTGAAGATCATAGCGTTACTGTAAGAGATCGTGACACTATGGAACAGATCAGATTACCAATTGATCAGTTAAAAGCTTATATTGCAGATAAAACACGTTTTAACTAAGAGGATGATTAGATGGCAAGATTATCACAGGAAAAGATTGATGAAATCAGACAAAGCGTAGATATCGTTGATGTGATGGGCCAGTACCTTGAACTTCATAAAAAAGGCAAGAACTATATGGCTATCTGTCCTTTCCATGATGATAATCATCCATCTTTATCTATTTCACAATCAAGACAGATTTATAAATGTTTTGTATGCGGCAACGGAGGGAATGTTTTCACATTCATTCAGGAATATTTAAAGGTTCCTTTTGTAGAAGCCGTTATGAAAGTGGCAGAGTTTGGACATGTAGATATGTCCGGCTATTCACTAGAAAAGCGTGTTGTGAAAGTAGATGAGGCGCTTGCGCCTCTTTATGATATGCACGCTTTTGCCTTGAAGCTTTATATGTATTATCTCTATACACAATCAGGTAAACAGGCACTTGATTATTTACGTCATCGTGGCTTTGATGATGAACTCATCAAGATGTTTGGGATTGGGTATGCACCAGATAAATCCATTTTACATGAACGTTTCCAAAAGGAAGGCTATACTGAAGTCGCTCAGGTGAAATCAGGATTAGTTTTAGAAAATGAACGTCATTATGATCGTTTCCATGATCGTGTGATGTTTCCTCTCCATGATGAATTTGGAAAGGTTGTAGGTTTTTCTGGAAGAGTCTATAAAGCACAGGATAAGAATTCTAAATATATGAACTCACCAGAGTCCGATATATTTATTAAAGGTAAAACACTTTATAATTACCACCGTGCGAAAGAAGCAGTCCGTCAGGCAGGCTTTGTATATATTAATGAAGGGTTCATGGATGTGATTGCGATGCATCGTGCCCATCATGATAACTGTATTGCTTTGATGGGTACAGCTCTTACTAAAGATCATTTAAGAATGTTGAAGCGTATGACACGTACGATTCATTTATGCTTAGATGGTGATATGGCAGGGCAGGCTGCAGCTATGAAATCCAGTGATTTACTTACATCACAGGGCTTTGAAGTCAAGATTATATTATTACCTGATGGACGAGATCCAGATGAGATCTTATCAACAGAAGGTATAGAGGGGCTTGATGCAGTTTTAAAGGATACTTTAAGCCCTATTGATTTCATGATGGCCTTTGAATGTTCAAGACTTGATTTACGTAATTATGAAGATCGTAAAACCTTACTTATAAAGGCATGCGAGAAGATTGCAAAGATAGAAGATAGAATTGATCGTGGACACTATATTACGAAACTTTCATCATTGACTGATTTCCCTAAGGAAATCATTGAGGAACAACTTTTAAATAGTTCTGCAATTATTGAACATCGTGAACAGTTTTCTCAAAATCGTATTGAAACAATTCAGGACCTGCGTCCTATTCTAGATAAATATACTTTGGCAGAAAAGAATTTATTATTCTATATGTTGAATGACCGTCAGGTCAGTGATATTTATGAAGCAAAAGCAGGCTTTATGCACAATGATACATATCGTGCACTTGCTGCTTATATTAGAGACTATTATCGTACGCATCAAACAATGGATATTGCGAACCTCATCGATAAGATTGGGAGTTCTCATTCAAGCCTTGTGAATGCGTTGACTGATATTGCGGAGTGTTCACTTCCACTCCCTTATCAAAAAGAAGTGATTGATGATTATATTGCGAGAATTACAGAAAATACCAAGAATATTCGTGAACAGGAATTACAGGAACAGTTTAAGAATGTTCTTGCGCCTAGCGCAAAAGCTGAGATTCTCCAAAAGCTAATTGATTTAAAAAAGGAGTAGCTATGGCAAAAAAGGAAAAAGCAGTACAGGGTATTACTCTTGAAGAACTTGAAAAAATGCTGATTAGTGCCGCTAAGGCTAAAGGCAACCGTTTAACTCAGGATGACTTAGATGCTTTCCAGTCTAGATATGATTTAGATGATGAAGCATATGAAAACCTTATTGATGCAATCAATGAAAACCATATTGAAATTGAAGATGGTTTAGATGCATTAGAAATAGATGATGATGACTTCATGGCTGGAGGGGCAGATGATCTTGATGACCTTGAAGGCTTAGAAGTAGATACAGATGATGATTCAGGTGATGATGATATCGCTAATCTAGATTTCGGTAATGATCTAGATATGGACTTTGGTGATACAAATAAGATGTATAACCAGTCTGATGACGATGATGATATGAACCAGTTAGGTTCTAACGTTAAAATCAATGATCCTGTAAAGATGTACTTAAAGGAAATTGGTCGTGTAGACTTATTAACTCATGAACAGGAAATTGAACTTGCAAAACGTATTCTTGAAGGTGATGAACAGGCTAAGAAAGAACTTGCAGCTGCAAACTTAAGATTAGTTGTATCTATCGCTAAGAGATATGTAGGTCGTGGTATGTTATTCCTAGACTTAATTCAGGAAGGTAACATGGGTCTTATTAAGGCTGTAGAAAAGTTCGATTATACAAAAGGATTTAAGTTCTCTACATATGCAACATGGTGGATTAGACAGGCTATTACTCGTGCAATTGCCGATCAGGCACGTACTATCCGTATTCCAGTACATATGGTAGAAACTATCAACAAGTTAACTCGTATTCAGAGACAGCTTGTTCAAGAATTAGGTAGAGAACCAACAGCTGAAGAAATCGCAGAAAAGATGGATGGAATGACTCCTGCAAAGGTAAGAGAAATCCAAAAGATTTCTTTAGAACCAGTTTCTTTAGAAACACCTATCGGTGAAGAAGATGATTCTCATTTAGGTGACTTCATTGAAGATGAAGGTGCTATGAGCCCTGATGATTATGCATCTAACGAATTACTAAAAGATGAATTAAATGAAGTATTATTAGAACTTACAGATAGAGAAGAAAAAGTATTAAGACTTAGATTCGGTCTAGATGATGGACGTACAAGAACACTTGAAGAAGTAGGTAAAGAATTCAACGTAACTCGTGAACGTATCAGACAGATTGAAGCAAAAGCTTTAAGAAAATTAAAACATCCTTCACGCTCTAAACGTCTAAAGGACTTCTTAGATCACTAATGAAGCTTCATTCAAAACGTCTAAGCAAAGTTGCTTGGATGATTGAAGAACATAAACAAGGAACTATCCTGGCAGATATCGGCACTGATCATGCCTATCTGCCTTGTTTTTTACTTGATGACAACATCATCACATCAGCTTATGCATGTGATGTAGCGGAAGGACCTCTCTCTAGTTCTAAAGAAACAATTCAGTCTTTACATCTTGAAGATCAAGTCATCCCACTACTTGGTAATGGATTAGATCCTATCATCGATAAGAAAGTAGATATGATCTCTATTTGTGGTATGGGTGGCTTATTGATGAGTGAAATATTAGATGCCCATCTTGACTATGTAGAAGATAAAATACTCTTCCTACAGGCAAATACAGCCATTGATTTATTAAGAGAATATTTAATGAATCATAACCTACAGATTATTGATGAAGCATTAGTCAAAGATGCTCATCATATTTATGAAATCATGGTTGTGAAAAAAGGCCATCAGGAATTAGATGAAAAAGATATTCTCTTTGGACCAGTCCTTAGAAAACAGAAGGATCCTCTCTTTATTGAGAAGTGGGAAAGAGAACTAAAGATTCAAAGACGTATATTGGATTCATTAAATACTGAACATGAAAAATATGCAAAGGTATTACATTCTATTGCCTTAATTGAAGAAGTACTCTAGGTACTTCTTTTTTGTGTTATAATGTTTGAAATGGAAGGTGATATTTATGAAAGCAGAACAGATTATTAAAATCATGGAATCTCATTATCCTTTAAGCTGTCAAGAGGACTGGGATCATTGTGGATTACAGGCGGGTAATATTCATACTGAAGTGAATAAAATAATGATTGGTTTAGATGCAGACATACAAACATTGCAGGAAGCCATTGATGCAGGATGTCAGATGTTGATTACCCATCATCCATTCTTATTCAATACATTGACTTTAGATACTACAACACCGGTAGGACGTTTTATTGAAAAAGCGATTAAACATAATATTGTTGTCTATAGTGCGCATACATCTTTAGATAAGATTTCTATGAACAGATGGTTAATGGAAGCATTAGGATGTTTAAATATTGAAGATGCCGATGAATCTAATATTACCAAGAAGGGTGTACTCCCAGATACAATGGGTATGTATGAATTCTTAGACTATGTAAAGAAAGCTTTTAATATTCCATCAGTCAATTATGCAGGTAAAGTGAAAGAAGTCTCTACAGTAGGAATCTGTGGTGGTTCTGGAGGAGATTTAATAGATGAAGTCGCTCCACAGGTAGATGCTTATGTCACAGGTGATTTGAAATATCATAGTGGTTTGAAAGCATCAGATTATAATATTCTTTTAGTAGATGTAGGACATCATGTAGAAGTCATTATGGTACATAAATTAAAAGAATTATTAGAAAAAGAAATAGATTGTGAAATTATAGAAGCCACTTCTCCAGGCTATTTTAAGGGGTATTAGGATGATTTTGACTACAATTGCCTATTTAAAGAAAGATGGGAAAACATTACTTCTTCATCGTATAAAAAAGAAGAAAGATATCAATGAAGGTAAATGGATTGGTGTAGGTGGTAAATTAGAACCAGGTGAATCACCAGATGAATGTGTAAAAAGAGAAATATTAGAAGAAACAGGCTATACAGTACATTCTATTCAATGTCATGGTTATGTTACATTCCCAGGTCTTTATTATGGTGAAGATGAAGGTATGTTTGTTTATTCTTGTCATGACTTTGAAGGGACATTAAAAGAATGTGATGAAGGTGTTCTTGAATGGGTGGATGATGATTTGATTCCTGATTATCCACAATGGGAAGCAGATTATCATTTCTTAAACTGGATGGAAGATGATCATTATCACCATGCTAAGGTTGTTTATAAGAATGATGAACTTATAGAATATAAAGAAGAAATATATTAAAAAGGAGCGCGGATTAGATTAATCCGTGCTCCTTCATATTTTTATAAATACCATCATTCGCAATATCATCACATACCTCATCAGCAATAGCCTTTAAACCTTCTTTCGCATTACCGACTGCAACACCATGAGCTACAAATGTCAACATCTCTGCATCATTCATGCCATCACCATAAGCATATGTATCCTTTTGATCAATACCTAAATGGTTAATAAGTGCTTCAATGGCAGTATGCTTATTCACACCTGCTACAGATAATTCACCTGAAGCATCACCAAATGCAGGAACAGTACATTCAATCACTTGGAATGCATCACTAAACTGCTTTCTAATTTCATCAAATGGAATAGATTCATGTTCTAAGAAACAAATCTTATTCACATCGTTTCTATACATATTCTCATTTTCAATCAGCGCAGTTATAAAATGACTTGGTTCCTCTTCCTTCTTTCTTCTTGCTTCAGGATCATTTTCTAGATCACCATAGATGATGCTTTCTAGTCTTTTAATGAGGTTCTTAGAGGCAAATAAACCACCATTAGATTCTAAATAATAGTCATAATGATTTGTTTCAAAGAAGTCTACAACACGATGAACATCTTCATCACTGACCTTCTTATGATACAACATTTCATCACCCATCTGTACAAATCCGCCGCCAGCACCAATGATGCCATCAAATCCTACATCTAGAATATAAGGATAGATTTCTGCAAGAGAACGTCCTGTACAAAGGTAACATAAATTTCCTTTTTTACGCGTCTCGTGCACTGCCTGAATAGTTGATTCAGGAATACATTCCTTTACAGGTCTCACATCTACTAAAGTCCCATCTACATCAAAAAATATAATCTTCTTACTCATACATTCTCCTATAACATCTTTTCATAAGGTATTTCAGGTTTAATAAAACTATCTGGATTGTTTTCATCATACTGTTTCAAGAAATCAATAATCTGATTAGTCAATACAGTAGGTGTAGAAGCTCCAGAACTTACTCCTACATGCTTCTTTCCTTTAAGCCATGATAAGTCTAACTCTTCAAGACTTCCAATCATCTTAGTATCTTTATGTGCTTTCTCCATACTAATAGAAGCCAGCTTTTTTGTATTATTAGAATGAGGATCACCTACAATAATGACTAGATCAATATCTTCATCCATCTTCGCAATGGCTTCCTGTCTAATCTGTGTAGCTGAACATGTTTCCTTCATGATCTCTACATCTAATATTTTTTTTGCATACTCACATAAATCATAAACATCATAAAGGGACATAGTTGTCTGGTTAGTCATCACATAATGTTTATCTTTATCTAGTGTCTCTAAATCCTTCTTAGATGTAATTAAATGAATATGTTCAGGATCAATCAATAATGCACCTTCAGCTTCAGGATGATTCTTTTTACCTATATATAAAACATCCTTCCCACGCTTTAACTGTTCTTTAATAAGTGTATGTGTCTTAATAACATCTAAACATGTTGCATCCACTACATTGAGTCCTTTACTCTTTGCCTTCTCAATGACACAATCTCCTGCACCATGTGCTGTAATAATGACTGTACCTTCATTAATTTCATCAAGAAGTTCCATTCTTGTCTTACTTGCATCCTCAATTGTGATGGCACCTCGTTTCTTTAATGCATCCACAATAAATTGATTATGGACAATCATACCAAGTACTGTAATAGGACCTGGCTGTTCTATTGTCTCTTTTACTATATTAATAGCACGAATAACACCCTTACAATATCCTCTAGGGACAATTCCTGTAACCTTCATATTCTTCACCTCAAAAACAATTCTAACATAAGTGAGATTAGATTTGTTTTTTTTTCAAATCATGGTATGATAATAGACGCTAAAGGAGGCGAATTATAATGGATTTATTTGATAAATTTCAATTTAATGATTATGTAAAAAAGACTTTAAACAACATACATTTCACATCACCAACACCTATCCAGGATAAGGTGATCCCCCTTGTTTATAAGAATAAAGATATTATTGGTATCTCACAGACAGGTACTGGTAAAACTCATTCATTCTTAATTCCTATTATTGATCGTATTGATACAAATGCAGATTATGTACAGGCAGTTATTACAACTCCTACAAGAGAACTTGCACATCAGATCTATGAAAACGCAAAGGAATTCAAGAAAGAAAACCCTGATTTAAGAATCTCACTTGTGATTGGTGGCTCTGATAAGCAGAAGGCTATTAATAAGCTTTCTACACAGCCACATATCGTTATTGGTACACCAGGACGTATTAAAGACTTATCTTTAAATGAACAGGCTTTAATTATCACTACAGCAACTACATTTGTAGTGGATGAAGCCGATATGACTTTAGAATATGGTTATCTTGAAGATTTAGATGCAGTCTTATCTAAGATGAGAGAAGATTTACAGATGCTTGTATTCTCAGCAACTATTCCTGAACATTTATGGCCATTCTTAAGAAAATATATGAATGCGCCAGAATTAGTACAGATTGATGCCCATAAGAAAACAACAGACAATACAAAACATTACTTGATTCATACAAAGCATCATGATCGTTATACAGTATTAAAGAATATCATGGATATCATTGATCCATATATCTGCTTAATCTTCTGTAATAAGAGAACAGAGGCCACTAAGCTATCTGATCAGTTAAGAAGTGATGGTTATCGTGTCGGTGAAATTCATGGTGACTTAGAACCACGTGAACGTAAACAGATGATGAGACGTATCAATAATAATGAATATCAGTACATTGTCGCTACAGATATTGCGGCTAGAGGTATTGATATTGATGGTGTATCTCATGTTATTAATATGGAATTCCCAACAGAAAGAGACTTCTATATTCATCGATCTGGTAGATGTGGTCGTGGTAAGTATAAGGGTGAATGTTATTCTATGTATGATTCATCTAATCAGCAGATGGTTGAATCACTTGAAAAGAAGGGTATTCACTTTGAAGTAAAAGAAATCCGTAACGGTGTATTAACGGATGCCAAGGCACGTAATAAGCGTAAGAATAGAAATGCGCCACAGTCTGAATTAGAAAAAGAAATTCAGCGTATTATTAAGAGACCTAAGAAGGTTAAACCTGGTTATAAGAAGAAGAGAAAGAGAGAAATCCAGGCTATTTACCAGAAGAAGAAGAGAGATATTATTCGTAGAGATATTCAGAAACAGAAAAAAGAACGTGCTAAACAGGCACAAAGAGAAAAACGTGAAAGGGAGAATATGCAGTGATTATAGGTTCACATGTCTCAATGGGTGGTAAGGAAATGCTTCTAGGAAGTGTAAAAGAAGCATTAAGTTATAACGCCAATACATTCATGTTTTATACAGGAGCACCTCAGAATACAAGACGTAAACCTGTTTCTGAATTACGTGTAGAAGAAGCCAAAGAATTAATGAAAGAAAAGGGAATAGACATGGACAAAGTTGTTGTTCATGCCCCTTATATTATTAATCTAGGAAATACAATCAAGCCTGAAACAAGAGAACTTGCTGTATCATTCTTACGTCAAGAAATTGAAAGATGTGATGAAATTGGTGCTTCAAGACTTGTTCTTCATCCAGGTGCCCATGTTAAAGCAGGGGATGAAGCAGGATTAGATGCCATCGTATCTGGCTTAAATGAAGCAATGAAGCCAGAACAGAAGGTACATATTGCCTTAGAAACAATGGCAGGTAAAGGCACTGAACTAGGTAGAACATTTGATCAGTTAGCTTATATTATTGATCATTGTGATTATCCTGAATTATTAGGTTTATGTTTAGACACATGTCATTTAAATGATGCAGGTTATGATATTTCTGATTTTGATGCAATTCTTGATGAAGTCGATGAAAAGATCGGTTTAGATAAGGTATTAGTTGTTCATGTCAATGACTCTAAGAATCCACAAGGTTCTCATAAAGATAGACATGAGAATATTGGTTTTGGGACAATCGGTTTTGATACATTGGACTCTATTGTATCTAATGAACGCTTAAAAGATGTTCCTAAGATTCTAGAAACACCTTATATTGAAAAGAATGCACCTTATAAAGAAGAGATTGAAATGTTGAAAAAGCATGAATTCAACCCAGGTTTAAAAGAAATGTTTGAATAAGCAGCCGTAATTGGTTGCTTATTTTTTATGTTCACTATTAGGGGAAAATCAATACATGATTTGGTCGAAAAGTGCGTAAATAGCCTATTTTTTTAGTTTTCGATTGAAATAATTTGGACGTAAAACTTTTCAATTGAATTTACGATTGTTTTTGATGTGTATTGTTGAATAATTCAGCTATATTATTACCCTGTCATGTAACAAGCGAGTTATTAATTTTGATAAAAATCCAACAAAGAGGGTGTTTTAAAATTTACGATTGAAAATATCGCGGACGAAAAAGTTTTCGATTGAATTTACGCTCATTTTTAATTATACTTAAAGTAGTAGAATAGGAAAGGAGATAATAATATGCGTGAAACAAGAAATCTAGAGTTTAAAGAAACAATCACAAGTACTTTCTTGAAAACAGTTAGTGCTTTTTCAAATTATGATGGTGGAACAATCTTGTTTGGAATTGACGATGATGGCAATATTAAAGGGGTGTCAGATATAATCAAGGCGTGTTTAGATATTGAAAACAAAATTAATGATACTATTTCTCCACAACCAGATTATGTACTTGAACCAAATGAAGTAAACAAGACTATAAAACTTATTGTGAAAAGTGGATTACAGAAACCATACTTATATAAATCAAAAGCATATAAGCGTAATGATTCTGCGACTATAGAAGTAGATACATTAGAGTTTTCAAGGCTTGTGTTGGAAGGGAAAAATATTAGTTTTGAAGAACTACCATACAAAGATCAGAATCTTACTTTTCATTTCCTTGAAGAACAATTAGAAAAAACTGTTCAAATCAGTTCGTTTAATCTTGATACATTAAAAACTCTTAATCTCTATGACAATAATAATGGATATAATAACGCGGCTGGTTTACTAGCGGATAATAATGATTTCCCTGGAGTTGATATTATAAAATTTGGAGAAAATATTAGTGTTATTCAGAAAAGAATTACATTTAATCATATGTCTATTCTAGAAGTCTATAAGAAATCGCTTGAGGTATTTAGAGATTATTATAGATATGAAGTGATAGAAGGATCTGAAAGAAAGAATGTCGAAAAAATACCAGAAGCAGCTTTTAGAGAAGCTATTGCGAATGGACTTATTCATAGGATGTGGGATGTGAATTCTCATATTAGAATATCTATGTTTGATAATCATATCGATATAGTATCTCCAGGTGGATTGCCTTCAGGAATTTCTGAAGAAGAGTATTTGAATGGTAAAACATCTGTTTTAAGAAATAGAAATCTTGCGAATGTATTCTATCGATTAGGATTTGTAGAAATATTTGGAACAGGTATTACACGAATCAAACAATTATATGAAAGTAGTTTTGTGAAACCTCGTTTTGAAGTATCAGAAAATACTATAAAGATTGAATTGCCTGTTTTTGAAGATATTTCTGATTTAACAGATGATGAGCATCTTATTTTAAAAGCATTAAGTAAAACAGTCCTAAAATCTATTAGTGAAATAGTACCAAGTACACCTTTTGGTAAATCAAAAGTATCTTCTCTATTAAAAATATTAGAGAAAAAGGGAGTTATACTGATTCAAGGAAAAGGTAGATCTACAAAATATATAATAAAATAGAAAATCTAACGTAAAAAAAGCGAGTTTATGAATTACTCGCTTTTTTCTTCGACCATCTTTAAAATCTCATCTTTAAGTGTCTGAACCATATCTTCCTGTTTAACACGTTTTACAATCTCTCCATGCTTAATAAGAAGACCTTCACCAACACCACCTGCAATACCAATATCTGCATGACGTGCTTCACCTGGACCATTTACTGCACAACCCATAATTGCAACTGTAATATCGAGATGAATATCTTTTAAGAAATCTTCCATCTCTTTAGCGATAGGAATCAAATCATACTGAATACGACCGCAAGTAGGACATGATACAAGAGTAGGGACACCCTTTAATAAACCTAATTCCTTTAATAGAATCTTAGCAACCTTAATTTCTTCTACAGGATCATCACTCAAAGATACTCTAATAGTATTTCCAATACCTTCATATAATAATGTACCAATACCTAAAGCAGACTTAATAGTGCCTCCTAAGGCAGTACCTGCTTCAGTGACACCTACATGTAAAGGGTAAGGAAATGTTTTAGATGCTAATTCATACGCTTTAATAGTCAACATTGTATTAGAAGACTTTAATGAAATAACGATATCATGGAAATCTAGATCCTCTAGAATCTTTACATGCTTCATTGCAGATTCAACCATACCTTCAGGTGTAGGTTCTCCATATTTCTCTAGAATATCTTTTTCTAAAGAACCACCATTAACCCCAATTCTAATAGGGATATGCTTCTCTTTGCATGCATCTACAACTGCTTTTACCTTTTCGATAGAACCAATATTACCAGGATTAATACGTACCTTATCAATACCAGATTCTATGGCGATAAGAGCGAGCTTATAATCAAAATGAATATCAGCCACTAAAGGAATATGAATCCCTTTCTTGATCTCTTTAATTGCATAAGCATCCTCTTTATCAAATACAGCTACTCTTACAAGTTCGCAGCCGGCCTGTTCTAACGCATTAATCTGTTTAATAGTTGCTTCTACATTCTTAGTCTTTGTATTACACATAGACTGAATCACTACATGATTATTACCACCGATAGTTAAATTTCCTACCTGTACACTTCTTGTTTCTTCTCTTAACATATTTCTATACCTCGCACTTATATTTTAAGAAACTTACACCCTAAATGCAAGGCATAAGAAAACATCCAGCAAAATGCTGGATGTTTATGTTTCATATAGAAAACTCTATCAATTATCCGATTGAGTTAATTTTCTTCTGAAGTCTTGCTTTCTGTCTGCTAGCATAGTTCTTGTGATGGATATGCTTAGTTACAGATGCATCTAACTGTCTTGTGCAATCGCTAAATTCCTTAGCAGCAACTTCTTTGTCACCAGCTTCTACAGCGTTTAATACTTTCTTGATTGAAGTCTTTAAAGCGCTCTTTACTGCGTTGTTTGCTAATCTTTTTTCATTATCGTTTTTATAACGTTTAATCTGCTGTTTCATGTTTGCCATAATAATCTCACCTCGTTCTATAGTTTGCTGAACTATAATACCAAAAATGCTAGATGATTGCAATAGTTTTTTTGGTTTTTCCTGTGTGGTAGCACTTATAAAATGAGTATGTTATAATAAAAAAGACAATACAGGAGGAATTTTATGAGTAAAAAAATAGTTTTTATGGGAACTGCATCTTTTTCATTAAAAGTACTGCAGATGTTACTAGAAAATAAATATGATGTTGTGGGTGTTGTCACTCAGCCAGATCGTTATGTAGGAAGAAAGAAAGTACTCACTATGAGTGATGTGAAACAGGAAGCATTAAAACATGATATTCCTGTATTACAGCCGGAACGTATTAGAAATGATTATCAGGCAGTCTTAGATCTAAAGCCTGATTTAATTATTACTGCAGCTTATGGACAGATTGTCCCAACTGCTGTATTAGAAGCACCACGTTTAGGTTGTGTGAATGTACATGCGTCTTTATTACCACTTTATCGTGGTGGAGCACCAGTGCATCGCGCTATTATTGATGGTCGCAAAGAAACAGGTGTGACTATTATGTATATGGCAGAAAAGATGGATGCAGGTGATATTATCTCTCAAAAATCCACACCAATTACAGATGATGATAACTTAGAAATTGTATATGATCGTTTAACTGATATTGGTGCTGAATTATTAAAGGATACATTACCATCTATCTTTGATGAAACAAATGATAGAATTCCACAGAATCCTGATGAAGTTGTTTATGCACCTATTATTAAGAGAGAAGATGAGAGACTTGATTGGAATAAGACAGCAAGAGAAATCTTTAATCATGTAAGAGGCTTATATCCTCATCCAGGTACATTTACAACTTATAATGGACAGGTTGTAAAAATCTATAAGGGTGAAATTCATAACTGCCCTAATGCTAAGGAACATCATAAGGATGAAAAGAACGGTACTATCGTTAAAATCTTTAAGGATGCAATCGGTGTAAAGGTAGAAGATGGTGTATTTATTATTACAGAGATACAGCTTTCTGGTAAGAAACGTATGTCTGTAAAGGATTATTTAAATGGTAAGAATATATTCGAGGTAGGAACTCAGTTTGAGTAGGTGACATTTATGAGAATGGTAGATCTTATTGAAAAGAAAAAAGATAATGTAGTATTAACTGATGAAGAAATTCATGAATTAATCCAGGGATATACAAAAGGTGATATTCCTGATTATCAGATGAGTGCTTTCTTGATGACTGTTGTCTTTAATGGATTAACAGATCACGAAACAGCCCAGCTGACTTTAGAAATGATGCATAGTGGTGATGTGATTGATTTAAGTGGTATTCACGGTATTAAAGTAGATAAGCATTCTACTGGTGGTGTTGGTGATAAGACATCTTTAGTATTAGGTCCAATGGTCGCTGCATGTGGTGTACCAGTCGCTAAGATGAGTGGTAGGGGACTTGGACATACAGGTGGAACTCTAGATAAGATGGAGTCTATTCCAGGACTTAATATTTATGTCAATGAAGAAGATTTTATTAAACAGGTGAATGATATTCATTTAGCTATTATTGGTCAGACAGCGTCTCTTGATCCTGCAGATAAGAAGATGTATGCATTAAGAGATGTCACTGGAACTGTTCAGTCTATTCCTTTGATTGCTTCTTCTATTATGAGTAAGAAGTTAGCTGCAGGCAGTGATGCAATTTTACTTGATGTCAAATATGGTGATGGTGCTTTTATGAAGAACTTGGAGGATGCGAAGAAGCTTGCTCGTACAATGATCACAATTGGTCAGCATCTTCATAAGGATACAAGAGCCACTATTTCTAATATGTCCCAGCCTTTGGGCTATGCAATTGGTAATTCATTAGAAGTGAAAGAAGCGATTGCGACACTTAATGGCAATGGTCCTGAGGATTTATTAGAATTATGTTTAACTGCAGGAAGTACAATGTTGATGATGGCTCAAAAGGCAGAAACAGTGACTGAAGCTAGAAAGATGCTAGAAGACGCCATTTCTTCTAAGAAAGCATTACATGCTTTAGAAGCAATGGTAAAAGCACAGGGTGGAGACAGCGATTATATTCTTTATCCTGAAAAGTTTACAATGGCAGAACATATATTTGATGTTTATGCACCTGAAACAGGATATATTGAAGATCTAGAGGCATTAACTCTTGGACTAGTATCAATGCGTCTAGGTGGAGGAAGAGAAACAGTCACAGATGAAATTGATCATAGCGTTGGTTTAATTCTACATAAGAAGATTGGTGATTATGTAGAACAGGGAGAACCATTAGTGACTGTTCATGATAATGGTAAATGGACACAAGAAAGAAAAGAAGAATTATTAAGTGCATTCCATTTTAGTAAAGAAAAGGTAGAAAAACCTATATTGATTGATGAGATTATGGAGTAGTATATGAGTAAATTTTTATTTTTTGATATTGATGGTACATTAGTAGGAAAATCAAGACATATAACAGAAAAAACTAAAGAAGCGATTCAAGCAGCAAAGAATGCAGGAAATAAAGTATTCTTATGTACAGGTAGAGCACCTACTTCTATTGTAGGTGATGTCAAAGCATTACCAATAGATGGTATTGTGGCAAGTGCAGGAGGATTTGTCCAGGTAGATGGAAAGTATATCTTTAAGAACTACATGGATCAATATACTCTTTCAGAAATGATGACACTCTTTGTGAATCATGGTATCTTATTCTGTCTAGAAACTGAACATGCGATTTATCAGACACCAGGTGTGAATGAATTCTTTGACAAGAGACACAATAAGGAATTTGGGGATAATGTAGAATTACAGAGATTCTTTGAATTAAAACGTCAGGAAGAAAATCGTATTCCTGTCTCTCAGTTTGATTTAGAAAAGACAGGTGTCACTAAGATTGGTTTTATTGCCCCTGATCCGATCGCTTTTTATGATTGTGTAAAGTATATTGCACCAATGTTTAATATTGTGACATTCTCTAAATATGAAGATGATTTCATTAATGGTGAAATCATCTTAAAGAACTGTACGAAGGCAGATGGTGTGAAACGTGTTGTGGATTATTATCATGGAGATATGAAGGATACAATCGGTTTTGGAGATTCTATGAATGATTTCCAGATGATTGATACATGTGAAATTGGTGTCGTTGCAGAGAATGCGCCTGATAAATTAAAAGCCATTGGAACATGCTTCTTCAAGGACCCAGATGCTGATGGTTTAGCAGATGCAATTTATGAATTAAAATTAGATCAGTAGGAGGTAATTATATGAAGTATGAAATTAAAGGAAAACCACTTCCTGTCGCAATCCTTCATCTAGATCAAGGTGAATCTATTTTGACAGATAGTGGCGCAATGGTATGGATGAAACCAGCTTTAACTATGGATACTGTATCAGGTGGTATGAAATCTCTATTTGGCCGTGCTTTTTCAGGAGAAACACTTTTCTTGAATAAATATACAGCGACACAGCCTAGTATGATTGCCTTAGGATCTTCTTTTCCTGGTGACATACTTGTGTATGATGTGAGCCAGGGAGATATTATTGTTCAGAAGTCTTCTTATCTTGCAAGTGAAGAAACAGTAAAAAGAGAAATCTCTTTTTCTAAAAAGGTACAATAGGATTTTTTGGTGGAGAAGGGTTCATCATGAATAGATATTTTGGCTCAGGTTTACTATTTATTGAGATAGATGGTACAGCTATAGAATATGACCTTGAACCTGGTGAAGAGATGGTTGTGAATACAGGTAACCTTGTGGCAATGAGTTCATCTTGTCATATGGATGTTGTTTCTGTAAAAGGTATAAAGAATAAGTTTCTAGGAGGAGAAGGATTCTTTAACACAGTAGTCAAGGGACCAGGTCATGTCATTGTACAGACAATGCCTATTTCTACATTGGCTGAAAGCTTATCTGGTTTTATGCCTCAAAATGACTAAAAAGGATGTCAGTGACATCCTTTTTTAATAATGATTCCAATTTGTTTGTTCGTCTTTATCAGTTATTTCTCTTATCACATGGCATGGATTACCTACGGCTACACTGTTGCTAGGAATATCCTTTACAACAACACTGCCTCCACCAATGACAACATTATCTCCGATAGTGACTCCAGGCATCACTTGAACGCCTGCACCAATCCAGACATTATTTCCTATTGTAATAGGATAAGCAAATTCAAGTCCTTGATTTCTACGTTTTGTATCAATTGGATGTCCTGCAGTATAAAAACCACAGTTAGGTGCGATAAAGACATTATCTCCAAAAGTTACCGGAGCACAATCAATAATGACAGTATTATGATTCGCAAAGAAGTTCTTTCCTACCTTGATGTTATAACCATAATCACACCAGAAAGATGCTAGAATCGATGCGGTATCATCTATTTGTCCAAGTAGTTCCTTTAATAGTTTCTTTTGATTCTCTACATCAGAAGGCATCATATGATTAAATTTAAAACATAAATCTTTTGCGATTGTTCTTTCTTTAAGTAGATCTTCATCATTGTTGGCGTCATACAACATTTCTTTCAACATTTTCTCTTTTTCAGTCATAATCTTTCTCCTTACCTATATCATAATAATATGGTTAATATATCAATTAAACGTTTTTATTAGAAAAAACTGTTTAAATAGAGGGGCTGTGATATAATAGATAGGAATTAAAACAAGTTTATAAAGAAGGAGCTCACCATGAAAAAATTCATTATTGATCCAATGGACTTATCTGTTGAAGAAATTGATGATTTAATCGCACTCGCAAACGATATCATCAAAGACCGTACACGTTATCAGGACGTATGTGCACATAAGATTCTTGCAACACTATTCTTCGAACCTAGTACACGTACAAGACTATCTTTTGAAAGTGCTATGTTATCACTTGGAGGAAAGGTATTAGGATTCCCAACTGCAAACGTATCTAGTGCTTCTAAGGGAGAAACAGTATCAGATACAATTCATGTAGTTAGCGGCTATTGTGATATTATCGCAATGCGTCATCCAAAGGAAGGTGCTCCAGTTGTGGCTTCATCAACATGCACTGTACCTTTAATTAATGCAGGTGATGGAGGACATAATCACCCTACTCAGACATTAACTGACTTATTAACTATTCAGAGAGAAAAAGGCACTTTAAAGAACCTTACAGTAGGTTTCTGTGGTGACTTGAAGTTTGGACGTACAGTTCATTCATTATTAAAAGCAATGTCACGTTATGAAGGTACTAAGTTTGTATTTATCTCTCCAGATGAATTAAAACTTCCTGAATATTTAAAAGAAGACATTCTTGATCCAATGGGTATTGAATATAAAGAAGTACGTAGTATGGAAGAAGTCATGCCAGAATTAGATATTCTTTATATGACAAGAGTACAGCAGGAACGTTTCTTCAATGAACAGGATTATATCCGTTTAAGAGATACTTATATCTTGGATGAAGAAAAATTGCAGACTGCAAAGAAAGATATGATTATTATGCATCCACTTCCACGTGTCAATGAAATCAAGACTGAAGTCGATGCAGATCCAAGAGCTGCTTATTTCAGACAGGCTCATAATGGACGTTTTATCCGTATGGCATTGATCTTAAGCTTATTAGGATTACAGAATGAGGTGGAAAGATTATGAGAATAGACAGTATTAAAAATGGTATTGTGATTGACCATATTGCAGCTGGTAAAGCAAAAGAAGTATATGATGCTCTTGATCTAGGTAAGTTAGATTGTCAGGTTGCAATCATCATGAATTGCCGTTCTAATAAGATGGGTAAGAAAGACATCATCAAGATTGATAACGATTTTGATGTTGATTTAGATGTATTAGGTTATATTGATCCTAATATTACCGTATCTATTATTAAGAATGGTGAAACAGTAGAAAAGAAGAAATTACAGCTTCCAGAAAAAATCATTAATGTGGCTAAATGTAAGAACCCAAGATGTATTACATCTGTAGAAAGAGATTTAGATCAGGTGTTCTATCTTGCAAATAGAGAGAAACGTATCTATAGATGTTATTATTGTGAATCTAAGGCTGAGAAGAAGGACTAAGTCCTTCTTTTTTTATAATTTAATATTTGATAGCATACTATTGACATTGGATTGAAAGTGTACTATCATTCTAATGCGCAGAAGGAGGTAAACTGATGAGAGAAAGTGAAGCAGTAGGCTATATTAAGCATATTAATGACTGTTTAAAGAAGCGTGCAAATAATTCTTTAAGAAAAGAAGGATTAACTTTAATGCAGTCCCATGTTTTATTGAAATTACAGGACGCACCTGATCAGAGAATGACCTTTAAGGAGATTGAGAAGGATTTACATGTAGCTCAATCAACAACTGCGGGACTTCTTAGAAGACTTCAGGAAAAGAATCTGATTGATTGTTGTGATGATCCGAAGGATAAGCGAATTAAAATTGCCTGTTTATCACAAAAAGGTGAAAGCCATTGTGCACAAGTAAGACATAATATAGCGCAGGCAAATCGTTTGATGGTGAGTGGGTTAACACAGGAAGAAATTGATACTTTAGCTGATCTTCTTAGTAAAGTCTATTCAAATCTAGAAAATGAATGAAAGGGGAAAAAATATGAATATTATTCGTGTGCTTAAGAAAAGTATTCGTGAATACAAGAGAGATTCAATTTTGACACCTGTTCTTGTGGCTTTTGAAGCATTAGTAGAATGTATTATTCCATTAATGGTCGCAAATTTAGTCAATAGAATGCAGAATGGTTGTGATCTCTCTGTTATTATGAGATATGGTGTGATACTTATTATCATGGCCTGTTTCTCACTCCTATTTGGGGCTCTTGCAGGTATTAAAGCAGCCAATGCTTCAGCTGGTTTTGGTAAGAACTTACGTAAAGACTTGTTTGTTGCAGTTCAGAACTTCTCATTTGAAAACATTGACCGTTTTAGTGCATCTTCACTTGTAACTCGTATGACAACTGATGTCACTAACGTTCAGATGGCTTATATGATGATTATTCGTACAGTTGTACGTGCTCCACTTATGTTGATCTTCTCATTGGTCATGGGATTTATTATGGGTGGTCGACTTGCGTTGATTTTCTTATTTACTATTCCAGTACTTGGTATTGGTTTAGGACTTGTTATTAAGAAGACAATGCCTTTATTTAGAAAAGTATTTAAGAAATACGATAACTTAAATAATTCAGTACAGGAAAATATCAACGGTATTAGAGTTGTAAAATCATTTGTACGTGAAGACTTTGAAAAGAAGAAATTCAATGAAGCTGCAGAAGATGTTTGTGGTGATTTCACAAGAGCTGAAAAGATTCTTGCCTTAAATAACCCAATGATGCAGTTCTGTCTTTATGTTGTAATGATCTTCGTACTTACTTTTGGTTCTTATTTGGTTGTTAATTTTGGTGGTAATATCATCCAGGTTGGACAGTTATCTTCATTACTTACTTATAGTTTCCAGATTCTTATGAGCTTGATGATGTTATCAATGATCTTTGTAATGGTGACTATCTCTATTGAATCATGTGAACGTATTGTTTCTGTATTAGAAGAAAAACGTACTATTTCTAATCCAAAAAATCCTATTTATGAAGTAAATGATGGTTCTATTGATTTTGATAATGTATCATTTAAATATTCTAAGCGTGCTGATCGTTATGCTCTTGAAAATATTAATCTACATATTAAATCAGGACAGACTATTGGTGTTCTAGGAGGAACAGGTTCTTCTAAAACATCACTTGTTAACCTTATTTCACGTCTATATGATGTGACTGAAGGTGAAGTTAAAGTCGGTGGTGTAAATGTAAGAGATTATGATTTAGTCACTTTAAGAGACGCAGTCTCTGTCGTATTACAGAAGAATGTCTTATTCTCTGGTTCTATTAAAGAAAACTTACGCTGGGGTAATAAAGATGCCACAGACGAAGAAATAGAAGAAGCATGTCATCTTGCATGTGCTGATGAATTTATTGAACAGTTCCCAGATAAATATGATACACATATTGAACAGGGTGGTACAAATGTGTCTGGTGGTCAGAAACAGAGATTATGTATTGCACGTGCATTACTTAAGAAACCAAAAATCTTAATTCTTGATGACTCTACAAGTGCTGTAGATACTAAAACAGATGCTATTATTAGAGCAGGATTTAAGAAGTTTATTCCTGAAACTACAAAAATCATCATTGCACAAAGAGTTTCAAGTGTACAGGATGCAGATCAGATCATTATCATGAATAATGGTTCTATTGAATCAATCGGTACTCATGATGAACTTCTTGCATCAAATCCAATTTATCAGGAAGTATATTATTCACAAAACAAGGGAGGTGAACAGGATGAAAAATAATCGTGGTAATAAGAAGAACACATTTACACGTCTCATTAAGACACTCTTTGAATTCTATCCTGTTCTTCTACCTATTATAATTGCATTAATTCTATTTAATTCTGTTGTCAGCTCTATTCCATCTGTTTTTATGCAGAATATCATTGCTGTCATTGAAAAATACTGGCGTACAAAAGACTGGCTACATGCTAAGCCTGAAGTATTATCATTTGTAACTGTATTACTTATTCTTTATATTCTTTCATTAATTGCTTCATTTACATACAACCGTTTAATGGCTGTAGTCACTCAGGGTTCATTAATGAAATTCAGAGAAAAGATGTTTGCAAGAATGGAAAGTCTTTCAATCCGTTATTTTGATACAAATGCACATGGTGATATCATGTCTATTTATACAAATGATACTGATACATTAAGACAGCTTATTTCTCAGTCATTACCTGCATTGATGCAGACTTCTATTGTACTTCTAACAGTATTTTGTATCATGATCTACTATAGCTTCTGGTTAACAGGGGTTGTATTAATTGGCTGTGTTATCATGTTCTTTATTACTAAGAATTTTGGTTCTAAGAGTTCAAGATTCTTTATTAAACAGCAGCAGACTCTTGGTGCAACTGAAGGTTATATCGAAGAAATGATGAATGGGCAGAAGGTTATCAAAGTATTTAACCATGAAGAAGATGCAATCGAAGGGTTTGATAGAGTAAACAATGCTTGGTTTGAAGCATCTAGAAAAGCCAATACATTTGCGAATATCTTGATGCCTGTTCTTCATAACATGGGTAATATTCTTTATGTATTAATTGCCTTAACAGGAGGTGTTCTTCTTTATCTAAAGACACCAAATGTATCTTTATCTGGTATGGCACTTAATATTTCTATCGTTGTTCCATTCTTAAATATGACTAAGCAGTTCACTGGTCAGATTGGTCAGATTTCTCAGCAGATCAACTCTGTTGTTATGGGTCTAGCAGGGGCTAGTCGTATCTTTGGATTATTAGATGAAGAACCTGAATTTGATGAAGGTTATGTTACTTTAGTGAATGCTAAAGAAGAAAATGGTGAATTAGTAGAAACAACTGAACGTACTGAAATGTGGGCATGGAAACATCCACATGAAGATGGTACTGTGACTTATACAAGACTTGAAGGCGATGTAGAAATGCATGATGTAGATTTCGCTTATAATCCTAATAAGATGATTCTTCATAACATCACATTATATGCAAAGCCTGGTCAGAAAGTAGCCTTTGTAGGGGCTACTGGTGCTGGTAAGACAACTATTACTAATCTTATTAATAGATTCTATGATATTGAAGACGGTAAGATCAGATATGATGGTATCAACATCAATAAGATCAAAAAGCCTGATTTAAGAAGATCACTTGGTATTATCTTACAGGATACAAACCTCTTTACTGGTACAGTTATGGATAATATCCGTTATGGTTATCTAGAAGCAACTGATGAACAATGTATTGAAGCTGCAAAGCTTGCGGGTGCTGATGATTTCATTACTCGTTTACCAGATGGTTATAACACAATGTTGACTGGTAATGGGGCAAGTTTATCACAAGGTCAGAGACAGCTTATTGCGATTGCAAGAGCTGCGGTGGCAGATCCACCTGTTATGATCATGGATGAAGCAACATCTTCTATTGATACACGTACAGAAGCAATTGTACAAAAGGGTATGGATGCTTTAATGAAGGGTCGTACTGTATTTGTTATTGCACATAGATTGTCTACTGTACAGAATTCAGATGTTATCATGGTATTAGATCATGGTCATATTATTGAACGTGGGTCTCATGAGGACTTAATTAAACAGAAAGGTCAGTATTATCAGTTATATACTGGAGCATTTGAACTAGAATAAAATGAGCATGCCTAGATGGCATGCTTTTTGATTACCTGAATAATATTATGAATGATTTGATGAGCATCTTCATGATAGTAAAGATACAATGAAGATGTCTTATTTGTAGGGGAAGAAGATAAGTACTTACAATAAGGACTCTGATTCATAAACTTCTGTAAGATGACATAACCTTCTTTCATACAGGCTTTTAAAAGTAATTGTTCTGTTTCTGTATCCATATTTTCATACTCTGTAGATGTATCATAGAGTAATGGAAGAGATTCTAAAGAAGTATCTTTATGATAATACTTGACGAGAGGGTATGTTTTTAACAAAAGAGAGGGGCCTTTTAGGGCATTATTTTCCATCATGATAATAAGATCCAGCTCTCTCTCATTAAACATTTGAATAAGCTCTATTCGTCTATAAGCACGATACTTTAATTCCATTTTACCTCATGTTTTTTATGGTTTTCTCTCCAAAATACAGTGAAAAACGGTTGAATTGCACCACCTATTTTGATTTGCCTGATTTCTTGGCACCGTTTTGGCACCGGAGAATACTCAAACCGATTCTCTTCTGTAGATACTAGATACTTCTCTACCAACTTTATATTGCACCGTAATTTTAAACTATTACAATCGAAACATGGGTGCTACCCTAACGGTAGGCGGTTAGTCCTTCTCCAGAGGGACTGTGACCCTCTGATTACATAGAAACCTGTAAAGGAATCCAGTGGAAAGGAGGGCTAAGCCAATGAGTATTATTGACTTCATAGCAGTAGTGTGCTTCGGCTTAACCTGCTTTAGTATCGGATATATATTAGGCAAAGATAATCATAAATCACAAAAATAACCGCCCTGGTCTGGTAAACTAAGCGGTTATCTTTGATGATATTCTAAATAGTAAAACGGGCTAACCGTCTATCGGTAGCACTCTTTTTCTATACGCATATTATCACGCATCTGTGAAAATATCAAAAAGTTCTTTTTCCATAGTATGTAATACGAATTTGAAAATACTTATAAGCTGAAAAAATACACCAGTACCAGTTTGATCACAGCAGCTACACCAAAAGCTACAACTGCAGTTACAACAAATTGCATAGGTTTTGGGAAATTTTCGAACACAAAAACTTTCCTACTCTTGCTTCGCATCTTGCTTAAAGATCCTGTTGTAAATGCTGCCATCATTATGACTGACACAGATACCAAGGTCTCACAATAGGCGGCAAGCTTTCCTAACACATCATTATACATGTATGCACCTGTTTCATGCAGAATCCAATATAGAACCAATGCACAAACTCCCATGACACTTTGGAGCTTCATTTCCTTAAAAATCTTCTCTTTCTCTGTAGTTGCATAATCAGACATTGTCTTAGCAATTTTTCTTTCTTCTTCGTTCATTATCTCGCTTTTCCTTTCTCCACTGATAATCTCAGGAATACTGATATCATAATAATCTGCAATATCCACAAGAATACTGATATCCGGCATATTGTTTCCGGTATCCCATCTGGATACGGTCCTTCCAGAGACATTTAATATTTCTGCCAATTGCTCCTGTGTAATGCCTTTTTCTTTGCGAAGTTTTTTTAAAAAATTCCCGATTTTTACTTGGTCCACCTCAACTCCTCCTTTCATCATCAAATATAGAAGCTGTTATCTGCAAATAACACGACACAAAGCGAGAAATGTCGTGTTTTCACTAATAGACACAGTTGTCTATGCATTTTTTATTTTTTCAATTATACAAACTGGAAGTTATCTCTTTATATTTTCGTCAGCATACGAATATACTTTATTCCAAAATGCGTCATAATCATTATTAATAGCAAGTTTTGAATAGCAAATATCTGCCTCCTCTTGTGAAGGTTTCTTTTCAAAAGTAATTAGTACTTCTGCTTCTTCCGTCAATCCCATATTAGTCAAAGCATCAATAATATTCCCATAAGATTTAAAATCTAAACCATTCATAGCTAATTCCGTGTTATAATCAATGACTGTTATGATATTTCTAATCCAAGATGGTAATTTATATAACTCACTTCTTGCTTCTGGATATTCATAAATATCTGCCATTGCCTGAACAAAGTCCTCACCATTACTAATTTCTGATAATGCATCATCTATAAAACTCATCTACATTCGCCCCTCCGAAAAACCCCGATTTATCTCTTGCATTTTATCATATTCTATCCCAAAACTCTATTCTTAGATTGCCAAAGAGCAACCTTCCGAGTGCCATTTCAGATTCTCATTCCGGTAACAAATATTTAATTGCACTCTGTCTGGATCAACATTTTCTACTATAAAATCTCGTCTGTTATGAGCCAGAGACCCTGTCCCAATCATACCACTGATTGTTCGTTTCATCGTTATATTCCTCACCTCGCTTTCTAAAACCAGTGCCAGACATGGCACATAAATTTGTATCTTTGCCAGCTATGGTATAAAAAGAAATATTCGCCGGATACGGCGATTTTGTTACTTTTGTCAAAAGTAACGCAAAAGCACTTTCGACAGACGTACCGTCCATCAAAAGTACCCTTGCGCCCCCCTGGGGTACAGAGACCTTTACTCCGGTATCCTTGCCTGGATATATTCCAAATCACCCCCATACGGTGTCCCTACAAGATACCATTCTCTTGCAGAATTCATTTCCATTCTGGTCTGAACCCATTCATCATCAAGCAACACTTCCTTATGCATTAAAAGAAATGACACCTATTTCATTTGGTGTAGCGAATATCATTTATATATGGTTTTGGTAGTTGTTCAGCTATTGATAGAAAGAAAGTTGAAATACTAGAAGTCCCTTTCTCATTTATTATGGGATATATCTTAGATCTGTATCAAATCATTATTCCTGCATCTCCTGAATCTCTAGGATTACGTATAGTGATTTTACTTGCAGGTAATGTATGTATAGCTTTTGGTGTCTATACAATGGTGCGGTCTCATTTAGTCTTAGCACCAGTAGATGGAGTGATCTTAAGTATTTCTAACCACTACAATAAGGCGTATTCCTTGTATAGGAACTGTTTTGATATTACAATGATTGTAGCAACTATTATTCTCTGTTTAGTAACACGTTCACCACTCTATGGCATATGTGTAGGACGTATTATTAAATGGTTTGAAATAAAACAAGTAAGTTTGATAAGGAGTTAGTAATGCATGATATCTGGAATCCCTGGTATGGATGTGTAAAGTATTCTGAAGGGTGTATGAATTGTTATATGTATGTTTTGGATAAGATGAGAAATCAAGATGGTTCACATATATATAAGACCAATGATTTTGCATATCCACTCTCTAGAAATAGAGATGGTACATATAAGATACAAAGTGGAGAAAAGATAAGAGTTTGTATGACAAGTGATTTCTGTTTAGAAGAAGCAGATATATGGAGAGATGATGTCTGGTCAATGATCAGAAGAAGGCAGGATGTCATTTTCTATATACTTACTAAAAGAGCAGAAAGACTTAAAGAATGCTTGCCGGATAACTGGGGTGATGGATATGAGAATGTAATACTTAATGTTACATGTGAGAATCAGAAACGTGCTGATGAACGTATACCACTTCTTTTAGATATTCCTGCTAAACATAAAGGAGTTATGTTAGCACCTCTTATTGGCCCTATTGATTTAGAAAAGTATTTAGATGGACGCATAGAAGAAGTGACATGCGGTGGAGAGAATTATGGTGGTACAAGAGCATGTGACTTCGATTGGATTAAATCTTTACATAATCAATGTGTGAATAAGAATACAACATTCACTTTTATTGAGACAGGATCTCATTTTGTGAAGGATGGTATTCATTATCGAGTAAAAGGGAAAGTGGCTCAGACAAGAATAGCTTATCGTTCTAAAATGAATTATCAAGGAAAGAAACCAGTATATCATCTTTATGATTTCTTTGATAATGAATTAAGAGAGGATCAGTTATATAAAAGAGAATTCAGTGAACATTGTATAGAATGTGCATCAAAACCTATATGTAATGGATGTGCAAGAAGATTTGGCTGTAAACAATGTCTTTGATAATGAGAAAAAAGAAGTTTCAAATAGTATAAGTTAGTAGAAGACTATAAGAGTAATTCTTATAGTTTTTTAGATACGTTTAAAGGAGATTGATTATGGAAAATAATAAACCAAGACTATCTCTAGATGAACAGATTCAACATTTGAAAGACAAGGGAATACTTTTCAATATCATGGATGAGGAATCAGCCAAACAATATCTCAAATACAACAATAATTATTATAAGTTGACTTCTTTCAGAAAAAATTATGATAAGCATCCAGGTGGAGAAAATAAGGGTAAATATATTAGGTTGGAGTTTGCCTATCTAGTTGATATGTCGATCATTGATATGCGTCTTCGCTATAGAGTAGTAGAAATGGCTTTGGATATTGAACATCATACTAAACTACAATTATTAAGAAAAATAGATGAGTATGATGAAGATGGTTATCAAATCGTCAAAGATTATATTGATTTATTGGATGAAAAATACAGAAATTATTTATTTAATGAATTGAACAGAAATAGAGGAAATGCATATTGCGGAGATATGATTGAGAAATATGATGGGAATTATCCGGTATGGGTATTTTTTGAAATAATACCATTCGGAAGGATGGTCGCATTCTATTATTTTTGTGCTAATCGTTTCTCTGACAAAGAAATGAAAAATAATTATTATGGATTATTAACTTGTAAAAGAATTAGAAATGTAGCGGCTCATAGTAATTGTATATTGAATGATTTGAGACCCCATACTGCTGAGCATCTAACAAATAAAGACATTATAAAGGAATTGATACGTATTCCATATATGAATTCCAATTTTAGAAAAAATAGAATGAGTAATGTGAGAATTCAACAGATCATCACATTATTCTATATGCACAAGAAAATGGTAAGAAGTGAAGGAGTTGCCTTATACGAAAGTAGGGAATTGAAGAAATTAATGAGAAGAATTGATAAAAATTGTAGTTATTATAAGACAAATACACTAATCCATGGAACTTTCAAATTTCTTGGATTAGTAGTTGACAATTGGTTTTAGACAAGGTACTATCAAAGTGGCTGGAAAAAGATATTCTTTTACAGTAGCGGCATTGTGCAAACGATGTTTGCTCGGGTTTTCTATTAATAGACCTCTTCGGAGGTCTTTTTTGTACATAAAAAACACATGTTTCCATGTGTCTTACTTAATAGTTGGATTGTAGTAAGTAATATGATGCTTCTTACAATAAGCATTGATTGCAGCTCTCCAGTCAGTATTTTTAGTATACTCTACTAAATAAGTCGCAATACCTTTTTCCTGGCATGTACTTAAATATTTCTTTAAGCGTGTTGATACTTCAGTATCCTGTTTTACATATTTTTTACCTTGTTTCTTAGTCATCATACAAGTCTGGTTTACACCTGCAACCATCTTAGAATTCTTATAAACAGTTTCTCTGTAATTATAGGCATTATTCACAATGACTTTTAACTTATTTTGATTTGCTTCTTTAATAAGAGCATCTAATGCATCTGCATCATCAATCTTACTAATAAAAATACCATTAGCCTTTAACTCTTTAGCTTTATGATGTGGTTTCTTTAAATTCATATAGAAATAAATCTGTTTAGACTTCTTTCTTAAAACCTTCATATCTTCTGTAGTTAAACCTTTACTTCTCACTACAATAAGATCATAATGCTTCTTCATTTTAAGAAGCTCACTCTTTTTCTTTTTAGTAAGTACTGCATATGTACTCGCTTGTGATTTAACAGCTGTTTTAGAAGAACATCCAGTTAATACAAAGAAAGCACATAATATTAGTGTTAATATTTTTTTATACATTTTCTCATACCTCGCATCTCTTACATTATCACAATTTTTTCATTATGTGAACCTAGATTGTTTTAAGTGTGAAGTAGTTTTATAATAAATAGCCAAAAGGGGAAAGTTATATGACACAATATGAATCACAGTATGAGAGAATGATCAAGCAGCCAATCCCTTCTCTGATACTTACTCTCGCATTACCAACAACAATCTCAATGTTAGTGACTAATATATATAACATGGCTGATACGTACTTTGTCTCTACAGTAGAGACAAGTGCTACAGGTGCAGTAGGGATTGTTTTTGGATTGATGGCGATATTACAAGCCTTTGGCTTTATGTTTGGACATGGGGCAGGCGCAAATATATCAAGAAGACTAGGGGCAAAAAGAGTAGAAGAAGCACGTATATTTGCATCTACAAGCTTTTTTAGCTCACTCTTTTTTGGTGCTTTGATTGCGGTACTTGGTCTTATATTCCTAAACCCGCTTATGTATTTAATGGGTTCAACTTCTACCATATTACCTTATGCAAGAGCCTATGCCTTCTTTATTTTGATTGCTGCACCGGCCATGACTTCATAAATAAATCCTTTCGTTTGTCATAGGCGGAAACCCACTGCGTTTAGGCGGTGGGAGGAGCCTCGTAAATCGTATCTATTATTCCTGACTTTCAATATATTTTTGTATAGTTGCTGATGATATTTCTCCAATGCTACAAGCAAAATAACCATCTGACCAAAATGTTTTTTTCCTTCCAATACTGTCTTGATAAGACCGAACTATACTTTTGCCATAAGTGGTATGCTGTTTCCTGCTTTATAATTTTGACAATATCGCAAACTCTATCTGCTGTATCGTAACTTAATAAGAAATGTATATGGTCTTTGTCAGTTTCTATCGCAATAATTTCGTAGCCACGAGTATTAGCTATATGGAGAATCTCTTGTTTAACATCATCGGCAATAGAGCCTTTTGGTAGTTGTTTGCGGTATTTGATTACAAGGCCTATATGTACTTTAAGGCTGTATTTTCGTCTGTTATGACGATTGTATCTACTATCCACAGTTCACCTCAAAATATAGATATTTCGCTATAAATTAGATATAATTTAGATATAACATATAGTGAAATATCTATGAAAGGAGTGCATCTATGGAACAGATGACTATTACAGCTAAAATTCAAATAATCGCATCTGAAACAGATAAGGTTTTGCTTGATGAAACAATGTCTGTTTATCGTAATGCCTGTAATTATGTTTCAGACTATGTATTCCGCACTCATGACTTAAAGCAGTTTTCACTTAATAAGGCTTTGTATTCTATTTTACGAGAAAAGTTTAACCTTAAATCGCAGATGGCTCAGTCTGTTTTGAGGACTGTTATCGCCAGATATAAGACCATTCTTGAAAATCAGAATGAGTGGATTAAACCATCGTTCAAAAAGCCTCAGTATGATTTGGTTTGGAACAGAGATTATTCCTTAACACAAAACTGCTTTTCAATCAATACGCTAAACGGTCGTGTGAAGTTATCTTATTTTGCAGACGGAATGTCTAAGTATTTCGACCATACGATTTATAAGTTTGGTACAGCTAAACTTGTAAATAAGCATGGCAAGTATTATCTTCATATACCAGTAACCTACGATGTCGAAGAAAGTAATGTTTCTGACATCTGTAATGTTGTGGGTATAGATAGAGGTATTAACTTTGTTATTGCCACTTATGACAGCAAAAACAAGTCTGGATTTGTTAGTGGTAAGGCTATGAAGCAAAAACGTGCTAATTATTCCAAACTTCGTAAAGAACTCCAAATGCGACAGACCTCATCTTCAAGACGAAGAATAAAAGCTATTGGTGGGCGAGAAAACCGTTGGATGCAGGATATTAACCATCAGGTATCAAAGGCACTCGTCAAAAATAACCCCAAGCACACTCTCTTTGTATTGGAAGATTTATCAGGTATTCGTAATGCTACAGAACGTGTTAAAACAAAAGACCGTTATGTTGCTGTATCATGGTCTTTCTATGACCTTGAGCAAAAACTAATCTACAAAGCAAAACAGAATCAATCTTCTGTTATTAAGGTAGATCCTCGCTATACAAGTCAGTGTTGCCCTTGTTGTGGACACATTGAAAAGGCTAACCGCAATAAGAAGATGCATCTGTTTACCTGCAAAAACTGTGGTTATAAATCTAATGATGACCGCATTGGAGCTATGAATCTGTATCGTATGGGAATAAACTATCTTGCAGATAGCCAAGTACCTAATACAGTTGTAACAGAGTAAACTCTGCTACAAAGGGTGCTGTCAACCACCCTATGATGTAACGCCACTTTAGATAGCAATATCTATTGGGGTTAAAGGTCGGAGGTGTAAACCGTTAGTACGACTGGGCAGTTACAAGCCCATGACCTTTAGGTCGTGGGTAGTTGACGTACGATTTTCCCAAATAAGAAACGGATCAGAGGACCACAATAGAAAATCTGAAATAATAATGCGACAGGGAAGTTTATGAATGATGTCTGGAAATAGACTGAAGCATCGATGTTTTTGAATAATACAGTTGCGATTAAGCTCATGCATGGACACATGATACAAACAATCATACAAGAAATGGCAAGAGTAATCACGATAGGACGATCTGTAGGCTGTACAAAACGGAAAGCAAGCTTATGAGCTAAAGAATCTACAACAAGTGGTTCTAAAAAGAAAGCGACAGGCCACATGATAATCATTTCGTGGAAGGCAAGTAAAAAGACCTGGTTTGTCATTCCTCCGATATTTAATGAGATGTTGAAGAGAATCATGACATACACCATTAAGAATGACATCATCGCAGTAAATAATAAATTTTGTTTAAATGTTTTAGGCATTGGAAAAATGCTCCTTTCTTGAAATTGCACAAAAAAAACAACACTTAATATAAGTGTTGTTCGTTATCAAGCTGTGCTTGTGCGTTTCCAATAATACCCTAAATCAATATTCTTTTTTTGCATGACTTACTTTAATATATTTCGCTCTTTTTAAGTAAATTGTTGCTTTGAGTAATCTTATTCAGCGAATATACCAT
>ERZ779922.321-NODE-321-length-43077-cov-14.622276_pt1 | contig 43077 bp, 36 predicted proteins | sample MGYA00511544_ERZ779922 | MGnify/ENA primary metagenome ERZ779922 (study PRJEB29588, sample SAMEA2154516) | human gut metagenome | biome: human gut; feature: human-associated habitat; material: faeces | place: Denmark | collected 2008/2010 ... | reverse complement strand
TAACCCTAAACAGATTATAACGCACTAAATTAATGCAGTCAAGTTTTTGCTACCTCGCAAATATTAATTAAGGGGGCAAACGAAATGCTTGTTTTAGGTTTAGTGATTGCTATGATAGTTGCAATGGAAATTTCTGATTTTGTTTCTCGAAAAGTTGACGAAGCAAAAGAAACAGCAGAACGCAAAGCCGTTTTTCAATCCTTTTACGCAGCAGATAAATCCTTAAAATATCTGAAATAAAAGGTTAGGTAATTAATACAACGCCTGCCACGGCGGGCGTTGTATTTTAAATAAAAAATAAACATCAGAACGGAGTGCATGAAAATGGATAAAAAAATTTGGTATTGGAGCATTAGGCACGTACACCACCGCACCGGCGAAAAAACAGGCGTTAGCGCGGGCGTGGTAATAGCTGAAACGCAGGAAGAAGCGGAAAAAATAATTTATCAGCACATCAACCCGGCATATGCCTGCGACCTTAGTATTGGCGAACTCGAACCGGGCAAAAATTACGAAAGCATTTATATTCCGGTACAATGTTTCAGATAATGCCGGAAACGAAAACGGACTACTGAAAGGAGCTTAACCATGTTTTATGATAACGAAGATTATTACCCTACCCCCGCAGAGCTGGCAGATAAAATGGTGGCAATGGCAGATTTGAAGCGCGTGCATTTTGTTTTAGAACCGTCGGCCGGCAAAGGCGACCTTGTAACAGCAATAGAAAACAAAATGCGTTACGCCGGGTACAGCGAGTACACAGATAAACATGGCAGTCAGGTTGAAATAGACTGCATTGAGCAGGACAGCAATTTGCAGAACCTTTTGAAAGGAGCGGGAAAACGCCTTGTTTATGATGATTTTCTGAACTTTGAAACTTTCAAAAGGTATGACCTTATTTTGATGAACCCGCCGTTTTCGGCGGGTGACAGGCACCTTTTAAAAGCACTGAAGATGATTGAAAACGGCGGACAGGTAGTTTGCCTGCTGAACGCCGAAACGTTGAAAAACCCTTACAGCAATATCCGTAAGGAACTGGTGGAAAAGATGACGGAGCTGGACGCTGAAATTGAATACCTTGACGGTATGTTTACGGATGCGGAGCGGTCAACTGCGGTTGAAATCGCACTGGTTTACGTGGATATTCCGGCGCGCGAGCCGGTGAGCCTGATACTTGACAGTCTGGAAAAAGCTCCGGAACAGGACTTAACGGAATTTACTGCGCATAAGGAGATTACCTTTTACGAACTGTTGAAGCGCATGGTTTATCAGTTTAACCTTGAAGCCAAAGCAGGCATCAAGCTGATAAACGAATACTGCCGCCTGAAACCCTATCTGATGAGCAGGCTGGACATGAAGAAAGATAAATATGCCGGGCCGATTTTTGAAATTCGCTTTAATGATAAGGAGTGGGACTGCGGGCGCGCGGCAAATATGGTAAATGCTTATCTTAAAAAACTGCGCTATAAATACTGGTACGCGCTGGGAGATAACCCGGACTTCCGGGCGCAGCTCACAAGCAATCTGGCGGAAATTTATTATGGCAAACTGCTGGAACTTTCCGATTATGATTTTAACCTGCATAACATTGAACAGGTTAATAAGGAATTGCAGTCGAAGATGACGGCCGCCGTTGAAGATACTATTCTGGCGCTCTTTGACGAATTGAGCGAAAAATACAGCTGGTATCCGGAGTGCCAAAAAAATATCCATTATTATAACGGCTGGCGTACCAACATAGCCCACATGATAAACAGAAAAGTTATCTTACCTGTTCAAACAATGCACAGCTGGAAAAATGAAATAGACGTATCAAGATATGAAACCGTGCGTAAACTAAATGATATTGAAAAAGTGATGGACTACCTTAATGACGGCAGGGTAGCACCTTACACGAATATTGATACGGTTTTATGGTCGGCACAACATAACGGCATGACCCGGAACATAGAAAGTAAGTATTTTATGCTTACTTTCTACAAAAAGGGAACGGTGCATATAACCTTTAAAGACGCCGAACTGCTGAAGAAATTTAATATCTTCGGCAGTCAGAAAAAAGCCTGGCTACCGCCCTGTTACGGCAAGAAACATTATAACGAGATGACGCCGGAAGAAAAACAGGTAATAGATGAATTTGAAGGCAGCGCGGTTGAATACGAAAAAACGCTTGCCGAAAAGGATTATTACCTGCGCGGGGCAGGCAATATTATTGCGATTGCATGAGGTATAAAAATGAAAAACGTCGTACAATTTAGCGGCGGTAAAGACAGCACGGCCATGCTCCTGCTTTTATTGGAGCGTGGCGTGACTGTTGACGAAATTATATTTTGCGATACAGGAATGGAATTTTCGGAACTTTACCGCCATATTGAAAAAGTAAAAGAATATATAGACCGGCCAATAACAGTTTTGAAGCCGGAACATAATTTTGAATAATACCTTTCGGAAATAGTAATACAAAAAGGTGCAAATGCCGGTAAATGCGGCTATGGCTGGCCGCGTTTATGGCACAGGTGGTGCACGAGAGCTTTTAAAGAACGCTTGACTCGTAAATATTTAAAAGAAAAGTACGCATGCGAAGAATATAAGCTGTTTATAGGTATTGCCGCTGATGAACCGCTCCGGCACTACCGCGAGCTTCCTAAAAACGTTGAACATCCGCTTTTTGACTGGAATATTACGGAAGCGGATGCGCTGCGTTACTGCCAAAGCAAAGGTTTTGACTTCGGCGGGCTATATGAACGTTTCAGGCGTTTGGGCTGTTGGTGTTGCCCGTTACAGCGGTTGGACTCTTTGCGGACACTGCGCCGTTATTATCCGGGACTTTGGCAGGAACTTTTAAGATTGGATGCCAAAGCACCGTATACTTTTTTAAAAAGGTATAGTGCCGCAGACCTTGAAGAAAAATTTGCTCTTGAAGAAGCGCAGGGAAAATTGTTTTAGTGTATAATAAAAATATCACTAATAACGAGGTACGTATTATGGCAATGAGCAAAGTTGTAAAAAGCATAAAACCTGTAAGTAAATTAAAAGATTACTACAATAAAGGATGGCATGATATATTCATTGAAAAAGAGAATGTGAATGTGCATTTTGGCAATGGCGAAGTTGAAATTATCGACCTTGCCAATGCCATGCGGGCAGATTGTGAGTGCTGCACGTTTACGTTTTCAGAAATTGAATTTGATAGTTTTGGCGATATGCCGTTTTCAAAATTTATATCAGCCTGCCAGGCAGGCGAATATAATCGTGCCAAAGGCTCAAAAAATGGTGCAGAGATTTTCAGCCCATTTAAAAGAGCGGTTGAGCAAAACTTATTTATAGGCGAGCCAGGCAGCAGAGTGTTCGCAAAAGCTATCCTTGCCGGTCAAGTCGAAGCGATTATACGCAAAGGTAAACGGCGCGGCAGTGAAAATTTGCTTGAAATAGCGTGCGACTGCTGGCAATCAGAACCCGGACATAGTAAGATATCCAGTTGGGTAGTTTATATCAATAACTGAATTATCTAAATTTAATCCATTATAATTAAAATATGTACATTTAGATGAAATAGCATGTAATAATAAGTTTGTTGCAAATGAGGAACCAAAACAATTCCAATGACTATCAGTTGGAATATATAAATCTATATCCGTGTTAAGTTGTTTTTGTTTAAGCTCTTTAGTAATAGTAAGATAATTTATATCATTTTCTTTGAATAACTTTTCGCCTTGTAAATGAAAATATGTTGGTTCGTTATACTGTTTCAATATTTCTTTTGGGAAAAAATCTCTATATAGAGTTTCTTTACTAGGTGGAATGAATAAAATAAATTTCATTCCATTATTATAGCAATAATTTTGTAACTTTACTATATTTGCAAGTTTTTCTGTTGGCTGAGTAAAATTATTTATTATAAATTCCTTATCAAACAGCCAGTTTTGTTTTGTTCCTTTAAAAATTTTATCATGTACTACCACACCTATATTAAAATTCAACTTACTCCATTCCCTGATTGCTTTGTCTCTATAACGTAAACGATCTTGATACCACATTTCAAAATTGTTGTAGAAATTTTTTGAATTAATAGAATCTTTAGGGAAAGGAGAAATATTTCTATTTTCTCTAGCAATAATTTTTATATTTTCTTCAATCCTTGGCAGTCCTGTATTAGGTATTACTAAAAATGCCGCAAACAATACTATAAGACTTACAGGTATTATCTTTTTTAGTTTTTTGATTGTTTTTTCGTTCATAGTTTACCTCAAAATCTAAAATAAATAAACGGATTATAAGTATTGCTCATAATGCTCATTACTGATAAGAGGAAAAATGCAAAAGCGCAAATATAACCGGCGGTTTTAAAAACCAAAAATCGCAGCTGTGTTTGATTATGAAAAACCAGCTTTTTATAAGGCATTCGCCAGTCGATAGAAAAGATAACACCGAAAATTAAAGCAATAAGTATATCGTTCTGCAAATATTCACCGGCGGCCTGCCAGTTAACGGTATTTACTTTAATCATTTGCAGCCAGTATTTTAAACCGTAACTTACGCTATCTGCTCTGAATAATACCCAGCCGAAAATTATAACCAGTAAGGCATAAATATGAGCCAGTGCATTTTTGTTTTGCAGGAATTTCTTTAAAAAGATACTTTCGATAATGATAAATACACCATACCATGCACCCCAAAGTACAAAGGTCATGTTAGCACCATGCCATAAACCGGAGCAGAGGAATACGAACAAAATATTAAAATAGTATTTAAGTTTACCACTGCGGTTGCCGCCTAAATTGATATACACATAATCCCTTAGCCAAGTTGAAAGTGAAATGTGCCAGCGCCGCCAAAATTCACCGACGGTTTTGGAGATATAAGGATAGTTAAAGTTTTCTTTGTATTTAAAACCGAATAAAGCTGCGAGTCCAATAGCCATGTCACTGTAACCGCTGAAATCAAAATAGATTTGCAGGGTGTAGCAAACAGCGCCAAGCCATGCAGTTGTAAAGTCAATTTGTTCTGGCGGCAATGCAAAAATTTTATCAGCCGCTTTGGCAACAGTGTTGGCAATTAATACCTTTTTGGCAAAGCCGAAACAAAAACGTCTGATGCCATTGCTGAAACCGTTTATGGTTATAGTCCTGTGTTCAAACTGTTTTTGAATGTCAATATACCTTACAATCGGACCGGCAACAAGTTGTGGAAACATAAGAACATAAGCCATGAAGTTCAGCAGGTTTTTATCGGCTTTCATTTTGCCCATATAAACATCAAAGGTATAGCTCAATACATGAAATGTGTAAAAACTGATACCTAAAGGCAAAAGAATTTTATCAACCTGTGAAAGTTGATAATTTATACCAAGCAGAGCCGCTGTTTTATTAAAAATATCGATGGAAAAATGCCAGTATTTAAAATACCACAGCAAACCTATACAAATAGCTACGCAAACAATAAGTGCGGATTTTTTGATTAAATGCCCACGCTTTTGTGTTATTAAATTATTGGTAATTTTGTTATCTATATGTGTGAATAAAAGTGCGGTGCAATAATTAAGCAGGATAACTCCATACATTAAAAACAACATTTTCTGTTCGCCAAAAAAGTAAAAGGCAGAACTCATTACAAACAAGAAAGCGTTGCGGTAGCGTTTTTGCATTAAAAAATACATGCCTAATGTAAAAGGCAAAAACAAAAATAAAAATACCGGTGTTGTAAATACCATAAGACCATCCTTTAACTAACAAACAAAAAAGTGTACTTTATTGCACGCTAAATTTTACAGTTTGGTTATACAGTTAAACTCTTGAAAAACTAGGCTTTAATGGTATAATAGAAAGGCGATGTATAATTTAGTATAAAAACAATAAAGTACACTTTTTTGTTTTTATTCTTGATTAAAAAACTAATAAAGTAATAAAAGGTTAAATTTTTTTTTTGACATTTAACTATGTATAATATAAAATATACATAGTTGAAGCAATCAAAAAACACAGCTTTGAAAATGCTAAATTTTATTGTTTATGGAGTTTTTAATATGCTGCCAGATTTTGTTACTGACCAGACTAAAATTGCAAAATATTCTTATGCCGACATCGAAGAAATATTTTTGGATAACTATGAGGATGTTTTAAAAAAGTATATTGCCGGCGGTAATCCTTCCGAAGATACTTTAAAAAATTACTTCGGCCAGATTCGTGAATTTCTTTCCTGGTGCAAGGATAATGATTTTAAACCGTTGCGCCTCCAGGAACCACATATTATTTTGTATCGTGATTTTCTTATTGAAAAAAATCAAAAGGTCAATACAGTAGCAGCGAAATTAAATTCCATCAGGAAATTTTATCATATTGCTCAGAAATTCCATATCATTCAGGAAAATCCTGCTGAAGATGTTAAGGCGCCGCGAGATCCTGATGCAGCACTTATTAATATACCCTATTTATCTGCTGGCAAGTTGGAATATCTTTTCCGGTCCATTCCCAATGAAACTGAAAAAGAGCTGCGTGATAAGGTGATAATAGCTTTTATGGCGATTGAAGGGCTGCGTACTGTGGAAATCCATCGCATGAATGAGGAAGATATAAATGTGGACCAACAGACTATTCTCATACACGGTAAAGGGAAAAATGCTATGATTTATCCTAGGCCGGATACCTTCGGTTTGCTGCTGCGCTATCTGGATAGTAAAGACCGGTTTAAAATGAATAAGAACAGACATTATATAATGGAGAAAGTGACTCCGGTATTTACTTCTACTTCCAATAATATGTACGGACACCGTATGATAAGGCAGGCCGTACGCGATGCAGTCAATAAATGGTTGATAACAGCAGGGCTTAAGGAAAAAGGAAAAGCCGGGCATATGCTGCGGCATACCTGCGCAACACTATTATATAAGGAAACAAAGGATTTAAAACAGATCCAGGAAACACTTAGGCATAGCAATATCAATATGAGCAGTAAATATGCCCACTTAACTGACAGGCAGGAAAACCGGTATACTAATAGCATACCGGTGGAATTAGAGTAGCAATTATGAAAAGTGCTAAGTTGTCATAAAATGTTTCAAAAACCTTAAAAATGACAAGTAATTTATAATCTGTATAGATAAATCCGACGTATAGCGCCATTTTTAAGTTTTAAAGGTTTTTTTTGCAATGCTTAGAAAATCTTGCGTAATTTAAAAAAACGCCTATAAAACGAAATTCAGAGGCGTTTTTAAAAATATTGATAAAATATCTGTGATATTTTATCAATATTTAAGGGTTTGTTTAGTAAAAAGTGTAATTTTTTTAGGTGGCTGAATAATTCGGCCACTATTTTTCTATATATGAAAATAGGTGCCTTTCAGCAACTTTTTGGATAAACTAAACAGGGCAGCTAGTATGCTACCCTGTGATAAAACTTACATAGAAAGTTCATAACCTAACATAAAGTTGCGCCCCATAGACATGTAAGCTAAACGGTTTTCTCTCGGTCCGGCATCAGTTGTATAGTCTTCACGGTCAAATATATTATTTACATGTAAAAAGAATTTATGATTTTTTTCCGGCTTATAGCTAATATGAAAATCTGTAAATAATGCCGGCTTAACTTTTTCTCCGCCATATTTATCTACATCACTGTCATATCTTTTTCCCATATAATTAGCTAATAAAGATGCACCAAATTTATCTTTATGATAATCTACAGATGCCATCAACTGTAACCTGCTACCATATTTTTCGTAAGCTCCGTCAGATTCACGTGCTTTTTCCGGATTGCTCCATGCAATTCCAAAAGAGCTGCTTAAATTTTCATTATGTTCAATATCACAACTTAATTCAATACCTGTATTTTTGGTATCAACGTTAGTATATTGCAAATTACCTTCGGCGGCACTTGTACCATCAACATTTGTAATACTGTCTTTAATTTTATAATTAAATAATGCTAATCTCCATGCAGCTTTACCTTCATTTAATTTATATCCTATTTCATAGTGTGTACCTTTTTCAGGATACAAATCTAACTCAGGACGTATATTGCCCGCTCCAAATGCTCGTGTTAATTCCGGCAGACGGAAAGATTTACCAGCTTTAGCATAAATTGAACTGTTTTCATTTAATTTTTTAATATACTGTACTTCAGGTGTAAATTCGGACATATCCTCTTGCTTAGAATCAAATGTAGAATATTGTGCTCCGCAATTTTTGGCAAACGTTTCACGCATATTGACTATTAAATTATCAGAGTTACTCATTTTCCAATCATAAGAAGCATACAATGAATAAGTATCCCTATCATATGTAGCTCGTCCTTTACCAGAAGTTACACCAATTGTATTTCCGTATATGTCCATATCTTCTTTTTTGTAATTGGCGCCGATCAAAAGTTTGTTTTCCCCAATATTAAAAGACTTGTTTATATCTATATTAGTATTATGCCCTTTACGCCAGCTATTTAAACCATCGCTTTTAATACTGCCATTTTTATTATATGCCGTCTGATAATATTCTTTTTCTTGTGTTCCATAAGAAGCACTGGCTTTAAATCCATATTTATCATCGAAATTTAAAGTAAAATTATTATCAACGTCTTTATAATTATTTGTTTGTGCAATACTATTATTATAACCGCCCTCGTTACTAATATGGGACATTTTATTTTCGTTTTGTGAATACATATGATAGAATGTTAAATTGTCATTTAAATCATAGCTCCATCTAATACCTTTCCGTTCGCCATTATTGTATTCAACATGCTTATTTAACTTATCTTTCCCCTTTCCAGATTTTGCATCTGTAGTAATTCTGTCAACTTTTCCTCTATCTTCATAATAAGCCGTTGCATCAAAGCCATCAGCACCGACACTAACGCTGTACTGTTCTCTTCCATAATTACCTGCCGATACTTTAATATTGTTGCCTACGTTTTTCTTAGTAATAATATTGATTACACCACCGCTTGCTTCACTACCATATAGAACAGAGCCGCCTCCGCGCACAATTTCTATTCTGTCTATAATGTCCGAAGGAATATCTTCTAAATTATATTTACCATCCTGATTCAAAGGTACACCATCCAATAAAATAAGCGTTCCTCTTTCTACACCTCTGATGGTAATTTCACTTGTCATCGTACCCAATGAAGCACCATTTGGTCCCATTGATGTAGCAGATAAACCTAAAGAATGTCTTAATACTTCAAACGCACTGGCTCCGCCATTTTTTCAACATCTTCAGTTGTAATGACATCTACTGCTGCCGGTGTCTCCAAATCTTTCTTTTCTCTTTTTTGTGCAGTTATTACTAATGGATCAAGTGAAAATTCAGGAGCTGTTTCTGAAGCTAGGACACTATTACTTCCCCATAATACGGTGCCAGTTACTAGCGCTGTCATTAATAAACTTTTTGAAAATCCTCTTTGATTATGTTGCATTTTCTTACCTTCTCCTTTTAATTAATTATTTTTTATTACAACTTAACATAGTTATTGTTAAGTTTGTAAATAAAACAAAAAAAACTAATTAAATCCTGTTAGGATAATGTTTTTGTATCCATAAAAATATTATAGGTATGACTATCAGTGTAAAAACAGTTGAAGTTATCATGCCGCCAATAATAACCCAGGCCATACTCTCTCTTGTTTCTGAGCCTTCAGTCATGGCAAGGGCTGTTGGCAGCATACCAACAACCATAGTTATTGCGGTCATAAAAATAGGCTTTAGCCTGGTCTTACCGGCTTCTATTATTGCTTCAGCAGCGCTTTTTCCTTCCTTCATTAAAGTTAGTGTATAATCTAATAACAAAGTCCCGTTTTTCGCTACCAGGCCATCCATTATCAAAATGCCAATTAATGAATAGAGATTAAGCGTATTATCAGTTACAGAAAGACATATAATTGCTCCTATTAATCCCAGCGGCAAAGAAAACATCCTGATTAAGGGTGTAAAAACTGATTCATATAGTACAGCCAGCAGCAAATAAATAAGCAGCAGGGACATACTCAGTGCTATCGCCATTTCTTTAAAAGAATCATTCATACTTGTTGCCTGACCGGTGAACATATAAGAACATTTAAGATTACTATCTTCTAATTTTTTCTGTATTTCCTGCACCACTTCATTTAAAGGTCTGTCACTCAAATTACTCTGAATATTAATTATACGTTCTTTGTCAACTCTTCTAATAGTTATCGGCCCGACACTTTCTTCAACTTTGGCTACATCGCCTAAATTTACAGTGCCATTTTTAGCTGCTACAGGGATGCTTTTAATATCTTCGACAAAAAAGTTGTCACTACCGTTAAATTTAACAGTAATATCTGTATCAAGCCCTCTATTATCAGGGTCATTAGCTAAAACGCCAGCATTTTTACCGCCGACTGCCGCTGCAAAAGATTTGTTTATATCTTCAATAGATGCTCCGTAAAATTGCAATTTTTCACGATCTGCACTTACTTTTATTTCAGGCATACCTTCTGTATAGGAACTTTTTATATCCTTAACACCTTCTGTTTCCTTAAAAATATTTAATACTTTCTTTGATTCTTTAATCAGCACATCCATATCACTGCCTCTTAATTCTAACTGCAATGGTGAACGTACTAATGTTTTGCCGCCCGAAACGCCGGTAACAGAAGATTGTATTTCACTTACCCTTACTTTAATATCACCAAAATTATTTTTAGCAAATTTTCTTATCTCATCAGCGATTTCCCATACATCTTTGGATCGTTTGCTCCTGTTATAAAGGCTGATGGATATTTTACCATTACTTTCCGTGCTCGTAACATTTGATAAATGATGCTCAATTTCAGGAATTTGCAGCAGATATTCGTCAAATAATAATAGCACTTCGTTAGTCTGTTCCGCACTGTAACCTACTGGTAATTCTATATTTACCTGAATAGCGCTTTCGTCAGTCCTTGGCATATATTCTGCACCTACAAATCCAAAAGGTATAAGTAATACAGCCCCAATAAACAGTGCTGCTATGGTAAATATAACCTTACGGGGATAAAGCAGGCATTTTTTTAGTATTTTTTCGTATTTATTTATTGTGTTTTTCTCAATTTTATCTAAAAATTTCCAGACTCTGCCTTCGGGCAGTTTTATTCCATGCGAATAAAACTTTGAAGCAAGCATAGGCGTTAATGTAAACGAAACAAGTAGCGACATCAAAGTTGCAAAAGTTATTGTCAATCCGAATTGTTTAAAAAACTGACCCGTTGAACTTTGCATAAAAGCTATAGGCAAGAAAACCACTACATCACAAAGCGTCATGGCTACAGCTGCCATGCCTATTTCATTTCTTCCAAGTTCAGCAGCATTATCTGCTGAATAGCCATTATTAATATAACGTTGGATATTTTCAAGTACTACAATGGAATCATCAACCAGAATACCTATGCATAATGCCATGCCCATTAATGACATCATATTAAAAGTAAATCCGGCAAGATACATTAAAAAGAATGTAGCTATTAACGATACCGGTATAGCAATCATTACTGCAAGTGATGATTGCCAGCCCCTGAGGAATAAATACAAAACTATACCAGTTGTAAAAAGTCCTTCAAGTAATGTATAAAAAGTATTTTTTAATGAATTTTTTACAAAGGAAGACTGATCATAAACAAGTGTAAAAGTATAATCAGGATACTCCGATTTTAGTTTTTCAAGTTGAATTAATACATTATCAGATGTATTAACTATATTGGCACCGCTTGCTTTATATATATCTATGGCAACAGCATCATTTCCGTCAACACGGCTATAAGTTACTGCACGTTTTTCTTTTGCCTTAATTTCAGCAATATCTTTTAGTATAATATTTTGCCCATTCGCTGTCTTTATCTGTACATTTTCAATATCTTCCGGTTTTTCGTATTGAGCCGTTAATCTGACAGTAGTTTGTTTTACGCCCGTATAAACAGATCCGGATGATAGAAAGACATTTTCGTTTTTTATATTTTGTATAATATCCTGCAGGTTTAACCCATAATAATTTAATTTTTCTTTATCAACATCTATACTGATTTCTTTAACTCGCCCACCGCTCAATTCAATATCTGCAACACCGCCGGCCTGCTGAAACCTTTCCGCAAAAATTTTTTCAGTTATAGAATATATATCTGCCATCTCATAAGGAGCTGTGACGGCAATCTGCATTATTGGATATTCGTCAGAAGAACGTTTAATAACAACAGGCTCATCAATATCATCCGGCAAATTTTTTCTGATAGTACTTACCTTTTTTGTTGCTTCTATAGCTACCAGATCAGCGTCAGCACTGCTATCTAACTCTACAAATATTTCGGCTCTGCCCGGCCTTGTTGCTGACCTTACCTGCTTAAAATGTGAAATGGTTGACAATACATCTTCTATAGGCTTTGTTACCTGCTGTTCAACTGATTCAGTACTTGCGCCGGGATAATTAACTATTACACTTACATACGGAGAATCTACTTCCGGCAATAATTCAACGCCAATCTTAAAAAAACTAAATATGCCCAGCACAGCAATTATTGCATATAACATTGTAATGCCTATCGGTCTTTTTACAGAAAACCTTGTTATATTCATCTTTAATCCTCTTCGGTTTTATCTATTTGAACTTTAATTCCATCACGTAAGCGTGATAAATTATCAAGAACAACTACTTCCCCTTCATTAATACCATCAATAATTTCAACTTCTGTATCATTATTAATACCTAACGTTACTTCACGTTGTTCCAATTGATTATCTTTATTTACAATAAAAACATATTTCTTCCCGTTTTTATCTTTAATAATATCCTTATTTACGTAAAGAGCATCTTCTTTTATAAGTATTTTTAAATATCCCCTGGCAAACATGCCCGATTTTATTTCTTCATTCTGCTCGAGCAATTTTATTCTGGCAAGGTAACTATTACTTTCTTTATTTTTATCAGGGCTTACATATGATATGATTCCGTCAAAAGATTTACCTAACGATTCGATGTTCATAGTTATTTTTGTATCAGCTTTTACAACAGCTGCATTAGCTTCCGAAATATTACAATCTATATGTAATTTGCTGTTATCTGTAATAGTCAACAGCTTAGTTCCTGCCGGTATATATTCACCGATTTCTGCATTTCGATAACTAATAATTCCATTTCCAGGTGCTTTTAAAATCATATCGGTCTTTTTATTTTGTGCTAAAATATATTCTTGATAACGCCTTTCAGCAACCTGTTCTCTGGCATAAACAGATGCTGCAGTATCACCATAATTTTTTTGCTTTGATAAGGCTTCGTATGCAGCCTGGGCGTTAACCATTATTTGTTTTTTGCTGTCATAATCCGCTTTTGCTACTGCACCCATATCGTATAATTTTTTATAGCGTTCATAATTTAATTTTGCTAATTCATAATCAGCTTTATATTTATAATAGTCACTATTAAATTCAGCATCATTTTCAGCTGCTTTAGCATCATTTTCTCTGTATCTTGCATATGCTTTGCGAAGTTCGGCTTCTGCGTCCTGCAAATCCTGTTCAATCAAAATATCGCCTTTATGTACAAACGAACCCAAATCAACATTGATATTTGCAATTTTACCGGCAAATTTATTTATAATATCTATTTGAGCATTAGCTTCCGTCTTGCCAAATAGAGAAATTTCTTTATACATTGCTTTTTTGTAAACTGCTTCCACATGAACAAGAGGTCTTAAGACCTCTTTTCTCGCTGCTGGTTCACTTTTAAACATTAGCTGATATATTAAGATTAAAATTATTCCGAATACAACAATCAGCATCAATTTAATATATTTATTTTTTAAGAGATTCCGTAATTTCTCGTTCATTATCTCGGCATACTCCTATAAAATTTTTGAAACATTATCTTACGCAACAATTATAAAGCTAACATAATTAATTAATTTAATATATACCCTCTTTGCCAAAGAAACAGTAAAGAGGGTATATATTAGAGATGGGGATTTTTTAGTTACCAATTTTAAAAATTATCGGAATGCTTGCATAGCAGCGTACCGGTAAACCTGAGCTGTTTTTAGCCGCTGTAAAACGCCATTTTCGGCATGCTGCAACGGCAGCGTTATCAAGATTTACATTACCTGAGGAGGACGTGACGCTTACATCTTCAACACTGCCGTCCGTGCCGATTAAAAACCTTATTGATACAGTGCCTTCTACGCCAGCATTGCGTTCAGCACTGGGGTAAGACGGCTGATAACTTTTAATAATGCGAGGCGGTACGGCAGGTGACGATGTTACACCGCTGCCCGGGCCTGACCCACTGCCGGTACCTGTACCGTACCCGCTGCCATGTCCACCACCGCTGCCTGAGCCTGAACCGGGCCCGGTACCACTGCCGATTCCGCTTCCCTGCCCGGTGCCTTTACCTTTACCGCTGCTTTTTTTAACAATATGTTTTACCTGCTGCTTTTTTACTACAGCAGGTTTTTCTTTATTTGCTTCAAAAATTGCATCACTATCAGGCGTTTCCTCTACAGCAGCTGCTTCAGGTTCTGCTTCTTCTATAACACCGGCATCATCGCTGCCGCCTCCTCCGCCACCACCGAAAAACGTAACTTCAACAATGTTTTCCTGTGCGTGCGAAAATTGAAACAGCCCTGTAAATGATACAATCAGAAATATTAAAATATGTATAATTGCCGAACCGGCAAAGCCCCAGTTCCGCCTTTTCTTTTCATCCATCATTTTGCTGCTCCGTCAGTTGCAAGCCCAAACCTGTTAATGCCTGCTCCCTTAAACTTATCGACAAGCTCAATAACTTCACCGTACTCAATATCTTTTTCAGCACGTATAACAACAGCAAAATTGCTGTTGTTTTTTTGTTCTAAAGAAGCCTGCATTAAAAGCGACTGCAAATCTGTCTCTTTATCACCAAGGTAAATTGTGCCATCGTTTTTAAGCGTTACGGCAAAAGTTGTTGATGTATCACTGGCCGCATTGGCTGCCTGCGGTAGTTTAACAGGAATAGTCTTCAAATCAATCATATACATGGTGCTCAGCATAAAAAACACCAGCAAAAAGAACATAATATCAATCATCGGTATAATATTAAGTTCCGGTACTTTTCTATTCTGGCTTCTGCGGAATTTCATTTTACACCGGCCCTTCTGTTAGCCTGCGCAAGTGCAGCGGCACAGCGTTCAGCTGTTGTAAGTATGCCGTCCATGCGGTGGGCGAAATATGAATGGCAGCACAGTGCCATAATAGCTACGCAAAGACCGGTGGCAGTAGCAATAAGGGCTTCGCCGATACCGCCGGTAATAGCCATAGGTGCGCCTGCCTGTATATTAAAAATACTGAACGCACCAATCATGCCGACAATAGTACCCAAAAGACCCAAAAGTGGCGAAAGAGTAACAATAATGCTTAAATAATCCAGTTTATTTTTAAGCTGTGCTGTAAAAACAGCAAGGCCGTTTTCAAGGTAATCTGTTAAATCATCCTGCGTCTGTGCATTTTGTACAGCACCTAAAACAAGGGCAGAAGTTTCACCGGGAGTTGTTTGTGCCAAATCAGCGGCAGCCTGCAAATCATTACTTTTTAATAAAGCACAGTAATCATCGGCAAATTTTTCGCCGCTGTCAGCAACGGTAAAACAAAAAGCGCTCAATAGCGATAGCAAAAACAGCGAAAGAACAGAACAGCAGCGGATACATAACCAAACCGCCTTTGTGAAAATACATAATAGTTTGACTGATAAATTCCATAACCATCCTCCTGAAAATATAAAATTCCCAAATTCAAGACAACAAAAATTCTTAAAATAAATTACCCGGACATTTAGCGAACAAAAATTTTATAATTCTCCTTCCATTAAATTTTTGCTAAGTATCTAATAATTTATTTTTATCAAGCGTAGCCTGGTATTGCCTGTAATATAAGCCTTTTAGTTTTAACAATTCTTCATGCGTACCTTCTTCAGAAATTCTGCCATTATTCAATACAAAAATCCTGTTGGCTTTTTTTATTGTAGATAACCTGTGAGCAATAATTAAAGTTGTACGTTCCCTGGTAAGTTTATCTAATGCCTTTTGAATTTTTTCTTCTGTTTTGTTATCTAAAGCAGATGTAGCTTCATCCAGCACTACTATTCCCGGATTTTTTAAAATTACTCTGGCTATTGCAAGGCGTTGACGCTGTCCGCCGGAAAGTTTTATTCCCCGCTCGCCTATTTCTGTATCATACTTTTGCGGCAATTTTTCTATAAATTCATCTGCTGACGCTGCCCTGGCCGCAAATACCATTTCTTCGTCTTTTACTTCAGATAAACCGTAAGTTATGTTATGCCGCACAGAATCAGAAAAAAGAAAAACCTCCTGTTGTACAAGTCCTATATTTTTACGTAATGACCTTTGGCCATATTTCTTTATGTTAATACCATCTATTAAAATATCACCTGAATCAGGTTCATAAAAACGCAGCAGCAAATTTGCTAATGTGGTTTTCCCAACACCTGTTTCACCGACAAAAGCAACAGTTTCACCGGCAGCAATATTAAAACTTACATTGTCAAGCACTTTATTTTTTCCATAACTAAAGGTTACGTTTTTAAAACAAATACTGCCGTTAATATTTTTACATTCAATTGCATCTTTATCGTCAATTATTTCCGGTCTGATCTGCATAATTTCATAAAAACGTGCAAATCCCGCCATGCCGCGCTGATACATTTCCGTAAAAACAGTTAACCGTAATAGTGGCTTCATAAATAAATTAACGTAAAGCAAAAAAGCAATAAAATCACTTAGTTGAATTTTATTAGCTGCTATTAATAAACCACCGGCCACAAGCACAAATAAATTTGTAAAATTAGTAAAAAAATTAACGCTGCTGGAGAAATAACCCAGTATTTTAAAAGATGTTCTGCGAACCGCCATACTTTCTTCATTTTTCTTCATTAATAGTGAACATTCCAAATCTTCAGCAGCAAATGCTTTTACAAGCCGTATTCCGCTCAAGGCTTCTTCGGCTTTTGCAGAAACTTCACCATTTTTAGCGCGGTTTTTTCTAAAGGCAGCCTTCATCTTATGGTTTATAATAACGGTATGCACTGTTTTCAGAATTAAAAGCAAAGCTATAAGGACGCCTAAATAGATATTCATCCAAAACATTATGCTGATAGTACCCAACATAACTACTAAGCAAATAATAACATCGTTAGGCCCACGGAAAGTCAATTCGCCTATTTCCGTTAAATCACCGGTAAGGCGCGCCAAAAGTTGCCCGGTTCTGTTGTTATCAAAAAATTTGAATGACATACTTTCAATATGCCTGAACAGGTCACGACGCATATCACGTTCAATATTGATACTCATAACATGCCCGCTATAGCTTATCCAATACAGTAAAACTGTATTTAGAATATATAAAATCAGTAAAAATAAAGCATAAAGCAGTATGCTGTTAAGATTTTGCTGAGGCAATTCAACATTTAAAATATGCCTTACAAATACCGGAAATATCAAATCCAGGAATGCAACGGCAAATGACCCGGCAATAATAAAAGCTGCTGTTTTTTTATAAGGTTTATAATACTGTAAAAAAGCAAATAATATTTTGCCTTTCATCAATTTAATTTCCATATATGTAACCTGTAAGCTCCTATAATTTTCCCATCCGGAGTAACTGCCGGTGCTTCAACGCCGGCCGCAGTCAGACCATCACTGCTTATATTTATCGCCTGCAACGGCCCTTCTGTATGAAAGAAATTTAATTTTCTACCATCTGCAATGTTTAATATAAGCCCCCCGTGAGCACCGTAATTATGTGTACGTACATTACGCCCAACTGCACAAGCAACCTTATCTTTGGCAAAAGATAGTTCTTCCATCGTACCATCAGCCATGTACTGATACTTAAATGTGCCATCATAACCAAACATAAATATACTATTATTGCTTGGATGCTCAATTGGGGTTGGAATTTGCCAGTTCTCACGGTTAAAAGTATTGATTGTTGAAAAAACAACACCTTCTTTAACAGCATAGCCATCTCTTCCGGAAGCATTTATCCAAACATTATCAACCTGGGTCGGTTTGGATAATGTACGTTCCCATAACATATTTCCCAAAGCATCAAATAAAAAGCCTCGGCCGTCACTGCAAGCTGCCGCTAAATATTTACCATCTTTACTAAAATTAGGGCTGCCGCGCATAACGGTATTGTCAAAAGGTTCAACTGGCTTTATAAAAACAGAATTTATCTTTTCGCCAGTGTTTTTATCAAGGAAATACATCGTATCTTTATATACCATGTCTTCCCTAAAGTCATATGCAGAAGTGGATATTACAACTTCGCCGTTGTTATCATTAACATCACACCAGTTTATCCAACTGTCTATAGATTCTTCTGCCGGATATTTCCATAAAAGTTCACCACTGCGGTTTATCGCAAGCATCCTGCCGTTATAGCCACGGCTGCCGTCTTTATTCATCAAAAATCTATACGCATTGGCATATACGTTATCATTTTTATCAACAACGATATGTACTATTGAAGGGTAAGAACGCTTGCTCGGATCAGCACCGACAAAGTTCGCAGCAGCGTATTGCCATAAAATATCACCCGTGTGAACATCAATTGCATATAAATTTCCGGCAGGGCTTTGTTCACCTACAAAAGCAACCTGTGAATCATTGCTTAAGCAGACAGAAATAAACTTACCTATGCCAAGCGAACGTTTCCAAATTTGTTCACCTTTTGAAGAGAATAAAAACAGTTCACCGCGTTCTGTACCTACAAGCCACCCATTTTCAGATTCTACATGTCTGACAACAGCTTTGGTAAAGCCCATGCGGTCATAATTTTCACTGGGAATATCTCCCAAATGTACAGCAATCCCTTCTTCTGAAGCAGTTAAACCTATATCATTCCACGGAGTACGGCTTCCGGTAATCCAAAACAAAGCCGCTAATGACAATAAAAATATAATAGTTATTATTATGCTTTTAATATTTTTCATAAGTAAACCTTTGCCAAATCATACACAAATCTGAATACACCATAATAAAAACCCTGTTCAGAAAGCAAATACAAAATCTTACTTACAGCAGCACTGCTTACAAAAGCAAAAAGCAATAAGCACACAAGCCGCTCCCGTAAAGACCATAAATAAGCGCGCTTTTTATTATCTGCCAAAAAAAATCCGCGGCTTATAACCGATAAGGCAAGTGTTTGCGACCTGCGCAGGCAACGAACCAGTAAAGGCTTGGCTATATACGGCAAATGCCTTATAACAGCAGTACGTCCGGCAGCACTGCCGCTGCGGAGTCTGAGTGCAATTAAAACATCACCTGTTTCTGCTGCTAATACCGGCAAAAACCTGATTGCGGTAACAAGCATAAAAGCAATCTGCGCTGGCAAATGCCATGTAAGCATTGCCTGCAAAAGCTGCCTGGGGTCAGAATTCCAGCAAACTAATAGGCCCAGTGAAAGCATGGCAGCCGAGCGCAGCCCCTGCACAGCACCATATATAATACCTTCGCGGTAAACGTAAAGCCCATTTGTAATAACGCCAAGTACAGGCGTATTCGGCTCAATCAAAACAAACAAGGGCGTTCTGGGCGTTTGCGTAAAAAACAAAGCCTGGCTGAACATTGAACCCCATAAACTAAGCATCAGCAAAACCATCATAACCTGCCATTTGGCGGCAGAAGTGCCTGCCAACGCATGCAGCAGCAGCGAAATTAAAAATACAATAAATAAAGTACGCGGATTATCAACCGTTATCGTCAATATTGAAAACAAAAACAGCATAACAAGTTTGGTTTTTCCGGTAACTTCTCTAATCCACTCCCGCGAATCATTACCTTCCCACAGCTGACGCAAGTACATAATCCGCCACCTCCTTAGCCGTAAGTAAAGGCCTGATATACAATAAATCCGTAACATCGAGCATGGCTGGTGCCTTTAACCCGCAAAGTTTTAAATAGCTTCTGTCAGTAAGCACTTTGCTTGTTATATTATCAGCAATAATCTGGCCATCATTCATTAAAATTACGCTGTCAGCTATTTCAGAAGCTAATTCAACATCATGCGTGCAAAAGAAAACACTGCCGCCATCTTCGGCGTAAGCACACAAAAGTTTTTTTATCTCTTCCAGGCTTTGCTGGTCCTGACCGGTAGTAGGTTCATCAAGCAGCAGCAATTTAGGTTTCTGCATTAATACAGCACTTAAAATAACCCTCAGGCGCTGCCCTTTACTTAACGCTAACGGAAAATCACCGGCATAATTTTCAAGGCCAATTCTTTTAAGCATAGTTTGCAGTTCTGCTTCACTAATTTTTTTATTATTCCAGCAAAGTTCTTCACGCACGCTGTCGGCCAAAAGCATTAAATCTGCTTCCTGCCGCAGGTAACCAACGTTAAAGCGTTCATTCTGCAAATCCCGGCCATCTAAACAAATCGTTCCTCTGTCCATGGCAGCAATTCCGCCCAAAAGGTTCATCAAAGTGCTTTTGCCGGTACCGTTTACACCCATTAGCGCAGTAATTTTACCTTTTTGCAACGTAAAGCTGATATTTTTCAGCGTATCTTCCAAAGCATTATCATATTTATAATAGACATTTTTTACATCTAAAATAGTTTGCCCTTTTGCAAAAGCAGATTGATATTTATTTAAACTTTTTAAATTACCATAAACATCCGTTACCATGGCAGCAACAGTATCAGCATCGTTTACCAATTCAGGCAGCTTTAGCAAACGGCATAAAACAATATTCTGCGGCTCACGCAAACCGATATTTTTTAATCGGCTTACCGCTGTCCACACCTTATTTATATCGCCGTCATATGCAATACTGCCTTCGTTCATAACTATAATCCGTGAAAAATAACCGGCAATTTCATTAACCCTGTGTTCTATTAAAAGAATTGTTAAATTTTGTTTCTGGTTCAATTCCTGCAAAAGGTGTAAAAAATCATGCGCCCCCTGCGGATTAAGCTGGCTTATAGGTTCGTCCAGTACCAACAGCCTAGGGCCGGTAACAAGCACAGATGCAAGTGCCAGCCTTTGCCTCTGACCGCCTGAAAGTGCCTGAATACTATAATCTACCCTGTCACCAAGCCCTACCATTTCTAAAGTTTCACAAACTTTAGTTTTTATATATTCATCCGGAAAGCCGCGGTTTTCAAGTGCAAAAGCAACTTCATCATATACAGTCATAGCAAACAGCTGGTCATCCGGGGTCTGATATACAGTACCTGCCAGTAAAGCGATTTCCTCGGGAGGCAAATCTTGAGATTCCCTTCCATCCAAAAAAATTTTGCCCGATAAACAGCCGCGCCGTTCTGTCTCAAAAATACCGGTTATCGCTTTAATTAAGGTTGATTTTCCGCAGCCGCTTTTGCCTGCCATAAGCACAAATTCACCTGTAGTTATACTTAAATTGATATTTTTTAATGTATTTTCACTTCTGTTTGGATAACGGTAAGATAAATTTTCTATTTTAAGCATTCGTTATTCCCCCGTAACCTGCTGAAGTTTTAAACCCAATTTATAACCAATCCAGGCGCCGATGCTGCTATATAAAAAGCCGTTAATAAGCATATACAAACCTATATACCAATCGGCATAGTAAAGCCTGTAAAAGAACATCATTTGTTCAAGATTTATAAAGGTAACAACAGCATCACCAATACCAAACATAGCCGCTATAAACAGCATATATTTTACGCTGATATTCTTTTTATCAAAAAATCCACACAACTTAAGTATTGTTTCTAGCACGCCTATATATACGCAGCAGCTTAAAAAGCCAAGAGGAGTAAAATTACCGAAAAGCAACCCGGATAACATATATCTTGTTAAAAACATCAGCGCCAATACGCCCTGCCGCCGGTATAACACTAAAAGCGAAACTATAAGTAAATATTGCAGTACGCCGCTTAAAATACCTGTAATAAACCCGGAAAACGGGCCTAAAAATACATGCAAAAACTCTCCTGCTAAAGTTGTGGGCACAGTTATTGCACCAAAACCTACCGCAGCAAATAATGCTACCGTTATAGCCCCCTGTGCACCTATATTAAATATTACGCGACGCAGGCGCGGTAAAAACAACAAGACTGCCGCAAAGCAAATAAATGCAAAAGTTACTGCAGCAATGCCAATACTGTGTTTTTGTTCTATTTTTACCGGAAGTTCCTGTATTTTCTGCTGACCATTGCCTTCAACAGTAACCCTTAATGTATAATCACCTTCAATAATTTTAAAATAATCAACATACAGCGGTATAATAAAAGCCTGTGTCTGTTTGCCATCCAGTGAAATCATAGCTTTTGTTGCATCGCTGTTATCGGTTTTACCGGCCCAGCCCTGCTCATGCTCTTCGGTAGAATTACTTGCCTGGCACAAACCAGGCATGACTTTACCAGTTGTTTTATCCAAAAGCTCTGCTTTTAAACGCAGCACTCTTACATCCTGCTGCGGATTACGCATATCAACCAACATAAACGCAGCCGGGTGGTTGAACATAGATGACCAGCTTTCTGCGCCATCACCTGTTAAACGGCTGCGGAAAGATTCAAATGCAGTATCGCGTATATAAACAACATTATCTGCAGAACGGTCATCCTTATGCCCAAGGTTATCTACCGGTAAATCTACATTTTGTATATACCAGTTATAATCTTTATTTTTGTATTTTTTACCATAGGCTGATTTGGAGTTTTCGGCTTTGGAGTTTGCATCATATATAAAATTAATAACTTTTTCTTGCTGCCAGTTTTCAGCAGTAATATTAATATTAATTTGTTTCGTTCCTCTTACAACATTTTCATTTGGTTTTATATAAAGCAAGTCAAATGTATTGCCGTAATCAGCTGGCAAAAGCCAGTTGGTGTATGCACTGCTGCCGTTATCGCCAACCTGCCATTTACCGCCTGGTAATACCTTAAAACCTTCCGGCAAAATAACGGTTACTTTAACCGGCTGCTCATCTGGCACATCAAACGCCGTAATGTTTAAATATAACGGCATAGTGCTGCCAGCAGCAACAGTTTTGTTAACTTTTTTATCAAGGCTGTATGGGTAAACAGCATCTACCTGCACACCGGCCAGTGCAACATTTATATTTAAAAAGCATAACAAAAAAATGCTTAAAATTTTCAAAATCATAGTAAGAATGGTCCTTTAATATAAGTATAGTTAATAATACGATAACTTTTACGCCATTAAATATTTAGAGTATAAGGCGGCATAAGCCGCCTTATACTACTACAGAGCTTAGAATTTATAATTATAAGTAAGCATAAAGTTAAACGGAGTAGAATAATATTCAGAAGAACCACTATGACTTAAATTATCCTCTCTGTCTAACAAGTTATCCATTGTGAGAGTAAAGGAATTTTGTTTATCAGCATTATAAGTAGTTGTCAAACTTGTTAAAAAGTAAGGTTTTTCATGAGAGGAATGAGAGCTACTCGGTGTTCCAACCCTTTCAGCTAGATATGTTCCCTGTAAACTGGATACCCATTTATCTTTACTATAAGTAATACCACCGTTCAACTGTACCCTACCATATTTTCTATCCCAATACGGTTTTTTCGTACCTTTAACTTTCGGATCCATATAGTTTACGCCCCAATTATAAGACCAACCGTTCTTCCCTTCAATATCACAGGAAAGTTCAATGCCGGTATTTTTAAAATCTTCGTTCGTATACTGGTATTCCGTTTTATTAGTATCCCATGTAGCAGAAATATTGTCTGTTATATCAATATGGTAAACAGCAGCTTTCCAGCTATGGCTATCTGTTACACGTTTCCAACCGGCTTCATAACTTACGCCTTTTTGCGGTTTCAAATCCGGGTTGGCAATAGCTGTGTCGCTTGCACCATACATTTGGCTAAAATTAGGCATAATAAAAGACTGCGTTACATTAGCGTATAAAGAATCATCGTCATCTAATTTATGTACATACTGACCAGACATACTAAAGTTATCATAGTTTTGATCTCTGTAACCACCGGTAGTCCACGTTTCACGCGCACCTACAATCAATTCATTTTTGTCATCAAATTTATGGTCATATTGGCCGTAAACAGCATAAATATGTCTGTCGGTAACTTTGCTGGAATAATCATCATAAAATTCATTTTGATAACTACCACCCAGTACTAAGCTGCCTTTACTATTAAGCTGCCATTCCTTTTGAACATCTGCACCATAGGTTCTGTTTTTTTCATCAGTATCATATATTTTTCCTTGAAATTTACCAGATGTATTATAATTCGTAAAACCATTTGCCATTAATTTATTCTGATTGTAATATAAATTAGCTTTTAAAGTATCATCCTGATACAACAACTGCACTAAATTTTGTTTGGTAACATATTCACGATTCTGCTGCAATGCTCCACCTTTAGGTACCTCTTTATATGCATCATCAAACCATGTGTCATATCTAACATTAGTCTCAAAATAATTATATAAGAAATTCCAGTTGTCATTAATTTTATAATCAACATACAAATTTCTTTTTTCTGAACCGGTCATATCAGTATGTTTTAATCCCTTATTATCAGAGCGGGAGATAGTATCTACATTTCCCCATTTTTCCAGGTTATAACCTACATTAACTTTATCAGTTCCTACAGACGCGCTGTATTTTTGTTGTCCATAATTACCATATCCAACAGACACAGAATTTGTAAATTCTTTTTTAGTTATAATATTAATTACACCACCCATAGCTTCACTGCCATATAAAACGCCAGCACCGCCTTTAACGATTTCTACACGCTCTACATTCTCAACAGGAATTGCATCAAGGAAATATTTACCACGTAAATTCATTGGTGTACCATTTAACATAACTAACGTACCATTAGATACGCCCCTAATAGCAATTTCATTTGCCATAGTCCCCATAGCGCCACCACCAGGAGAAAAAGTTTTGTATATCAAACCAGGAACACGCCCTAAAGCAACTTGCAAATTTTGCGCGCCAGTATTTTTTAAATCTTGATTACTCAAAATAGTAGTACTTGCAGGTACATCTACATCTCTTTTTTCAGTTCTTGTAGCAGTAATAACCATTGGGTCAAGAGTAAATTCCTGTTCATTCTCCTGTGCAAGAACCGAATTGCCTCCCCACAACACAGTGCCGGTAATCAACGCTGTCATCAAAAGACTCTTACTAAAACTTTTGTCCATCATTCACACCTCTTAATAATTTTTTATTGCAAGTCTCAGTATGCCCAGTCTCGCATGGCCGCATACTTTAACAAACAAACTTAAATTAAAAACACCCTTTGCGGCATGGCAAAAGGTGTATAAAACTATAAATAAATTATAGTTTAGCCCATCTACTGTCACTCGCAGTTGTAAGCAATAATAACAGGCAGCTTTCTGACTAAAGTTCATCGTTCAACAATACCATGAGTATTAATGAACTCCCTATAACAGTGACGTGATCGTATGGGATTTGCACCCATTTAGCTATTAAAATTAATCGCCTGTTATATTATTAAATTTTATTGCAATCCAGTTTCAGCACTTTTTCCGGTTGAATCTGCTGCAAATTTAAGGCAAATTTCATATAACGCCTCAGCAAAGCTGCCTTCCGGCACCGGTGCAAAAGTATTACTTATCTTTTCTTCAATAACCCTGTCTTTATCAGTATAGACAGTCATATTTTTTACACAGTAAGTTGAATTCTGCAAATTATAATGCATTTTCATTTTGCAGTATAAAACACGTTCTTTTTTCTCAAGATTTTTAGAATAATCTTTTTTTAACTTTTTTAAAATATCCTTATTGGTAAAAATAGTTTTTACTTCTGCCGTTACTATATTTTTATCACTGCTGCCGTCTGTATTTACTGCAAATTGCAGCGAATCAATGTCGTAAGCATAAATACCTATATCGTTTTCTGTTATTATTGACCATCGCGCAGCTTCGATTTCTTCTGCAGTAGGTTTGGGCATCATGCTAATTTCCCAGGACATTGGGTTTTGCGGCTGTTCATTTTCTGCCGCATAAACTGCAGCAGATGTTGTGCAAATTAATATCAACATAATTGCCATAAACAATTTTTTCATCAGTTATCTCCTAAATTACGTATTATTTTTATAATATTCTCTTTGCTAAGCCTGTTAAGCGTATAATACGCTGCGCCCATAGCACCAGCCAAATCGCGCGCTATACCAAGTTTGATAAAATCATTTTCGGTATCTATAACCACAGAGGTTATTTTTTCTTTTTTTATTTTTTTTGCAATTTTTAATGCGCTGCCAACCGGGTCGCTTTCTCCTTCCACTGCATTGGCACGTCCGTCCGTTACTACTACAAGTACCGGTTCCATATCGTGCTCTTTTTTATTTTGCATTGTAAGAGTTAAAAACGCTTTGGCAAGCCCGTCTGCAAGCGGTGTTTTACCACCGGTCGGCAATTTTTGCAGGCATTTTTGTGCTAAATCAACACTGCGTGTTACCGGCAGTAAAACTTCTGCTTTATCACGCCTGAAAGCTATCATGCCAACTCTGTCGCGTTTCTGGTAAGCTTCCTGCAACATGTAAAAAATTGCGCCTTTTACGGCACGCATTCTTTCGCGTGCTCCCATAGAGCCGCTTGCATCAACTGCAAATAAAAAAGTGTTTCCAATACGTTGTTCCCTTGCTTTTTGGCGTAAATCCTCATCTTTTATTACAATTGCACAGCCATTTTTAGTACGCAATTTTTGATATGGAGCCGCAGCGCGGATTGTTGCATCAAAAGCCATATCTGTAGTTTTCTCTTTTGGCAGTTCTGCCCGCACATAACGGCCCTGTTTCAAATCAGTTTTTGTTATGCTTCGTTTGCCGCTGCCGTGCCTGATGCGGCTTTTTTCGCCCATATCAACAATTATTTTGGGCATAACAAAGTTTTTATCAATATCTGAAATTTTTTCATCAGGCGCTAAATTGTTATTATCCTGCTGTGTATCGTTCTGCGGGTCAACATCATTTTGCTGATTTGAATCGTCAGAGTTTATATCATCAGGTAACGGCAAATTATTTTCCCCGCTGCTGTCATTATCTTTGTCACCATTATTTTCTTCCGGTTCATTTTCATTATCAGGTGTATCTTCCTGCTCATCCTGTCCGCCGTCACTGTTATCCTGCGTTATTGGCGGACGCTTGCGGTGCGGCAGCACAAATTCAGCTGCTTCTTCTATATCTTTAGGCAATACATATGCCCTTGTTGCCAGGGCGGCTATTGCTTTTGCCGCTTCCAGCATATAAATTTCAGCCCTATGCCCGCTGCAAAATGCCTGTGAACATAACTGTGCGGCTAATTGCAGCATTGCTTCGCTTATTTCAACCATCGGAAGCAACCGGCGTGCGTTTTCAAGCGTTTCTAACAGCTTTGATGTCTCATCAGCGTATGCGGAACAAAATTTTTCAGGATTTGCGGCATACTTCAAATTTCTGTGGATAACCTCAGCCCTGGCTTCGATATCAGAAACAGGTTCTGCGCTAACATACATTCCAAATTTATCAAGAATATGTGAAGGTAATACACCTTCTTCAGGATTCATACTAGCAAGCAGTGTAAACCTGGCACTGTGGATATAGGATATACCATCGCGTTCAACAATGTTCTGTCCGGTTTCATTAACAGAAAGTACCGCATTCAGCAAATCCTGTCTTAAAAGATTAGCGTCATCTATATATAAAATATTTTTATCAGCCCGGCTTAATAAACCCGGCGCAAAGCGTTTTTTGCCTTGCTGCACAGCATACTCTATATCAATGCTTCCAAAAAGCATATCTTCTGTAACATTAAGCGGCAGGTTAATAAATATACGACTGCCTGCTAAAGCTTTACAGGCACGTGCCATAATTGTTTTACCTGTACCTTTAACACCGGTAATTACTAACCCGCCAGTATTATGGTTTACAAGTGCTATTAAAAGGGCTTTTTTTATTTTTTCCTGCCCTACAACGGCAGCTAAAGGATAACTGTATTCCAGCAATACCCTCGCCCTCCTTAAACGCCTGTACTTATCAATTCATCTACCCTGCCCCAGTCAAGTTCGCCTTCTTCAAACGGACGGCGGCGCATACGGTGCGGCAATACCAATTTAGCCGCAGTTTTTATATCTTCGGTGTCTACAAAGCCATGCCCGTTAAAAGCAGCCACTGTTAAAGCTGTTTTTATCAATGTAATGTCAGCCCTATGTCCATCTACACCTAATTCAACCGAAATTCCGGCAACTAATCCAAGCAATTTGTCGTCAATTTCTACTTTTGGCAAAAATTCGCGTGCTTTTATAATCTTTTCCGCAAGTTGCTGCTGTTCATCGGCATAAGCATTATTAAAATTTTCAGGGTCTTTTTCATATTCTAATCGGCGTTTAATAACTTCAACTCTCTGTTGAGGGTCATTTTCACCTTTAACAACTACAGATAAACCAAAACGGTCAAGAAGCTGCGGCCTGATATCTCCTTCTTCTGGGTTCATGGTGCCAACAAGTACAAAGCGTGCAGGATGGGAATATGATACGCCTTCACGCTCTACAGTATTTACACCCATAGCAGCAGCGTCCAGCAACACATCCACTACATGGTCATCTAAAAGATTAATTTCATCAACATATAAAATATTACGGTTAGCTGCTGCCAAAATTCCCGGCTCAAATTTTTTCTCGCCGTGCTTTATAGCATGTTCTATGTCAAGAGTACCAACTACCCTGTCTTCGGTTGCGCTAACAGGCAATTCCACCACTTTCATTTTGATAAATTCTTCTGGCAAATTACCATTTTGTCTATACAAATTACGGCACTCATCACACAATGCAGATTTATCCTCAGGATCGCAATGAAATTTACACCCGCATACAGCCTTCATCGGCGGCAACAGTTCTGCCAGTGCACGTACTGCAGTAGATTTTGCCGTTCCTTTTTCACCTTTAATAAGAACACCGCCCAGCGAAGGATTTATTACATTTAAAATTAAAGACAGTTTCATGTTGTCCTGACCGACAATGGCGCTAAAAGGGTATACGGACATTCTTTTCATTATTTCATCCTCCGAAATTTATACAATTGATATAGTATATTATTATGAAATCAATCTTACACTATATACTAAGTATATAGTCAAATATTTTAGTAATATTTTTTAATTGTGGTTTTATTTTAAATAAAGCTAAGTTTTAAAGCACACTCTGCACTACAATTAGTTGCTTGACCGCTGCCATACCATCTCGCATAGCATCCGCCTCCACAAGCCTTAAACTCTCGGCAATCAATACAAAAACGCATTGATTGTTTAATTTTATTTTTTAAGTCATTTACTGCCAAAGAGTCTATTCCTTTTTCTACATTACCAATATAAAAATCAGGCTCTCCCATGAACGAAGAACATGCATAAATGCTGCCATCGGCTGCGACAAAAGCCGCCTGCCCATTCATGGCATAGCAATGACCAAAATCATAAGCATAACTGATTGATTTTTGTACAATAGCACGTTCCTGTTGGGATAATTTAATTTTAATGCCCGTAAGCTTCTGCAAATAATCATTTTTGTTAATAACGCGCTGCATGGCGTTCTTTACGTCATCTCCACAAGGCATTTTTAAACTACACCCGCGTCCCTGATACCGCAAAACATCAAAACCTATGCGTCTTACATTTCCTAAAAAATGAGCGAACTCTATAATACTTTCCAGTTGCTTAACATTTTCATCAGTAACAACACAGGTAATACCAACTGCAATATTACGGCGCTTTAAAATTTCCAGCCCTTTTACTATATCTTGAGAAGTCCCAGTACCATCTTTATAAATGCGCTGCAAATCATTTACACCGGGGCGCCCATCGAGGCTAACTCCAATAGCGATTTTGTGTTCATACAGAAAATCAGCTATTTCATCTGTCATAAGTGAACAATTAGTTTGAATCTGCATTTTGGCAGGCAGCTTTTGAGCTATAACTTGCATTGCAATTTTTTTAATAACAGGAAAATTTAAAAGCGGTTCTCCTCCGGTAAATTGCAGGACAAAATTTTCTCCGCTCTGTGCTGCCAGTTTTAATGCTTTAAAAGCTGTATCAATACTCATATCCTGTGCATCTAAAGGTGCAGCATAACAATACCGGCAGGCAAAATTACACCTGCCGGTTACTGCTAATGCCAACATTTTTATTTTAGTTGTTGGCATCAGCTCTGTCCTCCAGTTCGCCTTCCATGTCAAGATATAATTTTCGCAATTCATTAAGAGTTTCTTCTTTAGCATTCCATAAGCCGCGCTGGCTTGCTTCCAGTAAAATTTCCGTTAAACGCTGCAAGGCCCATGGGTTAACATCGCGCATCCACTTTTGAACTTCAGGGTCAAACGCATATTTTTCGGCATATTTTTCATACATCCAGTCTTCTATTACATCGCTTGTTGCATCCCACTGGTAACTATGCGCAATATAGTTTGCCATATCGGCTGCACCCTTATAACCATGTTTCATCATACCGTTTATAAATTTAGGATTAATGGCTTCACTGCGGAAGACACGTTTTGCTTCTTCCTGAACACTGTGCATGGTTATACGGCTGCGGTCAGTACTATCACCGCAGTAAGAGCGCGGTGCGCTGCCTTTAATACTGCGTACAGCTGCAATCATTCCGCCATGATAAGCATTATAATCATCGCTGCTTAACATATTTGTTTCGTGATTATCTTCATTTTTAATTGTTACATCAAGGCTGCCCATACGTTTGCGGAATTGCTGCGGCAAAAATTTTCCTCGGGTTTTGCCGCCATAAGCATGTCCGCCCCAGCGGACATAAACATCAGCTATATCGTCAATTGTATCCCAGTTTTTAGCTTCCAGCAATGCTGCTACACCTGCACCGTATACACCCTGCTGGTCGCCAAAGATTCTGAAAGCTGCCTGACGCCAGGCCTCTTCTTTAGTCATCCCTTCACTTTCTTCAAGTTCCGCACTTTCAGCTGTAATATGTTTCTTTACATAGTTATCCTCATCTTTTTCATCCAGGCTTGCCGCAAGCAAAACGGCTTTATCTAACAGTTCTGCAACTGAAGGCATAGAATCTCTGAATAATCCGCTAATACGAGCTGTAACGTCTATGCGCGGGCGTTTTAATTCTGCAAGAGGGATTACCTCCAAGCCATTGACGCGCATACTTCCGCTTTGATATTTTGGTTTAATACCCATAAGATACAAAAATTCAGCAATACATTGTCCATGGCTTCTCATATTCGACCCAGACCAGAGTACAATGCCTATGTTTTCAGGATAACGACCTTCTTCCGCTATAAAGCGCGTAATAACCTGGTCAGCAAGTGTTTTGCCAATTTCCCATGCAGCAGGCGTAGGAAGAGTGCGGGGATCTACACCATAAAAATTGCGTCCTGTAGGCAATAAATCTGCGCCGCCGCTGCTCGGGGCACCGGAAGGACCCGGTTCTATATACTGACCTTCAAATCCTCGCAACATATTAGTAATCTCATTACTCGTTAAAAGAAGATTGGGATAGATTACATTGCATATATATTTACATATTTCAGACAGTTTTTCTTTAAAATCATCATTGCCTTTTCTTACCCAGTCTAATTTTTGAACAAGCTCACAGCCTTCCGGTTTAAAGTAATTCTCCTGTAAAATACTTATAACTTCGCTGCACTGTAAAGCTATTTTATCAATTAATGCCCCATAAGTAATTTGCAAAGGTTCATAAATTAAACTACTGTTTTCTAAAAGATAGTAATAATCAAAGCCGTAGTACGAAGCCACTGTTTGATTAAGGCTTGGGATATTACCATTATCAAGCCTTGTTAAAAGGCACAAATACTCTGTTAAATCTTCATTTTCCGGCGGCTGCCCTAAAATGTGCAGTCCATTATGCACCTGCATATTTTTTAAATCACTGATGTAATTATGCAGCGCCATGGCATATTCGCCAAAACTTTTAGTTTCATCATAAGGTACTTCCCCGCTCAGATCTGCCTGCTGCACTTTTTCATTTATCAGGCTTTCTATTTGCTGTAAATTTTCAGGTTGATTGTGTTCAAAATGAGCATATTCATCAAGCAATTTTTCAAGCTCTTCAAGTTCATCATAAACTCCGGCTCTTGTCTGCGGTGCAGGCAAATGCTCAATCAGGCAGGCTGCGCCACGGCGTTTTGCCTGTATGCCTTCACCGGTAATTGTAATGTTATAAGGATAGATATCAGGTAAATCACCCAATGCCAAATCTGGATAACAAGCTGCACTTAAACCTGCATTTTTACCTGGTAGCCATTCAAGAGAGCCATGTGTACCAATATGTGCAACTGCATCAGCCTGCCATTCATCACGCAGCCATTGATAAAAAGCGATATAATGATGAGTTGGAGCAGTAAACGGAGAATGATAAATTTTTGACGGATCTTCACCAAAACCACGCGGCGGCTGCACTGTAATGAAAACATTACCGTTCATTGTACCTGGGACCAGCAAACTGCCAGCATATTCCATAACACTTCCCGGAGCTTTTCCCCAATCCTTTTCGAGCTGAATGCGCACCGGTTCTTCCATTTCATCATAATAATTTTGATATTTACTGCCCTTAATTTTATTAGACTCATCAATTTGCTTTTCAGTCAGCATACTTCGGTCATTTGTAGCATTAGCAGTAAGAATCCCGATAAATTCTTTGCCATCCTGCGGAATAAAATTAATCTTGTAACCATGTTCTTTCATAAGCATAAGCAGGCGCCTGATGCTTTCTATAGTATCAAGCCCCAGAGCACTGCCGATATTTGAATTTTTAGGAGGATAGTTATGGAAGATTATTGCTATTTTTTTAGCAGAATTTTCTTTTCGGCGCAGCACAGCCCATTTTCCGGCTTTTTTTACAATACGTTTTACCCTTTCATCTATTGGTAAATAACGTACATCGCCGTTTTCCATTATTTTTTTCGTTGCTACCGGTACTCCATGAATAATACCGTCAAACTCCGGTAAGGAAACACTTATAGATATTTCCATTGCGTTCATGCCTTCAAAACTGTTTTTCCATTCTTCATACGGTGCTATTAATGTGTAGGCCTGCAATACCGGAACATTCCATTTTTTTAAAAATTCAATATCCATAGAACCACTGCTTGTTAATGAGAATTTTAAAGTATTAAGCAGCACATCTATTACAGGAAACCCATTACTGCTGAAAAATTGTCCGAATACTTTTTTTAAGCTTGGCATCCCCATTTCTTCATTAGGCATACCATTGCTGAATACACAAACAGCATTCATACCCTGTGCTTCAATTTCTCGAATCAGGGCTGTTTGATAAGTTAAATCTTCCCATACCCATTCTTCACGGTAAAACAAAATGCCAATATAAGGTTTTCCTTCCTTACAGAAATCTTTTCTGTATTTTTCCAAATCAGTATAAACTTTATCAGCATCAGGATGATATATGCCGCACCAATATATCGGATCGGGTCCCGGTATATTTTCATTTTTTTCTTCAGCTGCTGCCGCATACAGCCATAAATTATAATAATTGCGGCTGCCGCCAAACATTGTATATTTTTTTATGGTTTCCGCTTGTAAATCAGTTATTCCGTATGTTAACTGCGGTTTTTCGGCACCTTCAGCGTCAATAAAATATTTAATTTTATTTTGTTTTAAATAGCTGATGCAGCGTTGCAGAAAGGGCGTGTCAATACCCGCTCCCATCCATTTTAAAAGTAAAAAATCTGTATTTTTAAGTTTTTCCTCCCAACTTTTATCCCATACAGTTTGTTCGGTTATCCAATGGCAGGCACAATTGCTGTTTAATTTATTTTCTTTCTGCAATTTCTGCAGCATTTGCTGCATCATACCCATACGACGTATAACATTTGTTAAAAATAACACTTTTTTCATTTCAAACCACACCTTTGCTCATTATTTAAAGATTTCAGGATAAACTGCTTTAGCCATTACTTCAACAGCCTCGGTTATATGCTGCGATGCTACATATCTGTATCTGTCAGATACAAACTCCAGCCTTTTATTTTTGACAGCTTTGATATTTTGGTACGCCGGGTCATTTAAAATGCTTTGCGCGTAGCCATTTATATCATTTTCATTATTGTAATTCCATGTGGGTACAAAAATTATATCCGGATTTACTGCAATTACCTGTTCTTTGTTTATTATTTGATTTTCACCGTTTAAATTTATTTCAGCAAGTCCGTTTTTAATATGCGCCAATCCCAGCATATTATCAAAAAGCCCGTCTTTTTTCCCCATTAAACCTGTAAATGTAAAAGCAAGCACTGTTTTTTCGTCTTCCGGTCTCAAAACGCTCAGCCGGCTCTGCAATTTTTGCATTTTGTCATCCATTTTTTTCACTAATGCAGCACCTTTTTCTTTTTCACCAAGAGCAGCAGCAACCCCCAGTACTTTCTTTCGCATCTGTTCGTAATTCTGAGGGCTTTCTGCCACATATACTGGCACTTTCATATCTTCAAGTGTTTTTATAAATTCCGCCGGAGTTGCAACAGAAACAAGTACAAGGTCAGGATGCAAACTTAAAACAGTTTCAAGATTAACATCAATTTTTCGGCCAACTTTGGCTGCTTGTTCATTAGTAATAAAACTTATTTCCGGATCAGTTGCCCATTTACTAAATGCTACAATTCTGTCCAGGTCAACAATTTCAGCAGCAATTTCATCCGTCCCATATGTCAATGAAACTATCCGTTCCGGCGGAGCGTTAAGAAAAACATTTCTGCCAATTGCATCCGTTACTTCATATCCTTTTAAAATTTGCTGTGTTTGCGCTTTATCTTGGCCGTTATAACCACAGCCAGCCACTAAAAAAAACAAACTTATTAGCGTTATAATAAAACAAAATTTTTTCATAACTTTACCTTCTCTGCTTTTTCTGAATAAATGCATTCCACAAACGTTGCAAAATATGAGCGCTACCCCTTAATCCACAAAACGGAAGATCTGTTATAAGCATTTCATCATTTACCGGAAAAGCAATGTTTACAGTAGCCGTATTATAGTTTCCGCTGCGGTCTAAAACAGCTTTTTCACTGCTGCTGCCCGTAAGCAGACCGTCACTAAAATTATTTAAGAGATATTCTATATTTTCTCCGTCTTCACCGGCAAAGAAAATTTTATCGGCATATTTCCCAGCCCCACAATTATTATCCGTTTTATGCTGGCATATAAGGTTCAGGCTTCCTGTGTCAATCCATTCCCTTACAAGTGTGTCTGCAAAACACATAGCAGTTGTAGGCGGAGCCGCAGTTATAACTTCATCAAACCACAAATTACCCCACTGGCAACGCATATCATTATTCCAATACATAAGCTTCTTCTGTACTTCTTTAGCCTCATACAATACTTGTTCATCAGATAGCGGTAAACATTCTGCAATTTTTGATATCCATTCTTGCGTACCATCAGTACCATAAGGAACTCCGGCACAAATATACGGCATATCGTAATTTTCTTTTAAATATCTGGCAATGCCCAGCCCCAATTCTTCATGTATAACTATGTTTAAGGATGCATCGGTCAAAGTTTTTATTTTATCATAAGGGCTACCGCAGCCTAAAATTACATTTATATCGCAACAGCATAATTTTAAAAGCCTGATAATTTCTTCTGCATCATTTTTACCGTTAAAATAAAATGGAGTCAGGCCTATTAAATTTACTTTAAGAGATGGATTTTTACTTTTATCTAATTGCAGGCTTTCAAGCAGCTTTATTGCGGCCTTACTATACCCTTCAGCAAAACCTCCGTTTAACCCGCCGCTGTCCATCGTAATCACCGGGCATTTTAAATCTGCTTTTTTAGCAATTCCTGCAATATCATCCCCTATCAAGCTCAATGAACAGCTGTTTTCAATCAGCATGACATCAGGGTTTTGTTTTTCTTTTTTTATGCTTTCCAATGCTTCTAGTAAGAATTTTTCCGTTCCATAAACAATAGCATTATTATCCGGCTGAGAGCCATGAAAACGTTCGGCCATATTATACTCTGTATGTTCCAAATGCCGTAAAGCGTAAAAATAACACCACAACGGGCCGTTAACCAAAACTTCACTCTTAGGTATACCCGCGAAAAAAGCTGCCGCACCGGTCAAAGCACATGTATCTGCACGGGAACAAATATTTTCCCATTTGCCATTAACCATAAACTATGCCTCCATATCTGTTTTTACTGCATAATGTTCTGTAAATTAACTGTATAAATTCCATTTCACCTGTTGTACCTACCGTTGGCAGCATTGGCAAAAAAATTTGTTTTACATTCGTTCCCTGCAATTCATGGGTTGTTAATATCAGCTGAACCTGCTCCATCAGGCCTTCGTCAGATAAATTTTCATAAACCGGTATATTGCAACATTTTTGTACAGCTTCCAACATCAAGTTTTTTTCTTGTTCATTGTAGCCCGGCAGCAAAACTATACCTATTACTGAAAGTTTGATTCTTTCAGCAATCTGTATAATCCATGCAGGATTAAAATACATTAGCCATCTTCCTATGCATATAACCGTCTTAATACCTTCGGTAACAGGTAAAAATTTTTCTACAGTTTTATTTAAACGTAAATTTTCTTTTAAAATAAGTGCTGCAGCTTCCTCCCTGCAATTAAATAAATCGCCAATTCCCTTAATCCAGTCCTTCGTTTCTGTCCAACCGACGGGGTATTTTCCCGGTAAATAGTCCATATTATATTTATCTTTAAAAATCTGAGCCAGTTTTGTAAGCCCAATATGTGTCTGCCCCCTGCCTCCCAAAACGATGCACGCCTGGGCTCTGGTTATATAAGGTAAATCGTTAAAAGCAGTATAACCCGGGAATTGCCCTATCACTTTAATATTCAGTTCATTAAGCAGGCGCGTTACCTCTCTGGCATAACTTCCCCACGGTCCACCATTATCACCTAAAAGTAAAGCTGTACCTTTTTCAAATTTCTGGGGTTTGCAAAAACGAAGCATCATCTTTTTAGCTACTTCAAAATAGCCTTCATAATATTCACCATCTAAAAAGCCGTAAGTATTCACGGTAATTACAGGCAAATTAAATTCCATTTCAGCTTCTATGCCAACAGACTCAACATCATCCCCTATAACACCTGCTACACATGAATTTGCAATTACAATACACTGCGGATTGTATTTTTCGACTACCCATCTTATGCATTGCTTCAGCCTTTCAGCACCACCAAAAATAGAATGTTTTTCTTCAAGTTGGCTTGATACCAATGGAACGGCTGCTAAATATTCGCCATAACCTGCGGCAATTGAGCGATAATGAGCATTAATATCCATACTTCTGGCTACATGCGCACAAGCGCGCGGACTATGAAATATTACAGCAAACCCATCGCAAAATGCTGCGGCACGCCATACGCCGGGCATACTGCAGCTGCAGCTTTTATTTTTTCCAATAAATCTTTTAGTCCTGACTGCCATATTCTTCCACCAAAGCTTCAAGTTCTTCAAATGTCATCGGTTTGGGAATGCATAAATTATTATTATTAAGCATATCCCCGGCTAATTTACGGTATATCCCGGCCTGCGTACAATGCGGTGAATATTCCAAAACAGTTTTACGCTTATTTTCGGCTTTATTTACAATGACATCCCTGGGTATAAATGCTATAAGCATGCTGTTAATACGTTCGGCAAAAGCTTCCAGTAATTTCATCTCATTAGGTGTATTACGACTGTTGCCAATTATTCCGCCCAGCCGAACAGATCCTCTTTCAGCAAATCTTTTTATTCCTTTAACGATATTATTGGCTGCATAAAGGCTCATTAGTTCACCTGAAGATACTATATAAATATCACTCGCATATCCCTCACGTATAGGTACTGCAAAACCTCCGCAGACAACATCACCCAAAACATCATATAAAACTACATCAGCATCTTCGAGAACATTTAGTGAACGCAGCTTTTCAAGCGCAACTATTATGCCGCGCCCAGCACAGCCAACGCCTGGTTCCGGCCCACCAGCTTCGACACATTTTATACCGTTATAGCCAATATGAACAATATCGTCATAAGATACAGAATCATTATCGCGTACAGTATCAAGAACTGTATGCCTGCAGATATGCCCAAGCAATAACCGTGTTGAATCATTTTTTGGGTCACAACCTATCTGGCATACCTGTAAGCCAGCTTCGCTAAATGCCGCTGAGATATTCGCCGTCGTTGTTGATTTTCCAATTCCGCCTTTTCCGTAAATAGCAATTTTTTTCATTTCATCACCCATTAAATTTAATTAGTATTTTCTGCTATCAGTTTTATTGCAAATATGATAAAATGTATTATATTGTAATTCTAAACTATATACCTGATATACGGTCAAGAAACAGGAGTATTTTATGCAATCCAAAGAAGCAAACTATTTTACAGCCGGAGAACTTGCTGCTATATTTAGTATTTCAAAGCAAACTTTATTATATTATGATAAAATTGGTTTATTATCACCAGAATTTGTCAGCGAAAATGGTTATCGCCATTATTCAATCAGTCAGTACTTAATTTTAGAGATAATTGTAAATTTGCGAAATCTCAATATATCCATTTCCAATATTAAAGAATACATAAATGCCCGCAATAAAAATATGTTGATAAAAATTTTAGAAGAAAAAGAAAGGGAATGTGGATATATAATTACAGAAAACGAACGCATTCGAAACTCAATTGCCAAAATCAAATCCAGCATTACTCTAGATTACAAAGAACAACTTAACAAAATCACGCTGTCTTACCAGCCATCGTGCAAATTCAGAATGAGCACTCTAAAAGCATCTTCTTCGGGTAAAGAACGAATTATAAGTTATATCCAACATTCACATAAAAGATTTTATTTAAAAGGCGTTGTTGAAGAAAAATTAGGCTGGATAGTTTCAAAAGAAAATTTTTTTAACTTACCTCAAAATTATGCAGCAAAAGCCTATTTTTCAAATTGCCCTGATGTTGAGGGGCATACAAAAACACCAAAATTTATTCTGCCTGCCGGTTTTTATATCACAATTTATTTTTCCGGCACTTTTTACCAAAACTCAGAAAATTTATCAAAACAGCTATCAGATTTTTTAAAAATGAACAAATTAATTCCTGTTAGCGATATTTTTATTTTACCAATTGAAAATCACTGGCTTACAAATAACTCCAAGAACTATATAACAAAAATATTTTTACAAGTTCAATATCAATAAAATAAAAAAGACTTACGGTAACACATTATTACTGTAAGTCTTTTTGCGGCCCAAATTATTTAAAATTATTAATTGTTACAATTTTTATTTTTTATGACTGCAATGCCCCGTGGTTTCCCCGCTCATAATTTTTTTAAAAATTGCATGTACTTCTTCATTGGATTTACCATTTTCTTTTGCTTTATGAGCATGCAAAAGAGCACTTTTATATTTTGCATGAGCCTCATCGTCAGGTATAGAATCAATATTCTTAGGGTCAAATTCCATTACTTTTTTAAAAATAGCATGTATTTCTTCGCTTGATTTACCTGCTTTTTTGGCTGCCTGCACATGTTTCATAGCACTTTCATAGCGTCTTTTCCCATGTGCATCAGTAGGAATTTGAAATTCCGGATGTTTTTTACACTCTGTCATTTTCATCATCTCTTTCTTAAATGAATATAGCCGCGATTCTACTATACACTATATTCTACGAATATAGTCAAGTGTTCATATTTCAACATCTGTTAAACGTTAATATAAATTGTAATTACATATCCTTTTCAATAATTCATTTCTTGCAAAAGTTTTATTGTCGTCCTGCACTGTTGTAATTTCCATATTTCCATTTAATGGATTATAACTTACCTGTACATTTGTTTTATAAGCTCTGCTTAAAAGTTCCTCTGTAAATACTTCTTTCGGCTTACCATCCGCCAACAATTCCCCATTGGCAATTAAAAAAATTCTGCTGCAATATTTAGCAGCAAAGTTTAATTCATGAACAACCATTAAAACAGTTTTCCCAAATTTAGAAAGTTCTGCTGCAAAACGAAAAATTTCTTCTTGATATATTACATCCAATCCGGTTGTCGGTTCATCTAAAAATAAGATCGGTGTTTGCTGGGCCAAAACTTTAGCTAATAATATACGTTGCCTCTGCCCGCCAGATACCTCATTCACAGAGCGTTCCGCAAGTTCCAGAGTCCCTGTATATTTCATACATTCATCCGCAATTTGTTTATCAAAGTCACTTTCTTCCTGCCACCATTTCATATAGGGATAACGGCCTGTTAAAACAATTTCACGCGCAGTATATCCAAAAGATGGCGCTGTATTTTGCTGCAAATAAGCAACTATACGGGCAAAATCTTTTGCACTCAACTCAGTATTATCTTTACCAAAAAATTTTACTTTCCCGGTAAGACACGGCATTAAATTACGCAAAGTTTTTAAAAAAGTGCTTTTTCCGGCTCCATTAGGACCTATAATGCCTATAATTTCACCTGCGTTAATTTGGGCATTAATATCGTTTATTATTCGGCAATTCTTATAACCAAGAGTAAGATGTTCAATTTCAATAACAGGTTCAATGATAGATTCTGCCACAATATTCCTCCATCAACATTTATTACATACCGTTTGCCTAAAAAACAATTCAGCAACTACTGATACCACCGTACTAACACCAGTATCTTCATAAAAATTACCGTATCTCATCCAATAACAGATTTGCGAGCCTTGCGCAGTAAATATAAAAAGTACGGTGTTCCCAGTAAAGCGGTAATAATCCCAACACGAATTTCTATGGGAGTAAACAGAGTACGCCCAATAAAATCACTCAATGCCAGGAACAATGCTCCGCCAAGCGCACTTGCCGGAAGCAAAATCCGATGATCAGGTCCAAAAATAATACGCATCATATGTGGTATTACAAGCCCAACAAATCCAATGTTGCCACTTACGCAAACTGCGCTTGCGGTAATCATTGAAGCAATAGCTAAAAAAGTTATTCTGAAAGGCATTACAGACATTCCTACAGCCTTTGCATAACTTTCACCAAGTGCAAGAATATTTAAATGCCGCGCTAAAATCAGTAAAATGGCAATGCCAATTACTATTATAGGCAAAGACATATAAACGTGTTCCCAACGCCGGAAATCCAACCCACCTACCATCCAAAACAGATATTGCTGCAGCTGCTGCTGATTCATAATTGTCAGCAACCCACTTGTTACAGCGCCAAACAGCATACCAACGGCGACACCAGCCAAAAGTAATGTCATTACAGGTATTTTACCATTTCGCATAGCCAAAAACACAGTAATAAAAACAGCAATAATGCTGCCCAAAAACGCAAAAGCGGGCATTACAAATATATTATAAACAGATAATCCTAATGCCATTGATATAACAGCACCAACAGCTGCACCTGCAGATACACCAACAATGCCTGGGTCAGCCAAAGGATTACCAAAAATCCCTTGCATTGTTGCCCCAGCTATACCTAGAGCCGCACCAACCAAAATCCCAATAATGAGCCGCGGCAAGCGAATATACCAAATAATAGCCAATTCTTCCTGAGTAAACCAATTACTGTCAATAGAAGACAATCCAAGATTATACATAATAATATTTAATATATGATTAAAAGACACATCAATTTGTCCAAAGCTAAGAGATATTAATGAAAAAAATATTAGTAGACTTAACAGAATAATTAATTTGAATGATGATCGTCTTTTTATAAAAACCATATACTACCTCCATTATTATAATCTTTAAGACATGATGACTTATTGATACATTTATTATATTATAATCCTTTTCAAATAAAAATTAAAGCATAAAAGCATATTGTATTGCTATATTTTATCCAAATATAATTATCTATTTTTCTATAATAAAATTATGTTTTAATACTTGTCCGATAGATAGACCTACACATTAAGCTCTGTTAATATTTTATTTTTTATATGAATGAACATATAAAAGGTATCCATTATTTAAATCTATGCTCCAACATGTATATTATTTTGGACTATAAGGGTTTTCTACTATGGCAAAATCATTAAAATATAAAAACATTTTTCTTTACTATTTTAATTATGTCAAAGCCTTATCTTCTTTTCCGTAGAAATATCTGGCAGCACAGTACGCCTGAACTATTTAAATTTATGCCGTACTGCAAGTGTTTAAGGCGTTGGGTAAAAATCTGCATTTTCGTAAAACATTGTGTTGCTCCTTTCAAATTGCAACTGCGCCATCAGGCGCAGCTGCTTTCGATAACTTCTGCTTTTTCGATAAGGTTTATACCGTTATAGCTTATGCTGCTCGCCATGCCGTTAATGCAATATCTTATCCGCTCACGGTTCAGATGATACTTTTTACATATCCAGTCAGCATATTCGGAAAATACAATATAAATTATTTTATTGGTAGCATCCTCATCATTAAGAGGAAATGTAAAGCGCGCCTGCACCCGTTCCTCTATTTCGTCCGCTTCATCTACCGGTATTTTGTATGCTTCAATGAGTTCACCCGTATAATCTTCCAGTGCTTCCAAATCAAACCGCTTTAAATTGATAGGCAGGACCTAACCGTTTCACCCCTTATCTGAAAACCGATGCCGGTATATAATCGGTAAAGCAGTTTTCATCATCTTCTATTTTTATAAGCGTTAAATCAAACGTATTGGTTGATGATACGTTTTGAAAAATAATTTCTTCGGCGTCTTCCCTGCTTTCGGCTCTAACCATACCTGCGGTCATGGCAACGGTTGTGCCGTTACGCCAATGTTCATGCTTAATGTTAAAATAGTATGTTTTCATCTTTGTACCTCACATTTATTTTTAACAACGCCCGCAAAAGCAGGCGCTGTATTCATTCAATCAAGTGTTATTTTAAATATTTCAAGGTTTTGTCTGCTGTGTAAAAGGAATTAAAGACTGCCTTACGCTGCGCTACGCCTTTTACTTCCTCAATTTTGCCGGTAACAAAATCTGCAATTTCCATTGCTGCAATCATTACCCACACAAAGCATAACAGTAAAATTAACATATCCATTTTTATCACTCCGTTATATAAAATTGCGATTGTAGCAATAAACTTGACTGCATTAACTTTGTGCTGTATAATCCATTTAGGGTT
>ERZ779922.311-NODE-311-length-43494-cov-5.161767_pt1 | contig 43494 bp, 27 predicted proteins | sample MGYA00511544_ERZ779922 | MGnify/ENA primary metagenome ERZ779922 (study PRJEB29588, sample SAMEA2154516) | human gut metagenome | biome: human gut; feature: human-associated habitat; material: faeces | place: Denmark | collected 2008/2010 ... | reverse complement strand
ATGTCTTCTACCTCTCCGTTTTCGACAACGGCGATGCCCGCGGCATGGAACAGCCGCCGCTGCCCGAGATGAAGTATTCGCGTTCTGTGGTCTACAAAATCGATCAGAAGAAGATGACTGTTGAACAGATCTGGGCATACGGCAAGGAGCGCGGTCACGACTGGTACAGCCCGGTAACTTCGCTCACGGAATATCAGGCTGACAAGAATTCCATCTTCGTCTATTCCGCCACGGCCGGAGCAAGCTTTGACATGGCGAGCGGCGCATTCACCTCCGCGCCGAATCCCTATATTGAAGAGTTCAAGTGGGGGGCAAAAGAACCTTCTGTTGAGATTCAGCTGAAGAACTGCACGGGCTATCAGGCTTGGCCGTTCTCAGTGGAAAAAGCCCTTTCTCAGGAAGTGAAGTAACAGTGTCTCTTTGCTGAGGCATGATTAATCGAAGACCGGTGCAATGAATTTTGCGCCGGTCTTCGTTTGGGTGAGCCCGGTATGGACAATAATCAATCCCAAACTCCCGGAGACAAGCTTAGGAGGGTCCTGGTCTGACGAAAAGCCCCGCAGTTTTTTCTGTATAACTTGTTGCTATTATTCTTGTGAAAGTTTACGCAATAGCTTCTTAATATTTGTTTTCGTGTATTCGGATTTTTCAAATCCGGCGAGAATGCGTCCGAAAACTTCATCTGACACATTTTCCATAACTGTAATTTCGCCAGAATTAACGGCAGATATGAGCTTCTCAACTTTCATCACAACAGCGTCTTTATAGCGGATATAACTATCGTGTGTAATGAACGGGTGATCTCCAGCACGTAAAACACAGGTCCCGTCATACGTTCCTTTTTCTCGGATAGAGCTTACGTTGACAGCCAGAACAGATTGGGCACCAGTATCTTTGTAAAAGAACTGTTTTGTGCAAATTATATGAAGATGATCAATCTTTCCTGCAATCGCCAGAATTGTTGCTTTTGCATTAGGACAGAACTCGGTCATGACAATCTCTGGGTAACAACCTGAAGATCATCTTCTTCCCTAATCTTTTCCAGAATAGCATCCGTTTCCTCCTTGGTTTTGCCGTTTTTCATGAGGAGGGATTTGATGTGGATGGGATAGGATGATCCTTGGGGGTTTTCCCATTCGGGACAGTAGTCCGGATCGTGTAACAATTTGACTAAATTCCACCGGTTTGAGGCGCCAAACTTGCTGTATACCGAGTCAAGAACAGTTTTCTCAGCTACGGACAGTTCATCAAATGTGTCCAGCGGATCTGCGGGATCAACCTTTACCGAGCTGTTGAGAGCGAGGTCGTAGTTTCCTGGATTAATGATCCAAGAGTCCCAATATTCACGATCTCCCATGAAGCAATCATAGGTTGCAGACAGAACTGGACCATAAGGCATGGAGACCATTTTGTCTCCTGTCAATCTCTCGCCGTATTGCAATAGGAATTGTTTCTCGGCAATGTACATCATCTTCATGAGCTTCAGGGACGACATCCTACGGCCTCGTTTCCAGAGGAGATAAGCCGCGACATGCGTGGCTTTTCGAATATCAAACATAGAACTCACCTTAAGACAATAAAAGAGCCAAACTGAGTTTAACAGTCTGGTTCAAAGGTTGAAAAAACTATAGATTTACAGGAGTTGTATTTTTTTGGGGCACTCGCAGCGTGTAGAGGTTCGAGGTAACTCTTCGCGCTCGTCGGGATCCGGCAAGAGCGAGCGTTGCGAGTGCTATCCTTCGCTGATTCCTGCAGAGTTTTGTTATCCCTGATACCCGACACCAATCAAGGCAGAGCGAGATTCACTAATCTAATCCATTCAGATTAGTCAACAAAAAATGCTTCCTTCAATGGCAGCTACCCGCTTTGGGGTGGGATGCCAAGTTCGGCACCGTCTCTTACGGCGCAGGAACCGTATCTGATCTAGAGGCGTGTGTCAAAAGAGTTTGATAGGGGTTCGGACGCCCGTCGTTGCTGATGAAACCTGAAACTATTGTCTGGTCTGTGGTGCGCGAGGCCGGACTCGAACCGGCACGCCGTGAAGCGTCAGGACCTAAACCTGGTGCGTCTACCAATTTCGCCACTCGCGCACTGTGGCGTGCATTGTACAGAAGAGCACGCCGAAGTGCGGGTGCTATTCGTTTTCCAAATCGCTGCGGACAGCTTCGGCCAGTGCGCGGCGGGCAGTGTTGTATTCTCCCCACGTAATTTTCCCTGACAGCAGATCTTCCTGAAGGGTATTGATCTGCGGGTCGCGCAGCCGCTGAGAAAGCTCAGCGCGGGCGGCGAGCGCTGGATCTTGGGTCTCTCGCATGATCCGGCGGGTTTCTTCATTGAGTTCGTGAGTGAAAGCGAAGACGGCTTCGGCGGCACGTTTCTGCGCAGCGGTAATGCGGGTGGAGTCTTTGGTCATTTCGTCTGTAATGCCTGAAGGCAGACAGGCGGTTTTCCTGTAGTACGGCTGATTGTCCTGAGCCACACAGGCCGCTCGCATGCGCTGGACGACGACTTCAATGCGTTCGCGGTAGCTTTGCGGTTCCGCTTCATCCTCTTGCTGATGAATTGGCTGGATCGTTTCGGTCGATGTCCCTGATGCGCTGCGCTGCGGCGCGAGTGTTGTCGAGCATCCGACAAGAGAAGTGACAAGGACGACAAAGAGAGCGGCAGTCTTGTAGTTCATGGGTGGACAGACAGTGAAATGGGACAGGAGACTTTCAATGCAGCGCAAGAAGGCGTTAGTTATAATGCAAGGCTTCTCATTTGGTAGGTTTTTTTTGGTTGCTGCAGATTACCGGCGATCAAAATTCCCCTGATGAGGGACAGATTTTCCGAACCGTTCGGCTGAGCTTTTTAGCCGAACGGTCTTTATTCACACATCGAGCCGCGCCGGCACCAGAAGTAGTTTTTAGGTGCAAAACGGATCGAAATTACATAAAGATCAAAGCGATGACTGAAGAAAAGACTGAACAGGCCGTCGAACAGGCTGCTGCTCCTGAAACCAAGAAGGAAGAGGCCCCGGCCGTGTCGCTCGAGCGTACGCTTGAGCTCTCCGTTCCGTCCGCTCAGGTCCGCGAGCTTGCTCAGAAGCATCTGCGCGGCTACGCCAAGGATGCCCGTATGCCCGGCTTCCGCAAGGGCCATGTTCCGATGAAGCAGGTCGAGGCCATGTACGGCATGCGCGCCTTTGACGAGGCCCTCAACGAACTCGTCGGTCAGGCCTGGTCGAAGGCTGCTCAGGCCTCCGGTCTGCAGATCGCCGGTGCGCCGAAGGTTGAAGCTGTCGAAGGCGCCAATGGCGACGAAGAAACGATGCGCTTCACGGCTAAGTTTGAAGTTTTCCCTGAAATCACATATCCCGATTTCAAGGCGCTGAACCTCAAGCGTTACACCTCCACGGTTGATGATGCTGCTGTCGAAGAAACGATCAACGTCATGCGCAAGCAGCGCGTCACCTACACTGAAGCCGCTGCTGACCGCGCCGCTCAGAAGGACGACCGCGTTACGGTGAACTTCACCGGCACGAAGGAAGGCATTGAATTCCCGGGCGGCAAGGCTGAAGGCTTCCAGTTCGTCATCGGCAGCGGCCGTATGCTCGCCGAGTTCGATGCGGCGGTTGCCGGCATGAAGGCTGGTGAATCGAAGACGTTCGATCTCACCTTCCCGAAGGAATATGGTCCCGCTGATCTGAACGGCGCCACCGTCCAGTTCCTCGTTGAAGTGACCAAGGTTGAAGAACCGCACTTCCCGACGATCGACGACGAATTCGCTCAGTCCCTCGGTGTGAAGGATGGCGTTGCTGCCATGCGTGCCGACGTCAAGAAGAACCTCGAACGCGAAGTGAGCTATCGTCTTGAACAGCGCACTGCTGCTGAAGTCTTCTCGGCTCTCGACAAGGTGCTTACGTTCCCGGTTCCGGCCGCCGTCGTTGAAGAAGAACGCCGTGCTATGGCTCAGCAGTACGCTCAGGCCATGCGCAGCCGCGGCCTTGAAGCCCCGAAGGATATTCCGGACTCCATGTTCCAGGAACCGGCTGTCAAGAAGGCCCGCGTCGGTCTCTTCATCTCTGAAGTCGTTCAGCGTGAAAAGCTCACGGCCACCGATGAACAGATCACGGCTCGCGCCCAGTCGATCGCTGCTTCTTACGAAAATCCGGCTGAAGTCGTTCAGTACCTTACGACCGACCGTCAGAGCCGCGTGAATGTGGCGATGCAGGTTCAGGAAGAGAACGTCACCAACTGGCTCCTCGGTCAGGCCACCACGGAAGAAGTGCCTGTCGAATTCGACAAGGTGATGAAGGGCGAGTTCTAATCGCACTTTTTTGAAGCGGTTGGAGCACCCATCGGGCACTCCGCCACTTCCGTACTCAAGCGGCATTGCCGCTTGAGGCTGGTGAGGGCGCCTGCGGGCGCCCTTCGGCATTTTTGGCAGGCGTTTAAACGCTGGAAAAATGCGCAATTGTGCGAATTTTTCGTCCTTTCAGCGAATGCCGCCCGCACTGTCATGCATACCGCACGCGGTTCCGCCATAATGTTCGAACGCTATGAGCGGATGAGCAGTCCGTTCAATTTTCAACCGTTTATGCGCGCTGGCTGTGCCCGGGCAGACGCTTACGGTTCACAGATTTGATTATTGGTTATGTCATTAGTTCCTATTGTTGTTGAAAGCTCCGGTCGGTCGGAGCGCAGTTTTGACATTTACTCGCGTCTGCTGCGTGACCGCATTATTTTCCTCACGACGGAAGTAAACGATCAAACGGCCTCGCTGATCGTCGCTCAGCTGCTCTTTCTTGAAAGCGAAGATCCTGACAAGGATATTTCGCTTTACATCAACAGCCCGGGCGGCTCGGTTTCTGCCGGCATGTCGATCTTTGATACGATGCGTTTCATTCGCCCGAAGGTGAATACGATCTGCCTCGGCATGGCCGCGTCGATGGGCGCGTTCCTTCTGGCCGCAGGCGAAAAAGGCAAGCGCTATGCACTGCCGCATTCGCGCATCATGATTCATCAGCCTTTGGGCGGTGCAGAAGGTCAGGCGAGCGATGTTGAAATCCGTGCTCGCCAGCTGCTGCTCATCAAGCGTCAGATGAACGAACTGATGGCCGGCTTCACCGGCCGCAGCTATGACGAGCTCGTTCGCGATACAGATCGAGATAATTTCATGAGCGCGCAGGAAGCGCTCGAATACGGTCTCATCGACCGAGTGCTTACGAGCCGCGCGGATCTTTGATTTCCCTTTCCCCATGCTTGAGGCTGAGAGCTGCGCGGCTCGAACTTGTGCGCGGCTGACCCTCAAGCAAGAACTTTCCGCACCGCGCTTGACGGCTGATGTCAGGCGCAATGCGGATGAGTTTTCCTTTCGGCCCGAAAGCGCAATGCTTTTCAAGCAATGCTCGGTGCCGGGCAACGAATTTCTTACCAAAAAATGGCAAAACGCTACTGCTCTTTCTGCGGCCGTGATGAGTCGCAGTGCTCCTCCCTTTTTCAGGGCCTGCACGGTGAGCTCCTCTGCGGCGACTGTGTCCGTCTGATGGCGTCCGAACTCACCGGCGCAACGACCGGCGGCAAAACTGCTGAAGAGCCTGCTGCCGAAGCCCCTCAAGCGGCGGCTCCGGCCAAGATTCCTACGCCGCGAGAGCTCTATGAGCTTCTCGACAATTATGTAATTGGTCAGGAACGCGCTAAGCGGACACTGTCGGTGGCGGTATTCAATCATTACAAGCGTTTGAATACGTTGGGTGACAAAAAGCTCAAGGCGCTTGAAGACAAGGTTGAGCTGCAGAAGTCCAATGTGCTGCTGATCGGCCCGACGGGTTCGGGCAAGACGCTTTTGGCTCAGACGCTCGCTCGTGCGCTCGATGTGCCGTTTGCCATTGCGGATGCAACGACCTTGACGGAAGCGGGCTACGTTGGTGAAGACGTTGAGAATATTGTCGCTAAGCTTGTGCAGGCCGCCGGCGGCGACATTGAGCGTGCACAGAAGGGCATCATCTATCTTGACGAAATTGACAAGATTGCCCGCAAGAGCGAGAACCCTTCCATTACCCGCGACGTGTCGGGCGAGGGTGTTCAGCAGGCTCTTCTCAAGCTCGTTGAAGGCACCATTGCGTCCATGCCGGTCAAGGGCGGTCGCAAGAATCCGGGAAAGGCCATGATGGAAGTCGACACTTCCCAGATCCTCTTTATCTGCGGCGGTGCGTTTGACGGAATGGAGCGCATTGTGCGCCACCGCACGGAAAAGAGTGAAATCGGTTTTTCCGGTACGGTCGTCGGCAAAAAAGATCACAACCTCACGGATGTCTTCCGTCAGATTGAAACGGGTGACCTTGTGAAGTACGGTCTGATTCCGGAGTTGGTCGGTCGTCTGCCGGTGATTACGGTTCTTGAAGAACTCAATGAAGAAGCGCTCATTGAGATCCTGACAAAACCGAAAAATGCCATTGTTCGCCAGTATCAAGTGCTTTTTGCCATGGAGGACGTGGATATTGAATTCACGCCCGAAGCCCTTAAAGCCATTGCACATCAAGCGATTGAGCGCAAAACGGGCGCCCGCGGCCTGCGTTCGATTATTGAGGCGCTGCTCCTTGACACGATGTTTGAAATTCCCAGCCGCACGGATGTGGCAAAGGTGATCGTGACTGAAGCGGTTGTCACTGCCAAGGCCAAGCCAGATTATGTGCTTCGCACTGCAGAACAAATCGAAGCGCTCAAAGCCGAAAAGACGGCTGCTCAAGCAGCTCCGCAATCGTCGCAAGTCTGATGGAGGCGGCGCTCCAATCAAGCAATTGGTTCTACCCCACTTGGAACGGGTTGAAAATTGCGTGGAGCGTCCCCATATAGACTTCAACAATCATCTTTTATGGGGTTATTGCTTTGAACGATAACAAGACTCCCAACAACGAAGCGACTGCCGCTGCGGCGGGTCCGCTTCCGGTGATCCCCCTGCGCGACATGGTGGTGATCCCGAATTCCATGACGACGGTCTTCATGGGCCGTCAGATCTCGGTGCTCGCCGCCGAGGCTGCTATGCGTGTGCATTCCGGGCGCGTAATTCTGCTCACCCAGCGTGAAAAGAGCATTGATTCGCCGAAGCCCGAAGATTTCTGGGATGTCGGTGTACTCGGCGAAGTGGATCAGCTGCTGCGTCTTCCCGATGGTTCAGTGAAGGCGCTTGTACACGGAACGCAGCGCTGCCGCGTGACGAGCTGGACCGATGCATCTGGGTTCTACAAAGCCACCGCGGAAGAACTGCCGACAGAAGAAGTGTCGGAAGATCTTGCGGCCTATCAGCGCACCCTCAATCGTCAGCTTCTCGACTATGCGCAAAACGTCAAGAAGCTCACGCCCGAACACCTCCGTCCCGTAACGGAGGAAACGGATCCGGTGCGCGCCTGTGATGTGGCTGCGTCTTTCATTCCGCTGACCACAGCTGAACGTCTTGACTTTCTGCGTGCTTCCAATCCGGTGCGCCGCTATGAAATTCTCATCGGCGTGCTCGACCGTGAACTCGAAAGCGGTCAGGTTGAAAAACGCATCCAGATGCGTGTCAAGGGCCAGATGGAGAAGAACCAACGCGAGTACTACTTGAATGAGCAGATGAAGGCCATCAAGAAAGAACTCGGTCTGGACCCGGAAACTGCAGAAGCCGAAGAGGAGGAGGCCAAACTGGAGCGTCAGGTGCGCGATGCGCAGATGCCTAAGGAAGCCGAAGAAGCTGCGCTTACGGAAATCAAGCGCTTGAAAACGATGCCGCCGTCGTCCTCAGAAGCGAGCGTCGTGCGCAGCTACGTCGAGACGCTTCTCGAACTGCCCTGGAAGAAGAAGAGCCGCGTCAACCGCGACATCGAACGGGCTCGCCGTGTCCTCGATGAGGATCATTGGGGACTCGAAAAGGTGAAGGAGCGCATTCTTGAATATCTCGCCGTGCAAAAGCGCGTGGGCAAGGTCAAGTCGCCGATTCTCTGCCTCGTAGGCGGCCCGGGCGTCGGCAAAACTTCGCTTGGCCGCTCGATTGCCCGGGCGACGAACCGCGAATACGTACGCATGGCCTTGGGCGGCGTTTCCGATGAAGCGGAAATCCGCGGTCATCGCCGTACCTACGTGGGTGCGATGCCGGGGCAGGTCATTAAGCACATGATCAAGGCTAAGGTTAAGAATCCGCTTTTCCTCTTGGACGAGATCGACAAGATCGGCGCCAATCACCGCGGTGATCCGGCAGCAGCGTTGCTTGAAGTGCTTGATCCTGAGCAGAACAACGCCTTTGAAGACCACTACGTTGAGACGCCATTCGACTTGTCGGACGTGCTCTTCGTGGCGACCTCCAACAGCTATGACATTCCGCCGGCACTGCTTGACCGTATGGAGGTGATTTCGCTTTCGGGCTATACCGAAGACGAAAAGGTGCACATCACGATGCGTCATCTCATTCCTAAGCAGATGCGCGTCAACGGCGTGAAGGAAAACGAAGTGGTGGTGGAAGAAAGCGCGGTGCGCGACATCATCCGCTACTACACGCGTGAAGCGGGCGTACGCTCGCTCGAACGTGCTGTGGGCAAGATTCTGCGCAAGATCGTTCTGACGGAGCTCGAGGCGCCTAAGGACAAGCGTCCCACGGAGCTTCCGATCCGCGTCACGGCCGAAACGCTTGAGAAGTACCTCGGTGTGCGGCGCTTCAGCATTACGTCGGCTCAGCGTGAACCGCAGGTCGGCATCGTCAACGGTCTTTCGTGGTCCGAAGTGGGCGGCGACATTCTGATGATTGAAGCCGTAGCTTTCCCGGGCAAAGGGCAGGTGCTTCGCACCGGCATGCTGGGCGACGTGATGAAAGAAAGTGTGGAAGCGGCCCGCAGTGTGGTGCGTGCGCGTGCCAAACAGCTGGGTCTCAAGTCCGACATCTTTGCCAATACCGACTGGCACATCCACTTTCCCGAAGGCGCTATTCCGAAGGATGGTCCGAGTGCGGGTGCGGCTATCGTTACAGCGATGACCTCTGCGCTTACCGGCATTCCAGTGAGAAGCGACTTGGCGATGACGGGTGAAATCACCCTTCGCGGTGAAGTGCTTCCGATCGGCGGTCTGAAAGAAAAACTGCTCGCAGCTCAGCGAGGCGGGGTGAAAACCGTCTTGATCCCGCAAGAGAACATGAAGGACCTCACCGAGATCAAGGAAGACGCTCTGAAGGGGCTCGAGATTGTGCCGGTGAAGCACATTGAGGAAGTGCTTGCTCGTGCGCTCGTGCGGCAGCCGACGCCTCTCACGGATGATGCCGAGGCAACGCTCATGCCGCCGAAGATGTCGTCAGCGCCGAATACGCCGGCTGCTCAGCCTTCCGCGTAATTTGATGCTGACCTGCTAAGTCGACAATGTGAAAAGAATGGGCGGCGGCGAGCAAAATTCGCCGCCGCTTGCTACAATCCGCTCTCCTTCGAGTTTGACGCTCGAAGTTTCAAAGTCCGATGGATCCTTAGCTCAGTTGGTAGAGCAACGCCTTTACACGGCGTGGGTCGGGGGTTCGAGTCCCTCAGGATCCACCATCAGTCATCTTTCGGACTTTAAGCAGGAATCCCGAATCGCAGTTGGCGGTCCGGGATTTTTCGTTATGCGCAGGCTGCTGAGCGGTCTGCCTCCGTGATGCTGAGCCGCTTTGATCACGTGTATGCGTCATGTAGACGTGAATTTGAGGTGGTTTTTCGTCAATCCTCTTGACAGGTTTCGTGAAGTCTGTAAAATCCCAATTCTTCTCCGAAACGGAGAAGGCGCTCTCCGAGAGAAAACGGAGTGGTAGTTCAGTTGGTTAGAATATCGGCCTGTCACGCCGAGGGTCGCGGGTTCGAGTCCCGTCCACTCCGCCAAAGATTTCTTGAAAAAGGCGAGCCGTGAGGTTTCGCCTTTTTTGTTATCTGCGTCCCGGCAAAAGAACATTTCCAACTGGCATGCTCGCCGTTTCTTCGCTTTCTTCAATGATGCGCAGAAGCGGCCCTTAGACAAGGATCCCTTATGCTGCAGGCATTCCGCGAACACAAGCGTTGGCTGATGGTCATCGCAATGGTGTTCATTATTCCGAGCTTTGTGGTTACCGGCATTTATTCGTACAACCGCATGACTCAGAGTGACAACTCGATCGTCAAAGTGGGCGAGGTGTCGATTACGCCTGAAAATTTTGATTTGGCCAAGCGCCAGCAGCTTGAACGCCTGCGTCAGCAGATGGGTGAGAGCTTTCACGCCAGCCTGCTCGATACGCCTCAGGCTCGTGAAGACCTGCTTCGCATGTTGATGGATGAGGCTGCGATCAATCAGGTGGTGGCCAAGAACCACATTTCCGTCAGTGAAGCACAGGCTGTGGCGCTCATTAAGAACGCTGACGCGCTTAAGGTTGACGGAAAGTTCTCTGCCGAGCGTTATGAACAGTTCCTGCGTTCTCAGGGCAAGAGCGACCAGCAGTTCGTGATGGAGATTCGCAACGATCTCGCTAAGGAAGCGGTGGTTTCCGGCGTGAGTGCGACCTATCCGGTCCCCAAGGCGCTTACGGAGCAGTTCTACGAGATCCTCACCGAAGAGCGCAGCGTTCGCACGCTGGTTCTGCCTGCGGATGACTACCTGGACAAGGTTGCCGTTACGGACGAAGAGATTAAAGCCTACTACAACGCTCACCTGAAGGATTTTCTTTCGCCCGAGCACATCAAGGCGCAGTACGTTGTCTTTTCGCCTGACGCTTTCAGCAATCAGAAGGCCAGTCTGGACGACCACAAGACCTTTTACGAACAAAATAAGCAGCGCTGGACCGTTCCTGAAGAGCGCCGCGCAAGTCATATTCTGATCGAGTTCGGCGATGACAAGGAAGCTGCCCGCAAGAAGGCTGAAGAACTTGCCAATGAAGTGAAGGCTGATCCTTCTAAGTTTGCTGAACTGGCCAAGGCCAATTCCGTTGACACGGGCAGCGCAGAACAGGGCGGTGATCTGTCCTTCTTCGGCCGCGGCGTCATGACGAAGGCTTTTGAAGATGCGGTGTTTAACGCCAAGAAGGGCGATATTGTCGGCCCGATTGAAACGGAATTCGGCTGGCATGTGATCTACGTGACCGACATTCATCCGGCTGCAGTTGAGCCTTTCGAAGACGTGAAGAGCGAGATCGAGCGCGAGTATGCGCAGCAGCAGGCGATTCGCGAGTTCTCCACCCACGCCGATGAATTCACGAACCTGGTTTATGAGCAGTCCGATACGCTCGAACCGGCTGCAGCGAAGTTCGGTCTTAAGGTTGAGACGGCTGATTTCGTCACCCGCAACGGCGTGACAGATCCGGAACTCAGTCAGATCATTACCGAGCATGTGGCTGAATCGCTGTTCGGCACAGAAGCTTTGAAGGAAAAGCGCAATACGAGCGCTATTGAGGTTTCGGGAAATCGTTTGGTTTCTGCTCGTGTCGTGGAATACTTCCCGGAAGCCGAACGCCCGCTTGACGAAGTGAAGGGACTCATTACCGATGCGCTCAAGCGTCAAAAGGCTGGCGCCATGGCGATTGAGGCCGGTCAGGCCAAGCTCGCTTCGGTGCAGCAGGCTAAGAGCGTTGACGGCTTCGGCGACGAGATGTGGATTTCGCGCCGCGCGCCGCAGAATCAGGAAGTGACTGTGGTGAATGCTGCCCTTGCGCTCCCGACGGCGAAGCTTCCGAGCTACACCAATGCTGTGCTCGCTGACGGCTCCTACGTTGTCATTTACGTGAAGGAAGCCAAGAAGCATGAAGCTAAGCCCGAGGACCTCGCCGGCATCACCCGTGAACTTTCCTCCGTTTATGGTGAATCCGATCGCCGCGGGTACCTCGATGCACTCGAACATTCGCTCGGTGTTGAAGTGCAGCGCCCCGATTTTGTGAAGGGTGAAGCAAAGCAGACTGAGGAATAATCAGCACTGCGGGTTCACGGTCGCCAGCAGCTGCAATGCCCTCTGCGCCGACGTGAACCCATCAAAAGAAAGCCGCCCGGCGGTTGGAAGCAAAATTCCAAACTCCGAGCGGCTTTTGTATTGGCCTAAAAACCTGATTTTTAGTGAATAGCGCGCATTTTCACGAGGCGGCTGAAGGCTGCCTTCAGATCTTCGCGAACGAGCTTTTGACGGTTTTCAAAGAGTTCGCGGTAGCGGCGAGAGAGGGCCGCTTCAGGCTTATAAACGCCGCTGCGCTTAATGACGCTGCCGAGCGCAGCCTTGACGTCGTCGACGCCTTCAAGGTCACCTGCAGCATAAGCGCCGAATACGCAGTTGGTAAGAACGGCTCCGCCAGGATTCTCAAAACGCACAACCTCTGCGCCGAGCATATTGGACTTGATTTGATTCCAGAGACCGTCGCGGCTGCCGCCCTCTGTGACGGTGATGCGTTTGAGCGGCACGCCAGCAGCTCGATAGCTGTCGGCAAGTCCCATATAGTCGTAGCCGATGGCTTCAAGGACTGCACGCCACATGACGAACTGGTTGTCATCCATCGTCATGTTGAGGAAGCACCCGCTTGCCTCTTTCTCTTCGCCGTATCCGCCCGTAAGGTAAGGGAGGAACTGTACGCCGCCAGCGCCGGCAGGAACCTTGGCAGCACCTTCGGAGAGAGTGCCGTAGTAGCTGCCGTCACCCTCGTGACGAGCCACGTGGTCCTTGAACCAGCGAAGCGACAAGCCGCCCGTACGCACGAACCCCCAATAGAAATATGTGTCGGGCAGCGTGCCTGAATTAAAGATGAGACCCATGCCGGGTTTGGAAAGTTCGGGCACGATGCCGGAGGTGGAGACGCAGAACATCGCACATGTTCCTGCAACATCGACGCCCTGATTGGCTTCAAATACCCCGGAACCCAGCATGGACTGCATCGTGTCGCCCGCACCCGCAAGAATAGGGATGCCGGCCGGCAGTCCCGTGCGCACGGACATTGCTTCACAGAGTCCGCCGACAATGTCCCAGGGTTTGCGGATGGTCGGCATGTACTGTGGATCAATCCCGAGAATCTGGAGCTGCTCTTCTGCCCAGCATTTCTTTTGCACGTCGTAGCCCAGCCCCCAGCCTGACATGGCGCCCCAGTCAATAAAGGCATCTTTGCCTTTAAGGCCAGCCAGTCTCATCAGAATGTAGGGGGCGTTATGGACGAATTTCACGCCCTTCGTGCGGAAGGCTTCGGAGTTGGCGATGAACCAACGGGCGAACATCGCGGGAAACATGGGGGAGGCCTCTGGATTGCCGGTCTCACGGCTCCAGATATCCAGCTTTTTGCCGTTGATCGTTTCAACGTCAGCCATGGTGCGGCTGTCGAGGTAGTTGATGTAAGGCGTTACCGGATCCGCGTTTTCATCGATCCCGACAATGCCGCAGATGATGCCGTCACCCATAATGGCACTGACGTCTTTAGGATCGAACCCCAAACGCCGCAGTTCACTCGTGGTTTCAGCCATACAAACCACGCAGTTGTCAAGATAGGTGTTGACGTCCATTTCTACCCACCCCGGCTGCGGATAGGTGAGTGATGTGGGCAGTGATCGGCTCCTGACCAGGCGAAATTGTTCATCGTAAACAGCAACCTTCACGCTTTGCGTGCCGGCATCGAAACCCATATAGAGCTTGCCCATGACGGAGCCTCCAGAATCAACATGAGGCATCTATTGTAGGGGGTTTGGCGTAGACGTTGCTACGCGGCTTCTTCAGTGGAGTGTGTCTATAACACTAGAGCGCTCGCATGCTTTTAAGGTGAAATTGCTGCAATGCCTTGAATAGTGATATTTGTTGAATCTGTGTTTTCAGCGTTGTATCTTGTAGCGTTATGATCTTCACAGACACATTCCTGCGAAGTGATTCACCGAGCACTCCGTTTCAGTGCTATAGCTCGTAGCGTTATGATCTCTGCACGTCAAAGTCATCACTACCGCGCTGAACTGTTTAATGTTTCAGTGCTATAGCTCGTAGCGTTATGATCTCTGCAAACAACCCAGACCGCCGGCTAAGGTCCCTAATATTGAGTTTCAGTGCTATAGCTCGTAGCGTTATGATCTCTGCGACTTAGAAAGTCTGCAACCAATGCATTGACCGCAGTTTCAGTGCTATAGCTCGTAGCGTTATGATCTCTGCTAAGCTTGGACGTCCCCACTACCATGCCATCATCTTGTTTCAGTGCTATAGCTCGTAGCGTTATGATCTCTGCTTCTGGATCTGGAAAGCTTGGCGAAGATCATTAAGTTTCAGTGCTATAGCTCGTAGCGTTATGATCTCTGCGTGGAAATTTCTATCGGTGGTTCTGTTCCCGTTACGTTTCAGTGCTATAGCTCGTAGCGTTATGATCTCTGCAACTTGAAGCGTCTCGCGCAATACCTAGGAACCAGTTTCAGTGCTATAGCTCGTAGCGTTATGATCTCTGCCCAAGCAACCACCCCGTCGGCTCTTGGCGATCTCCCGTTTCAGTGCTATAGCTCGTAGCGTTATGATCTCTGCCAGCAGACGCAAGTGCGGACGAACATCAACGCGCTGGTTTCAGTGCTATAGCTCGTAGCGTTATGATCTCTGCCGCGTCGATCGCGAGTGTTGAAGCAGTAAGTCGCTGTTTCAGTGCTATAGCTCGTAGCGTTATGATCTCTGCAGAAGGGCCGCTCTGCAGACGACTTCTTCCGCATGTTTCAGTGCTATAGCTCGTAGCGTTATGATCTCTGCGGGACATACCCCCGCTTGATCCACTTTGAGATCGCCGTTTCAGTGCTATAGCTCGTAGCGTTATGATCTCTGCTTGCAGAGCTTTGCGCCGCCGTTGCAGAGCTGGACGGTTTCAGTGCTATAGCTCGTAGCGTTATGATCTCTGCCCTTCACGTCTTCGACGACGGGTGCGGACTCGACGATGTTTCAGTGCTATAGCTCGTAGCGTTATGATCTCTGCTCATTGTGTACATCTACCATCTGCTCATGCCTTCTTGTTTCAGTGCTATAGCTCGTAGCGTTATGATCTCTGCAGGATGTTTCAGGGGTTAAAGATCTTGAAGGGGTTAGTTTCAGTGCTATAGCTCGTAGCGTTATGATCTCTGCACGACTCTTGTGAGGCGGTCTGCCGTGAGTGATTTGTTTCAGTGCTATAGCTCGTAGCGTTATGATCTCTGCTTTGGCTTGCCGTTGTTGGTACTGTTGTTATCTTTGCTTTGTTTCAGTGCTATAGCTCGTAGCGTTATGATCTCTGCGACAAAAGACCTCGCTTGTCATGGGCCGGGCGATGGAGTTTCAGTGCTATAGCTCGTAGCGTTATGATCTCTGCTATCAGGAACGTTATGCCGAGTATCGCTATTACCCGTTTCAGTGCTATAGCTCGTAGCGTTATGATCTCTGCAATGATCCTGCGCAAAAATCTAAGCTCGAAGAGCTGTTTCAGTGCTATAGCTCGTAGCGTTATGATCTCTGCGAAAACTTCTGAGCAAGATGCCAGCTATCCAGCGGCTGGTTTCAGTGCTATAGCTCGTAGCGTTATGATCTCTGCACTTCATCGCTCCAGCGAGATCAGGAGCAACAATAGTGTTTCAGTGCTATAGCTCGTAGCGTTATGATCTCTGCCAGATGGAGAGTTATTGAAAGAGGCGCGAATGTGAGAGTTTCAGTGCTATAGCTCGTAGCGTTATGATCTCTGCTAACTTCTGGGAATAAATTCAAAGAAACTGTAGGGTTTCAGTGCTATAGCTCGTAGCGTTATGATCTCTGCGCGTACCGCCGCGCGCATCACGCTCATAGAGCTTTGTTTCAGTGCTATAGCTCGTAGCGTTATGATCTCTGCCCCCTAACTTACACATTGATTTATAAGGTTTTTGCAACTATCTGCAGAGTGCCATACTTCGAAAATACTCAGATTGATAAAAAAACCTTGTAATTTTCGAAAATACATCGTAAGATACTGATTAGAGATCATAATGCTATGAGCTATAGGAAATCACCTTCGGGTGAGCTGAAATCCCCTAAAGCTAAGATTGAATCCGGCCACTATCTAGTAATAGATATCCGGATATTTTGATATAAAACCTCATTCTTTGATTAGACCAAAGAATGAGGTTTTCATTTACTTACTTAGAAGTAAGTATTCACTTCTTAGAATCGATCTGCACAGAAATTTTGATACTCACATTGCGCGCATTGCGATTCCGTAGCTGCTGTATGAGGCACGATAGCCTTTTTACAGGCTTTTCTTATTAGATTTGCCACAGTAAGAACTTCAGCTCGTAATTTGATGTCTACTATAACCTCCAGGGTATGACCTTTCTGGCCATAAAGCACAAAACCCCTTGATATTTTTATCTTTTCCTGATATTCAAGCAGCATTGCGTAAGCAGCTAACTGTAGTCTGGCGCCCATTGGTGGACTGACTTCTGATAACTTAAATTCAAGAGGGATCACTTCATTCTCAGTGAAAATAGCGCCGTCACAGATACCGTGAAGTCCCAAGCTATCGTTGTATAACTTGATATCTTCAAAAAATCGAAAACTCTGTGGAGAAATACCAAATCGAGATAGTTTTCGACGTTTTGCGAGCATCTCTTCTCGAACATGATGATTCAGTCCTTGCTGCAGCCACATCGGTCCAACAGGTTGAATGCCGCGCATGAGTTGAAAGAAAGGAATGCGAGGACAAAAACAGTGTTGACGCAGCATTGATACGGGGAGGTTAAATTGTTCCATGGCCGTCCACTTCAGCAAAGGACCAATCGTCGTAACCGATGCATTTTTGAATGTCTTTGACTTCTAAGCGACAGGGAAACCAGAAACATTTATCTTCCTTCGGATCTAGGAGTTCTGTAGCTTTTCTTGCTAAAGCTCGCACTTCAGCTGGCTTGAGGTCGCCGTAGAATACGGAACCTTGCATTGAGACTAGGCCTAGATCCTTTAGAGCGTCGGAGAACTTTTTTCTGCGGGAGTTGCTCGAAACGTCATAACAGACCAGATACTTTGCGTAGATTGACATGACGAGCGTTTCCTACCATCTAAAGCGAATGCTTTTGTAATGTTTACCGTCAACAACTGTACCGGCAAGGCGATACGCCTGTCGCTGCAAAGCATTTTCAAGGCGAACGCTTTTGCCTTGCCAACTCACAGCATTTGCCATCGTCTCATCGATAGCATTGACAATGGCACTTTTGATTTCCTGTGTAAGGCCACGCTTTGAATTTTTAAGCATTGACCGAAGTTTGATGATGTTTCGATCGACAACCCATGCTCGATACTCTTCCATAACATCGAGTACTAAAGAAGGTTTCCCAGGACGTCGACGGTGAAGGAACCCTGCATAAAGTTCAAATCCAGCATTATCAAGCGCGGACCAGATGTAGCTCTGCAGAATCGCGTAGCCGTAATTGAGTGCCGCATTGACGATTTCGACGGAGCCTCGACCTTCTCGAGTGAGGAAGGTTTCGGGCACTAAACCTGCTGTGCGAAGTGCTTGCCAATAAAGCGTTGCAGCTGCACCTTCATAACCCATCAGAACAGTCGACCATATCCCTTCATCCCAAGTTTGAAGATTTTCAATTTCTGCTTTTGTTTTCGTCACAATATTAGCTATGGTGTCGGCAGCTTCTCTCAGTTTTTCCGCCTTCTCCGGAGCACTCTTATTGAGGTACTTCCAAAAATATAAAAGTACAGTGCGCTGATTGCGAATCTTGGCGACGATCATCTCTGCTGCGATGATGCGGCCTTGAGAGGAGTGAATTGCCTGAAACTGCGCTTCGCGTATGTTGACGACAGCATGTTGATGGAGACCACTTAAGGCAACGACCCCCACGCCACGCCAATCAACGATGAACATTCGAATGCCCCTCGCTGCACAGGCGAGCATCAGATTTGTGGAGATACTGATACCTTTTTTCTCAATGCGGATGGTGCGCAGTCTTGAAAGAGCAGTCTCCCACGTGCGTCCATCCGCTTCATGAACAACAAGTCGTTCTCCTGAAAGTCCGAGTGCCGTACCAAAAGAAGAAACGGTTAAATACCTCATGATTTAGATGCGTTGTTGTAGCTTTCGTTCATCTTCTTATTGCTATTCTTAACGGTGTACCAGAAACGAATTCGTTTTGTATTGACGATACTTTCAATGAATATCTTGTCACGAGGTTGACCGAGTAATTCAGAAAGCTCTGTTCCAACAGCCTTTTGGAATTCAGCTGGTTTGTCGACTTTGAAAGAGGCGGGCAATGACAGCGGAGATGTGATAGCCCAATTTTCAACACTTTGTTCAAACCAGTGGCTAGCTTGTATAAACGTTGTTTCAACACGCACATAGCGTCGTCCTTCGGTGCCTGGTGCGATCCATATGCTGAGGTTATCTTCGGCCACGACTTTTCTCCACTCAGACATCGGTGTTACGTCGGCTGAAGTAATAAATCGTCCGCCGCATTCTGTTAAATTTTCGTGCTGAAGCTCGTTAAAAAGGATCCCCTTTGACCAATCAACATTGCTGCCTGCAGATGCAAAACCGCAATATTTTTTTGCATTGATTGCATGAACTTGATAAAGCTCATTGCCGAACAGGTTTGTACGGCGAATACGGAAGCCTCCGGAGGGATTGTCAATGGCAGGCAAGCTGAATTCTCGTCGTACAGGTGCGTGGGCGAGATCCCGCATCACAGGGCGCTTCCAAATTCGTGCAAGTTTGGAGGTCAATTCATCCGCACTACAAGGTTTACCGAAGGCATCGACCAATTCAGGAGAATCACATATACGGAGCCAATCTTGCTTCATGGGCAACGTCAATGAACCATTAAGTTTGAATGCTTTTTCTCCCTTGAGTTCAACCTTAAGTTGGAAAAGTTTGGGCTTGAGCACATCTTCTCGTTTTTTGAGCGATTTCCCATTCGTAGCCATACAGAGGCTCATGAGGCTCTTACGTGAAGTGCAGTAACGAAGCGCATCAAGAAGCGCGGCTAGGCGTTTTTCCTCCGCCGACAGCGGCTGCAGAGCAGCCTTGGCAAGGAATTCGTAGGCCGGTTTTTTCTGGATTCGATAAGTGGCATGTGCTGACAAATCTCCAACAGGTTTGTTGAAGAATGGGGCAAGCATCGAGAGTAATTCCTCGGGCTGCTTGCCGGAAACTTCAATGGCACCACAACGTTCACCCTTGGCATCGAGTGTTTCATAGCCAATCCAAATTTTTCCGTTAAGCGTAAAAATCGGCAGAAATTGTTCAGCGTAGATGCCTTCTTTAAAAATGGCGACGCTGTCAAAGTGAGATTTATCTTCCTGTGGTTTTGCTTGCAAGTGAATCACTTCGCAGGACTGCGGATAGAGTCCCAATACAGCTTTGCCATCAAGATAGTCAAAGCCATCTTGATCTCGCTCAGCATCTGCAGAACCGACAGCAAACGAACATAGTGCATCAATGGAATGAGAAGCGATAGGCTGAATGTCCGGCTTTTCAAAGTCCAGCTGATGTTGCGCTAATTTGAGTCTCAAGTTTTTAGCGGTGGAGACGTCCGTTGCGGCAGCTTGAAAATGCAGTCGGTTATTTGTTGTTCTGCACCAGTCCTGGAGTTCTTCCCTGATTTTATTGGCAAGGTTTTTAATCATCCAAATCTGCGTGCCGTTGACACGAGTTCTTCTCTGAGTTGCGAGCAGTTCGAGCACCGCATTGCGAGCTTCGCTGCCATCATCCAGAAAGAGGGTATGTCGAACACAGTCCTGCTCATGTTCATTTAAAAGATCAAAGAACTTCAAGCGGTGCGTTTGCTGCAGCTTGGTGACTACATCCTCAATCTCTGCAGTAATTGCAGCAATGTTGCTGGTCTTGAAGATTTTCTTCAGGTAGTCAGTATGCAGATTTGAAAGACTGTAGCGCTGATCTTTTTTGAGTTGATTACCTCGAGAAGAGACGTAGATGAGATTGGGTTCGCTGTTAAACACGATGCCTCGAGCGTCTTTGATCAAACTTCGCGGCAGAATATGGTCAATTTCTCCGCCTTCGGCCAGGCGCTGTCCTGTATAGGGGCAGGTTTCCCGGCTGGCTGTCTTAATGCGTTCGTTTTTGTTCAGCCAGCGCGTTTCGAGTTTTTCAGCTTCAGACAACATCTTGTCTTTGACACGCTTGTTCTTTTTGAGGTCTGCAACTGATGCCGAGAACTCAAATTTGTTCTCTTCAACAAAAATGGACACATCAACAATGCCATTGCTGAAGTCCACCTTGCTCTGAATGTCGGTCGACACACGCTTAGCGATTTCCCAGGCCTGACGGTCAACGAGACGACGCACCAGCCCGTCGAATGGTCTAGCAGTTTCTGCTGGCAACCGAGAACACTGCGCAGCGCGTACTGTTTCTCCATTGATTACGGCGTCTTTTATTGTCATGCGCCAGGCATTTTCAAGGTGAACAGCAAGTGTCGTGGCGGAAAAACCGCTCACTTCAGTTTCAATGAGCGTATAGAACTGAGCAAGAGAGAAGGGGTTGGCAAACTTACGCTTTTGTTCATCACTCAACCCCAGGTTTGCTGCAATAAAATCTGCAGTTTCAGCAACTCGATCGCGAATTGTCAGAAGTTCTTTGTCCTGCGCATTTCTGGGTAATTTATTGACTTTTCTGTACTGTGCTGTGTTATAGGCAATGTTGAAACCTCCGCCAAAACTCTTGCGAACCGTTTCGATGCGCGCACAGCGAGAGGCTACTGTTTCACGGCCTTTTATTTGCTTACGCCAGATTTCGTCAAGAAATTTCTGTCCAGTAGTTTCATCCGTCTGCAGAATATTGGCAACAAGCAACGGTAAAATTTTCTTTTTCATTGGCGGATGGAGATCTGACCGCTCAAGAAGACCATCTGCATTATCAAACCACAGCCCAACCTTGGCGTCATCCGCTTCTCGGTAGTAGCGCCGAGCACAGTCGAGGAACTTCTCCACATTTTGTCCGCCAATGCAGTTTTCTAAAGCCGTTCGAGCGCTTGTGAGCTTATTGCTCTTGCTGCCTGCTGCTAAAGCACGAAGTGCATAGGGATCAAGCGCCTTACTGCGATCAAAGGCGCGCTGCAATGCATAGGAAAGTTGGTACGCCAATGTCGGCAGAGGTTCATGACCGTTCACAGCTACACGCGATTTTCGATCCGTTGAGCGTTCCAAGATTTCTGCTGCCGGAGCAAGTGTCGGCTCGTCGCTCGTTAAACGGGCTGACCACGTTTTCCAGATTTCGCCATACTGCCGCGTCAATTTCTCGGGACTCAGCAGAAGTGTCTGATCTAGCGGTGGGCGACGGTTATTTTGATCTTCGTACGGCGGGATCGTGCGGTTAGGATCTAGCGTGCAGAGCGTTTCAATGATGTCTTCGGAATTCTCTATTTGCTTGATTAACTCAAGGTGCTGCTTATTCTGATCTTTTGCGGGATGGAAAAATTTGAAGGCACGTACGAGTGTTTTTTTAAAGCGGTCCGGTTCCCAGCCGCGATCTTTCATGATATCGGGCGCATTGAAGTACCACCGTTCTGCCCGCAGCTGCAGATTTGAGAGGTTGCCGAGAAGTCGAGCGAGGCGGTCTGCGCCTCCAAAAGCTTCGCAGATCTTCGCTAATCTCGAATCTTTTTTGAGATTTGCTTCAATGGCCTTGAAGTATTCACTGCGGGGTTTATGGCCCATTTGACGCAATCCAGTCAATACATTCGCATTGGCTCGCATGGTTGAAAGGGCACTCAGGTAGGCTTTTTTCTCTGTTTTATCGATGAGTCCTTCGGCAACTGCAAAGTCTACAAATTCCTTGTCGGCCGGTATATTCGAATCACCAAGAAACATTTCAACATTACTAATATTGGCAGTAAATTCCTCCCATTGCTCAGCTAGAGAACGCACTTCACTGAAATATGTACTGAAGGCAGGATGCGCGGCAAATACCTCCGCACGTACGTTCTCAAGCGGCGTCAAATCTTCTCCATCGGCATTGGGTCTGGAATAACCTCGACGCTTAAGCAGGCCGCTTAAAGCTTCTCTGCCGCGTTTCCATTCCTCGTCAGTTAAGCGTTTCTCTTGTTTTTTCATCATGTCGTCAACAACGAGAAAAGCAAGTTTGCGAGCCAGGGTATAACGCTTCTGGCCGCGCAAACGGTGACGGACTGCGGTACGTTGAGCCTGAACGTAGCGAGGCCCCGTTTCCGGCATAACCAAGGTCATCGCTTTGGAGTTCAAATTGGTGGGGAGTTCTTCGCGGTCAAACAGTGCATAAAACACACCGGTATATTTGGCACCCATATCAATGCCGATGGAACACGAAAAGCGTCGTTCCGATTGCGTCATGAGGAACTCCTAAGGCAGATGGAATTACAGAGTTAAATTAATCTTACAAACAGCCAGTTTGACAGAAAATATACTGATTGAACAAGGTCGTGATACGGAGATTGTGTCATGATGATTGAATGGTGTTTTCCCCAAATTGGGCTTCACAAATCACCGAAATCCTTCTGCAAGTAAGGCGGATAGTATTTTAATGTTTATACGGCGCAGCACTAACGTTGTCGTCAATCCGAAACATTATTCCTCCCGTCAGTCCCGTCGATAAGCGTTTCAGCATTTTGACGTCCCGATCTCATGCGAAGCGGGGTCTATGACCATTTTCACGAAACCCTTGACAGTTTGGACGATTGGCGGCAATTGCAAGAATATGTACTTGTGTGCTCGTTGATGATCCGTTTCAAAGCAATAGCTCGTGGCGTTATGATTTCTGTTTTAATACAGCCACTATTTGGCAATAGATATCTGTTTGTTTTGATAAAATCCCGTTTTTAATCAGATCAAAGAAACGAAGTTTTTTATTTAATTATTATGTGAAATGATTGTTTACTTTGTGAACTTGATCTGAACGAACTTTTGATACTCACATTGCGGGCATAGCGGTCTTTAGCCGGCAGTATGAGGCACGATCATCTTTTTACGGGCTTTACTGGTTAGATAAACCAACAAGCTCTGCATCATCACTCTAGTGCTGACAGCGCATTTGGGTATATTGGCGTACACCTTCAGTTAGCGTTGGGTCTTTTGAATGGGATAAGCCGCAAAGAAATGGCTTTTTTGGGTGTCAGCACGGATAGCGCTGCTATTTAGCCTGGTGACTGCAATTGCTAGAATATATATCTGTGAGTCTCGAAGAGGATCAAACAATGCATGGTTCTCCTCGCTGCTTCCTGCGCAGCAGGCTCTTTGAGTCTGCTTGCTGCTGAAGTGGAAGCGCTGCAGAAGGCTGACCGGTGAAACTCGATCAACCTCGACTCTCCTTTTATTCAGTACTGGTTCGATCGGACGGAAGCAGCGCAAGCGCCTTCCTCTGAATCTCCGGCTGCATTTTGTTTGTGAAGATGGCGAAAAAAGAAGAATACGGCGTAGAGGCTATTCGCGTGCTGAAAGGGTTAGAACCTGTCAAGCAGCGCCCGGGCATGTATACGCTGACTGACAATCCCCTCCATATCATTCAGGAGGTGATTGACAACGCAAGCGACGAAGTGCTCGCGGGCTACGGCAAAAGAATCTCTGTTGAGGTGGCTGCGGACGGATCAGTGACGGTGGAGGATGATGGCCGAGGTATTCCTACCGGCATGCATCCTGAAGAACACGCGCCGGTGCTGGAGATTGTTTTTACGCGGCTCCATGCCGGCGGCAAGTTCGCCAAGGCCGATGGAAGCGGCCCCTACACGTTTGCGGGCGGCCTTCATGGTGTAGGCGTTTCGGTAACCAACGCGCTTTCCAAGCATTTAGTGGTGACTGTTTGGCGCGACGGCCAAGAAGCAACGATGGGCTTTCGCGACGGGTTCGTGTCTGAACCTTTGGAGATCAAAAAAAGCTCCCGCCCGAAGTCGCGCACGGGCACGCGCGTAACGGTCTGGCCCGATCCGAAGTATTTTGACAGTCCGGTTATTCCAGAACCGGCATTGGTCCGTCTTCTGCGCTCGAAGGCGGTGCTCCTTCCGGGATGCGAAGTTGACTACGTCAACAAAATGACCGGAACGGAAGCGCATTGGAAATATTCGGGAGGCTTAAAGGAATATCTGCTCTCGGAAATCAAGGGCGAAAGTCTTATTGAACCGTTTGAAGCTTCAGGCTTTGCTGATGAAGATTCCGAAAGCTTTTCGCCGGGTGAAGGCGCCTCTTGGGTGGTGGTGTGGACGGCTGAAGGACCGCTCACGCGCGAGAGCTATGTGAACCTCATTCCGACGCCGCAGGGCGGCACGCATGAAGCGGGATTGAAGGACGGCCTCTTTCAAGCTGTCCGTGCTTTCATGGATGCCCATGGGCTGCAGCCAAAGGGCGTGAAAATTCTCGCCGAAGACGTCTTTTCGCGCGTTAATTTTGTTCTTTCAACAAAGTCGCTCGATCCCCAGTTTCAAGGACAGACGAAGGAAAAACTCACGAGCCGTGATGCAGTGAAGCTCGTGGGCGGGTTCGTACGTCCGCAGTTTGAATTCTGGCTCAATGACCATGCCGACGAAGGCAAAAAGCTCGTTGAACACATCATTTCGCAGGCACAGGCGCGTCAGCGTCAGGCTGCGAAATACGAGCGCCGTCGCGCAAGCACGGTGGCGGTATTGCCGGGCAAACTCACCGACTGTGAGTCAAGCGACATTACGCGCAACGAACTCTTCATCGTTGAAGGGGATTCAGCCGGCGGCTCCGCTAAGCAGGGGCGCGACAAGGAATTTCAGGCTGTGCTGCCGCTGCGCGGCAAGATCCTCAATACCTGGGAAGTCGAGGGCGGCGAACTCTTCCGTTCCGACACGATTCATGACATTGCGCTCGCCATCGGGGTGGATCCGCATCACCGGGACGGCGATCCGGATTTGAAAGGGCTGCGTTATGGAAAGATCTGCATCTTGTCCGACGCGGACGTGGACGGCTCTCACATTCAAGTGCTCCTTCTGACGCTCTTCTTGAAGCACTTTCCGAAGCTTATTGAATTGGGGCACGTGTATGTCGCCATGCCGCCGCTCTTTCGCGTTGATGCGCCGAAGAAAGGCCGCAAACCCGATCGCAAGATCTATTGTCTGGACGAGCGCGAACTGTCGCGCACGCTGGAGTCTCTCAAAAAGGAGGGATTCACCGAGGAGCAGCTCTCCATTTCACGCTTCAAGGGTTTGGGTGAAATGAAGGCTGAGCAGCTCGCGGAGACAACGCTGGCTCCCGATACGCGAAAGCTCCTCCCCGTTGCTTTCGGCAGTATTTCCGAAGCGGATACCCGAACGGTCATGCAAACCTTGATGGGGGAACGTCAGGTGACGGGACGCCGCCTCTGGATGGAAGCCTATGGTGACCGAGCAGAGCTCGATGTTTAAAAACGGTCCCGAAAAAGCGGTTAAACGAAAGAAGTGAAAGACTGGGGCGGCATTGACGAACCCGTCTGTATGAAGCATGAAGAAAGACGATTTTGAGCACGACTCCCTTTTTGGCGACTTGAATGCTGATGTGCCGGAACTGGATCCGTCTAAGCAGTCTCAAGGGGCTCAGGCGATTCAGGAAAAGGCTGCGGACGACGATGCGGCAGAGGCCCCCGAAACGCCGGAGGCGGCAAAGCAGCCAGACGGCTCTGAACCGCCGGAAACGGAGGAGCTCGATGCTGATGATGCTGCTCCATCGCCAGACGATGCTCTTGAGGAATCACCCGAGGAAGCCGCTACTGAAGAGATGGCTGTCGGTGCAGCTACAGTCGGTCCGGCCGAAGAGGACGGGGCGCTCACGCTTGCCCGCTATGCTTCACAGGCTTATCTTGAATACGCCATGTCGGTGGTGAAGAGCCGAGCGCTTCCGGAAGTGACTGACGGGCAAAAACCTGTCCAGCGCCGCATCCTGATAGACATGTACCGGATGGGGCTGAAATTTGAGGGCAGAAGCGTCAAAAGCGCCCGTATTGTGGGTGACGTGCTCGGCAAATATCATCCGCACGGTGACCAGTCGGTGTATGACGCCCTGGTGCGCATGGCTCAGACCTTTTCGCTTCGCTATCCGCTCCTTGTGGCGGAAGGTAATTTCGGTTCCCGCGACGGCGACTCGGCAGCGGCGATGCGTTATACGGAAACCCGTCTCACGCCCATTTCGCAGCTCTTGCTCGAAGAAGTGGATCTGGGGTCTGTGGATTTTCAGCCCAATTACGACGGCAATTTTCAGGAACCGGTGGAGCTGCCTGCCAAGCTGCCGTTTGTGCTGCTGAACGGTTCGTCGGGCATTGCTGTTGGTATGGCGACCGAGATCCCTCCGCACAATCTGGGCGAAGTCGCTGCGGCCTGCGTGCGGCTTTTGGAGAATCCCGACGCAGATTTAAACGAAATCCTGGAGCTGATGCCGGCTCCGGACTTCCCATGCGGCGGTCAGATTATTACGCCTAAGGATGAAATACGCGCCATCTACCGTTCGGGACGCGGCAAGCTCCGTGTTCGTGCTCGCTGGCACTTTGAAGATCTGGCGCGCGGTCAGTGGCAGCTCGTGATTGATAAGCTGCCGCCGGCAGCTTCTGCGCGTTCGATTCTGGACCGCATTGAGCAGATTTCGAATCCGCGTCCCAAGAAGGATAAAAAGACGCTTTCGGCCAAGCAGCAGCAGGCCAAGAGTGCGATGCTTTCGCTGCTCGACAATGTGCGCGACGAGTCGGGCAAGTCCGTCGACGTGCGCCTCGTGTTTGAACCGAAGACGAGCAAGGTCGATCGCGATGAGTTCGTGAATTACCTGCTTTCGGAAACCGACCTCGAAAGCAACGTGCCGGTGAACCTTGTGATGCTGGGACTGGACGGCAAGCCCCGGCAAAAAGGCCTGCTCGAAATTCTGCAGGATTGGATCGCATTTCGGCTGGCGGTCGTTCGCCGGCGTTCAGAGGCGCGTTTGGAGAAGGTGCTCGACCGCATTCACGTGTTGGAAGGCCGGTCGCTTGTGCTCCTCAATATTGACCGCGTGATCGCCATTATTCGCAATGCAGATGATCCGAAGGCCGATCTCATCAAAGAGTTTGGGCTCACGGACCGTCAGGCCGACGATATTCTTGAAATTCGCTTGAAGCAGCTTGCTCGCTTGGCGGCCATTGCCATTGAGAAAGAGCTCGCGCAGCTTGCCAAAGAACGTGCCGGACTCGAGAAAATTCTCGGCAGCGACGGCGCACTGAAGCGCCAGACGGCCAAGGAAATCGAAGCGGCAGCCAAGAGTTTTGCCGATCCTCGCCGTACGGTGGTTGAAGAGGCCGAACAGGCGGCGCACGAAGTGCAGACGGCGGATGAACCCGTAACGGTCGTCATTTCCCGCAAGGGCTTCCTGCGCGCCCGTACGGGTCATGGTCACGACTGCTCGCTCATGAGCTTTAAGACGGGTGACGGACTCGAAGCGACGATTGAGTGCCGTTCGAGCAGTCAGATTTCGTTCTTGGATCAGGCGGGCCGCGTCTATACGCTTGCCGTCTCCGCACTGCCGGGCGGCCGCGGCGATGGTTCGCCGCTTTCGGCCTTCGTTGATTTGCCTAAAGGCGCTCAGCCGGCAGGCTGGATTTCGGCGGATCCGAATGCCGCTGCGGTGATTGTGACTTCCGGCGGCAAGGGCATGGTGCTGAAGGCTTCGGACGTATCGACGCGTTTAAAGGCCGGCCGCGATTTCATAACGTTAGGCGAAGGCGAGTCGCTTCTGCCGCCGATTGAACTGCCCCTTAAAGCGGCGCAGGGCGAGCAGCTCATTGCCTGCTTGTCGTCGTCCAATCGACTCTTGGTATTCCCCTTGAAGGAAGTGCGCGTGACGGCCTCCGGCGGCAAAGGCATGAGCTTCATGACGCTTGAAACAGGCGAATCGCTTGTATCTGTCGCGCTGGTTGATGACCGCGGGGCAATCGTTACTGGCACCGGCCGAGGCGGTAAAGCGCGAGAGGCGCAGATTTCCAAGCGCATCCTGAGCGGTGCAACGCTCCATCGTGCCCGCCGCGGCAAGGTGCTTGCGCTCTCCTGGAAGGCCGAACATATTGTGGGGCTGCCCTTTGAATCAACGGATTCCACTGATGGGTCGGACACAGCTGGCGGAGCTCCGTCCGACAGCGTTAAGACAGACGACGGTTTGACGCTTGAAGTGGTGGACGAAGATCCAACGCTTCTCTAATCTGCGGTTTGTGCCAATCTACAATTCCCGCCGAGCCGCAGGGCTCGGCGCAGCGCCTCATGTTCATCCTGAAGTACTTTAAAAGCCTTTCGGCTCGTCTTCTCGTTCTCACGCTTCTTTGGGTGAGCTTTGTTTCCGGGTCGATTGCCTGGACGATGCTCGTTAACTGGGAACTTGAGGCAAGCGCATCGGCCAAATACGCAGTGGGCGAACTGCGCCTTCATGCTTATAGAGCAGCGTATTTTTCGCAGACGGGCTCGTCGCGGCTCGATTTCGACAAAGAACTTCAGGCGATGCTCGACGGCTTTAAGAACGTTCGCAGCGGCGACAGCTGGAAGCCGCTCCTGCTGCCGCGAGAGCCCGATATTGCCGACAAGCTCGACCTCCTTGAAGGGCGCTGGCGCGGTAGTATCGAACCCATGTTTGTGCGTGCGAGAGAGCTTGGGAAGCCTGTTGACGAGTATGCACTCAGCAGTTTTCTGGATGAAGCAACGAATCTTGCGCACCGCATTGAAGAGTGGCGAAGCGGGTATTTGTGGCAGCTTCGCTATCTGCAGATGCTCCTGATTGTGCTGGCGATCGGCAGTCTCTTTGCGATTATGCTTCTCCTCTGGCGCTGGGTGATTCGTCCCATCAATGAACTCGGCGAAGGCATCAACCGACTCTCCGGCGGAGATCTGACGGCGCGCGTGACGCCTCGAAGCGAAGACGAAATCGGGCGCATTGCTCAGGGCTTCAACCGCATGGCGGATCGACTGGAAGACCTCTACAACAACCTTGAGCAGAAAGTGGCCGAAAAGACGGCTTCTGTCGAGGAAAAGAATCGTCATTTGGCGCAGCTTTATGAAATCACATCCTTCTTCTCGCAGCAGCGCGGCATGGAGGAGCTGACGGAAGGGTTTGTCGAACGCATCGTGCGCTATACCGAAGCAGATGCGTGTCTCGTGACATTGGTCGACGCCAAGCAGGGAGCGGTCAATATTGCTGCGGCGAGCGGATTGAGGCCGAGCGATATTCATGAAGCCGCGGAAATGGCTTTTGAGGATTCCATCAGCCGTACGGTGCTGCAAAAAAATTATCCGGTGCGCGTGCGGCTTGAAAATGATCAGCGGCCGCTCGCCATCGTGCTTGCTCGTGCGGGGTTCTCAACGGCCTATTGCTTTAAGGTCCGAAGTGTTTCGGAGTCTATCGGCGTCTACATGCTGCTTTTCCGGGATGCGCCGGAACTTTCCTCGCAGATGATTCAGCTTCTCGAGAGCTTCTCGACGCATTTGGGCGTGGCTATTGACAATCAGCGCCTAATTGAGCGTGAACGACAGTTTGCGGTGGTGCAGGAGCGTCAGCTTCTGGCCCAGGGGCTGCATGATTCGATTGCGCAGGCGCTCTCGTACCTTAATCTGCAGGTGCAGTTCCTCTCGGAAGCCATCAAAAATAAAGATGATGCGCTTCGCGACGAGTCGCTTTCGGCCATTCAGACGGGTGTGCAGGAGTGCTATCAGGATGTGCGGGAGCTGCTCCTTAATTTCCGTGAACGCGTGCACAGCGAAGGCTTCCTTCAGGGCGTGCAGACTGTGATTGACCGTTTTGAGGGGCAGTCTCATGTTTCAGCGCGTCTGCGGGCAACGGGCGACGGCCCCAAGCTCACGCCTCGCCAGAAGCTTCAGGTGATCTTCATCATCCAGGAAGCGCTCTCCAATGTGCGTAAACATGCTCAGGCCACCAGTGTCACCGTGACGATCCAAAATAACGACGACCTTAAGGTGAGCATCGTTGACGACGGCGTCGGCATCGACAACGACGTGGTGGAAGCTCGCAAGGGACAGCATGTCGGCCTCTCAATCATGGCCGAGCGCGCAGCCCGCATCGGTGCGGAAGTAAAGGTAGAGCGGGCAAGCCCGATCGGCGGCACGCGCGTGACGCTGCTGCTGCCGGCTGCTGCCCGCGAAATCAGCTGATCAAAGGCTGATTTTCCAAAATCTTTATCCGAAAATGACGGAAGACTCAAGGCGCTGGAGAACGAATATGGCTTTTGCTTCAACCCGATCGAGCGCGGACTCCCGCTTTATTTTGGGCGGGCTTTTGCTGACGCTGGCACTTGCCGGTTTGGGGAGTGGATCAGCCTGCGCGGCTGCTCAGCCTTCCGTTTCGGCGGACTACGCGGCCAACGTACCGGCGCCGGGAGAGGCCCCTTCCGAAGAGCGCGCTGCCGCGCTTTGGAAGAATTTTGCGGACGCCGAAGCGCTCGACTATCGAGTGGATCTTTTGGCGCTTCAGTTTGGTCCTGCGGTTTCCCGGCTTCCCGGAGCGGCTGCTGTTGCGGGGATATCAGCAGAACCCGCGCTGCTCGCTAAGTTCTTTGCTGCCGCTGCTCGCCAAGGATTGTCGTTTGAGTCTGCCGTGGATCAAGTGCCCGAACCGAAGTCTTTGGATTTGATGACTTGGGGTATTGTGAAAGTTGGTAGCGCCGAACTCATGGATCTTGATCCGAAAACGGCAGGCCGTACAGAGCGGACGGTGCGCACAGTCGTTTTGGGAGAGCGGGTGAGAATCCTGAAGCGGACTTCGGCGACCGCTTCAGAGGCCCCGGGCTGGGCACTGGTCCAGTGCCTGGACGGCCGGCTCGGATGGATTTCAGAAAGTTGGCTGGCGCTCAAGAATGACATGGCATTTGTGTCTTGGAATCGTCAGACTGCCGCAGTCATGCGCCGGCCAAACACAGAACTTCGCCCGGAAAACGGTGATGCTCTTGTCTTTGCCGGAGCGGGCATTCAGCTCTATCAGCTCGAACATCAGCCCGATTATTGGGAGGTGCTTTTGCCCGACGGCCGCAAGGCCAAGGCGGCAGGCACGGCGCTGGAGGATGTCTCTGCATGGCAGCAGCGCGAAGAGGAGCTTCGCCGCAGCAGCCCATCGGCCTATCTCAAGGCGCTTGCGGCTTCAGCCGAAGGATTGGTCGGCAGCAAAGCCGAAGTCTTAGGCGCGCCGCTTCCCGTCGTGGTGCTTCGCATGCATGACCTCCTGGCTCCTGCCGACATCGATCGCCTGGCACGTTTGGGCGCACCGCTCTCGGGCGAGCGAGACGGCGCGGAGCTCAAAGCCGGAGATCTGGTGTTCTTTGGTGAGCACGATGAACCGCAGTCCGCCGGCATTTGGCTCGGAGAAGGGCGGTTTGCGGCCGTGGATCCTCAGGCCGATCGCGTTGCGGTACTGAAGCTGAGTGACCTCCGACAAAACGCAAAGAAAACTAAAACGCTCGGAGCGTTTCTTTGGGCCGTTCGCTTAAAGCCCCAGGAGCTTCAGAATCCTTGTCTGCTTTCCTCCCGTTCGCATCCGTTTTTTCAGACGCCGCCCGCTGAACTGAAGCGCTGTCAGCTGCGCTGACGCGAGCAAGATTGTCGTGATATGTATACGAGACTTGTAAGCATTTTTGTTTTCAAGTAGTACGAATTTCACCCTAAGCGTTAATCCCTCTGTTGAGTCCGAATGGTTCTGCTTAGCCTCGCAAAAGTTGAGTATCGGCAGCGCCGATGCTCACGCTTCTGTGGTCTGCGGATGAAAAGAACGGTGCCTCCTGCGCCGTCGATGGATCACAGAGAAGGGAGGAATAATGCGTAAAAGCATGCAATTAAAAGCGGTGGCGTTTGCCGCTGCCGCGGCATTGATGGGTGTTTCCGGAATGGCGTCAGCGAGCGAAGCTGCTCAGACCGCGCCGAGCACCTTCAAACCCGGCACTTATACTGCACAGGTCAACGGCCACAATGCGCCGCTCACCGTGCAGGTGACCGTCGGGAAGAACCGCATCGAAAAGATCGACTACTCCAAGAATCTTGAGACGATCGGCGTCGGCCGAGTTGCACTCGACATTGTGAGCAAGAAAATTCTCGATCATCAGTCGGTGGGCGTGGATGCCGTGACAGGCGCTACGATTTCGAGCTTTGCGCTGATGCAGGGCGTCAAGGACTGCCTGAAGCAGGCGGGCGGCGATATGACGGCGCTCACGAAGCATGTTGAGCAGCATCCGGCCGTTGAAGCCAAGTATCAGGCTGATGTGGTCGTCGTGGGCGGCGGCGGAGCCGGTCTTGCGGCAGCCATCTCGGCCTATCAGGCCGGTGCCAAGCACGTTCTCGTCCTTGAGAAACTGGGTTTTGTGGGCGGCTCGACCAATGTGAGCGAAGGTGCGCTTAACGCGGTTGACCCGGTTCGTCAGGGCCGTCAGGGCATTGAGGACAGCGTTGCTAAGTTCTATGACCAAACGATCAAGGGCGGCCACAACAAGGGCACACCCGCATTGGTGCATTACCTCACCGAAAACTCCATGAATTCGGTCGATTGGCTCGAAGACCTCGGCGTCAAGTTTAAGGATGAGATCGGTACGGCCACGGGTGCCCTTTGGCAGCGCCAGCCACTATCCGGCCACTCCTTCGGGCAACACCTACATTCGCACGTTTGAGCAGGTGATCGGCGAAACCAACGGCGCTATCAAAGTGATGACGGATACCAAGGTGACCGATCTCATCAAGGCTGACGGCCGGATCAAGGGTGTGATGGCTGAGAACTTCGGCCGCAAGATCACCGTGGATGCCGGTGCAGTCGTGATCGCTACCGGCGGCTTCGGCGCCAACATCAAGATGCGTCAGGAATTTAATACTGGCGTATGGAAGGACGTGAAGCTCGATAAATCCATCGGCTGCACGAATCTCGCCAAAGCAGCTCAGGGCGACGGTCTCGTGATGGGCAAGAAAGTTGGGGCCGCACTGATTGGATTGGATGATATTCAGATCCACCCCTGCGGTACGCCGGGCACGGGCCTGATGGAAAATATCCGCACCTCCGGGCGCAATCGTATTTTCGTCAATCTTGAAGGCAGCCGCTTCGTGAACGAAGGCGCCGCACGTGATGTGCTCGCCAAGGCTATCTTTGCGCAGCCCAAAGGCACGTATTGGATTGTCGTGAACCATGAGCGTTATCCGAGCGAAGACTGGGTAGATGCCAACGGCGCCACCATCCGCAACATGCTTGCGCTGGGATCCGTTGTTGCTGCACCGACGCTCGACGAACTTGCCAAGAAGACCGGCATGGATCCCAAGAAGCTCGAGGCGAGCGTTGCGGGCTACAACGCCGTCGTGGAAGGCAAGGCTAAGGATCCGCTCGGCTTCGTAGCCAATAACAAGGACGACAAGACTTTGACGGGCGGCCCGTGGTATGCCTGCCGCAAAGTCCCGACGGTGCATCACACGATGGGCGGCTTGGAAATCAACACCAAGGCGCAGGTTATCGGCGTTGACGGCAAGGTGATTCCGGGTCTCTACGCCGCCGGTGAGGTCACGGGCGGCATTCATGGCTCGAACCGCTTGGGCGGCAATGCCATTGCCGACGTGATGGTCTTTGGCCGTACGGCAGGTACGAACGCGGCGACGCTGAAGTAACTGCAGATCGTTTTGCCGCAGCTTTTTTGCGAAGGCTCTCGGCAATGTGATCCATCCATTGGGCTGCAGCGAGTAATCGCTGCGGCCCAAATTTCACAGCATGCAGTCAGCAGCTTTAAACCGAACGATCGTTGGATTTGACCTCGGGGAGCGTTGGCTTTTTTTTCGCTCTCGGCTTTTTGGCGGGGGATCCGGGTTTTAAATCCGCCGCTTCTTCAGCAGCTTTGGCGAGCGCTTCGGTCTTTTCCGGCGCGCTGCAGTACTCAGCTACCGGACAGCGGACACATTCCGGATTCCGCGCTTTGCAGATATAGCGCCCAAAAAGCAAAAGCCAGTGGTGGGCATTGAGCAGATAGTCTTTAGGCACCACTTTGAGCAGTTTTTCTTCCACTTCCGTGGGGTTCTTCCCCGGCGCAAAGCCCGTGCGGTTGCAGACGCGGAAGATGTGGGTGTCCACAGCAATGGCCGGCTCGCCGAAAGCGACGTTCATGACAACATTGGCCGTCTTGCGGCCGACGCCGGGAAGACTGACGAGCTCATCGCGGGTGCGGGGTACTTCGCCGTGAAACCGATCGATCAGGATGCGGCAGGCCTCAATGAGGTGCTGTGCTTTGGTGCGGTAAAGATTAATCGTCTGAACGTAGGGGATGAGACCGTCCAACCCCAAATCGAGGATTTTCTGCGGCGTATTGGCGACCGGAAAGAGTTTTGCAGTTGCAAGATTCACGCCTTTGTCCGTTGCCTGCGCAGAGAGCATCACGGCAACGAGCAGCTCAAAGGGCGTTGAATAGTTGAGTTCGCTTTTGGGATTGGGGTTCAAGGCGGCCAGTGCCGCCATGAAGGGTTCTCGGTTTTTTGCGGAGAACATAATGGGTCGGTCTCCTTGCTGCAGCTCCGAAGATTCAGCGTTCGGAGCCGTCACAAATCATTTTATTGGCGGGAACGTGCACGAGCCTGGCGGGCGATTGGGCCGACGGGGGAGCGCGACCTGCGCGCGCTGATCCTCGGGGACGACATGCCGGATCTCATCGTCTGCGCGCCGTCCGAAGCGAGCCTGTGGGTGAGCGACGGGCTGTTTATCGCGCTGGACGGCTGCCTGACGGATGCGCCGCGACCAGGCTTCCTCGTGATGACGTTTTGCTTTGCGGGCATCCTCCCGCGTCCATTCGCGGCCGACTTCAACGAAGTCAATGCAGTCCATGGGGCAGGCCGGAGCGCAGAGACTGCAGCCCGTGCAGCGAGCTTCCAGAACGGCGTGCAGGTGTTTAGGCGAGCCGCCGATGGCATCGGTTGGGCAGGCACGGACGCACCAGGAGCAGCCGATGCATTCTTCGGCACGAATCTGCGCGCGGGCAAACGGCATCTCCGTGCCGTATTCAGGGTCGAGGGCGACGAAGGGCAAGCCCGTTGCTTTGGCGAGCTCCGCAATGCCGCGTGCGCCGCCCGGGGCGCAGCGGTTGATGGGAGCCAATCCGTCAGCAACGGCCTGCGCATAGGCGGCGCAGCCGTCGAAGCCGCATTGACGGCATTCGGTCTGCGGCAGCAGATCGTCAATGGCCTGTGCCGAGGGTCTCAGAGGAGGAAGCGTCATGGTTTTGAAGAACGGATTACCAAAAATTTTCAACGACAAGCTGGCCGGGTTTGCCAAAGCGCGGGGATACGAGCCCGCGGAGCTTGAGTTCAGCTCGAGCGGCGGCGATGAAATCCGGATTGCCGCAGAGGAGAACGCGGCTCTCTTCGGGGGTAATTTGGCGTTCAGCAGCCGCTTCCAGTGCGCCCGAAGCGATGAGGGTTGGAATGCGCCCAGTGAGGTCGCCAAATCGAGCAGGATCCGTCTCGCGGGTCGTTGTCACGATGAGTTTGGGACGGCGCTCAAGCGGCAGAGCGGCGACGAGTTCTCGGGCGAGGACTGCCTCTTCAATTTGGCGCACAGAAAGCACCAGCACCACATCTTTCCAGGCGGCCCAGAAGGCTTCCGAGCGAAGCATCGAGGCAAATGGCGAGAGGCCCGATCCCGTGGCGAGGAGCCACAGAGTGCTGCCGCCCGGAATGCGGTCCGGCGTCAGGCTGCCTTCGGCGGGGCCGTCCAGCAGGACGGACTGTCCGGGTTCGAGTGCGGTGATTTTCGGGGAGAGTTTGCCGTCTTTAACGGCAGTAATGAAAAATTCGAGTGTCGGAGCTTCCGGCGCAGAGGCAATGGAATAACCGCGGATAACTGGCGCTGCGCCGGGTTCAAGTTCCATTCCGAGACGGGCGAACTGCCCGGCGCGGAAACTGTAGTCAGCGGGACGTTCAAATTCAAGGACAAAGAGCGTGGGAGCTGCCTTGCGGCGGCTCAGAAGCTTGATGGTCTGCATATTGGAAAAGCCTTTGGTCCGGGCATGGGGATCGACGGCAGCAGCGAATGTGCGTTTCGCACAAAGGGGTTCACGCTTTCGTCAAGAACTTGAAGATGTTTTCCAAATAGGGACAGAAACATTCTTGACGGGCTGCCGAAGTCCGCACCGGACAAAAATTCAAGATGCGGAGATTTTAAGCAAGAAAAAGCCCGCGCTTGGGCGGGCTATACGAACGGCTTAGTCCCAGGTTTTTTTAAGGAACTTAATTTTATTGGGGACGCCGCGCCATTCGTCAGCATCGTCGGCGTAGGGCTTGCGGTGAGTGATCGAGGGCCATTCACGGGCGAGCTCGGCATTGAGTTCGATGAATTCCTTCTGATCCTCAGGCACGTCTTCCTCTGCGTAAATCGCGGCTTCCGGGCATTCCGGAATGCAGACGGCACAGTCGATGCACTCATCGGGATCGATCACAAGGAAATTCGGACCTTCCCGGAAGCAGTCCACCGGGCAGACGTCCACGCAGTCGGTACGCTTGCAGCCGATGCAGGCTTCGCAGACAACATGAGGCATGATGAAAGAGGCTCCAGTTCAGAACAAAAACCGGCCTGAGAGCGCATGAAGCACAGGGCCGGACTGATTGAAGCCGTGAATTCTATCCTTTTTTTTCTTGCTGTGCGAATGCCTAGTGACTGACATTGTGTCTACTGGTCAGCCGTTTGTTGACAAGCGCAGATTGGAGAAAGGCTGCCCGCCGCACGTCGGCGGCAAGGAGCGGCGGGCAGTTTTTAATGGCTGGAGCGGCGGGGTTAAGGCTGTAAATATGCGCGAACCGCTTTAGGACGAAGCCGGAAAGTCCTTATTTTTGAACGTTGGATCGTTCAAGGAGGGCCTGCGGAAGCTCTAATCCAATCGATTGAGCAACCTTCAGATTAATGAAGGGCTTTTGTGCAGTCTGGAAACCGACTGGAATTTCTCCCGGCGTTTTCTTGCCTTCCAGAATGTCGGCTCCCATGGCGCCAGTCATGCGGCCGAGCTCGTAGTAGTCGACTGAAATAGAAGCCAGAGAACCCGCGCGAACAAGTGCGGAGTCGCTCGCTACGACCGGAAGCTTGGCTTCGGCGGCAACCTTAGCGACCGTGGCTGCGGCTGAAGCAATGACATTGTCGGTGGGGAACCAAAAGCCGCAGATCTTGCCCTTGAGGGAATTGAGTGCCTGAGGCACATCATTGACAGAGGAAGCCGAAGCTGTCAGAACCTCGATGCCGAGTTTCTCTGCCGCAGCCTTGAAGCGGTCAACTTGGAACTGAGCATTCACTTCACTCGGATTGAAGACGACGCCGATCGGTTTGGTTTTGGCAGTGTTGGGCGTGAGCGCAGCGATTTCAACGAGAAGATCGAGCTGAGCAGTAATGGGTGAGAGGTTCGAGACGCCGGTAACATTGCCGCCCGGCGCAGCATCGGATTTCACGACTTTGGCGGCTTCAAAACTCGTGACGGCAGTGGCAACGACAGGAATCGTCTTGGTTGCTCGAGCCATGGCCTGCACAGCAGGCGTCGATGAGGCAAAGATCAGCTGGGATTTATTGGAAACAAAACGGGTGCCGATATTGGCCAAGGTCGCCTGATCACCCTGCGCATTTTGGTGATCAATGCGGATGTTTTCGCCGTCTTTAAAGCCGCGGGCGGCAAGTTCATCAATGAAGCCTTTGACTGTAGCGTCAAGCGCTTCATGTTCAACGAGCTGCACAACACCGACGGGAATGGGTGCCTGCTGAGCGGGAGTTGTTTTTGACGCTGCTGCGGCATCGGCAGCGGTGGTTTTCGCTTCCTCACCGCAGCCGGCCAGAAAGAGCACTGCAGCGGCAAGAGCTGCCACAGACCGGCGTGAGAAGGTGAGATGCTGGGCGGGATGGAGTGAAGTCATTGTGAAGCTCCTAACTTGAACGAAATAACTGAGTTGAAAGAAAGGGCGGTTCAAGTCGTTCGAGAGGGTGCTTCAGGCTGCAGAAGATGCTTTAGAAGAGCAGCGGCAGACCATAAAAAAATCCGCTCGAGGAACTTGGTCCGCGGCGGATCTCTTCGATTGATGTCTGGTTTTTCTGTCCACGACCTCACGAGCGCATCCGCCGCTGCGGATACGCGTAATAGGAGGAGGTGAAGGCGCGCATATCGTGTAAAACGACCAGGGCGCAGAGGACGGAAATATTCATAGCAATATTCACTCTATCAGGCCATTTAAAAAAACTGCTTAGACATTTGTCTTACAGCAGCTGACGGAAGTTGTACGGCTGAGCATTCGCTTCGGTGAATATGGGGTCTATAAAATCATTAAGAATGCCGGAATCTTTTTTGTATGCACACCGCCGACCCGCTTTTTCAAAACGACCTTTCGCGCCGCATCGTTCATGTGGACATGGATGCGTTTTACGCGTCAGTGGAGCAGCGTGATCGGCCGGAGCTTCGCGGCAAACCCATCGCAGTGGGGCATGCTGACCGCCGCGGGGTCGTGGCAACGGCGAGCTACGAGGCAAGACCCTACGGCGTACACAGTGCCATGCCGAGCTCAAAGGCCAAAATGCTCTGTCCACACCTCATTTTCGTAGAGGGCCGCATGAGCCGCTACCGCGAGGTTTCGGCAGAGATTCGGGCCATTTTTCACCGTTATACGGATCTTGTGGAGCCCATTTCAATCGATGAGGCGTACCTCGACGTCACGGACAACAAACTTGGCATCGAAACCGGCACGGAAGTCGCTCGCCGCATCAAAGCGGACATTCTGCGGGAAACCAGCCTGACGGCGAGTGCAGGCGTTTCCTACAACAAGTTCCTCGCCAAAATTGCTTCAGACTGGCGTAAACCTGACGGGCTCTGCACGATTCATCCCGATCGGGCGCAAAGCTTCATTGATGCCCTGCCGATTGAAGCCTTCTGGGGCGTAGGACCGGCAACGGCCAAGCGCTTTCGCGGAATCGGCGTAACGAATGGCTGGGAGCTGCGGCAGCTCTCCTTTCGCCGCCTGACTGACCAGTTTGGCGCTGCCGGATCCATCTTCTATAAGTTTGCCCGCGGCATTGATTTGCGGCCAGTGAGGCCTTTTAGAGAACGTAAAAGTGTGGGCTGCGAAGAAACTTTTGTCGATGACCTGAAGCACCCCGAGCGTCTTGCGGCGGCACTCTGCGATATTGCGGTCGAACTTGAAAAGCGCAGAAATAAAAATGGCTTTATCGGTCGAACGCTTACCCTTAAGATCCGCTTTGCTGACTTCACTACGAAAACGAAGAGCCGCACGGATTTGATGCCGTTTGTCGGCGCTGAACGTCTTGCCGCCGCGGGTCTGGAGCTCCTTCGTGCCATTGAGGTGCCGGCGGCGGGCGTCCGTCTGCTGGGGCTCTCGGTGAGCGGTGATGGCGGTTCTGCAGCTGCCGCTCGTGAAGAAACGCTCTTTGCCGAACTCGAAAAAAATGAGGCGTGAGCAGTGTTTACTCACGCCTCGGATATGGGGAAAGTATTTACTTCAGTCAGATGCCGTTAGCGGGCGGCGCTTGATCGGAATCCAGGTCGGTCGGCATTTCACCGTCCGGCCGGCTTGAGGCGAAGATGTCGCGGAACATCACCCAGATGCCAGCTTGGCAGACGGCAGAAATGAGGGCAATGAGGATCGGCGCCATAAAGGTGAAGAACATGAGGCCGCCCGCCGCAATGGAAATGGATTCGATCGTCAGAAAAATAACGAAAGCGAGTGCCGCTACGCAGACGAGCCAGACCAAACACGGCACGAGCGAACGCAGCGTGCCGAAAAACGAATAAAAAAGACTTTTGATGACGCTCTGGCGGTTCTGCACGATAAGGAGCGGCGCAAAGAGCGTCATCAGGAGAAGCGGCAGATAAAGGGCAAAGGCGGTGAGAAAAGCGCCCACGGGGAAGTGGGCGGCAATGGACTCAACGTCGACGCCCTCAGCCGTGATTTTCCACTGAGCCAGATCCGCCTGGCCCATCATCTGAAAGACGAGCATGTCGAGCTCCATCCAGATGCTCGCCAGAATGCCGACCGCAAGGAGCGGCCAGCGCGAAGCCTTGTCGCGGAAGATGGCGATCAGCGTGAAATAAACGGGTGTGCGGCCGGCGAGCACGTCACGCGCGGCAAAGCCGGTGAGCACGCTCGCAAAAGGCATCCAGAGGCTGGCGAGCAGCGTGCCGATAAGGGGCAGACTCGAGAGCAGTCCGCTCATCAGGAGCGAAAAAACGACAATTCCGGTGTAGGCGAGCGGCTGGAGCTTGAGCGTACGGCAGGAATCCTTGAACCAGGAGAAACCGAGCGAAAAGGCGGATGACATGGGGCGCGGAGCACTCCAACGGACTGCGGCAGATTGGGGGGCGGTCCGAGGAAAAGAAAAAAGGAAAAGTGTTCAGTAGAAGAGGGCGCCGGTTCCGATTGGCCCCGACGCCCATCTTCCCTCAAAGAAGCCTCGAAAGAGGCTCAAATCTACCAGCCAAACTCAATGAATTTCGGCGTGCCAAGCGTACCGCTCGGATTCTTGCCGGGCGTCGTATCGATCGGACGATCAGCCTGGTTTTCGATGCGATAGGGAATTTTGGTCGAACCCGGTGTGACGACGTATTCGGTGACATGGTTGTTCGGATCACGCACCGCTTCAATTTTGGTGCGCTTGTCATTGTTCTTCGGCGGAATCTGACCAGCTTCGCGGTCGCGGCGGGCCTTTTCCATGTCGGCTTGAGTCGGAGCAATGGACATGTCTTCCTGAGCTCCTTTCTGGGGGAGCTTTCGGGCCGGAGGCTCAGCCTGCACAGCTTCAGCGTCGCCGCCGTAGGGCGGCGGGGCATCGAGTCCGGGGGCGGCAGCAGCGGCTCCGGCAAGGAGCAGCGCGAGTGCGCCGGGGATGATGAGCTTATTCATGGTGAATCCTTTGGAGACGTTTCGATCCCATCAGGGAAAACGGCGAAACGACAGTCTTCTTGAAGCTATTGTGCCATTTCCTATGCGTAAAAACATAGTAGCGGACACTCGCAGCGCCGGCGGCAATAGTCCGCAACAGTTCTCTGCGAGTACCTGAGAACGCCCGGCATGGGAGAATGTTTATTTTCAACAGTCATTCTTCGTATTGCGCCTTGAGGCGACAACGCCATGTCCAAGCTCCTTCTGATCGACGGCTCCAATTATCTCTTTCGTGCGTACCACGCATTGCCCCCGCTCACCACATCGCGGGGCGAACCCTCGGGCGCTATCAAGGGCTTTCTCGGCATGCTCGCCAATGTTGCGCGCCTCTCGAAAGCCGATCGGGCGGCGGTGATCTTTGATGCGCCGGGCAAAACTTTCCGCCACGAGATGTATCCGGCATATAAGGCCAACCGTCCGCCGATGCCGGAGGATCTCAGAACGCAGATTGAACCGCTCCAGGGCATTGTCCGAGCCCTCGGCTGGCCGCTTTTAATCGTTCCAGGCATTGAAGCCGACGATGTCATCGGGTCGCTTTCAGCCATGGCTGTCCGTGCAGGCGTGGACACGGTCGTTGCGACGGGCGACAAGGATATGGCGCAGCTTGTCGATGACCACGTGGTGCTCCTTAACACCATGAATTCCAAGTTTTACGACCGCGAGGGCGTGATTGAAAAATACGGCGTGCCCCCGGAATCTATGATTGCGTACCTCGCACTCATGGGCGATAAGGTTGACAACGTCCCGGGCATCAAGAGCTGCGGTCCGAAGACTGCAGCCAAATGGATCAATGAAATCGGCGGCATAGATGCCATTCGTGCGGCAGCACCGACCATGAAGGGCAAGATTGGTGAAAATCTGCGCGCCGGGCTCCCCTTTATTGATGAAGCAGTCGCACTCGTTACGATTAAGCGCGACGCCGTGATTTCGGGCGCCGAGACGCTTGCGGATATCAAGGCCGTGCCGGCGGAGGAATCGGCGCTCGAAGCGTTTTGTGCCCGCTGGGAAATTTCCCGCCGTACGCTGGACCGGGCTCAGGCGCTGGCCGCTATGGGGCTGGCGCCGGCGGTGACGGCCGAGGGAGCGGCAGCCTCCAATGCGGCGGCACGTTCAGCGTCGCTCTTTGGCGTTCCCGATGCTCCGGTCAAGTCGGCCGCAGCGAAAGGGGATGTGCCGGCTGCAGCGCTCCTTGACCGCAGAAGTGAAAAACTCGAAGTTCCGCGTGAAGGTCCTGCGCCGGAAGATCTTGAAAACCCCGATGAAACGGTGTGCCGCGAAGTGGCCGGTACGGAGGATCTTGAAGCACTGGCTGACCGTCTTCAGGCAGCCGAAGGGGTCGATGAGCCCGCTGCGGTCACCTTGCTTTGGGACGGCGTGCCGCGGCACGCTGATTTGGGCGGCTTGGCTTTTGCCTTTACGCCGCTCGACGTTTGGGTCGTTCAGCCAACCATTGAACTTTCGTCAGCCAAGATCTTCGAAGCCGTGAAGCCTTGGTTTGAAAGTGATGCACCGAAGCTTTTCCATGATGCTAAGGCTGCTATCCATGTGCTCGCTGCTCAGCACATCGCGGTGAATGGTCAGATCGATGACGCGATGCTGATGGATTACGTGCTCGAGGCCCATCTGTCGCATGACTTGGTGCGCATCGCCGCTCGTGAACTGCGCCGGCGCATTCCCACTCGCGACGAGGTGTCCGGCAAAGGTGCCAAGCGCGTCGGGTGGCGTGAGACGCCGCCCGAAGACGCGGCGCGCTTCTTGGCGGAATCCGCAGCTGCGCTGCGCGCAGCCGGATCCGTTCTCAAGGCGAGACTCTTGGCCGACGAAAAGCTTCTGAGGGTCTACGAAGACATCGAACGGCCGCTTGTCGGCGTTTTGGCACGGATGGAATCGGCGGGCATCACGGTGGACGCCTCCCTTCTTGCGCAGGAATCCAAGGAGCTCGGCGTGGAGGTTGAGCGGCTCGTTGAGGAGGCGCACGCTGCCGCGGGCCATCCCTTTAATCTCTCTTCACCCAAGCAGCTCGCACAGATCCTTTTTGCCGAACAGGGGCTGCCGGTCGTGAAGAAAACGGCTTCAGGAACACCGTCAACGGATGAAGAAGTGCTGAGCGAACTCGCGCTCAACTATCCGCTGCCGAAAATCATTCTGGAACATCGGCGTCTCACGAAGTTGAAGAGCACCTATCTGGACAAGCTCCCGACACTGATCGATCGCGACGGCCGCATTCACACCACCTTTGGTCAGGCTGTGGCGGTAACGGGACGGCTTTCTTCAATGGACCCCAATTTGCAGAACATTCCAACCCGTACGCCCGAAGGACGCCGCATCCGCACGGCCTTTACGGCGCGCCGAGGGTGGTCCGTCATTGACGCGGACTATTCGCAGGTGGAACTTCGCATCATGGCGCACCTTTCTCAGGATGCGGGATTGCTCTCGGCCTTTTCGCGCGGCGAAGATATTCACCGCTCAACGGCTGCGGAAGTATTCCACACGCCTTTGGATCAAGTGACGCCGGATCAGCGCCGCATGGCGAAAGTGATCAACTTTGGTCTGATATACGGTATGAGCGCTTTTGGCCTCGCGCAGCAGATGGGGCTGGATCGCCAAGTGGCGGCAGCCTATGTCGACGAGTACTTTCATAAGTTTCCCGGCGTGAAGCGCTATATGGAAAAGACTCGTGCTCAGGCGGCAGAAGACGGTTATGTGGAAACGGCTTTTGGCCGCCGTCTTTG
>ERZ779922.305-NODE-305-length-43768-cov-12.207032_pt1 | contig 43768 bp, 41 predicted proteins | sample MGYA00511544_ERZ779922 | MGnify/ENA primary metagenome ERZ779922 (study PRJEB29588, sample SAMEA2154516) | human gut metagenome | biome: human gut; feature: human-associated habitat; material: faeces | place: Denmark | collected 2008/2010 ... | reverse complement strand
ATAATCGGACAAATTTTCCGCTATGAGAAGCGTTGTATCCTGATTGTATTGTCTAAAAATCCTATTTAAAATGGCCCGATTTCTTTTCAAAATAATCTACGGGGATTATTTTTTTGAATACGCAGGTGTAATGGCTGGTTATCTGCCTGTCCTCGTGGAGCGAGCCGAAATACCAATGCTTAAAAGTGCAGGATCTTCCTATCTCTTCAAAATAACCGTTAAGCTTATTTACATGGTCGATATCTCCGCGCCTTAAAAGCATTGCGCTTTTTACTAAAGACGGCGGCTCGTGGGTTATGATATAATCGATATTGCAGCCGTAATCGTCAAGCGCTTTAGCGCCGTCTGCAAGCTCCTGCGCCGTGGGCTCTTCGGATCTCCACCAGAGATCATTCTCCGTTCTTAAATCCCTGTCGGCACTTTCGCCTCCGCCGAATGTGAAAAACGAATTGCCCTCTATCTCAAATATCTGCCCTCTCATTAGATGAAGAAGATTACCCTTTATTCTATGGACCTTTCCGCCTTTCCACACGGTCACGCGGCTGCGGCCGATAGTTTCAAGATCATCGTGTGTTCCCTCCACAAAGGCGGTTACAAACTTCCTTTTTGAAAGATAATCTATAACCTGCTCCTGGGTTTTCGATCCGTCAAAAATATAACCGAAATCACCGCATATTATAAGAACATCGCCCTTTTTAAGTTTTCGGAATTCACGGTCATAGAGCCTTTCAAGGCAGCCGTGCATATCTCCGGTAACATAAACCAATGCTTTATTCAGCCTTTCTGTAAAGTAAATACTTTATTTTTTTGAAAAATTGTGATATACTTTATTTATTATATCATATATTTACGGAGATTTCTATGAAAAAAAGAATATTTTCCTTAGCTTTAAGCTTAATAATTATTTTCAGCCTATCTGTCCCCGCTCTAGCTTATGAGCCGACGGGTTTTGAAATCAATGCGAAAAGCGCAATGCTCATTTCGCTTGATACCGAAAAGGAGCTTTATTCAAAAAACAAGGATCAGAAAATGTATCCCGCTTCTATAACTAAAATAATGACTGTTATTCTAATGCTCGAAAGCGAAAAATATGATCCTGAAGCGAAAATCGCTATGACGGATAAAATTCTTAAAACCGTGAGCGGAACCGGAAGTGCCGTTTCTGGGTTAAAGGTCGGCGAAGAGGTAAGGCAGATAGATATGGTCTATTATGTCCTGATGTCTTCTTACGGCGACTGTGCGTATCTCGTTGCGGAATATTACGGAGGATCGATAGATGACTTCGTTAAAATGATGAACGACAAGGCAAAAGCCTTAGGTCTTAACAACACGCATTATACAAATCCTGTAGGCCTTCACGACGACGATCATTACACCACCGCGGCTGACACCGCCGTTCTAACAAAATACGCGCTTAAAAATGAAACCTTCAAATCAGTCTGTGAAAGCTCAAGATACACGGTCCCTGCAACAAATCTTTCTTCCGGCAGAACTCTTTCCACCACGAATTTTTTGCAGGATAATACGACGAATTATTATTATGTTTACGCAAGAGGCGTGAAAACCGGTTTTACAGACGAGGCAGGCAGATGCCTTGTAAGCACGGCGTCCTACAACGGATATAATTATATGTGCATACTTTTCGGCTGCACAAATAATAAAGAACACCGATATGAATTTATCGATAGCAAAAACCTATATAAATGGGCTTTTAACAATTTTTCCTTTAAAACCGCCGCCGATACTTCCACGCCCGTGTGCGAAATTCCCGTAAATCTTTCTTTTGACAGCGATTTTGTAAAGCTCTATGTGGAAAAAAGCTTTGTAACCATTCTTCCTAAAGACGCCGATGAATCCACAATAACCCTAAAGCCTGATTTCAAAGGAAAAAAGAGTATTGACGCACCGATCAAAAAAGGCGAAAAAATAGCCGAGGCAGACGTTTATTATGCGGAAGAAAAAATCGGCACTGTAAATCTTATAGCTCAGGAAAACATTAAAAAAAGCACGCTTCTTACGATTCTTGCAGGTATCAAATCGTTTTTCTCTTCAAAATATATGAAAATTCTATATATTTTGATAACAGCATTTATTGTAGTATTTATACTTCTTATTATCCGTCTTAATTCCGGCAGAAACAAAAAGCGCCGGGTTAAATATATTCCGTATGACGAAAGAAAGGAAAATGACAATTATGAAAATAAATAGGCTTTTCGCTTTTCTTTTAAGCGCGGTTATGGTGATTTCTTTTGCAGGCTGCGGCAGTAAAGAAACCGAAACCGAAAGCACAGGAAAAAGCGACCTTACCGTTACCGATACGGCTGAGATCACCATTAAAGACAAGGGTGTTATCAAGCTTGAGCTTTACGGAAAACTTGCTCCCAAAACTGTGGAAAACTTCAAATCGCTTGCAAGCTCCGGCTTTTATGACGGACTTACATTCCACCGCATAATCTCCGGATTTATGATCCAGGGCGGCGATCCTCTCGGCAACGGAACAGGCGGCAGTGAAAATAAAATTGTAGGTGAATTCAGCGCAAACGGATATGAAAACGATCTTTCCCACACGCGCGGAGTGATCTCAATGGCAAGAGCTAATGATTATAACAGCGCCTCTTCGCAGTTTTTTATAATGCACGCCGATTATCCCTCGCTTGACGGACAGTATGCGGCTTTCGGCAGAGTGACAGACGGAATGAACATCGTTGACGATATTGCGGAAAACACCCCTGTGACAGACAGCAACGGAACCGTAACAAAAGAAAATCAGCCGATAATCGAAAGCATAAAAATCACAAACTGATTTAATTCCTCCCGCAAATATTTGCGGGAGGAATTTTTTATGCCCCTTGAAGAGGAATAAAAACTGTGATAATATAATTATCGAACGGAGGGCGGAAATATGAATAAGAATTACCCGGAAAGGCTCGGAGATTCAGAAAGCTTTTATTCGCTTAATATCAGCAAGAAAAGACTTACAAGTTCTTTTAATTTTCATATGCACGATTTTTATGAATTTGAGTGGGTGGAAGACGGAGCATTTGACCATTATATTGACGGCAGACAAAAAACGGTGAATAAAAACGGGCTTATTTTCGTCGACCCCACAGATATCCATTCTCTTCGGCTTAACGGCGAGCCGCCTTTGCTTATAACGGTTCATTTCGGGCCTCAGCTTTTAACGGACACCGCCAAAAAAATCGCCGACTCTTTAAGTATTAAAGAATTCACATTCAATGATGAAGAAACAGATTTTATAAAAAACTCCTTCTCATATCTTTCTGAAATTTACGATAAAGATATCTCATATAAAAAAGAAATCATAAAAAACCGCCTTGAAGCGATATTTCTTATTCTTGCTTCTAAAGACGGGGAATTCAGCAAAAAGGAACAAAGCACAGTTAAAAAAGCGATGGAATATATAGATGCAAATTTTAAAGAGCCATTGACTTTAGAAGAAACCGCTAAAAAATTCGGATACTCAAAATCGGCTTTTTCAGTGCATTTTCACAAGAACTCGGGAAAAACATTCCAGGATTATTTAAGCGAAAAAAGGCTTGCTTATTCGGCGGTTTTATTAGAACTTACGGGACTTAGCGTTACAGAAGCGGGATTTTGCTCCGGATTTAACTCGCATTCATATTTCAGCAATGCATTTAAAAAGTTTTACGGCATATCCCCTACCGATTACAGAAAAATATCTCATAAAAATAAAAACAAATCATAAGAAAAAATTTAAATTCGGGTTTATTATAAAAGCACAAGGAGGCTTTTATTATGGAAATCAAAAACTTCGAATTTAAATTCCGGGATACAAAAATCAAAAATATAGATCCGCCCTGCTCGCTTTATTCGGTCTTGCTTGAGAACAAGCTTATTGACGATCCGTTTTACAGGGATAACGAATATAAAACCTGCGAGCTATCTAGAGAGGACTGCTCTTTTGAAACCGAATTTGAGGTGAAAAAAGAGGATCTCAAAAAGAAATACCGCATTTTAAGGTTTTTTGGTCTTGATACTATCTGTGACATTTATTTAAACGATCATATGTTAGCTCAAACGGATAATATGCACAGGACTTATGATATAGACACTTCAAAGTTTATAAAAGAGGGGAAAAACAAGTTATTTCTTTATTTCCACAGTCCTATACTTGAAATGGAGCGGCTGCAAAAACAGCATCCGCTTAAAGTCGGAGAAGATTGCCTTAAAGGTGTTTCGCAGATAAGAAAAGCTTTTTGTATGTCCGGCTGGGACTGGGGTCCGAAGCTTCCCGATATGGGAATATGGCGAAAGATTGAATTTTTGGCTTTCGATTACAGCCTTGATAATTTCAAAATAATTCAGCACCACCGCGAAAACTCCGTTACGCTTGATATCACTCCCGAAATTATAGGAGATTACGAAGGCGACTATGAGATTACCGCGGAAAAAGATGACAAGGTTTATACAGCTTCCCGCGATATCGACGGAAATTATCACATAGAGATCTCTGATCCTCAGATTTGGTGGCCTAACGGTTACGGCGATCAGCCGCTTTATACTGTTACGGTAAAAACAGCAGACGGCCGGTCGCTTTCCAAAAAAATAGGTCTTCGCACCGTCACCGTTGAAAACGAGCCCGACGAATACGGCAGAGGCTTTGTTATTATAGTAAACGGCAAAAAGATATTTGCAATGGGCGGAGATTACATACCAATGGATAACATCCTTGCAAGAGTAACGGAAGAAAAAACCGAACGACTTTTAAAAGATTGTATTAAAGCAAATTATAATTGCATAAGGGTTTGGGGCGGAGCATATTTCCCCGAGGATTATTTTTATGACCTCTGCGATAAGTACGGACTTCTTATCTGGCAGGACTTTATGATTGCCTGCTATGATATTCTTCTTTCGTCACACATGAAAGAAAATATCAGTGCCGAATTAAAAGACAATATCAGAAGAATCAGACATCACGCAAGTATCGGCCTTTTTTGCGGAAACAATGAAGTCGAAGAAATGATGAGTTATATAAAAGGCGGACCTTATAACGCTCACGATAAATATCGTGATTACTTTGAACTTTATCAGACGGTTATGCCGGAAATAGTTTATTCGTATTCCCCTCAGATTTTTTACTGGCCTTCATCGCCCTCATCTGATTGGTGTTTTCGTCGAAACGCGCAAGATGAAAACTGCGGTGATCAGCATTTCTGGACTGTTTGGCACGGAAACAAACCTTTTGAAGAATACCGCAAGCATTATTTCAGATTTTTAAGCGAATTCGGATTTCAATCATTCCCCGGAATGAAAACGATAAGATCGTTTGCCGAAGAAAAGGATCTTAATCCTTTCTCAAAGGTTATGGAATCACATCAGAAAAGCGGAAATGCCAACCTCAAAATTTTAAGCTATGCCTCTGAAAATTATCTTTATGCCAAGGATATGGAAGACTTATCCTATATATCACAGCTTAACCAGGCAGACGCTATGCGTTATGGAGTGGAGCATATGCGCCGACACAGAGAGCGCTGCAAAGGCGCACTTTATTGGCAGCTTAACGACTGCTGGCCCGTCGCCTCCTGGTCGTCAATAGACTATTTCGGCCGCTGGAAAGCGCTCCACTATTTTGCAAAAAGATTTTTCGCGCCTGTTTTGCTTTCTGCCGAGGATACAGGAACAAAAATAAAGCTCAATCTTTCAAATGAAACTTTAGAAGATTTTGAGGGTACTGTCAAATGGATGATAGTGGATAACTCAAACAAGCTTATTGCTTCCGATGAATTCAAAGCCACCTGCAGATCACTTGAAAGCGAAGATAAAACCACTCTTTACCTCGATGAATTTATTAAAGGCCACGAGGAAGAAAGAGTATTTATAACCGAGCTTTATTCTAAAAATAATAAAAAGCTTTCAAGCTCCACCGTGCTTTTCTGCAAGGCTAAGAGATTTGAATTTAAGACCCCCGATATAAAAACAGAGGTTTTCACCGAAAACGGACAGACAAAAATCAAAATTTCTTCTGATTGCTTTACTTACAGAACGGAACTTGATTTCAAAGAGGCCGACTCGGTGCTGAGCGACAACTATTTTGATATTTACTCAAAAGAGCCTGTTATCATCACGGTTTTAGACCTTGATGAAAAAACGGTAAAAGAGCAATTAACGGTAAAAACCATAAATCATATTTCTTAAATATTAAATAAAAAATGTTTGGTAGTTTATTTGCTACCAAACATTTTTTATTAGTAAACAATTTTAAACAGTGACGTTAATTTCCTTTCCCGGGATAATAGGATAACTTTTTCCTTTAAAAAGAAGTTTTCCTCCACTTTTATCGGATAAAACAGTTAAAATCTTATCTTTGAAAATTATTTCAACAATTTTTCCACCGATAGGTATTTTTGCGCTGAAATTTCCTAAATCCGTAATAGGAGATACTGAAAACTTTTCATAACCGGGACTCTCAGGTTTAATACCTGCAACGTATCTTCCTATGAAGTAAAGCGGACCGGCTCCCCAGGCATGGCAAAGACTTTTATCGTATGGCTCGCCGTACATAGCATAATGCTCTTCGCCTGACATAGAGTCGTCAAACTCTTCCCAAATAGTGGTTGCGCCAAGTTTAATCATTTTTCCCCAATAATTTTCAATCCCGTTAAATGCTTCTTTGATATAACCGCATTTGCATAAGAGATCATATTCAAAGAATTTGAAAAACGGTGTGGTTATTTTAGGAATATTTTCATTTCTTACGACATTTTTAATTATCGTTTCTGTTTTATGTTTATCGGCAAATCCATAAATTACGGCGATATAATTTTGGTGACGGCGTATTTCTTTTGTCTTAACACCGTTGACAATTGAAGAAACATAACCGCCTAAATTTTCATCCCAAAAGCAGAGATTTATTTTTTTATAAAGACTTTTGTAAAGCTTTGTATAATACTTATTATCTTCCTCTTCTTTGCAAAGGGCTGCAAATTCCGCCATACATTTTAGAGAAATGCAATAAAGCATCTGTATAACGCACACTGCTCCGTTTCTGTTTATATCGTGCCAATCGATAAACAGCCAAGTGCTCGGTATATGAGGAACAAATCCGTCGGAATCGGTATTTTTAATATAAAAAGCTATTAGTTCCTTCGCGCTCTCATAAGAGTCTTTTATAAAATTTAAATCACCGGAGAATAAATAATATTCCTTGAGCATCATAAACCAATAAAATGAATACTCCAAAATATAATTCGGTGACGAAATAACAGAATAGTTCCCTCGGAGAAGATTTAACGTTCTTTTAACTATTTCAAAATCATTAAAAGAATAATAGTTCATTTTTGCGGTGATATAAGCGTCACCGTTCCAAGGCCATTTATCTCGTTTAATACCATCTAAAAAGAACATCCTGCTGCAAAGTTCTAAAGTATATTTAGAAGTATCATAAATATCTTTAAGAATACTTTCCGTTTTAAAATCAGATCTATCCTTTAAAGGCAGATAAGGATAAAAGGCCTCGATTTTAAAGTCAACCGATCCCTTAAATCTTACATATCTGCAAGCTCTAACCGGCAAATTAACATTCTTTTTTTTCTCGATTTTATCGATTATTACGCATCTGTCGCTGAAAACTTCCCCATAACTTTCACCATAAAAGACCTCCGCGTTAATTTCATTTGAAGATTTGATTTTAAGCTCTGCTAAAACTTCTTTCCCAAAATCAATAATTCGCTCATCATTTGAAGTTTTATCCGTTTTGATTTCAATTTTCTTTTTAGGAAATTTATAATCGCTCGGAACTCTCTTACTAAAAGCGCATAAAGGTGAACTGACAGCCTTAGAAGAAATTCCGTTCAAACAATCGACATTCCAGGTTTCATCGGTAAAAATATTTTCACCGATGATTTTGAGCGCGCACATTCCGCTTTTGTTACAAACCGAAACACGAATAGTATGTTCGCCCTCCGGTATTATATATGAACTTTGATAGGAATATCTCTGTCCGTCAAAACTCAAACAAAATTGTCCGTCGGAAAAAACTTTTATTTCTTCTTCTTTCGGTATATTTACTTTTTTTGAAAATCTAACCGTTCTGCTATAATAAGGAACTTCATAAAAACACGGAACTATTGTGCCGCGCTCTTCTCTGCTCAATAAATAATCGGAACAATGATATTTTTCAAAATCTCCGAGTTTCCAAATCCATTTACCGTTCATAAAAGCTCTCCTTAAAACTTAATTGAGCCAACCTTCTCTTACATTAAGATTGAATGCTTTAGCAACATTTTTAAGCATTTCATCATCAATACTCTTTCTCTCGCCTTTTCCTGCAATATTTATATATATTTCAGCTGCTTTTTCAACTGTTTCAAGCAATCCAAATGCCTCGTCAAGGGAAGTTCCTGTGGCAGTGCAACCGTGCAGAGCCCAGACTAAAATTCTGAAATCTTTAAATTTTTCGGCACTTGCAAGTCCGATTTTTGCACTGCTGCTTACCATCCACGGCAAAACCGAAATTCCTTCAGGAAAAATTACTATACATTCTGTACACATTTGCCAAAGAGTTCTTGTAAACTCTTTTTCATCCCAGGGGAATATATGCGTCATAGAAACAAGATTAGTAGGATGCGCATGCATAACAACCTTTTGGTTTTTATCCTTTTTAAGTCTCTGCATATGCGCTGCAAGGTGCATATGTATTTCACTTGTATATGTTCCGCCGTCGTTAAATCCCCATAACAATTCCGAACAGCTTCCGTCATCAGATATCCTTATTATTCCTAAATTCCTTTCAGGATCCTTACTTATATTTTTAAAATATTTTCCGGTTCCTGTTACTAAAAAGTATTTTCCTGAAAGTTCTTTAAAATTCACTTCTAAAGGTAGTTTTCTAATAACCTTTGTCGTGTCTAAATAAGGCTTTATTTCATTCTCTTCAAGCAAAATGCTTATATTACCGCCGTTTCTTTCGTTCCAGCCTAATCTGTACATATTATCAGCAGTACTGCCAACACTTTTAATTAACTCTGAATTGATTATATTTTCCATTTTATTTTCTCCCCGATAAAATTTTCCTCATAAATTTGCTTGACTCTACTCCGTCACGAGCCGCGATTACTCTTTCAAATTCTTCATCGCTGATTGATTCTGTAACTTCCTGAAGCCAATCAAGCCAATTTGCACTCTCTTCCACCGCATCTTTTCCATCTTCTCTGTATGGGAATTGATCAATAACCAAATAACCGTTATAATCAGTCTTTTTAAGCCAATACAGGAATTCTATAAATTCAAGTGTGTGCACTGTTCCGACAATCATATCGTCATCCCACAGCCTATAATTGTCATTAATATGAATATGCATCAGCCTATCGCCATACATTTTACACATTGCTACTGCTTCTGCAGGAGTTTCATATCCCAAAGCGGCGTGTCCATAGTCAAGAGCGATACCTACATTCGGAAGATTTATTTTTTCAATCATTAAAAGAGTTGAACCTACAGTGCTTATATATGAATGAGTTCTTGGCTCTTTTATTTTGTACTCTAAAGTAATGTTGATTTTCGGGTTATACTCACAAAGTTCTTTTACTCCGTCTGAAAACAGTTGTCTTTCCTTAATATAATCTGCGGCAAAAAGATAGTCATATCCGTCCTGGCCCGGCCATAAGGTAACTGTCTTGCATCCTATTTTTTCTGCAAAATCTATGACTTTTTTAGCATCTGATAGAGCTCTGTCTCTCACTTCTTTTTCAGTGGATGATAAACTTCCTTTTTTATAGATCGGATTTGTAAAAGTATCCACTGCGAGTGAGCCGACATTCAGTCCGGTTGCTTTTAAGCATTTTTCAATCTTGTCTGTTATTTTGAGCATTTCCCAATCCATAACAAGATCCACTGCGTCAAGCTGTTTTATACTTTTGCATCTTTCAAACAGCTCAGTTAAAGAAAACGGCTTTGAATACTCTCTGCAGTACCTGTCAAAGCAATTTCCGACATTTCCAAGAAATACTGAATATTTAAGTTTCATATTTTGTTTCCTCCCTATTTTGCTTTAATATAAACAGTGTATAAATCTTTATCCGGATTAATTGTGCCTGCAGAAGCAAAATCAATCAGATTTATTCCATCTGTTTTAAACCTTACTAAACTTTCTTCGCCTTCAACGGCAATTTTTTCAACCGCAGAATTCTCGTCTATACAATCCTCGATAGAATTTCCATAATGCGAATCAAGCGCCAATAGAAGCGGACCGTAATTAAAGCTAAGATAATTTTTATTGTTAATTACATTTTTCGTTTTCTCAACTTTTGTAGCAAAATTCAATTCGATTTTTGTATTTCCTTTTGAAATATTAATTTTCAAAAATCCATTATATATTTCCGGAACAGTCTCATTACTGTTTACCAAAATCGAATAATTTTTGCACCAATCGGGAATTCTCAAGAGAAGTTTATAGTCTTTTTTGCTTTGAACTTCAAAAACTATTTCTCCTGATTTAGGATAATCCGTGTGTTGTTCAATGCTTAATTCATCTGTAACAAATTTTGATTCGGTATATATCATCGGAATAACTATATCATTATTTAAATAATAGAGATATTCTTTTAAATAACTAAAAATTGTAAAGCCTCTGTATCTGCAGCATTGATAATATCCTTCATTAGTTCTGAATATTTTCTTCCCGTAATTTCCCTGATAATAAGCGAAATCTTCGCCGGAGTTATCAAAAGAACCTATTAGATGATTAAAAAGAGTTTTTTCAATTGCATCAAGATATTTAGGATCTTGTTCCGAATAAAACAAAGCAAGTGATAATTCCATCCATCCGACAGCAACACATGTTTCATTAGGTTTTTCTTCAGTAGGTAAAAATCTCGGGGCATTTCCGCCTTCTGTCCAATGTTCTTTTATTGTACCGTTACCTGTGTTTCGGATTTGCGTATCCTTAATATTTTGCCAATATCTTTTAGCTGCATTTACAGCGTTTTCGTCATTTAAAAGCTGACCGTAATACAATACTCCTAAAAATACAACCAGCATTTCTATTCCTTTTTTGGAACGAAGATTTAAAAGATTATCAAAGGATATTAAATTCATATCGGTATTTTCGCAATGTGCTAAAACTTTTTTTACAAATTCCGAATATTTTTTATCCCCGGTAACTTTATACATATAAATAATAGAAAATATTGTTGTAAGGTTTTCAGAACCTTCATTTGTTGCGTTAAGAATATCAGGGTTTGTACAATCAGCATAAACGTTAAGTATCCAGCCCGCCGCTTTCTCAGCCAAAGCCCCTATTTCAGGATCTTTGGTTACTTCATACATACGTGCAAGGCCATAAACCGTAAAGCTGTGGTTCCAAACAGAAAAAGCTCTTAATTCAAATTCTTTTTCCAGACAGCCCAAATATCCGTCTTCTTTTATATATGACTTTATGGACTCAATAACCATTTTAGCGTTATTCAGAGCAACTTTGCTTTTTTCTGTTTCATAAAAATATGCACAAATATCTAAATATTTTCCGGTGAATTCCGGCTCTGCATATTGATTATTAGGACTCATAAAGTATGTTTCGGCATGCTTTTTGGGGTCTATATTTTCATAAAAATTTTTGCGGACTTTTTCAAAACAGGTTTTTAAAATTCCTTTTTCAAGAGTAACAGTATTATTCATAACTTCCCTCTTTTCTTTATTTACTATTAAAATATCATATTTTTAGATACAAATCAATATCAAAACATCTTAATATTATGTATTTTTGATATTTAAATTGACATTTAGTATCAAAAAATATATAATTGTTATGATATATTTGAAAGGTATTGTTAAATGTATAATCAAATTTTTACGGAATTGAATTTTTTAAAGGAACATTCTTCGGCGTCAAACAAAAAAATTGCAGCCTATATCATTGAAAATTTAGATAAAATATATATTTTAGGTCTTTATGAAATTGCTGAACTGACTAATACCAGCTATGCAACAGTTATAAGATTTTTTAAACTACTTTCAACCGAGAATTATAAAAATTTCAAAAAAGCAATTTCTATTTTAAAAAACAACAGCGAATCACCGAATCTCAAAGATTATTCTATAGAATTTTCAATGGATTCGTCATTTGAAACAATATCAAAAAAAATTCACGATTTTTCATCAGCGGTTATCAGTACATCAAAAATTGAATTATCGGTTCTTGAAAGGGCTGTTGAATATTTAAACAAAGCAAATTTTATATATTTTGTAGGCTTAGGCACTTCTGCCGTAGCCGCTCATTACGGATATGTCAAATTTTCAAGGCTCAGCACTATAAGTTGTTATGATACAGATACAATTATTACAAAAATGCGTTCCGTTTTGCTTAAAGAAAACAATATTCTTTTTGCCATTTCTTCTTCAGGCAGAACAAAAAGCATTGTTGATATGGCAAAAAATGCCAAAAACAACAATGCTACCGTAATATCAATAAGTGATTTTTCGAATTCGCCTCTTTCGGCAATTTCCGATATAGCAATATGCACAACTTTAAGGGAATCAAATAGATATATAGATGTTGATTCGCCGTTAATACTAGAGCAATTAACGATTTTGGATGTCTTATACGCTTGTGTGGCCAAATGCAAAAAAACTAATACTTTTGATAAAACTAAAAATTCGGTCGAAAATTATAAAATAAAAGATAAAAACAACTAATTTTTTTGAGTTTTGTATGCTAAAATGTGCCCTAAAGATTTTAGGGCACATTTTTATTTTTTATCAGTTTACAGCTTTATTTTCCGAAACGGCTTTTAAAGCTTTTATAAACTTGTTTACCTGAGAAGCTGTAATATTTCCAAGCTCCGCGCCGTTTTTTAAGCACTTATATCTTGTCGCCGAAATTTTAGAGAGGGAATAAACCACATCGGGTGAATTATCGGTAAATTTAAGAGTTATTTTGTATGCTTCCTTTTCGGAATTTCCGGAAGTATAATCAACGACCGAAAGATCTACAAATTCATAATAAAAATCCTGGAAATATTCACCCTTAATTGTCTTTCCGTCTTTTTTAATGGTATACTCGGTTTCTCCCGAGTCATTTTCGGAAACGGCGATATCGAATGTATAGTTATCCTTTCCGTCTGATACCGAGAGCGAAGAAAGAGAAGAAAGCAGATAGGGTGCCATAAGCTTATTATAATAATCTTCTTTTTTGGTATTTACCACCGAAAGATAATTAACAGAAACCTTTTTGATAAGCTTGCTTTCGTCATTTATAACCGCGCAATATTCATCGTCGACCTTGGCTATTTTAAAGGTCTTCTTCTGCCCTGCTATCACTACAGATACCACGATATCGGGATCGTCAAGCCCGAATTTTTTAAGCGTTTCGGGTTTAACATCGAGTGAATATGCCTTTGCTACAACGGTCGTTGAGCTGAAAAGCGGAAGAACTTTATCGACGCTGTCCGCAAATCCGGAAACAGGAGAGGTCACGACAAAAGACGCGGCGGAAGAGGATTTTGCGTCGGTATTGGGAACAATTTTTATCTCTTCGCCGAACTGCTTGCCTGAAATAGAAAGGCTGTCAAATGTAGCTATAGAGCCGTCAGAGCCCCTATAAGAGGACAGATCTCCCTCGAATGACGCCGCCTCGAAATAAGACGCGTCGGCAAGGTCCAAAAGCTCAAATGAAAAAGCGGATACCATACTTTTTTTTACGGTATAGATCTTATCGCCCGTTTCGCTGGTCTGAACGAAATATCCGTCGTCGGCAGGAGTTTTGCTTCCAACCTTTAAGGAATATGACCTGCCGTCGTCAAGAGAAACCGAAACGGAATAAGTCGGTTTTTCAAAACCGCATTCCGAGGCTTTCATCTCTTTAATTTCTTTTGAGGCTGACATCGTTGCGCTGCTGCTTACGATATCTCCTATAGCCGAAGAATCCGTAAGAGAATCGTCAACACCGTCAACATACCATTCATAGGTATCGGAAGAGGAAGAATCGGAAGAAGCAACGGTTTTCTTTAAGAACTTAAAATCACCGTTTGAATTATTTACGGTTACTTCCTTTATATCCTCCTGCGAAAACGCAAGAATTTCAATCTGCTCGGCGCTTTGATCATCAGTGCCTTTTTTAGATTTTATTTTGGTTTTAATAAGTAGGGTCCCTGCTACAAGGACCGCAGCTGCAAGCACCGCACTGCCTAATTTTAAAAGCTTTCTGTTCTTTTTTAACTTATCCTTATCGCCGTGATCGGCGGGATCGGAAAAAATACTTGAATTTTCTTCGCCCACGCCGTTTATCGTTTCGGGGAGATTATCCCCGTTTTCTTTTTCAAAAAATTCGTTCATTGAGCGTTTCTTCTCCTGATATAAATAAATATACCCAAAACAAGAGTGCAGATAGGAATTAAGAAGATAAAGAAGAATACAACAGCGGATTTTGAGCCGTTGGTTATTTTATCCTTATAGCTTTCGTTTTTAACAGTCTTAGTAACGAATTTAATATCGGTTTCTCCGACTCCCGAAGCCCTGTCTGTTACTGCAAGCACAACATCTTTATTTGAAATGCTTTCATAATCGACCCATTCGGAATTTATAAATTCCACGCTTGAAAAGACTGTTATATAGCTGTTTACTTCCCTATCGTCAACATAGCCTGTTTTTGTCGCCTGAACGACTGCGGAATACTGACCGTAATCCTCTGTTTTCGGGGAATAATCAGCGCTTGCTCCTACGGGGACTTTATAAGCGCCGTTATAAGCGTCAAGCAAAGAAATTGTTTTAACAGAGCTATCCGAAGACTCGCCTGCAAGCAAAGGAACATTTTGTCCTGTAAGGCAGGTTGCGTTACTTAAAATATTGCCCGAGGTATCGAGGCTGTAGCCTGTTGTAGGATCGTTGCCGTAAGGAATTGCTGCAAAGGTCTGCCCCTCTTCTATAGTAATTCCCCAATCGGAAAGATAAGAATTGAGGTTAGGAAGATAGGGATTTGCGGCATAGGCAAAATAAATAAGGCCTTTTGAAAGCTTAGAGCCGTTATCCAAAAATTCCGAAATTGCGTTCAGTTCGTCTTCCAAGAAATCGGTAGTGGGAGCGGCTATCGCAACGGCGTCGAAATCAGAAGATATCGAAGAGATAAGCGAGTCGCTTATAACAGTTACCTCATAGTTATTATCCTTAAGGAGCGACTGATAAACGGATGTGTAATCCTTTTCGCTGTGACCTGTAAGCAAAGCTACTTTTTTGGTTTCATTTGATAAAACATAGGAAATGGCGCCTGTGAGCGATTTTTCGATCATATTGCCGGAAATCGTATAAGAAGCGTCCATTCCGTAAGCCGAGGCTACGGAAGCGTAGCCTGTTTCGTCATAGGTTTCATAGATATCGTCAAACGATATTTTTTTATACCTGTTATTATCCTCGTTGAAAACAAGGATATCGCCGTAAGAAGGACTTAAGCCTGTTATCGACCGGTTTTGAGCAAGAGCTGTGAATTCAGAGGAATTAAGCTCAATATATTTAAGGTCTATCTTTTTATTGGCTTTTGCGTATTCGTTTACCAAAGTTACGGTCTGCGAAAAATACTTTGTTTCTGAGGTTACATTCTTATTCTGGCACCAATAATTGGTCATATAATAAGAATAATTATCCTCTTTAGAGCATACGACAACATTTACTTTTTTATTTATCTTCTTGATATAATCAAGGTTTTCCTGACTTACTGTGTTAGTATCGTCGGGCGACATATTGAACTCTAAGTTCACTTTATCCGAAAGAGCGGATATCATCCAGTTAAAAAGCACCAAAACCGCAAGAACAAGGGCTGTGATTATAATATTATATCCGCCCTTTTTAAATGCGATCTCACTTCTTAATTTTTTTGATTTAAAGAATTTACGGCGGGATTTTTTCTCGGAGGATACGCCGCTGTTTTCTAAAATTTCTTCTTTTTTATTTTTCATAAAGCTTTATCCTCCTTTCTTATGCCCATCTGCGTTTTTCAAGAGAGCGAACGGATAAGAAAAGAAAAACAGCCGCCGCGCTCAGGAAATAGATAACATTTACAACCGAAAATACGGGATTTGCAAATTCAGTAATTCTTTCTTCAACATTTATGGCGCCGAAGAATTTTTTAACAATAACTATCAAAACATTTAAAACTCTGTTTGCGAAATTTACAAGTCCGCTCGTGGAAGTAACGCTGCGCTCGGTAATGGCACTGCTCATATTCGAGCTTATTGAAATAGCGAAAACAACCACATACATTATAAAAGCTGAAATAACCGGACTCTCTGTAAGAGAGGACACAAACATTCCTACGGCTATCAGCGCCGCACCCATAAGTAAAATTCCGAAAAGCGAATAGATGTAACTTAAAAAGTTTACCGAAACAAAGCTTGCTGAAATAATTTCAAAAATAATGGTGGGAGCAAAAGCTATCGCATAAAGCGTGAAAGCCGCGAAGAATTTGCCTAAGACAACGCTTGTAAGGCTGACGGGAGCGGTGAATATCACCTGATCGACCTTTTGCCTGCGCTCTTCGCTTAAAAGCCTCATTGTTATTATCGGAACCGTGAATTCAACTATTGAGTACATAGCTATTAAAAGAACGGAAACATCGGGGCTGCCGTTTAAAAACAGATACTCATAGTAAAAAATACCGAGAATGAGAAAATATGCCGCGAGAATTATAAATCCGAGCGGAGTTGTAAAATAAGCTCTGAATTCTCTTTTAAAAATTGCCTTCATTTATTCTTCCTCGCTTTCTGAAGCTGTGATTCCAAGGAGCTTTCTTGCCTCATCATTATTTGCGGTTTCTGTAAGAGTGAGGAATATCTGCTCAAGAGAAAGCTGATTATCGCTTAAATTAAGGCAAATTTTCGATCTTTCGGAGATCCTTGAGAAAATTCCGGCTCTTATATCCGCTCCGGGTTCGGGTGTGATAACAAAATCATAAGAGCCTTTTTCTTTCGATCCTAAGGACTGCACGCTCTTAACGCCTTTAACCGAAGAAAGCGCTTTTGTCATATCGTTTTCATCGCAAATAATTCTCGCAAGGAGCGAGTGGTCTTTCGAAAGGCGGTTAGAAAGATTATCGGGGGTATCGTCAGCTATGATCTGACCGCGGTTTATAATAATAACCCTTTTGCAAACCGCCTGAATTTCCGAAAGGATATGGGAAGAAAGAATAATCGTGTGGTTTCTTCCGAGCTTTGAAATAAGATTTCTTATCTCTATTATCTGTTTCGGGTCAAGACCGACTGTCGGTTCGTCAAGAATAAGGATATCGGGGTTTCCGATAAGCGCTGCGGCAAAGCCGACGCGCTGCCTGTAACCTTTTGAGAGGTTCTTGATAAGGCGGTTTTTAACGGTTTCTATCCTTACAAGTCTTATAACCTCGTAGATATGAGCGGATTTCGGGAATTTCACCTTTTTAAGATCATAGATAAAATTCAGATATTCGCTTACTTTCATATCGAGATAAAGCGGAGGAATTTCGGGAAGATATCCTATTCTCCTTTTAGCCTGCTCAGGCTGCTCTACTATATCAAAACCGTCAACCGTGACTTTTCCGCGGGTTAAGGATAAATAACCGGTTATGATATTCATAATTGTGGATTTTCCGGCGCCGTTAGGTCCCAAAAATCCGACTATCTCTCCTTTGTCGATCGAAAAGTTTACATCATCGACCGCGAGAAAGCTGCCGTATCTTTTGCTGAGGCCGCTTACTTCTATCATTGCCATTCCTCCAAGATGAATTTTAAACATATTTTAACAGAAATTATTAAAGAAAATATGAATAAATAATAAATGTTTAATATTTATTATACTACTTATTGTTTATTTAGGCAAGAAAAAAGCGCGGAAATTTTCCGCGCTTTAATTTAAAAATTCAGGAAGCTTAGACAATACAATCAGGGTACAAAACTTCTCATAGCGGAAAATTTGTCCGATTGTATTGTCTAATCTTTCGTGCTGTCCTTTTCCTCTTTAAGGCTTACATCTGCGACAATAACATTAACGCCTGTAACCGCAGTGCCCGTCATAGTCTGAATTTTGTCCTTAACATTTTTCTGGACATTTTCGGCAACGGTTTTAACTGCCGCGTTTTCTTCGACATTGATATAAACGGTGATATGAACGGCACCGTTGATTATCTCCGCTTTAACACCTTTAAAGGCGCTTTTTGTCTTTATAGCGTCTTTAAGATCGATAGCTTTTTTGCTGAGCTCTACAACGCCCTCAACTTCCATAGCCGCGATCTGTGCCATTTTTTCAAGAACTTCTGTGCTTACCGAAAGCTCGGTTTTATAATCCTGCATAGGTTTAACCTCCGATTTATTTTAATAAAAATATCTTTCCCAAAATAAACGATTTCGGTGATTTTTTATCATTATAGCACATCTTTCTTAAAATCACAACTATTTTGAAGTAATTATTTTTATGTTGGAAAGTCCGATATCGGTCTGAGAAGTGATAATATCCTGGATCTGCATTGTCTGCGCGGTGGTAAGCCCCTGCGAGCTTACAACAACGGAAATCGAATCTTCGCTCATAACCGCCACGCATTTTTCAAAGCCCTTTGCTTTAAGCAGGGTTTCTATATTATTTTCTCGCTCTATTCTTTTGGCTATTTCGCCCGCTATCTTTACCGCCTGTTGTTTATCGGCCTCGGTGAGCTTATCGGAATCGAGCATTTCTTCAACCGAATTCTGCGCTTTTTTAAGAGCTGTTTCCCTGTTTTTCTTTGCAGCGGAGAAATAATCGGAAGAGCCTTGAGAATCTGAAGAGGACTTCTGATTCGCCTTTGCGGCAGTGGCAACTGTTTTTGAAGACGAGGAACCCGAAACATAAGAAGCCTCGCCGAGATATTTTTCTTTTGAAGTGAATTTCATATTAAGCCATACCGCCGCTCCCAAAGCCAGCACCATAACCACCAGCAAAGCCTGACCTTTAGTAAAAATCTTGAATTTTTTCATTTTGTGTTACCTCCTGAAATATATACGCGTTTTGATGTTATATTTAGCGCCGCTGTTACGGCGTTATTTATTTCCTCGCTCACGGTTTCGTCATACCCGCCCTCGCAGATAACGGCCACTCCCCTTATCTGCGGCATAAGCTCTGACACAAGCAGCGGACCCTCCGAGCCGTCTGCCGATTTTACTATCACATAAGATCTGCTGACGCTCTTTTTTTCTTCTCCTCCTTTATCCTTTCCCTCCGAAGAGGACTGATCGCTTTTCTCGGAATCCGCATAAGAATACCTTACTCCCGATTCAAGCGTAACGATAACCGTGGGATCAGGATCTCCCGAAATTCCGCTTACTAAAACTTTGAGGCTCCTTTCAAGCTCATCCTTATAATCCTTTGCGCTAACGGACCGGGAAGAATCGGTATCCTTTTTTTCCTGCGTTTTCGGAATTAATGAGGAAAGAAAAATAAGCCCTATTCCGATAACCCCGACAATTATAAGAATTTTCGGATTTTTTATCTTTTCGGTTATTTTTTTAAGTTTCTCATTCACTTCTTATTTCCACCTCTATATCGCCGCCGGGCGATACGATTTCTTTTATTTTCTCTGGATCATCATCGGACAAAATAATAATCTTAGTAATATTTATGCTGCCGTTTTCAAGTTTATCCGTAATAAGGGAAATTTTTTCAAAATTTATTCCCTCGTTTTCGAGCGCCGTTTCATAGACTTTTTTTGCGGTGTAAACGGAAATATCGGAAGTATCCGCTTGAGTAAAGCTGTCAAAAGAAAAGCTGAAATCGGTTTTCATAAATTGCAGCGCCGAGCTTACCGTGCAAATCAATAACACAAGTGCAAAAACATATCTCACGGGCTTTTCGAATTTCCCCTTTGGGCTTAAAATGAAAAGCCCTCCCAAAACGCAAAACAGCGTGCAAACGGACATAATAAAACCTTTAAACGCATTCATACACTCTTCCCCGCATTCACAACAATTCCCAAGGCTATAACAAAAAGTCCGGATATAAGAAGTAAAATAGCAAATAGGACCGATAAGACCGAATCTATCGCCTTTAAAAGAGATGTCATTTTAGGGAGCGCAAATGTTTCGCTAACTGCGATACTGAGTAAAAAACAGCCTCTGAGCATTGCTACCTGCAAAAGCACGGGTAAAATTGTGAAAACCAGCGCCGCTATCGCGTACGCTCCTACAGACGACCTCACAAGCGAAACCGAAGCCGCAACTGTTGACGCCGCCTCCGCAAGCGCAGGACCTGCAACCGGAACGCATGTGCCGACTATAAATTTAGCGGTTTTAAGCCCCACGGTATCCGAAGCGGAGCTGATAACGGTCTGAATTCCTAAAATTCCCAAAAAAAGCGTGGATACAAGAGAAAGTATCCAAAGCGCCGCCTTTTTTAAAATTACGGGCAGGCTTGATCTTTCCGTAAGCGGAGAAAAAGAACTGCTTATAAAGAGTGCAGAAAAGCCGCTGATTATAGGCAATATAAGATAGGTGCAGGCGGCGCTGACAGCCTGTGTGGCGCCAAGCAGCAGAGCGCCCGAGGCGGCGGAAGTGGCGGTTTTCCCCGAAACTGCGACAATAGCCGTGAAAACAGGAATAAATGCAAACATAAATTCCGAAACCGCTTTTATCGCCGACACCGCCGCAGACGCGGCGGACATAACATCACCTATTCCTGCCGCCGCAATCGCAAGAGTACCCGCAAGCACCGCCGCCGCAATCTGATCGCCGCTTTTTTTAAAAGCGTCTGCCGCGGCGACGGCAAGAATTATTCCCGATATCAAAAAAAATATTTTAAGCGGGTCTTTTATGCCTTCTTTTAAAAAATCTGTGATATGTAAGATAAATTGCTTAGGAGTAAGAGAAGAGGAAAATTTTCCGTTTTCAAGCTTTAAAGAAAAATCATCAAGATATTTTTTTGTTTCCTCGCTTAAAGAATTTTCAAGTTCCTCGGTATTAAAAATATCATAATTTTCATCTTTTTCCGTTTCGGCAAAAGCCGTAATTCCCGGCCAAAAGAGAAGTACCAGAAAAACTACTGCCGAAAATATTATTTTTTTCATCCCTTTCCAACCTCCAGCGCGGTTTTAAGGAGCATTATTATCATCGGAACGCAGAGCGCAAAAACAGCGCATTTCCCCGCAAGCTCGGCTTTAAGGGCTAAGGCTGTTTGTCCGCAGTCACGGCAGGTATCGGCGGCAAAAGCTGAAATATACGATATCCCCACGGCTTTTAAGACGGTTTTTAAAAGCTCCGGTTCAAAAGAAGTCTTAAAAAACAGATTCTTTATATCGTCAACATAAGGTTTAAAGCCGTTTAAAATCATAATCACGGCAATCACTGAGCCTGAAATTGCCACAGCCAAAGAAAGCTCCGGTCTGTAGCTTTTAAGAAAAACGGTGCAGATAAGAGTTACGATAACCACAGCCGTTACCTTTAAAAAATAAGCGCTCACAGTCCGAACAGCCCTTTTATCTCGGAAAAAAGATCCGCTATTGCTCCCACTATCATCATTAAAACAACTACAAGTCCCGCAAGAGTGGTGAGCATTGCCTGCTCTTCTCTTCCCGATCTCACAAGCAGCTGATGTAAAACCGTGACTATTATTCCGATTGCCGCAATTTTAAAAATAAAATCAACATCCATTGCTTTTTTCCTTTCAGATGAATAATATACAAAGCAAAAGCCCTGCGCAGAATCCGAGCGTTTTAAACAAAGAAGCGTTTTTCTCCGCCTCTTTTACGGCAGATTCATACTGAATTTTTATAAGAGAAGCGGTAAGTTCAAGATTTTTAAGCTCTTTTTCGGTGTTTTCTTTTCCGAAAGCCGAAAAATAAGAATCAAGAATTTTTTTATCATCAAGGTTTATTCCTGCCTGCGAAATTGAAATTTCCCCGTTTTTATCAGTAAAGCTAAGCTCTTTAAAGCTTTCTTCAATTATCCTTTTTCGGTCGGCGCCGCCTCTTTTAAGCCTGCACGCGGCTTTATCAAATCCTATGGAGATCTCATTTAAAACCTTTTTTCTTTTATAGAATTTCCCCGATACCGAAATTCCGCAAAGAGCGCAGGAAGAAAATATCAAAAGACAGCCTATAATTTTTAAAGCCACAGATCACACTTCCTTTGCGGATATTAAAAGCGGTTTTTTTATATGCCCGGCACTTAAAAGCACTATATTTTTGATCGCCCCGGAAATTATCAGTTCTTTTACGGTTTTTCTTGATTTCAAGTCCTCAATATCTCCTGCGTGAACGCTTGTTATAACACTTACTCCGCAATTAAAGCATTCTCTTACCGACCGCGCCTGACAGAGATTTCCTATTTCATCAAATATCACAACCTGCGGATAAAGAGTTCTTATTGCCATTTCAATGCCCTTTGCCTTATCCGCAATTCTTAAAATATCGCAGTTTTCTCCGGCTTTACCGCCGATTCTGCAAAGCTCGTTTCTTGAATCGATGACCGTTACTCTTTTTGAATTTTTGCCGCACGAAAGTCTTTTTGCGGTGTCTTTTAAAAATGTGGTCTTCCCGCTGCCGGGAGGACCCGCAACAAGCAATCCCGATAAAAGCACCTCTTCAGGTATATCTATAGATGCATTTTCTATTTCTTTTGCTATTCTGATATTAAGAGAGGTGATCTCGGCAACGTCGCCGTTTTCAAGAAAAGTTCCGCCGATTCCCACGCGGTGGCCGCCGTCAAGAGTGATAAAGCCCCTTTTTGCCTCCGAATCGTGGGAAAAAACGGAATTTCCGCAAAGCATATAATAAGAATTTTCGATTTCTTCTTTGCTTACTTTAAGACAATTTTGCGAAGAAAAACGGGAGGCACCGCCGTCTTCGTTAATAAAGAAAGTATTTGTTCCTATAGTTAAAGCAAGAGAGCAATTTTCCCTGAGTCTTATTTCCTCCGCGGCGCTTAAAAAAAGACTGCATTTTTTAAGCGCCGCGGATATCCTATCGGGTAATTTCTGCAGGATTTTTTCATAGTCTTCTTTCATTTTGCCTCTTCCTTTCGGGCTTGTACTAAAGACTATGAGGGGCAAGTCCCGAATATAACAAAAAATGATCCGGAAAAATAAAATCTCCGAACCATTTTTTATGTTAATTATATATTATTTATTATGTTATTTTTTAAAACATAAGGAGCCGAAAAGCCTCTATTCTTCAGGCATTTCCCAGTTATGCCAGATTGCCTGAACATCATCATTTTCCTCTAACATATCTATAAGCTTTTCCATTTTATCTCTTGACTCCTGATCGTCGATAGAAGTCATAGTAGTGGGGATATACTGCACCTCGGCTGAAAGGAATGAGAATCCTTTTTCCTCCAAAGCGTCTCTCACTTTTCCAAGATCGTTCGGATCCGTAGAGATTTCGAAAACATCGCCGTCAAACTCAAAATCCTCGGCGCCTGCTTCCAAAGCCGCTTCCATAACCTCGTCTTCATCGTGGCCCTCGCCCTCGATTTCGATTATGCCTTTTCTCTCGAACATAAACATAACAGAGCCGCTCTGACCTAAATTTCCTCCGCATTTATCGAAGTAATGCCTTACATCGCCGGCTGTGCGGTTGCGGTTATCCGTGAGCGCTTCTACTACGACTGCAACTCCGCTAGGACCGTAACCCTCATAAATAAGCTCTTCATATTCGCTTCCGCCCTGCTCTCCTGCGGCTTTTTTAATAATTCTTTCGATGTTATCATTAGGCACATTGGCGGCTTTAGCCTTAGCGACAGCGTCTTTAAGGCGACTGTTTTCATTCATATTAGGGCCGCCCTGCTTTACTATAACAGATATTTCTTTACCGATTTTGGTAAATATTTTCGCTTTGGCGGCGTCTGTCTTTTCCTTTTTTCTTTTGATATTATTCCATTTTGAATGTCCTGACATATTCTATTCCTTCTTTCAAGCCTTATTATTCTATCATAACAATGCGTTTTGTTCAAGTGCTTTTTCGCATATCCTTTTTGCGTCTTTAAAAGAGCTTACTTCGCCGCATTCCCGCCTTAGCGCCGCGGCGCCCCTGATACCGGAAATATACCACGCCAAATGCTTTCTCGATTCAAGCACCGCAATATGAGGGTCCTTATATTTTTCCATAAGTCTGATCTGCTCAAGGCAAACTTTAAGCCGAAATTCAAGCGTGGGAGGAGTATAACTCTTTCCCTCAAAAGCCGAGTTTATTTCCTCAAAAATAAAAGGATTTCCTCTTGCCGCTCTGCCGACCATTAAAAAATCGCATTTTGTAAAAGAAAGCATATCTTTTGCCGACTTTCCGTCGGTTATATCGCCGTTTGCTATAACCGGGATATTGACCGATTCTTTTACCTTTTTTATCGTTTCTCTGTCAACAGGCGGAGCATACATCTGCGCGCGCGTTCTTCCGTGAACAGTGATCGCCGAGGCTCCTGCCTGCTCGCATAAAACGGCTAATTTCGGAGCGGTGATATGCTCAAAATCGATTCCCGTGCGCATTTTCACAGTTACGGGGATCTTTACCGCGTTTACTACCCGGTTTACAATTTCCGCCGCTTTTTCGGGCTCCGCCATTAATGCGCTCCCGCCGCCGTTTCCCGCCACTTTTGGAGCAGGGCAGCCCATATTTATATCTATAAAGTCAGGTCCCTGCTGCTCGGCGAATCTTGCCGCCTGCGCCATAATTTCAGGATCGCTGCCGAAAATCTGAGAGGCAAAAGGAACGCCGTTTTTATCAGCGGAAATAAGCTCTTTTGATTTTTTATCGCCGAGGGATATTCCTTTAGCGCTCGTAAGCTCGCCGACAGTAAAAGCCGCGCCGAAACGGACGCATATTTCTCTCATTGCCCTGTCCGCAACGCCTGCCATAGGAGCGAGAGCACAATAATTTTTTATTTCGATTTTTCCTATTTTCATAACTTTTAGATTATACATTATAGCTTTCAAGTTGTCAAATTTTAAAAATTAGTAGTGACAAATTGATAAAATAGTGGTAATATTATATATATAATTTTTTATTATATAGTTTTTTATATAGGAGTTGCTATTTTGAAGCTTTTGGCGATTGACGGAAACAGCCTTATTAACCGCGCTTTTTACGGAATAAAACTTCTTTCAACCAAAGACGGGAAATACACGAACGCAGTCTTCGGTTTTATAAATATTTTAAATAAGCTTATAGACACGGTTTCTCCCGACGGGGTCGCCGTGGCTTTCGATCTTAAAAAGCCGACTTTCAGACACGAAAAATATGCCGAATACAAGGCGGGCCGACATGCTATGCCCGAAGAGCTCAAAGATCAGTTCCCGATAGTGAAAGAATGGCTTAATGCCGCAGGATATTCCTGCATTGAGTGCGAAAGATATGAGGCTGACGATATTTTGGGCACCCTTTCCCTCGCCGCCGAAAAAAACGAAAACGAATGCGTTATAGCAACAGGCGACCGTGATTCTCTGCAGCTTGTTTCGGATAAAACGAATGTTTTGCTTGCAACTACGCGTATGGGGAAAACCGAGGTAACGGTATACACACCAAAAGAGGTTAAAGCTAAATACGGGCTTATCCCGAGCGAGCTTATCGACCTTAAAGCGCTTATGGGCGACAGCTCCGACAATATAAAGGGCGTTGCCGGCATAGGCGAAAAAACCGCCACCGACCTTATTTCAAAATACCACAGCATTGATAATATCTATGAAAATTTAGATTCTCTTGATATTAAGCCCGGAATTAAAGCAAAGCTTGAAGCAGGAAAAGACAGCGCATATTTAAGCCTCTTTTTAGGCACTATCGACCGCAATGCACCTATCGATACCGATTTCAATTCCTATAAAATAAGGCCGTGCGACAAAGAGCATTTAAGCGTTTTGATGACGGATCTTGAATTTTTCACGCTTATGAGCAAAATGGGAATAAAACCGAAATCAAATTCGCCTGAAGAGATAAAAAAAGAATATTCGGTTATTAAATACTCCTCTGCTTTAAAAGGCGAGTTCGATCTTATAATTGGCGAGGAATTCGCCGCCTGCAATGACGGCAAAGTGTTTTTACTGAAAAAGGAAGAAGCAGCAGAAATTCTTAAAAATGCGAATATCAAAAAAAGAGTATATGATTCAAAATCGGTGTATAAAGCTTTTTCGGAAGTTGAAAATATCAGCTTTGATACCTCTCTTGCCGCTTATTTATTCAATCCCTCTTCAAACAACTATTCGCTTTCCCATTTAAGCGAAATTTTTTCTTTAGACGAAATAATTCTAAAAGGCGATGAGCAAAGCGACGCTTTAAAATCCGCTGCTATATTAAATGCGGTGAACGATATTTTAACCAAAAAGCTTGAAGAAAGCAACGAAATAAAACTTTTAAAGGAAATAGAAATTCCTCTTTCAAGAGTACTCGCTGAAATGGAGAAAACCGGATTTTTGGTAGACAGCGAAGGTCTTAAAGCAGAGGGCAAAGAGCTTGATATAAAAATAGCAGAGCTTAAAAAGGAAATATTCTCGCTTTCAGGCTGCGAATTCAATATCAACTCGCCTAAGCAATTAGGAGAAATTCTTTTTGAAAAGCTTTTGCTTCCCTCGAAGAAAAAGACAAAAAGCGGATACAGCACATCTGCCGATGTGCTTGAATCTTTAAAATATGACTATCCGATAGTAAAAGAAATTCTTGTCTACCGCAGACTTACAAAGCTTAAATCTACCTATTGCGACGGACTTTTAAACGCTGTGGCACAAGACGGAAGAATTCACACGACTTTTAATCAGACCGAAACGCGGACAGGCAGAATAAGCTCGCTTGAGCCGAATTTGCAGAATATTCCGGTTAAAACCGAAGAGGGCAGAAAATTAAGAAAATATTTTATTGCTAAGGACGGATATGTGCTTTGCGATGCGGACTATTCACAGATAGAATTAAGAGTTCTTGCGGATATGGCTGACGATAAGGCTATGATAGAAGCTTTCAATTCCGATGAAGATATTCACACCGCGACTGCCTCGGAGGTTTTCAATATTCCGAAGAGTATGGTCTTGCCGATTATGAGAAGCAGGGCAAAAGCCGTGAATTTCGGAATTGTTTACGGTATCGGCGCTTTCTCTCTTGCAAAGGACATCGGAGTAACACGCGCAGAGGCGGACAGGTATATAAAAAATTATCTTGAAACCTACAAGGGAGTTTCCGATTATATGGAAAACGCTATAAAAGAGGCGGAAAAAAACGGATATGTTACCACTCTTTTCGGCAGAAGAAGATATCTCCCCGAGCTTTCTTCATCAAATCGGAATATAAAAGCTTTCGGCGAAAGAGTCGCAAGAAACGCGCCTATTCAGGGCACGGCGGCAGACATAATAAAGATCGCTATGATAAGGGTTTTTGAAACTCTTAAAAAGGAAGTTCCGAGCGCCAAACTTATTTTGCAGGTACACGACGAATTGATAGTGGAAGCAAAGGCGGAAGACGCAAAAAAGGTCTGCGAAATATTAGAACGCGAAATGAGATCTGCCGCAAAACTTAAGGTGGAGCTTAAAAGCGAAGCCCACAGCGGAAAAAATTGGTTGGAGGCAAAAGGATAAAATGATAAAGAAACTTTATAAAGATTTTAATAAAAAGGCTGTAACATTCAGTTTCGACGACGGAGCAAGTGAGGATACAAGACTTTTATTTCTTTTTAATAAGTACGGATTTAAGGCGACATTTAATATAAGTTCCTTAAAATGCAACAACCCTTCTTTTGCTATAACCGACGGAAATTCAAGCTATTGGGAAAATTCCGACGAAGTAAGGCAGTTTTTCTCAAACCACGAGATAGCCACCCATTCTCTTACGCATTTTAAGCCATCCGACGCAGATGAGGAAACCTGCGACAGGGAAATAATGGAAGATATAAAGAATTTGGAAGAAATTGCGGGTTATAAAATAAGAGGGTGCGCGGCGCCTTTCGGCGACTGCCCCGATAAATTTTTAAATGCGCTGAAAAAATACGGCATTGCCTATAACAGAACAGTATCAAGCACTTTCGATTTTTCTTTACCCGAAGATTTTCTTAAATGGAGTCCGACGGCGCATTTTTCATTCTGTGCGGACAGTCAGAAAAAACATCTTACAGACGTTTTTTTAAATACAGATAAAGAACTTGCCCTGTTTTATATCTGGGGCCACAGCTTTGAAATGAGCAGGCTTGCGTGCAACAGAGAGAGATGGTGCGATGAAAAGCACAGATGGCAGGTTGTGGAAAACGAAATTTTTAAAAAGCTATCGGGAATAGACGGAATATGGTATGCAACAAATATTGAAATTTGCGATTACATCTCGGCGCTGAGAAATGCCGAAATCACAGATAACTGCATTAAAAACCCGACTGAAACCGAGCTGTTTTTTGAAATTGACGGCAAAAATGTTTCAGTAAAGCCTGATTCCGAGGTTAAGTTTTAAATGAAAGTCGTTTTCATATGCACGGGCAACACCTGCCGCTCGCCTATGGCGGAAGCATTGCTGAAATCTAAAAATTTAAGCGGACTTGAAATTTCAAGCGCAGGGCTCAGCGCATTCTGCGAGCCCGTTTGTGAAAAAGCGAAAAGCGCCGTTTTAAAACTCGGAGCGAAAATCACTAAATCGAATTCAAGCTTAGTTACTTATGACGATCTTAAAGCCGACAAATTAATTTGTATGACTTTTTCTCATATGCAGGCTCTGCTCGAAGCGGGCGCAAAAAAAGAAAATGTTATAGTTTTAAGTAATGGCATTTCCGATCCTTTCGGCAAAACGCAGGAAACTTATGATCGCTGCGCAAAAGAGATAAACGAGGCTATCGATAAGCTTCTTTTCAGCGGATTTTTCGCACCTTTTAAAATTTCATCCGCTAAAGAAAACGACGCTTTAAATATCGAAATTTGCGAAAAAGATATATTTTCAAGACCGCTTAAAGAAAAATCCGTTATAGACTCATTAGAGCATAACAGTGAATTTTTTAAAGCCGAGGAAGACTCGGAATTTGCAGGGCATATAGGAATAAGCACCGTTTTAAAAGAGGGGTGCATTTTCACACTTGCCGTGAAAGAAAAATTCAGAAAGCAAAATTGCGCGGCTCTGCTTTTAAACAGAGCAATAAAAAAAGCTTTTGATGAAAAGCTTGAATTTTTGACTTTGGAAGTGCGGGCTTCAAATGATAAAGCTATTTCGCTTTATGAAAAATTCGGATTCAAAATCGAGGGAAAAAGAAAAAATTTCTACGATTTACCTAAAGAAGACGCTATAATAATGACGAGAAGGTTTAATTTTTAATGTTAATTCTTAGTATTGAATCATCCTGTGATGAAACCTCCGCGGCTGTAACAAAGGAAAGGAAAGTCCTTTCAAACGTTGTTTCAACGCAGATTGAAGAGCATAAACTTTACGGCGGAGTTGTCCCTGAAATTGCTTCAAGACGACATATAGAAAATATCAGCGCGGTGGTAAGAGAGGCTTTAAACCGCGCCGGAATAACATATAAGGATATTGACGCCGTGGCTGTGACATTTGCACCGGGGCTTATCGGCGCTTTGCTTGTGGGAGTGAATTTTGCAAAGGGATTAAGCTATTCGTTGGGAGTTCCGCTTATCCCCGTGCATCACTTAAGATCTCACATTGCGGCAAACTACATAACTAACGAAAATTTAAAGCCCCCATTTTTATGCTTGACTGTTTCGGGAGGCAACACTATTCTTACAAAGGTAGAAGATTATACGAAATTTATCCCGCTCGGCGGCACTACCGATGACGCCGCAGGCGAATGCCTCGATAAAGCCGCCAGATGCTTAGGGCTTGATTATCCGGGAGGAGTAAATCTCGATAAAACGGCGACTGTTGCCGATGAAAGAAAATATCATCTTCCCTACCCTAAAACAGAAAAGGAATTCGACTTCAGCTTTTCGGGACTTAAAACAGCTGTTGTAAACCTTGTGCATAATGCAGAGCAAAAGGGCAAAGAGATCGATGTGCCTGTGATTGCGGCAACCGTGCGGAAAAAGGTTTGCGATATTCTGATAGATAAAACTTTACTTGCGACAAAATCGACCGAAGCCGAAAAAATCGTTATTGCAGGAGGAGTTTCGGCCAACAGCGAATTAAGAGCGAGATTTAAAGAAGAATGCAAAAAAAGAAAGCTTGATATTTACTTCCCCGACCTTAAATACTGCGGCGATAATGCGGCAATGGTGGGAGTTCAGGGTTACTATGAATTTAAAAGCGGAAATAAAGCGAGGCTTGATTTAAACGCACTTGCGACCTTACCTATAGATTACAGATGAAACGAGGTTTTTAATATGAGCGAAAAACAAATGCTTCTTATTGTAAATCCTAAATCCGGAAAAGCAAAAATGAAATCAGAGCTTTTATCGGTAACTGAAATTTTTTCCGCGGCGGGATACCATTTAAGCGTGTATCCGACCGCCAAGCGGGCTGACGCTACAAAAAAGATAGAAACCTTAAAAGACGGCGATTTTGATTTAATAGTCGTTTGCGGTGGCGACGGCACTTTAAACGAAGTTATAACCGGAATGATGAATGCTGATATCCATTGCAAACTAGGATATATCCCCTCGGGCACTCTTAACGAATGGTCCTCGGGACTTAAAATATCAAGAGATATAAAAACCGCGGCGGAGGATATCGTAACAGGCAAAACCATCACTCTTGATATAGGAAAATTCGGCGATAAGTACTTCTCTTATACCGCCTCTTTCGGAGCTTTCACGGAAGCATCTTATTCCGCTCCGCAGGAGATAAAAAATGTTTTGGGACAGGCGGCTTACTTCTTTGAGGGAATAAAGAGCCTCGGAAATATAAAGCCTATCCATATGGTATTAGAAACGGATAAGGAAACTATTGAGGGCGATTTCCTTTTCGGAGCGGTTTCTAACTCGATGTCCGTCGGAGGAATAGTAAAATTCGATGAAACGATAGTAAACTTAAACGATGGATTGTTTGAAGTCCTGTTAGTAAGAAAACCGAAAAATATTATAGAATTACAGACAATAATCGACGGAATTTTAAGAAAAGACCTTAATAAAAAAGGCATTGAATTCTTCCACACCGATAAGCTTACCGTGAAAGAAGCGGAGCATACCAACTGGACTCTTGACGGTGAGTTTGCAGAGTGTGCCGATCCCTTAAATATTGAAAATATCCATAATGCTTTAAGCTTTGTCGTACCCAAATCGGAAGAAAACCATTAATAAATTAAAACGGGAGATCTATATATGTTTACAAGAGATATCGGTGTCGACCTTGGCACTGCAAATACATTAGTATGCGTTAAAGGCAAAGGAATAATAATGAGGGAGCCGTCGGTAGTAGCATACGATATGCGAAGCGACGCCGTGCGCGCGGTAGGCACGCAGGCAAAAGAAATGATTGGAAGAACACCCGGCTCTATAGTTGCAGTAAGACCGCTTAAAGATGGTGTTATCGCAGACTTCGATGTAACCGCGGCAATGCTTAAAAGATTTATAAGACAAGCTTTAAAGGGCTCGTTCTTTTCAAGAGTAAGAATGGTGGTATGCATTCCTACTGGCGTTACCGAAGTTGAAAGCAGAGCAGTATATGACGCGGCAAAGCAGGCAGGAGCTACGGATATAGATCTTCTCGAAGAACCTATGGCGGCGGCAGTCGGCGCAGGGCTTAATGTTTCCGACGCGACAGGCTGTATGGTATGCGATATCGGAGGAGGAACAAGCGAAGTGGCTGTGATCTCTCTCGGAGATATCGTTACGGCGCAGTCGCTAAGAGTCGGTGGCGACGATCTTGACGAGGCTATCATCGCTTATATCAGAAAAAAGCACAATCTTCTTATAGGCGAGCGCACCGCAGAGCAGATAAAGATAGCAATAGGCTCCGCGAAGCCTTATGACGACGAAAGATCTCTTGAAATTAAGGGAAGAAACTTAATTGACGGTTTGCCTAAAAATATCTTTATTTCTTCCGAAGAAGTAAGAGAAGCTATGGCGGATCCTATCTCCCAGATAATCGAAACTATCCGTACCACCCTTGAAAAAACTCCGCCTGAGCTTTCCGCGGATATAATAGACACGGGCATTACTCTAACCGGCGGCGGAGCGCTTTTAAGAGGACTTGCAGAGCTTATAGCGGAAGAAACGGAAATACCCGTGACCGTTGCCGCAAATCCGCTCGATTGCGTGGTTCTCGGCACCGCCAAAAGGCTTGAAGACGATAAAAGCTTCAGAAATTATACATTTCGCAGAGGAAAAAGATTCCGCTGATAAGGAGAATAATAAATGCGTTTTTTCTTTCGCAGCAGACAATTTAAAATAATTTTAAGCGTCTTTTTATGCGTAGTGCTGGCAACGGGATTTTTCGCAATAATAGGCGAAAAAATGGCTCCGCAGGCGGATATTGCGGGCACTATTGCCGCGCCTTTCAGAAAAACGGCGACCATTATTTCGGACTTTTTTTCGGATATCGGGAAAAAATACAGCGACGGTAATAAAATTATGCTTGAAAACGCAGAGCTTAATTCCGAGATTAACGATTTAAGAAAAAAGGTCGCAGATTACGAGGACCTTAAATCACAAAACGAATTTTATAAAAATTACCTTTCTATTAAAGACGCTCACCCCGATTATGGATTTACCGGCGCTTCTCTTATAGCAAGGGACAAAGAGGATCCTTACGGCGGATTTACCATAAATAAGGGCTCTTTATCCGGGGTTTCAAAGTATGATCCGGTGATCACTGACGCAGGTGTTGTAGGCTATATAAGCGAAGTGGGACTTACCACCTCCAAAGTTTCGACGGTTATATCCCCAGAGGTCACAGTAGGCGTTATGGATATAAGAACGCGCGATTCGGGAGTTGTGCGGGGAAACATAGATATAGCTTCTGACAAGCTTTGCAGAATGAATAATCTTTCAAGGTCAAGCAGCGTAGCCGTGGGCGACTGGATAACCACTTCGGGCGAGGGAATTTTCCCTTCGGGGCTTTTGATAGGCTCTATTGAATCGATAAACAGCGACGAATACAACACTTCTATCTATGCGGATATAAAACCATTTGTAGATATCTCGGAGATACGAACTGTTATGATTATAACCTCCTTTGACGGTCAGGGCGGAATAAATCCGGCCTCGAAAGGCAAAAAATAATGAATATAAAAAAGAAAAATACCTTTAGGTACTTCCTTATTAATTTTTTGATATTTTTTATTCTTATGCTTTTTCATTTCAGCGGAAATATCTCTTTTAAAATAGCTCTTGCAGAACCTATACCTTATATTTCGCTTTTAATTGCCGTTTCAATGTTTTCTTCCGAAACGTCGGCGGCATTTTCAGGGCTTGTTTTAGGTTTTTTTGCGGACAGCGTATCGGCGCAGTCTTCGGTTTTCAATACCGTTTGCCTGTTTTTGATAGCTTTGGCGGTTTCTGTTTTAATGCACTATACTTTCAATAATAATATATTTTCGGCTTTAGCGCTCGGAGTATCGGGAAATATATTTTATTTCCTGCTTAACTGGCTGTTTTTCCATTGCTTTAACAGCGGCAGCGAAAATATCTCCTATTATCTTTTCAGAATAGGTTTTCCCTCCGCGATCTACACGGCGGTTTTTATCGTTCCTTTTTATTATTTTGAAAGAATGCTTTATAAAAAATATCTGACTAATTAAAAAGGTGATCAAATGCCCTTTAAAAACGATAAGCAAACAAATATTTCCGTTCTTGCGATAATAATGGTTGTGATCCTTATTTTTTATTCCGCAAGGCTTTATTCCCTGCAGGTTATAAACGCGGATAAATATTCCTCGGCCTCCGGCAGTACTTCTGTGAGAACAGCCGTTATAAAAGCGCCCAGAGGAGAAATTCTTGACAGATACGGAAGAAAAATAGCTGTAAACCGAGATGGCTATAATATAGTTTTTAATAAAGCTTACACAAAGGATAATCTTAATGATGTTATCCTTTCTCTTTGCGCGCTCCTCTCTTCTAAAAATACCGAGTGGAACGATGAGCTTCCGCTCGAAACTTCCGCTCCTTATAATTTTAAAGAGGGCGAAAAGACCGATAAGCTTATAAAGCTTTTAAAGCTTGCTCATTACGCAACAGCTGAAAACTGCTTTGACAGGCTTGTGGAAAAATATGATCTTAAAAAATATTCTTCCGATGAGCAGAGGACTATAATGGGCGTAAGATACAGTATGGATATAGCCGATTTTTCAATATCCTATCCTTATAATTTTGCAGAAGATGTTTCGGCGGATATAATGAGAGTGGTAAGCGAATCGGGATTTATGCTTAGCGGAGTCACAGTGGAAGTGGTTCCTTTCAGGGAATACACGGATACCTCGCTTGCGGTAAACCTCATAGGCTCTGTCGGTCCTATTTATGAACAGGATTGGGACGATCCCGAAAAGGGAGAAAACTATAAGGCTAAAGGCTATAGCTATAATGATAAAGTCGGCACGAGCGGGATTGAATACTACGCCGAAAAATATTTAAGAGGAACTGACGGTCAGCTTACTTATTATATCGACGCCTCGGGCAACATTATTAAAAGCGAAGTCACAAAAGCTCCCGTTGCCGGCAAAACCATTATGCTCACCCTTGATAAAACCATTCAAAGAACGGCACAAAACAAGCTTGAAGAAACAGTAAAAGAGCTTAAAAGCCAGGGCGGCACCTGCGTTGCGGGGAGCGCGGTTATGATGGATATAAGCTCGGGCAGGGTGATATGCGCGGCAAACTACCCGACATACGATTCCGCAACACTCGGCGAAAATATCAATTCTCTTTTAAAAGATCCGGCTAAGCCTATGACAAACAGAGCTTTTAAAGGTGTTTATCCTATAGGTTCTACTATAAAGCCGGCTGTGGCGGTGGCGGCGCTGCAAAATAATCTTTACACGCAGGGTGAAACTATAAAATGCGTTATGACCTACGATTATTTTGCGGATTATAAGCCGAAATGTCTTCATTATCACGGAAATATGAATCTTACAAGCGCGCTTTCAAAAAGCTGTAACTATTTCTTCTTTGAGCTCGGCCGCAGAGTCGGCGCTCTTACTCTTACCGATTATTTTAAGCAGTTCGGCCTCGGAGTTAAAACGGGAGTTGAGGTAGACGACTCAAAGGGACTTTTAAACGAGCCTAAAACCAACGGTTTCGGAGGAGATACCCTGCAGATATCGATAGGTCAGCTTAATGCGTTTACCCCTTTGCAGTTATGCAATTATGTTGCGACTTTATCTAACGGCGGCACGCATTATAAAGCCACTTTGATAGACAAAATAATGTCCTACGATATGTCGGAAACTTTTGATGAATGCAAACCGGAGGCTGTAAATACCGTGGAGATAATCAAAAAAAATCTTGAGGCGGTAAAGATCGGTATGCTTTCGGTTACGATCGACGGTACGGGAAGAACAGCGCTCGGCGACTATCCTATAAAATTAGGCGGCAAAACAGGTACTTCGCAGAATAACAACGGTGCCGATCACAGTACATATATCCTTTTTGCGCCTTATGATAACCCCGAAATCGCAATTTCGGTTATATTAGAGCACGGAAATTCGGGATCTGCCGCAGGCTCCATTGTAAGATCGCTTCTTGACGCCTATTTTTATGCCTCCGGCAACGCTTCGGCGCCTGCCTCGCCGTATGTCGTTTTGAGTTGACAGATAACGGGTTTTATGGTAAAATTATCAGATACGGGGTGAATTTATGGGGATCTGCTTAGGGATAACTTCCGGCAAAGGCGGCACGGGAAAATCTACGGTTGCCGCAGGGCTTGCGGCGGCATTTGAAAAGTCGGGATTTAAAACGGTTATTGCCGATATGGATTTCGGAATGAGATGCCAGGACCTTTTATTCGGTCTTGAAAACGAAATAGTATATGATATTTCCGATATTGAAGAAGCAGTAGATCTTGGCCGCGCGCTTTACAAAGCGCCGGGATTTGAAGACCTCTTTATTATCCCCTCTTCTTTGGAAGCTAAAGAGCTGGATTTTAGTAAGCTTGAAAATCTTTCAACGCAGTTAAAATCCGAGTTTGACGCGGTGATATTTGATTTCCCTGCAGGAACGGACTTCTCGCTCTACGGCGCTTTGGGGAATGACGCATTGTTTTTGACAGTCTGCAATCCTGACGCCGTTTCCGTAAGAGATGCGCGCCTTACAGCGGACAGGCTCCCTAAAACCGATCATGAGCCGAGGATAATTATAAATAAATTCGATAAAAAATCCTTTTTAAAAACAGGATTTAAAAATATCGATGAGATCATTGACGAGTCGGGATTAAGACTTATAGGTATCGTTCCGTACGATCCGCTTTTAAGCCTGCTTTCGGTTAGGCACAAAATAAATTTAAGGAAAAAGTCCGGAAAAGCATTCTTGAGGATTTCCGGAAGAATATGCGGCAAAGCTTATTCTTTGCCGAGGAGTATTTAAAAAGGAGAGTATTTTATGACGATTGCACTGATAGCACACGACGCAAAAAAAGAATTAATGGTACAGTTTTGCATAGCCTATTGCGGTATTCTTTCAAGACATAACCTTATCGCAACGGGTACGACAGGAAAAATTGTCTGCGAAGCAACAGGCCTTAACATAGTGAAATTTTTAGGCGGATCTCAGGGCGGCTCACAGCAGATCGCTTCAAGAATAGGCTGCAATGAGATAGATATGCTGCTTTATTTCAGAGATCCTTTAAACCCGAATCCCGGCGAGCCCGATGAAAGCTCGCTTTTGAGGCTTTGCGATGTTCATAACATTCCTTTTGCAACAAATATCGCAACCGCCGAGGTTTTGATACACGGTCTTGAGCGCGGAGATCTCGATTGGCGCGAAATAGTAAAGAAATCATAATCACGGAGTAAAAAATGTCTGAAATAAATCACGCAATAAAAGGAACGGCGGATATCCTGCCCTACCGAGTTTATAAATATCAGTATATTGAAAAGGTAATGCTTGAAACCGCCTTTAATTTCGGTTTCAAAGAAATAAGAGTACCTGTTTTTGAGCATACCGAGGTTTTCAGCCGTAATGTCGGGGAAACCACAGACGTCGTTCAAAAGGAAATGTACACATTTTCCGATAAAGGCGGAAGATCTTTAACTCTTCGCCCCGAGCTTACTGCGGGAACTGTAAGAAGTATGATAGAGCACGGCCTTTTAAGCGGTATTCTTCCGCAAAAGGTCTGCTATATCGGCGGCTGTTACAGATATGAAAAGCCGCAGGCAGGAAGAATGAGAGAATTCCACCAATTCGGAGTTGAGTGCTTCGGCGCCGCCTCTCCTGCTGCCGACGCGGAAATAATTTCCCTTGCAAGCAGAGTGCTTAAAAATTTAGGCGTAAATAATCTAAGGCTCGAAATTAATTCCATAGGCTGCCCCGAGTGCAGAAAAGAATATCAAAAAGCATTAAAAGATTATTTTTATGCAAATATTGATCAGCTTTGCGATACCTGCAAGGAAAGACTTGAAAGAAATCCTATGAGAATTCTTGACTGCAAGTCGCCTTTTTGCTCAAAGCTTGCGCTTAATGCTCCTAAAGTTACCGATTATCTCTGCGAGGACTGCAAAACGCATTTTGAGGGTGTTAAAAGCTATCTTGACGCTATCGGTCTTGACTTTAAAGTCAATCCGAATATTGTAAGAGGTCTTGATTATTACTCTAAGACCGTGTTTGAATTCATCTCCGGAGATATCGGCGCTCAATCAACTGTTTGCGGAGGCGGAAGGTACGACGGGCTTGTTTCAAAAATGGGCGGTCAGGATATCCCCGCTCTCGGATTTGCCATAGGAATTGAAAGACTTATGCTTCTTCTTGAAAACAACGCAGTTCCTTTCCCCGAAGAAAAGAAGTTTGATATATATATCGGAAGTATGGGAGAAAGCGCGCGGCTTAAAGCAGCACAGCTTTGCTCCGAACTTAGAAAAAAAGGATTTTCTGCACTGACCGATATTTCCGAAAAAGGGCTTAAAGCCCAGATGAAATACGCCGATAAATCAGGTGCTCTTTACAGCACCGTAATAGGTGAAAACGAGCTTTCGGCAGATAAGGCAATAATTAAAAATATGCTGACAGGGGAACTTTCAGAGGTTACTCTCAGCAATATTTCAAACGAACTGCTTGAAATAAAGAATAAGCAGGCTCTTTTAAATCTCGAAAATTCAATAGAAGGTGCATTTTAATGAAACTTGACAGACTTGACGGTATGAAGCGGACTCATATGTGCGGAACGCTGAGCAGTGCCGATATCGGAAAAGAAACCGTCGTTTGCGGCTGGGTGCAGAGAGTCCGCGATCTCGGAAGTCTTATTTTTGTGGACTTGCGTGACAGAACGGGCATTGTTCAGATAGCTTTTGACGATTCTACCGACCGCTCGGTATTCGAAAAAGCCGCGCTTTTAAAAAGCGAATTTGTTATAATGGCTCACGGCAAAGTGAGAATGCGCTCTTCTGTGAATAAAGATATTCCCACCGGCGAAATTGAAATAGAAGCCGATATTCTTAAAATCCTCGGCGAGGCACAAACTCCGCCTTTCGAAATTTTAGCCGACAGTAACGCTAACGAGGAATTAAGACTTAAATACAGATATCTCGATTTAAGACGTGCTCCTTTGCAGAAAAATATAATGATGCGCCACCGTATCACAAAGGTCACAAGAGATTATTTTGATGAAAACGGATTTTTAGAGATAGAAACTCCCACTCTTATAAAATCCACTCCCGAGGGCGCAAGAGATTATCTTGTTCCGTCAAGAGTGCATAAAGGAAGCTTTTTCGCGCTTCCGCAGTCGCCGCAGATGTATAAGCAGCTGCTTATGGTTTCGGGATTTGACAGATATATGCAGCTTGCCCGCTGCTACCGCGACGAGGATTTAAGAGCCGACAGACAGCCCGAATTTACCCAGATAGACCTTGAAATGTCTTTCGTAGAAAGAGATGATGTCTTTAAGATAGCAGAGGGTTATGTTAAAAGGCTGTTTAAAGAAATATTAGGCGTCGAGATAGAAACTCCCATTAAGAGAATGAAATATGTAGACGCGATGAATGATTACGGCTCCGATAAGCCCGATACAAGATTTGAAATGAAAATAAAGGATATTTCGGATATTGTAAAGGGCTGCGGATTTTCGGTATTTTCCGAAGCTGTTAAAAACGGCGGAACTGTAAGAGCTATAACCGCCGAAAATGCCGCCGGTACATATACAAGAAAAGAGATAGACAAGCTCACCGAAGAGGCTAAAGGCATAGGAGCTAAAGGTCTTGCGTTTATCAGGTGGAACGATGAGGCTCCCACCTCTTCATTCGCAAAATTCCTAAAGCCGGAAGAATTTGACGCGATACTTGAAAGAACTAATGCCAAAAAAGGCGATGTTGTATTCATAGTCGCTGATAAAAAGAATGTTACTTTGCCCGTTTTAGGCGCTTTAAGGCTCACGGTTGCAAAAAGACTCGGAATAATTCCCGAAAACAAATATAACTTCCTTTGGATAACCGAATTCCCGTTTTTCGAATACAATGAGGAAACCGGAAATTGGGACGCTATGCATCACCCTTTCACCGCTCCGCTTGACGAATGTATAAAATATCTTGACAAAGAGCCCGAAAAGGTATATGCTAATGCTTATGATCTTGTGCTTAACGGAACGGAGCTTTCAAGCGGTTCTGTTAGAATAACGGATCCCGATCTTCAAAAGCATATGTTCAATGCTTTAGGTCTTTCCGATGAGGAAGCCTATCAGAAATTCGGATTTTTAATAGGCGCCTTCAAATTCGGAGCTCCTCCGCACGCAGGAATGGGCATAGGTCTTGACAGGCTCTGTATGATAATGTCGGACAGTGACTCTCTAAGAGATGTTATAGCTTTCCCGAAAGTTGCAAATTCAAGCGAGCTTATGTCCGGTGCGCCTGCAACGGTGGATAAAGCTCAGCTTGATGATCTTGCGATCGGAATTAAAACCACAACTGAATAATATAAATCTATAGGAAACTTGCAGAAGTTTTTAAAAAACGACTGTGAGCGGATGGAACTTTGGAGAATCCCGCAATGAGGTGGGTGCCGAAGGGGCAAGAGGCAAATTATGCTTTAATCTCTCAGGCAAACGGACGAAGTGAGAAATATTAATTGTTTTCAAAAGCGAAGTGCCGTTTTATAATTTTTCGGCATTTCGCTTTTTTATAATTTTATGTATGAGGAGAGAAAAAATATGGAAAATTTTCTGCAAAAACTTACCGAAATAAACGATAAGATAAACTCGTTTGTTTGGGTAAAGATCGGTATAGTTATTCTGATATTCACCGGAATTCTTATGACTGTGCTGACAAAATTCTTTCAGGTTTCGCACCTTAAGCACTGGTGGAAAAACACTATAGGAAGCCTGTTTAACAAAAAAGTAATCGGCCACAGCAAAGAAAGCGGCTCGATATCGCCTTTTCAGGCGCTCTGCACCGCACTTGCGGCAACTATCGGAACAGGTAATATCGCAGGCGTTGCCGCGGCTATAGTCATAGGCGGCGCGGGAGCAATATTCTGGATGTGGATAGCGGCGTTTTTCGGGATGATGACAAACTATTCTGAAAATGTTCTCGGTATTTTCTACCGCAGAAGAAATTCCGACGGCGAATGGTCCGGCGGAGCAATGTATTACTTAAAAGACGGCTTAGGCTCTAAAAAGCACTGCAAAAAATTAGGAGCGGTTCTTGCCGCCGTTTTCTCCGTGTTTACTATTATCGCCTCTTTCGGTATAGGAAATATGGGGCAGGTAAATAAAATCGTCGCAAATGTGGTTTCCGCATTTGATATAAAATTACTCTCAAACAAGGTGCTTTACGGCGATATCACCCTTTATAATGTTGTTATCGGCCTGGTTATTATGGCTCTTGCGGCGCTTATAATCCTCGGAGGACTTAAAAGAATTGCCGCGTTTGCCGAGAAAATAGTTCCCTTTATGGTAATAATGTTCGTTCTCGGAAGTCTTACTGTTATCGGTACAAATTATGAGCATATTCTCCCCGCCTTCGGCGCTATTTTCAAAACCGCGTTTAAACCCGTAGCGGCTGCCGGCGGAACGATAGGTTACCTTATAAGCGTGGTCGTAACGCAGGGCTTTAAAAGAGGAGTGTTTTCAAATGAGGCAGGCCTCGGCTCTTCTGTTATGGTTCACTCAAACTCTAATGTCCGCGAGCCCGTAGTTCAGGGAATGTGGGGTATATTCGAAGTATTTGCAGATACAATAGTAGTCTGCACTATGACGGCGCTTGTAATACTTACCTCCGGAGTTTACGATCTCTCTACAGGTGAAGCTATGTATTCAGATGCAACTTTAGTTGCAAAAGCTTTTAATCAGACATTTTCTTTTGCAAATATCGGCGAAAGATTTATAGCGGTCGCTATGTTCCTTTTTGCTTTCACCACCGTTCTCGGCTGGTCGCATTACGGCTCAAAAGCTGTTGAATACTTATTCGGTACAAAAGGCAAAAAGGTTTATAAAGTAATATTCGTTCTTATGATCATATCCGGCGCTCTTATGACTTCTTCCCTTGCCTGGGATATTTCCGATACTTTTAACGGTCTTATGATGATGCCTAACCTTATAGGTGTGCTTGCTTTAAGCCCGTTGGTCGCAAAGATCACAAAGAATTATTTAAAAAGAATTTTAAAGGGCAAAGCCGCCACTCCTATGCTCTCTTATGATCCTGAGCTGCAGGCGGAAGGCGAAGAAAAACTCGACGAGGAAAAAGAAGAAATCGCTGTATAAAATTCTTGACATCAACTTTTTCAGATGTATAATTATTATGTCAGGAGTTGATTTTAAATGGCAATTTTAATTACCGGAGGCGCCGGCTTTATCGGCAGCCACACCTGCATAGAAATGCTGAATGCAGGAAAAGATGTTGTTGTTATCGATAACTTGGATAACAGCTCAAGCGTTTCTCTTGAAAGAGTGGAAAAGATCACAGGCAAAAAGGTCAGATTTTATGAAAATGATGTCTGCGATAAATCTGCTCTGCGCAAAATTTTCAAAGAGGAAAATATTGAGGCGGTCATCCACTTCGCAGGTCTTAAAGCCGTCGGAGAATCGGTAAGAGAGCCTATAAGATATTATCAGAATAACCTTGAAAGCACTATTTCCCTTATTGAGGTTATGACTGAATTCAATGTTAAAAAAATAGTATTTTCTTCTTCGGCAACTGTTTACGGCGTTGCAAAAACTATGCCTCTTAAAGAGGGTATGCCCACAGGTGCCATTAACCCTTACGGCAGAACAAAGCTCTTTATAGAAGAAATTCTTAAGGACCTTTATGTTGCGGATAAAGATTGGTCGATAGCGCTTCTTCGCTATTTCAATCCTATCGGCGCGCATAAGAGCGGTCTGATAGGTGAAGATCCTAAAGGAATTCCTAATAATCTTATGCCTTATATCTCACAGGTCGCAGTAGGAAAGCTTGAAAAGCTCCATGTTTTCGGTAACGATTATAATACTGTTGACGGAACGGGAGTGCGCGACTATATCCATGTAGTAGATTTAGCAAAAGGCCATGTTAAGGCTATTGACTGGGCGCTTAATAATAAAGGCTGTGAGGCGATAAACCTCGGAACAGGCAACGGCGTCAGCGTGCTTCAGCTGCGCGATGCGTTTGTTAAAGCAACAGGCGTTGAAATTCCTTATGTTATCGATCCGCGCCGCCCCGGCGATCCCGATGAAGTATATGCGGATTCTTCAAAAGCCGAAAAGCTTCTCGGCTGGAAAGCAGAGCTTGGAATTGAAGAAATGTGCGAGGATACCTGGCGCTGGCAAAAGAATAATCCTAACGGATATAATAATTAAAAAAAAGCGGACTGTTTTTTTAAACAGTCCGCAAAATATCTGCCCGTGGCGCAGCTGGATAACGCAACAGATTCCGATTCTGAAGAACGGGGGTTCGAATCCCTTCGGGCAGGCCAAAAATCCATTCACTTTAGTGAATGGATTTTTACTTATTACTTCTTACCTCCTCACTCTTACTTAAAAATAGAATCCATAACGGGATTTTTGGTAAGTAATAAGTAATATGTGCGGATCTGCATACACAGCTGAAAAATTCGATCTTTTTAAAAAGATGTCGGTGAATGTCGTTTTTGTTTTATTTATAATACTCTTGAAAAGCTAAAAAGAAAGGAGTATTATAAAAAATGAGCTTTTTTAATGAATTGTTTTCTGCCGGAGTGTGGGGTGAGAAAGCGCCCGCAGCACCAAAATGGAACAAATGGATACATCGCAATTTGAGTGAAAATCATTGCGAGGAATGTCTAATGCTTCACGAATGTTGGTTTGATACGAATAAAACCCCTAAACATCCGCATCATCCGTTTTGTCATTGTATCCTGGAGGATATTCCATATAATGATGTATTAACAAAATGTTCTTCCAATAGTGCTTATGGTAAATTCGATCCGTATCTATTTGATACCAAGGGTGAATATGGGCATGGTAAGGATAAACTATTTAAGTCATGGGGCTATTCGGTTGAAGACTCTGAATATCTGAAATCAGAAATTGAAAAACAAGGGATTAGAAAAATATGTTTCGGGAAATTATGAGTTAGGAAAATTGAATAAAGACGGGCAACGGATTAGTATTAGAATTGAAATTCCAAGAAAAGACAAAACTGAAAATGTTTCTTTTATTACGGGTTGGATGGTATACCCAAACGGACATATTCAGTTAACAACACCATTAGGAGGTAAATAAAATGAAAATGATGGATTGTGTAGAAGTTATTGTTGAAAAAGAAGAGTATGTTGAAGACGGAGTCCACAAGGGAATGCAGGGCTGGATCTGCTTGGAACAACGAACTGCCGGATATTG
>ERZ779922.286-NODE-286-length-44921-cov-13.716957_pt1 | contig 44921 bp, 45 predicted proteins | sample MGYA00511544_ERZ779922 | MGnify/ENA primary metagenome ERZ779922 (study PRJEB29588, sample SAMEA2154516) | human gut metagenome | biome: human gut; feature: human-associated habitat; material: faeces | place: Denmark | collected 2008/2010 ... | reverse complement strand
TCAGAACGTCGTGAGACAGTTCGGTCCCTATCTGTCGTGGGCGCAGGATATTTGAAAGGAGCTGTCCCTAGTACGAGAGGACCGGGATGGACGCACCTCTGGTGCACCAGTTGTTCTGCCAAGGGCATAGCTGGGCAGCTAAGTGCGGATTGGATAAACGCTGAAAGCATCTAAGCATGAAGCCAACCTCAAGATTAGATTTCCCATAGCATAAGCTAGTAAGGTCCCCGGTAGACTACCGGGTTGATAGGCCGCAGGTGTAAGCGCAGCGATGTGTGTGCCAGGCGGTACTAATAGACCGAGGGCTTGACCTACTTTTCGTTCCTCCATTACTTGTTCAGTTTTCAGGGTGTGAATAAAATAACGAGATTTTAAGCACTTCACAGATTTTGTGAGGTGCTTTTTATATCTTTTAGTAAAAAAGGTGAAAAAAATATACTTTTTTTAGTTTGTTCATAATTTTTAATTGAATTTTTAATAAATAAATGGTACTATAAAGACATAATCCGAACAAGAATCGGATGAATTTTAATAAAAAAGGTGATTTTATGAACAGATTTATTCTTAATGAAACCTCTTATCACGGCTCGGGAGCCGTAAATGCCGTTGTTGACGAAATTAAAAACCGCGGCTTTAAAAAAGCTTTTGTTGCAAGCGATCCGGGACTTGTAAAGTTCGGCGTAAGCGCCAAAGTTACCGATCTGCTTGATAAGGCCTCTATTCCTTACACCTTATATTCAGATATCAAAGCAAACCCGACTATTGAAAATGTACAGCACGGCGTTAAAGCTTTCAAGGAAAGCGGAGCCGACTGTATAGTTGCAATCGGCGGCGGATCTTCAATGGATACCTCCAAAGCTATCGGAATTATCGTTACTAATCCTGAATTTTCCGATGTTCGCTCTCTTGAGGGCGTTGCACCGACCAAAAATCCCTGTGTTCCGATAATCGCCGTTCCGACTACTGCGGGTACTGCCGCTGAAGTTACTATCAACTATGTTATAACCGATACCGAGAAAAAGCGTAAATTCGTTTGCGTTGACGCGCACGATATCCCGGTCGTAGCAGTTGTTGACCCCGATATGATGAATTCTATGCCGGCAGCACTCACCGCCGCAACAGGTATGGACGCGCTCACCCACGCGATCGAGGGCTATATCACTAAAGGCGCTTGGGAACTCTCCGATATGTTCCACATCAAGGCTATCGAGATAATCGCAAGAAGCTTAAGAGGCGCTGTTAAGAATGAAAAAGAGGGCAGAGAGGGCATGGCTCTCGGTCAGTATGTAGCAGGAATGGGATTTTCTAATGTCGGCCTCGGCGTAGATCACTCTATGGCTCACACACTTTCGGCTTATTATGATACTCCGCACGGTAAAGCCTGCGCAATTCTTTTGCCGACCGTTATGGCTTACAATGCCGAGTGCACAGGAACAAAATACCGTGATATAGCTAAAGCTATGGGCGTTGAGGGCACGGAAAATATGACTCAGGAAGAGTACAGAAAAGCCGCTGTTGACGCAGTAAGAAAGCTCTCAGAGGATGTCGGAATTCCGACAACCCTTAAAGGCATAGTTAAAGAAGAGGATATCGAAAACCTGGCAAAAGATGCTTATGCAGATGCCTGCCGCCCCGGAAATCCGAGAGAAACTTCCGTGGAAGATATCAAAGAGCTTTATCGCAGCCTGCTTAAGTAATTATTTTTCGGTGCTTTTACTTAAAAAGTAAAAGCACCTTTTTTACATATATAAGGCACCTTTTGGGAATTATAATCCTGAAAGGGTGATTTTTGTGAATAAATATACAGGAACTAAAACCGAACAAAACCTCCGCGACGCTTTTTCCGCTGAAAGCGAGGCAAGAAATAAGTATTATTTCTTCAGCGCCGCCGCTAAAAAGGACGGCTATGAGCAGATCGCGGAAATATTCAGAATTACCGCCGAAAACGAAAAGGAACACGCCGAGATATGGTTTAAAGAGCTGGGCGGAATAGGCTCAAATACTGAAAAAAATCTTGAAAGCGCCGCTAAGGGCGAGCATTTCGAGTGGAGCGATATGTATGAAAGTTACGCTGCCGACGCCGAGGAAGAGGGATTTACCGCACTTGCCGAAAAATTCCGAATGATAGGCGCTATCGAAAAGGAACATGAGCAGAGATACAGAAAGCTTATTAAAAATATGAAAAACGGCGAGGTCTTTGAAAGAGGCAGTATTAAAATCTGGGAGTGCCGCAACTGCGGCCATGTCGCCGTGGCGACTACGGCTCCTAAAGTCTGCCCCGTTTGCGGTAAAAAACAGGCATATTTTGAAATCAAAGCTAAAAATTATTAAAGTAAAACGCAGTCAAAACAAGGAATTTGCTTTGACTGCGTAATAATTTTATTTTTTTATAAATACTTTAACTTCTTTTCCGCGCTTTTTGCACTGATCTATCACATATTTTGTCCCGTGCGAGTCGCCGTCCCAAAAAGCCAGCACTAAATCCGCATAGTCTATGATCTGTATGTTTCTCTTCAGCGGAGCGCACCTGCCGTAAATATCATATTCGGGAAGAAATTCTTTAAGCTTTAAATTATTCTCAAAAGCATAGTTCCTCGCACAGGTATCTATTCCCCTCGCTCCTCCCGATACTATTTCAGTGACTTCGCCCGGCAGATAATTTTTTAAATTTCGCACGGTAAGGTTTCTTGAACCTATGACTGCTACTTTGATAATAAAACCTCCTAAAAGTAACTCTTTTGAGTTTATTTTAACGCGCAAAATCCTGTTTGTCAACTCTTTTGGGGTAAGCTTTTTAACTCATTATAGTTAGAATTAAAATAAAGCAATACAAACCTTGTGAGGTGAAGCAATGAATATAGGCGAGGCTGTAAGACTTCGGATACTTGAACTTTGCGCCAAACAGGGAATTTCAGTAAATAAACTTTGCAATATAAGCGGTGTGACGCAGTCCACCGTAAATAATATTATGAGCGGAAGAAATAACAGCACCACCGTTTCCACGATCAAAAAGCTTTGCGACGGTCTTGAAATAACCGTGACCGAATTTTTTGCGGCGGATGTTTTTAATAACCTCGAACAGGAAATAAAATAGATGTTTATGCGGCTTTCCCGAAAAAGGAAAGCCGCTTTTGAATACAAAAGATATTTTAGAACATAATATAATTTGTAATCAAAAGTATTGCTACATATTGCCGCTTTCTTCGAAAGAGGGAAGCTTTTTATATTATAAAGGATATATGTGTCCCTTGTCAAGGGAAAATTTATTTTTCGTGCTATAATTTTTTAAAATTATGCAAAGGAGATTAATTTCCTATGAAAAGGTATTATGAAATATTAAGAGAATTGCGCGAAGATCACGATCTTGAACAAGCAGATGTTGCAAAATATTTAAATATAGATAAGAGTTATTATGGCAAATATGAAAGAGGTATTCATCCATTGCCTATTGAAAGACTTGCATTACTTTGCAAATATTATAATGTTTCTGCAGACTATATTTTAGGTTTGCCCGATCTGCCTTATCCGAAAAGGTAAGAAGTGATAATCCATGCCTTTCTCTAACGAGAGGGCTTTTTATCTTAATCTATTATATATCACTTCTGAACTGTTGTCAACAGTTAATTTATGAACTATGATAAACTTTTTTAAAAAACCAATGAAGGGATTTGAAAAAGTTGGGTTACGCACAAATATTAAGAGATTTAAGAGAAGATAAAGACCTTTATCAAAAAGATATTGCAGAAATTCTTAAAACAACGCAAAGTTATTATTCACAGTATGAAAACGGTAAAAGAGCTTTACCGATAGAGCATTTAATAACTCTTTGCAAATATTATAATGTTTCGGCAGATTATATTTTAGGCTTGCCTGATCTGCCTTATCCCAAAAGATAAGCACAATCCAAGGCGCCCTCTGACGAAAAGGCTTTTTGTTTAATCTCATTATACAACCATTCGTTTGTAAAGTCAACACAAACATTTGATTGTATGATAAAATTGTAAAAAATCACAAAAAAGGAAGAAAAAATTGTGAAAATTTACAATGAAATTTTAAGAGATTTGAGAGAAGATAAAGATTTAAAGCAGGAAGATATCGCAAAAGTTCTGAATATGAAACAGCAACAGTATTCAAATTACGAATGCGGTAAAAGAGCTTTACCGATAGAGCATTTAATAACTCTTTGCAAATTTTATAATGTATCGGCAGATTATATTTTAGGTTTGCCCGATCTGCCTTATCCCAAAAGATAAGCACAATCCAAGGCTCCCTCTGAAGAGGGAGCCTTAAATATAAAAAGGAGCAGATTTTCTGCTCCTTAAAAAATATTTATATTTAAGTTTTAAATATGGCAGTGCGAACACGTCGCGCAGTCGGGGAAATCTTTTTTATCATAAGAAATTCCGTTTTTATCGTAATAATCCTTTACCGCCGCTTTTATTGCCTCTTCCGCCAAAACGGAACAGTGCATTTTATAAGCGGGCAGTCCGTCGAGCGCCTCGGCAACCGCTTTATTAGAAAGCTTTAAAGCCTCGCTTACCGGTTTGCCTTTTATCATTTCGGTAGCCATAGAGCTTGAGGCTATCGCAGAGCCGCAGCCGAATGTTTCGAATTTAACATCCTCTATCTTTTCGTCTTTGATCTTAAGATATATTTTCATTATATCTCCGCATTTTGCGTTGCCTACTTCTCCGACGCCGTCGGCGTTCTCAATAACTCCCACATTTCTCGGGTTTTTGAAATGGTCCATTACCTTATCACTGTATAAAGCCATAATCTTTTATCTCCTTTATAATACAAAATTCTTTTTCCCCTCGATCTTGTCGCGCCACAAGGGGGACATATCCCTAAGATATGTTACAACCTCTTTGACCGAGGTGATGATATATTCAATTTCGCTGTCGGTTATATCTTCGCAGATAGAGAGTCTTAAAGAGCCGTGCGCTATCTCGTGAGGTCTTCCGATACTCAAAAGCACATGGCTCGGATCTAATGAGCCAGAGGTGCAGGCGGAGCCGGAGGATGCGGCAATGCCCTTTTCGTCTAACATTAAAAGCAGGCTTTCGCCCTCTATTCCCTCGAAACAAAAGCTGACGTTTGAGGGAAGCCGGTTTACAGGATCGCCGTTTAAAACGCTGTGCTCGATCCCGGATAAGCCGGATATAAGCCTGTCCCTCTTTTTTACAAGAATTTCGGTGCTTTTATCGATATTTTTCACAGCCTCACTCAAAGCTGCCGCCATTCCGGCAATTCCTGCGAGATTTTCGGTGCCTGCGCGCTTTCCTCTTTCCTGCGCGCCGCCCTCGATAAGATTATAAAGCGGAATTCCTCTTTTAACAAATAAAAATCCTATTCCTTTAGGGCCGTGGAATTTATGCGCCGAAACCGAGAGCATACCGATATTCTGCTCTTTTACATCGATTTTTAAATGCCCTGCCGCCTGTACAGCGTCGGTATGGAATGTTACGCCCTTTTCGGCACAGACCCTGCCTATCTCGCTTATCGGCAAAACAGAGCCGATTTCATTATTGGCATACATCACCGTGACAAGACAAGTTGTATCCTTTATCGCATTTTTAACTTCTTCGGCTGTGATATTTCCTATATTATGCACATCAAGATAGGTTACTTCAAAACCCTCTTTTTCAAGTTTTTTAAGGGTGTGAAGCACTGCGTGGTGCTCAAAAGCGGTGGAAACGATATGAGTTTTGCCCTTTTTCTTTCCTGCCGCCGCGGCACTCAATATCGCCTGGTTATCAGCCTCGCTGCCGCCCGAAGTAAAATAAATTTCATTAGGCTCGGCATTTATAAGGCCTGCTATCTGCTCGCGGAATTTTAAAAGCTCTTCCGCCGCTTTCTGACCGGGAGAGTGCAGAGAAGACGGGTTTGCATAGATATCTTCAAAATAGGGCTGCATAGCTTTTATCGCAGTTTTGCTCATTTTGGTGGTCGCCGCGTTATCGGCATAAATATACATAGGTATCGCTCCTTTATAACATATAAACTTACTATGTATATAGTATCACCAAAAACCCTCAATGTCAATATGTTTTTATAAAAAATTATTTCCGGCTTAAAATTTTTAAGCCGGAAATATTTTAATCGAACCGGAATTTTACACCGTTTCGCCTGGCGTCTTCAACCGTGTTTATCATCACTGTCTGCGCAAATTCCTGATTGCGCCTTATCGCCGCCATTTCTCCGAGCACGGCGCTTTGTGCGGCGGAGATTTTTGCACCGCAAGCTTTTCGGTTTCTAAATTTTTCAGTTCTTCACTCAAAATTATCCGCCCCTTTACAGCTTAATTATAAAAGAAAAGAAAAATAAAATCAATTTTTTTTCGCTCCTTTGTTGCGACATAATTTTTATAAATAAAGTTGTATAATTTTATCGGAGATGAGAGTTATGGTGATCTACGCGGATATCCTTGTATTTTTAAACACCTTAATAGATTATTTTCTTATCCGCGCGGCGGGAAGAATAGCGAAATCTGCGGTAAAGCCGATAAGAGTGATATTAGCGGCGGCACTTGGAGGAATTTCCTCGCTTTACATATTTTTAAATGTGCCTTATAAATTTTTGGATATTGCTTATAAACTGCTTGTAAGCGTGCTTATGACCCTGATTGCTTTTAAGGCCGATAGCAAAAAGAAATTTTTAAAAAACTTATGCGTGCTGTTTTGCGTGACCTTTTTGTTTGCAGGGGCAATGGCGGCAGTATATTCGCTTTTCACGCCGAAAAATATGGCTTATTCTTCAATGATAGTCTATTTTGGTATATCTCCTGCGGTGCTGATAATTTCAAGTGCGATAGGATATTTATCAGTCGCACTTTTTGAGAAAATTTTCGCAGAGAAATTTAAAAGGGACTTCGTTGCCGAAATAAGCTTTGAAAATTCGGGAAAAACGCTTAAAACCACCGCTCTTATCGACAGCGGCAACGCCATATCCGATATTATGGGACTGAGCGATATCGTGATAGTGGATAAGACAGTTGCCGAAAATCTTTTCGGCGATATTGAAGATAAAAGCAAGCTTTCGACGCGTTATCGCGCGGTGCCGTCATACACGGTATCGGGAACAAAGCTTTTAGACGGCTATCGCTGTGATAAAGCAACAGTGAATTTTGGAAACGAAGCAAAAGAGCTTGTAAACCCCGTTCTTGCGGTATCAAAAACGCCTGTAAAGGATCACGGCGCCATAATAAGTCCTAAATCGGTTTGTTAAACGGAGGAATAAAAATGATAAAAAAACTGATATTTAAAATTTTGATAAAATTAAGGCTTATTTCTCCCTCGTATTATATAAACGGCCCTCAAAATCTCCCCGAGCCGCTCACTCCCGAAGAGGAAAGAGAACTGCTTTTAAGCAATTCCCCCGAGAGAAATGATAAGCTGATAGTGCATAATCTAAGGCTTGTGGTGTATATAGCAAAAAAATTCGATACAGGCTCGAATATAGAAGATCTTATTTCTATCGGAACGATAGGACTTATAAAAGCCGTCAATACCTTTTGTCCCGACCGCAATATAAAGCTTGCTACCTATGCCTCGCGCTGTATTGAAAACGAGATACTTATGTATCTTAGAAAAACCTCCTCGCTTAAAAACGAGATTTCTATAGACGAGCCATTAAATACCGACCAGAGCGGAAACGAGCTTTTGCTTTCCGATATTCTCGGCAGCGATCCCGACGAGGTGGGAAGAGGTATTGAAAGCGAAGATGAAAGGGTGATGATAAAAAAGTTTGTTTGCGGTCTTCCTGCGAGGGAAAGGCAGATAATGGAAATGAGATTCGGAATGAACGGATATAACGAATACACTCAAAAGCAGGTCGCCGATATCCTCGGAATTTCGCAGTCTTATATTTCCCGCCTGGAAAAAAGAATTATCGATAAACTCAAAAGACAGCTTGAAAAAGCGGAATGCTCTTGACAAATTTGAAATTTAACAATATAATATAATAAATTCTTCGGGGCGGGGCGCAATTCCCCACCGGCGGTCAAAGTCCGCGAGCATGAATGCTGAATCGGTGAAATTCCGATACCGACGGTTAAAGTCCGGATGATAGAAGAAAAAACAGGTTTAATGCTTTTTTGCCCCGTAAATATTTTTGCGGGGCTTTTTTGCGCTCCGATAAAGGAGAATTATTTATGAAAATCAAAGTAAGAAACATTTGCGTAACAGCGATACTCGGCGCCGTGGGATTTGTGCTTATGCTGCTCGAATTTCCATTGCCTATGCTTATCCCCTCGTTTATCAAATTCGATTTTTCGGAGCTGCCGGCGCTTATCGCCTCATTTTGCTTCGGGCCTTTAAGCGGAGTGGGAGTATGCCTTATTAAAAATCTGCTCCATTTATTCGTAACCACCTCTTCGGGAGTGGGAGAGCTTTCGAATTTTATTTTGGGAGCGGTTTTCTCCCTTGTTTGCGGAATAGTATATAAAAAGTATCACACAAGAAAGGGTGCTCTTATCGCTGCGGTATCGGGAGCGGCGGCAATGGCGGTTTTAAGTGTGGTCACCAATTATTTCCTTGTTTACCCGGCTTACACGGTGATCTTCGGTATGCCGAAAGAAGCTATTGTTGCGGCATATAAGGCAATTCTTCCCGCAAGCGACACGCTTTTAAAATCACTTATTATATTTAATTTACCCTTTACTCTTTTAAAAGGAATTATCGATTCGGCCGTTTGCTTTGCGGTTTATAAGAAAATTACTCCTCTGCTTCGAAAAAGTGGTTGACAATTTCTTTTTATATGTTAAAATAGTAATGAAATTAAATATTGCTTATCAAGAGCGGCGGAGGGAACAGGCCCTGTGAAGCCCGGCAACCTGATAAATTTTATCAAGGTGCCAAATCCTGCGGTTTATCCGAAAGATGAGGTTTATATTAAAACCGCTTCGTTGAGCGGTTTTTTTATCGCAAAAAAAGGAGATAAAAATATGGCAAAAATGCTTTTTACATCTGAATCGGTCACAGAGGGGCACCCCGATAAGCTGTGCGATCAAATAAGTGACGCTGTGCTTGACGAAATTCTTAAACACGATAAATTCGCGCGCGTAGCCTGCGAAACTTTCTGCACCACCGGAATAATAAATATTATGGGCGAGATCACATCAAATTATATGCCCGATATCGAGAAGATAGCGAGAGATGTCGCAAAGGATGTCGGCTATATAAGCGAGGAATCGGGGCTTGACGGGGAAAAATGCAAGGTTATAGTAAATATCGATAAGCAGTCCGCGGATATCGCGCTCGGAGTTGATAATTCGCTTGAATATAAACAAAGCGGCGATGATCATTACGACCTCCGCGGCGCAGGGGATCAGGGAATGATGTTCGGCTATGCCTGCAACGAAACGGATAACTTTATGCCTATGCCCGCCTACCTTGCACAAAAGCTTTCTTATAAGCTTTCCTTAGTCAGGAAATCGGGCGAGATAGATTATCTTTATCCCGACGGTAAAACTCAGGTCACAGTTGAGTACGAGGATAATATTCCGAAAAGGATAGAGGCGGTCGTAGTTTCCGCCCAGCATAAAGCGGATGTGAGCCTTGATACTTTGAAAAATGATATTTTGAGCAAAGTGATTTTGCCTGAAATACCTCAGAATATGATAGATAAGGATACAAAAATATTCATCAACCCCACCGGCAGGTTCGTTATCGGCGGCCCTCACGGCGACACCGGGCTTACGGGCAGAAAAATAATCGTGGATACCTACGGCGGAATGGCGCGCCACGGCGGCGGAGCTTTTTCCGGCAAAGACCCCACAAAGGTAGACAGAAGTGCGGCTTATGCCGCAAGGTATGTGGCTAAAAATATAGTAGCCTGCCGCCTCGCGGATAAGTGCGAGATTCAAATTGCCTATGCGATAGGCGTCGCAAGCCCCGTTAGTATAAATGTTAACACGTTCGGCACAGGCAAATTCAGCGATACCGCGATTGCAAACGCCGTAAAAGAAGTTTTCGATCTGCGCCCTGCGGCTATTATAGATAAGCTTGATCTTTTAAGACCTATCTACCGCAAAACCTGCAATTACGGTCACTTCGGCAAATCCGATCCCGATTTTACCTGGGAAAAGACCAATAAAACGCAGGAATTAATTTACGCTGTAAAAGAGGTTTGATTATGTTTAAAATTATCGAAAAAAATGTTTTGAGCAGCGCCGTCACCAGGCTTAAAATAGAAGCGCCGTTTATAGCAAAAAAGGTTATGCCCGGACAGTTCGTCATAGTAAGGATCGATGATTTGGGCGAGCGTATTCCGCTCACTGTTTCCGATTTTGACAGGGAGCAGGGCACAGTCACAATAGTAGTCCAGGCGATAGGGTTTACAACTAAAAAGCTTGTCGCTTTAAATGCCGGGGATAGTATTGAAGATGTTGTAGGTCCGCTGGGATGTCCCACAGAGTTCGGTAACCCGAAAAAAGCCATAGTAATAGGAGGAGGAGTAGGCTGTGCGATTGCTTATCCGCAGGCTAAGGCACTTCATAATATGGGAGTAAAAACCGAGGTTATAGCAGGCTTTCGCAGTAAAGATATAGTTATTCTTGAAGACGAAATGAAAAAGGTAAGCGATAACCTCTATATCACTACCGACGACGGAACTTACGGCGAAAAAGGCTTTGTTACCGACGTGCTTAAAAGACTTCTCGAAAAAGACACCTATGACCTTGTAATTGCCATAGGCCCTGTTCCTATGATGAAATTTGTTGCTAAAACGACCGAGCCTTTCGGCGTTAAAACTCTTGTAAGCCTTAACCCGATCATGATCGACGGTACCGGAATGTGCGGCGGCTGCAGAGTTACCGTCGGCGGAGAAACTAAGTTTGCCTGTGTTGACGGTCCCGATTTTGACGGCCATAAGGTCGATTTTGACGAGCTTATGAGAAGAAACGGATTTTATAGAGAAGAAGAGGCACACGCCTGCAGACTGGGGGTAAACAACAATGGCTGATATGTCACCTAAAAAAACGGCAATGCCGCACCTCGATCCTCTTGTAAGAAATAAGAATTTTGAAGAGGTCGCGCTCGGATATACCGAGGAAATGGCAAAAGGCGAGGCGGCAAGATGTCTTCACTGCAAAAATATGCCCTGCGTTTCGGGCTGCCCCGTAAATGTCAGAATTCCCGATTTTATAAAGAAAATAGCAGAGGGCGATTTTAAAGCGGCTTATGATATTATTTCCGAAACCTCTTCTCTTCCGGCTGTCTGCGGAAGGGTATGCCCGCAGGAGAATCAGTGCGAGGGCAAATGCGTAAGAGGGATTAAAGGCGAAAGCGTCGGAATAGGCAGACTTGAAAGGTTTGCCGCCGATTATTATATGAATAACTGCGAAAGCGAAGTTCCTGATATTAAGAAAAACGGTAAAAAGGTCGCGGTAATAGGTGCCGGCCCCTCGGGACTTACCTGTGCGGGTGATCTTGCAAAGCGCGGTTATGATGTCACGGTTTTTGAAGCTTTCCACACCGCAGGCGGAGTTTTGGTGTACGGTATCCCCGAATTCAGACTTCCTAAGTCAATAGTTGCACGCGAAATAGACGGTCTTAAAAAGCTCGGCGTGAAAATTATGACGGATATGGTTATCGGCAAGGTATTATCCGTTGATGAAATTATGGATATGGGCTTTGAGGCGGTGTTTATCGGCTCGGGCGCAGGTCTTCCGAGATTTATGGGAATAGAGGGTGAGGGCGCAGTAGGAGTTTACTCCGCAAATGAGTTCTTAACCCGCATAAACCTTATGAAAGCTTATAAGGATGAATTTGATACACCTATTAAAAGGTCGAAGAGCGTTGCGGTAATCGGCGGAGGAAATGTCGCAATGGACGCCGCAAGGTGCGCAAAAAGGCTCGGCGCTGAAAATGTTTACATAATTTACCGCCGCTCCGAGGATGAAATGCCCGCAAGGCGCGAAGAGGTCGAGCACGCGAAGGAAGAGCAGATCGAATTTAAACTTCTCACAAATCCCGTGAGAATTATCGAGGATGAAAACTGCGCGGTAAGCGGTATCGAGTGCGTGAAAATGGAGCTCGGCGAGCCTGACGCGTCGGGAAGAAGAAGTCCCGAAAAAATAGAGGGCAGTGAATTCGTGATCGATGTTGACGCGGTTATAATGGCGATAGGAACTTCGCCTAACCCCCTTATCCGCTCTACTACAAAAGGCCTTGAAACCAACCGCAGAGGCTGCCTTGTTGTAGACGAAAATATGATGACCTCTAAAGAAAACGTTTATGCCGGGGGCGACGCTGTAACAGGCGCCGCAACAGTAATTTTAGCAATGGGCGCAGGCAAAAAAGCCGCCAAAGCTATTGATGAAAAATTAAGTAAATAATCGGAATTTCAAATCATAAGAAAAAGGAGCAGATTTTCTGCTCCTTTTTTGATTTTAAGGCTCCATTTGATGAGGAGCCATTTAGAAATTTAATTCTTGTCGGTGAATGTCGCAGTTTAGGCTGTTATAATTTTTTTCGGGTTGCAGAAACGATGAAAGGAGAAAAAATTATGATAAAAGCCGAAGTTAAAGGGCAGGAGCTGAGCGCCGCTTATAGAACGGTCGCTTCGGACAGCAAAAACTTCCTGACCATAGACTTTTCTTTTACGCAGGAATGGAACGGTTACACAAAAACGGTGATCTTTAAAAACAGATCCAACTCAAAAACAGTTTCCGTGGTGCTGAACGGCGACAGCTGTACTGTACCGTTCGAGGTCATATATGACCTCGGATTTTCGGTTTCGGTATATGGGATACTTGACGGCTCCCGAATTACCACGACCGAATGCTTTATACCCGTTATCAAAAGCGGATACGAGGAAGACGCCTCTTCGCCGCAGACTCCTACTGACGACATTTACGAGCAGATAGTATCTATAATGCAGGAAAACAAGGCTGTTAGCGAAGCATTAAGAACTGACGCTCAAAACGGAGCATTCAAAGGCGATAAGGGCGACAAGGGTGATAAAGGCGATAAAGGTGAAAAAGGCGACGCTTTCACCTATTCCGATTTTACCTCAGATCAGCTTTCCTCACTTAAAGGCGACAAAGGTGAAACGGGAAGCAAAGGAGATAAGGGCGATAAAGGAGATCCCTTTACCTATTCTGATCTGACAGAAGAACAGAAAGCGGAATTAAAAGGAGAAAAAGGCGACCGCGGACTGCAGGGAATTCAGGGTGAAAAAGGCGATAAAGGTGATAAAGGCGACAAGGGCGAAAAGGGAGATACCGGCGATTTAACGGCCGATACGATGAACACGCTTTGTGCTAACGCATTTAAGGGAAATAAATGCTCAAAGACCGCAATACTTGACGATATCTCACCGCTTGAGCATAATTTATCGGTAAAAGTAAAGAGCAAAAACTTAATTCCTTTTCCTTATTATTTTCAGACGACCTACACCGAAAACCCGTTTGTTTTAAACGGAATTACATTTACCGTAAACTCCGACGGTTCGGTTACCGCAAACGGAACGAACACATCAAATTCCGCATTCCAGATACCCGCGATATCTCAATCCACCTTACTTGATGTAAGCAAAGGAAGATATCTTGTTTATGGTGTAACAGGAGGATCCTATACGACCTACGGACTCAACATTTCAGCCTGTAAGATCAATAACACGGATTATTACTTCAAATATAAAAATGTTTACGATGACTCCTCCGCTTCTTCCGACGGCGGACCGCTAGCAGTGGATTTAACAGAAGACGGAGTAAGGCTTTATATAGGAATTACCGTCAGGGCAAACGCGGTGCTTGATAATGTAGTATTCAGGCCTATGTTTGTAAAGGCTGAAAGTCCGGTAGAGTATGTTCCGTATCTTTCTGACTTAAGCGGAGTCACGCTCAATGTTAAGAATTCCGACGGCACATTCAATACAAATTACACACCGCTTTCAGACGGTACTGTAAGCGAGGTTATAAAAAGCAAATATCCTAAAACGGAATTAACGGTCAATAACGACCGCGCCGTGGTAGACGTCACATACAACAAAGACGCAAACAAAGTGATTAAAAATCTTGAAGAAAAACTTACAAACGCGATAATCGCACTGGGAGGTAATATTTAATGTTCAGCTTAAGAGAATTTATAAAACAGGGATTTTTAAAGGCAGTCGGCAAAATGGAAGATTATAAGATAATCTTAAATGCCGCCTCGTGGAACGAAAAAGGAGTGCTCACAGAAAGCGATCTTTTTGAAATTCAGACTGCAATAGAAGATAAAGACGCTCAGGCATAGAATGTATTGAAAGGAGGTAATAAAAATGTCAAGAGTATTAAAATCAGGCGAGCCGAGGATAACACAGGGCTTTTCATCGGCTCACACGGCGGTTGATCTTGTAAAGGCGCCGTCGCTCACAGATAACATCACCGCTCATTCGGCAGGAAAGGTAGTTTTCTGCCAGAAAGGCCATAAAAATGCTAAGGGCTCTAAGGGCAACGCTTCTTACGGCAACTGCGTAAAAATAGACCACGGTGACGGTTATTTCACACTTTACGCGCATTTATCTAAGGTAGATGTAAATTTATCCGACCGTGTAACGCAGGGTCAGATCATAGGATATATGGGAGATTCGGGAAACGCTTACGGCGCACATCTTCATTTTGAGGTATTTAAAGGCGGAGCAAGAATCGATCCCACGCCGTTTTTAAATGCCGATCTGCCGATAGCAAAGCCTGCAAGCGCACCTGTTAAAACCGCGGATAAATCGGTAGACGAGCTTGCAAAAGAGGTAATCAGAGGCGACTGGGGCAACGGCAGGGAAAGAGCCGACCGCCTCACAGCCGCAGGATACGATTATAACGCGGTGCAGGCAAGGGTAGACGAGCTTTTGGGCGCGGCTAAACCTGCCCCCGCTCTTAAATCCACCGACGAAATAGCTCACGAAGTTATAAAAGGACTCTGGGGTAACGGTCAGGACAGGAAAAACCGTTTAACAAACGCAGGCTATGATTACAATGCCGTGCAAAAAAGAGTAAACGAGTTATTAGGAGGTTAAAAATGAAAAACGGATTTTTAAATTGGTTTAAAGCGGCGGCTGTAAGAGCCGTGAAGACAGTCGCTCAGACAGCGATCGCCACTATTGGCACTTCCGCAATGATATGCGAGATAAATTGGAAACTCGTTTTGAGCGCTTCGGCGGTTTCGGGAATTTTATCTCTGCTTTCTTCTGTGGCGGGACTTCCTGAAATTAAGCAAAAAAACAGTTGAATTTTTCAGAGTTTGAGTTATAATATACTCAAAGACGAGCGGCACTTGCCTTTGCAAGCGCCGCTTTTTTAAGGGGATTTTTATGGAAAAATATCAGTTTTTATTGTTTTTGGCGCTCATCCTGCTTTTTACAAAGCTTTTCGGAATTTTAACCGCTAAAGTTCACCTGCCGCAGGTGGTAGGTGCGCTGATGGCAGGCGTTATTTTAGGGCCGAGCGTTTTGGGATTTATCGATCAGAATGATTTTCTTATAAAAATATCCGAAATAGGCGTTATAATGCTTATGTTCTTAGCCGGTATAGATACCGATATTGAAGAGCTTAAAAAGACAGGCCCTGCTGCCTGCCTTATAGCCTCACTGGGAGTTCTTGTTCCGATAATTATGTGCGGGGGAGCTTATCTTTTGTTTTTCGGGCATAATTTTAAGTTTGAAACTATGATGAAAGCCGCCTTTATAGGAGTGGTTTTCGCGGCAACCTCGGTGAGCATAACCGTGGAAACATTAAACGAAATGGGCAAGCTCAAAAGCAAGGTCGGCACGGCGCTGTTATCCGCCGCTATTATCGACGATATTATAGGAATAGTTGTTTTAAGCGTGCTTTCAGGCCTCGGCGGATCGAGCGAGAGCCCTTTAAAAGTAATAGTCAAAATTTTACTTTTCTTCGTGTTCACTTTTGCCGTAGGATTTATTGTATATAATCTTTTTAAAAAGCTTTCTATAAATCATTCCCATCACAGAAGAATTGCTGTCTGGGCGCTTGCATTTTGCCTTATTATGGCGTTTTGCGCGGAAAAATTCTTCGGAGTTGCCGATATCACCGGCGCTTATTTTGCGGGCGTGATACTCTGCAACCTCACCGATATGCGCCCGTATGTTGCGAAGAAAATAAATGTTGCCTCTTATCTTTTCTTCTCGCCCGTGTTTTTTGCAAGTATCGGACTTAAAACGAATTTAAGAGAGATAACAAGCGATGTTCTGCTCTTTGCGCTGGTGCTAACAGCCTGCGCTGTCGTTTCAAAGATAATCGGCTGCGGCGCGGCGTCAAGGCTTTGCAGAATGAATAATAAGGACTCTTTAAGAGTGGGAGTCGGAATGGTGGCAAGAGGCGAAGTAGCACTAATGGTCGCTCAAAAGGGATTAAGTTCCGGATTTATCGATGAAAAGCTCCTGCCTGCGATAGTGCTGACGGTCGTTGTCTGCGCGCTCATAACCCCTGTGCTGTTAAAGCTTACTTATAAGGAAAAGGTTTAAAACAGTAAAATAACTTTTATATTAAACGGCTCCCTCGAAGTCGGGAGGCAGGGTTTATCTAATGTCTAACATCTAATATCTAAATACAGTGACCGCCCGGAAGTATACTTCCGGGCGGTCACTGTATGGGGATGAATATGGCAGACACGAAACCGTTTTTTTATAAAAGGGTTATCGGGTCTTTATAAAAATCGCCGCGGCGCCCAAGGGGATAAAAGGCGCGGTCAGCAGATTTTTAACTGGGTATATTCCGATTTCTTTTCAGCTTTCGGAATGCGGACCTTGTATTCTATATATTTATCGTTTTCGGTCCGTCTTGTCTTTGCGTCAACTCCCGAGCTCTGCAGAAATCCGACAAGCTTATTCAAGCTGTTGCGGAATATCTTTTCATCGCCGATAGCTGTTTTTCTGACAGGCGGCTTTACAGGCTCGTAATTTATATTGCTCGTATCATTTTTAGCAAGTATTTCGCTTATCCGCTCGGTAGTCTGGCGGACATTCAAGCCCTCGCTTATTATCTCTCTTAAAAGCTCGGGTCTATCCTCCGAGGGAATGGCTAAAAGCGCTCTCGCGTGCCGCTCGGAAAGTTTATATTCATTGATAGTCTTTTTTAAATTATCATCGAGCTTTAAAAGCCTAAGCTTATTTGAAAGCGAGGACTGCGCGATACCAAGCGACTGCGCTATCTGCGCCTGGGATCTGCCGGATAGGTTTATAAGGCTCTCTATTGCCGCCGCCTCTTCAAAGAAATTAAGATCGCAGCGCTGAAGATTTTCCGTAACTGCGTAAATTCCCGCAGTCACCCTGTCGGTGCTGTGAAGCACGCAGGGCACTCTCCTCACCCCTGCGAGAATTGCGGCGCGAAGTCTTCTTTCGCCGGCTATCAGCTCATACTTATTATAAGCTGTGCGCCTTACAAGCAAAGGTTCGATAATTCCGTTTTTCGCGATACTCTCTTTTAAAGCAGAGAGCTTGCCGTCGTCAAATATCTTTCTCGGCTGATCGGGATTTGCGATTATCTGCGAGGGCTTAAGCATTAAAAGCTTTTTATCCGCTATTGTGTGCATAATACCGCTTGTCCTCCCTTGCTGTTTTATTTCCGTGATTAAATTATGGCACCGAATTTAAAAAAAGTAAAGAAAAACGCGTCGGGAAAATCCGACGCGTTTTATGATTTTTCGACAATTTAAAGAGGTTTTTTTGAGATTTTGGCGTTATCTCTGGGGAATTTCGGCGAAGTTTGCGATATCTTTTTTATATTTATTATCACTCTTTTATCTCCGCCGGGCAAATTTTCGCGCAAAACCGACTCTGTTTTGCCCCCGAGCATTTTTATCGCATTAGCCGCAATTTCGAGCTCTTCCTCTCCGCCCGCTCCTTTAAGCGCAATAAAATTTCCGCATAGCTTTACATAGGGCAAGCAGTATTCGCAAAGCACCGGCAGATTTTTAACAGCTCTTGCCGTGGCAAAATCAAAGCTTTCCCTTAATTTTTTATCTTTTCCGCCCTCTTCCGCGCGCATATGCCTGATTTCGGCTTCAAGACCTAATTTCAGCAAAACATTTTCTAAAAAAATAAGTCTTTTATTAAGCCCGTCAAGCAAAGTCAGTTTTATATCGGGTCTTGCGATTTTAAGAACAAGGCCGGGAAAGCCTGCGCCTGTACCTACGTCTATTATTTTTGCGTTTTCCTTTACCTTTGCCGCTTTAAAGAATAACAAGCTGTCAAAAAAATGCTTGATATAAATTTCACCGGGCTCGGTGATAGCGGTGAGATTAACGGATTTATTTGCTTCTGTCAGCATAGATTTATAGGTTTCAAACCGCTCTTTTGCCAAAGCATCTAAATAAATATCGTTTTCCTCGCAAAGATTTTTTAGATTTTCAAAATATCCGCTCATTTTTCGCCCGCCTTAAGATGAATAAGCAATACGGAAATATCCGCAGGGCTCACTCCCGATATTCTTGAAGCCATACCGATATTAAAAGGTCTTATTTTTTCAAGCTTTTCCCTTGCTTCTATTCTCAGCCCATACACGGCGGAATAATCGATATCCTCGGGAATAATAGTGTTTTCAAGTCTTTGAGCCTCTTTGACAGCAGCATTCTGCCTTGAAATATAGCCCTCATATTTTATCTCTATTTCTGCCTTTAAAGATATTTCCTTTTCGCAATCCGCGGTTTTATCGAAAGGCCTCAGCATTTCATAGCTTAACTGCGGTCTTTTAATAAGATCGGATAATCGCGTTCCTGTTTTTAAAGGAGCGGTACCGGCCTCTTCTAAAACCTTATTTATTTCCTCTCCGGGAGCAATAAATACTGACTTCATTCTTTTTATTTCTTTTTCCTTTTTATCTTTTCTTAATAAAAATTCCGAATATTCTTCCTCGCTTATAAGGCCTAACTTATGACCTATGGGCATTAAGCGCTCATCGGCGTTATCGTGGCGGAGAATAAGCCTGTATTCTGATCTCGAAGTCATCATTCTGTAAGGATCGGAACAGCCTTTGGTTACAAGATCGTCTATCAAAGTGCCGATATAAGAAGAGGATCTTGAAAGTATCAGCGGCTCCTCGCCTTTTACCTTTTTTGCCGCGTTTACCCCTGCGATAAAACCTTGAACAGCCGCCTCCTCATACCCCGAAGAGCCGTTGAACTGACCGGCGCCGAAAAGACCGTCAAAACCCTTTATTTCAAGCGAGGGCTTTAGAGTCTGAGGATCGACGCAGTCGTATTCGATAGCGTAGGCGTTTCTCATCACGCTCACATTTTCAAGACCTTTTATAGTGCGGTAAAACTCTATCTGCACTTCTTCGGGCAGTGAAGAGCTCATTCCCTGAAGATACATTTCCTCTGTGTTTTCTCCGCACGGCTCTATAAAGAGCTGGTGGCGCTTTTTATCCGCAAACCTGACTATTTTATCTTCTATACTCGGGCAGTATCTCGGGCCGACGCCCTCGATAACTCCCGAATAAAGCGGCGAGCGGTGAAGATTTTTTCTTATTATTTCCTCTGTTTTTGAATTTGTATATGTTATATGACAAAGCACCTTGTTTTCGGGTGCCTTTTTTGTTTTAAAGCTGAAAGGCTCCGTTTCCTCGTCGCCCGGCTGAACCTCAAGTTCCGAAAAATCAATGCTCTGCTTTAAAACTCTTGCGGGCGTGCCTGTTTTAAACCTGCGAAGAGAAAGCCCTAATTTTTTAAGCGACTGCGAAAGCTCCGTGGCCGCGGCGGCACCGTCGGGTCCGCTTTCATAATTCACTTCTCCGACAAATACTTTTCCGCCTAAGAATGTGCCTGTTGCAAGAATCAGCGTTTTGCAGGCGAAATCGGCTCCCAGCTCCGTTACGGCATGCCAGAGCCCGTCATCTCTTTTTTCGACCTTTACTATCTTTGCCTGCTTGACTTCGAGATTTTCCTGCAATTCCACGGTGTGCTTCATATATCCCGAATAATTGCGCCTGTCAATCTGCGCGCGCAGGCTGTGCATAGCGGGGCCTTTGCCGCGGTTTAGCATTCTGCTTTGAAGAGTGTTTATATCGGCGGCAATTCCCATTTCGCCGCCTAAAGCGTCAAGCTCCCTTACAAGATTGCCTTTAGCCGTTCCTCCTATCGAGGGGTTGCAGGGCATATTTCCTATCCAATCGAGAGTGATAGTAAACATAATTGAGTTGACTCCAAGCCTTGCGGCGGCAAGAGCTGCCTCTATTCCTGCGTGGCCGCCCCCTATTATTCCTACATCATAACTTCCGGCTTTATATTCGGGTATCATTTCTTTTTTAAACCTTTACTTTCCTATACAAAATCTTTTAAATACTTCGTCTGCTACCTCGTTTGTAACGCGTTTGCCCGTAAGCTCCAAAAGAGCCGAAACGGCGTCGTCTATAATCACAGCAACTGCGTCTAAAGTAACGCCGCCGTTAAAGGCTGTTATCGCCTCGTTTACAGCATTAAGCGCTCTTTTTGCGCAGTCCTTTTGCCGCACAGTGATAAGCGCCGCGCCCGAAAGATCGGACTCATTAATATTTAATATCTCTTCTATCGCTTTTTTAAGCTTATCTGCGCCCTCGTTTTTCTGCGCGCTTATAAGCACGCAGGAAAAGCCCTCAAAATCCTTAATTTCAAGCTTGTTTCCTAGATCCGACTTATTTAAAACTATCACGGTGTTTTCGGGATCAAGCGAGGATAAAAGCGAAATATCGTCGCCGTCTAAAGCGGTTGAAGAGTCGAACACGGCAAGCACCAAAGCCGCCGTTTCCTTTTTTTGCTTCGCTTTTATAACGCCGACCTTTTCCACCTCGTCATCGGTTTCCCTTATTCCCGCAGTATCGGCGAGATTTAAAACAATTCCGTTTAAATTTATCCTATCCTCCACGATATCGCGCGTGGTGCCTGCAATATCCGTGACTATCGACCGCTCGGTGCGCGACAGCATATTCATAAGAGTGGATTTTCCGACATTCGGCTTGCCGACTATCGCGCAGTCTATTCCCTCTCTTATTATCCTGCCGTTTTCAAAGCCGTTTAAAAGCTTTGAAAGCTCCGATTTAGCGTCATTTAAAAGCGAGATGAAATTTTCGGGCCTTAACTGCTCTATATCCTCGTCGGGAAAATCGGAATAAGCCGCGAAGCAGGCGGCGGTTTCCAGCAGCTTATCGGTTATTTTTTCTATCTCTTTCGAAATACCGCCTGTTTTAACGGATATCGACTGCCTTAAAGCCTGTTTTGTTTCGGCATTTATAAGCGCCGCTATACTTTCCGCCTGGGCAAGGTCCATTTTCCCGTTTAAAAAAGCTCTTTTAGAAAATTCGCCCGGCATTGCCAACACGGCTCCGCATTCAAGCGTTCTTTTTAAAGTTTCCTCAGCGCTCAGCATTCCGCCGTGCACCGAAAGCTCGACCGTGTTTTCCCCGGTAAAGCTGTGCGGCGCTCTGAAAACGAGGGCGACAGCCTCGTCTATCTCTTCGTTTTCAGCGTCTGTCACCTTTCCGTAAAGCGCGGTGTAACCCTTTTGATCCGCAAGCTTTTTTTCCGAAAAAGATAAAAAGCATTTATCGGCAATTTCAAGAGCCTTTTCTCCCGAAATTCTTATAACAGCTATTCCTCCGCGGCCCTTTGGGGTGGAAATTGCGGCTATTGTTTTTTCAGGCATAGAAAAGACCTCCTTTTTAATTCAATATTCTATCACTTTTTGTTGCTTTTTTCAATATTATCGGCTTTTTTGCAGGATAAATTGCTAAAAAGAATTCTTTCTTTAAAATACTGCGCGCCGCCAAATTTTGATTTAAGCCTTTTTTCAAGCTGCGCTCTTATTTCTTTTATTTTTTCTATATCGGAATTTTGAGGCTCTATTCCGCCGTAAATCACGGAATCGAAAATTTGTGCCGCGGGGGCGCAGAGTTCTTTTAATTCCTCGTTTCCCGCAAGACAGCTCATCTCCGAAAGGGTGAGAGCATTATTTTTCTTATTTATCAGAATTTCAAGCATAGTTTTTATATCAGAAATATAAAACACGGCTTTTGCGGAATTTGAAGAATATCTTTTTTCTATTCTTTTCTCATCGAAAAATCTTTTTGCAAGATAAAATTTTAAAAGCACTATAAATGCTATGAATAATATAAGACTGCTAAGCGAAATAACAAGAAAGCTTAAAAGCGATATTTTTTTATTGCCGTTATTATTTTCGTCGGGCAGGGTATCGGAAACAAGAAATTCGGTATAGCTTTTTTCCGCCTCTTTTATCTGCTGAGAATCGAGCCTTTTAAAGCCGATATTGGTTTTTCCGCTCGCAGTATCCGCACCTGCAAACGGATCGAACGATATCCAGCCTATACCTTTAAAATAGCATTCCGCCCAGGCATATCTCCCCCTGCTTTCAAGAGCGTGGTTTCCGCAGCCTATGGGTGTGGATTTATATCCTGCCGCAAGGCGCGAGGGAATATTGCAGGCTCTTGCCATCAGGCAAAGCGCCGTGGCATAAAGGGTGCTGTAACCGCTTTTGTTAATAAGTATCTGATCGCAGGGCGAAATACTTTCTTTGATATCCCCGGGACTTTCGGAATATGCAAAATCATTATAAGGGGATAAAAGAGCGCAGAAATTAAGCACCGTTTCGTAATTTGACAGTCCCTCGTTTTTAACCGTGAGCGCATATTCAAGCAGGGTTTTCGACCAATATTTAGGAAGCTTTGTATACCGCCTTACAAAATCATCGGTGTAAAGCTTATCGTCATACCCGTTACTTACCGAATTTATAAGATCAATGCTTTCCTTTCCGACATTTCCGCACTCGGCGGAGGGAAAAATTCTCGTATCAAAGGAATACTCATACCCTTCGTTCTCCCCGAAAAAGCTGAATATTTCGGAATACTCGTTAAAAAGCAGGGGGTTTTCGGTTTTTGTAAGCTCCTTGAAATTTTCCGCCTTGTCGGCAGTATAAAGTCCCTTTTGAGGGGATAGGAGCTTTACTTTCATATTATGAGTTTTAAACTCAAAGCCGGATTTATTTTCTTTAAAAGCCTTTGAATAAAAATAATTTTCGGATTTGTTTTTATATTTTCCGTCTATCCTGTAGGCTCTGCTTTCGCCCGAAGTCCATTTTGAACCGTTGAACTCATCAAAAACGGCGGTTTTAAACAAAATCGGGCGGTCGGTATCCGTGCTGACCTCGGCTATAGTATAATCCTCCGCAGGCTCTAAATTTCCGCCTATTCTGCTTTCATCGGGGGAAAGACCCAGCTCGTGCAGAGTGGCTGTTTTAAATTCCTTTTGGGGTGCTGTGTAAATTCCCGTTTCGCTCTGAAAATCGGCAACCTTATCGGCGGCTTTTCTTTTGTGGTGGCGAAGCATATTTTCAGGCATTCCCCACACAGCCGACAGCGCTATTGCAAAGCTTAAGATAAGGCTCACCGCGCAAAATAAGACCTGCGAGCCCAAAACTTTTCTTTTATTTCTTGAAGATAAAATGCTTTTTCCCGAAAAGTGATCGCGGCATATAAGAGAAAGAGAACCGGCAAGATAAAAGAGAAGCGAAACATTACAGCTTTTGCGGTCGCTCAAAACGCACAAAAGCACGGTGGACAGACCGAAAATAAAAGTCGGCACCGCTGATTTTTTTATAACTTTGACGGTTATAAAAGCTATAAGCGCTATTCCTAATGTCACAGTGAAAAATACCGCGTCAAACCCTTTTACGGAATAAAATTCGCCGTCGGGGTCCATTCCGCCGAACCACCAGCCGATAATTCCCGAAACATTGCGGAAAAATACGCTCCATTTTAAGGCTAACGTGATATAAAGGGATATAAATATTATTATCGCACCCGTTGTCGCCGCAAAAATTATCGGCTTTACAGTGATAAGAAACATAACCGCCAAAAACACCGGCACCGAGCTTAATATAAACGGAACCGACATTCTTATCGGAAACTGCGAATTAAGCACGAAAAGCACGCCGAGAGATAGTAAAACGCAGGATAAATAATCAAAAATACCGTCGCATACTCTTTGGGCGGAGGAGGGAGAAAACGACCTTTTCCTTGTTTTCAGCAAATAAGTCCACCCACCTTTTCAAGTATCTGACTGCAATCGGAAATATATGCGGCGCAAAATCCCGAGCCTGTTTCTTCCGAAAGAAACTCGGGAATATCCTTTTTAAAGGGTATTATAAAGCTTACCCTTACGCCGTTATTTATCATTTTTGAAATTCTTTTTAATGATTTTTTCGAAATATTATCCGAAATTATATAAAGATCAGCATTCTTTTCGAAGACCCCGTTTGCTGCCGAATAGGGGATATCATAAGCGCTGCTCTCCTCTTTGCCCTCTAAATCGGTGAGAAGGAAAGGAAATTTCAAAAGATCCTCGCTGTTTTCAACCGTGAAATCCAAATCCTGTGAGCTAAGCCTGCAGGCGGAAAATGTGAAGTTTTTTTTCTTTCCGCCGAAGTTACCGGCTAAGGTGAGCGCCGTTTCAAGCGCTATATCGGAGATCACGGGATCTTTTTTAAGCATGGCGCCGTCAAGCAGAACAAAAACTTTCGGATCTTCCTTATCCTCGTAAATTCTTATGAACAGGCGTTTAAATTTAGCTGAAAGCTTCCAATTTATCCTCTTTATCGGATCGCCGGGGTGATAGTCCCTTATATCGTCGGGCGTTTCGCCTGAAAAACCCGATTTTACGGACATTTGCATGTTGCCCTCTATAGGATCAAGCTTCCCGCCGCCGATTTCAGGCGAATAGGATATGGGCAGCACTCTTATTTCCTTGATTTTTTCAGGCTCTTCGCCTTTAAAGAAAAAGGGTATGAAAAACAAGCCGAAAATATCCTCGGCATAAATTTTTTTAACTCCGCAGATAAGCTTTCCGCAGTGCGGACACTTAATTTTAAAATCAAAGCTTTTATTTATTTTTCCTATATTTAAAAAAACGGAATTATCATTGAGCTTTCCCGATTTTAAATCCCTTGCCGCGTCGCTTATCTCAATTCTCACGACCGACGGAAGCACCGCCGCGCCTTTTAAAGTAACTTTCATACTCCCATCTTCAAGTCTTGAAACTATATCTGTTTTAAGATGAAATGATGGCTTTATAAGCGCTGCGGATAAAAGCGCCGAGATAAGGCAAAATCCCAAAACAGCTCCGAAAGCCGCGGAAATTATAAAGAATTCTCTTAGCCCCGTACCTAATCCGAGGAAAAGTGAAAAGGCAAATGCCGCCGCAAAACCTGCCGCTTTAAATGACATTTATTAACTCTCCCCGTGCATTCAATTTTTCGGAATTTTAACAGTCTTTAAAATTTCTTCTATAACCTTTTGCGCGGTAAGTCCGCCGGCGCCGAAGCGGCTCTTTAAAATAATCCTGTGAGTAAGCACATAGGGTGCTAAAAACTTGATATCATCGGGAACAACATAATTTCTTCCCTCTATCAGCGCCTTAGCACAGCTTGCCTGCATAAGCGCTATAGACGCTCTGGGACTGCACCCTGATAAAACGCCGTCAAAATTCCTCGTAGCCTCAACCAAAGAAATTATATATTCCATAAGACTGTCGTCGATTTTAACTTCGCTTGCCGCTTTTTGCAGCTCTAAAAGATCGGAAGTATCCGCAACCTGCGTGATTTCCGATGAAACAGCCGGGCTTTTTTTCATTTTAAGTATTTCTTTTTCCGCCTCTTTAGACGGATAGCCTAAGCTTATCTTCATAAGAAAACGGTCTATCTGTGCCTCGGGCAGAGGATAAGTTCCCGCCATTTCAACGGGGTTTTGAGTTGCCATAACTATAAAGGGAGCAGGCAGAGCATAGGTTTTAAGATCCACGGTGACCTGCTTTTCCTGCATTGCCTCTAAGAGAGCAGACTGCGTTTTAGGGCTCGCGCGGTTTATCTCGTCAGCTAAGATTATCTGATTAAAAGCGCTTCCTTTATGGAAAGTTTTTTCGCCTGTTTTGATATCGAACATATTAAATCCCGTGATATCGCTCGGCAAAACATCGGGGGTAAACTGAATTCTCTGAAAAGAGCACCCGAGCGACTTTGCAAGCGCCGAAACAAGCGTGGTTTTTCCGAGCCCCGGAACATCCTCTATAAGCACGTGGCCCGAGGATATCAGCACCATCAGCATAAGGTCTATTATCTCGTCTTTGCCGATTATCGCTTTTTTAACATTTTCTCTTATAAGACCGATAGTTTTATTTATCTCCAAAATAAATTCTCCCTTAAAAATTATTTTTTGAATTTGATATTTATATCGACTCTTCCGCTTATGCCTGAAACCGAGCCCGAAGAAGAGTATTGCCAGATAATATAAGGCACATTATCAAGCCTTTTTGTTCTGACATTTTCGGTGTAATAGGCTATCCAGAGATTATTGTTTTTTATTCTTTCACTTTCAAGGTAATTGTTATAATAATTGATATAGGTATAAATTCCGGGTGTATAGCCGCCGTTTGCTATAGTGTTCATAAATGCCACGGCATTATCCGTTCTCTGCGTTTTGGAAAGCGAAGCTACCCTGTTGTCCTTATGCTCGATATCAATATACGCGGGAAGCTCAAGACTTCTGCCGGCGAGCGCATTTAAAACAAAGTCTGCTTCTTCTGCAGCCTCCGCCTGATTTAACGCCACGGAATAAAAATAAACTCCGCATTTTATTCCTCTTTTTTGCGCGCCTTTAAGGTTTTGCTCAAAATTAGCGTCAAGCTTGATATTTCCCGTTTCATAGCCTCTGAATCCGAGCCTTATAATGGCAAAATCAATTCCTGCCGCCTTCACTTTTGCCCAATCTATCTTCTTCTGGTAAACGGATACGTCAATTCCCACTTCGCAGTCCTTAACTCCGGTCACTTCGTCAAAGTGGTACCTAAGGCCGTTTATTTCGGCATAGCCTGTAAGAAGTTTTCCGTTTGACATAAAGTAGGTTTTGCCGTCAACGGTGTTAAATCCTTCCTTAAAATACCTGCCGTCGGGAAGCTGTGTTTTTATAACCGTTTTCCTCTCAATTTTCTTTTCTTCTTTTACAAACTCTTTATCGATAAACCCGACTATCGGCTTTGCGTTTTCGTCTTCGTTTGTATCATCAAATTCGGGATCGTATTTTATCTTGTAATATTCTTTAACTTCTTCCGGTTTTTCTTCCTCTGAAGATGTAACTTCTTCAGATACTTCCGTATTGGAAATTTCCGACTTTATCTGAAGTTTTTCAAGTAGTTCATATTCTTTTTCGGGCTGAGCCGAGAAAGCGATAAGCTCGGGCCTTTGAGCATCTGCGTAAGCAGGGCAGACCTCTTTTACCGTAACCGCGTCTATATCTTTTGTTTCGTATTTCGAGCCGTCGTCAATAACCTTTGTCACCTTAAAATCCACAGGCTCGGGTTCGGGCTCGGTTTTAAGAGCGGCGTTGTTGTTTTTAAGAGGATCCTCTTTAGCGCTGTATTTGTATTTATTGCTTTTAAGCACAGTGCCCGGAGCCTGTTTGGCAATAGGCTCGGGCTCACTCGCAACTTCTTCGGAAGAAGTATCTGAAGATGAGCTTTCCATACTCGAAACCGTCTTGACCGCAGGCTTGGTGTTTTTTAATTTGTCTTTTTTGCCGCTTAATATTATCGTGCCGGTTAGAGCGCCGGCAAGCACCAAAACGGCTGACGACGACGCGATGGTTGCTTTTAAATGTGCTTTTAAAAAGCCTGTTACCATAAAAAATATTTTCTGCATTTTAATTTTTCCTTATTTTGTTGGAATATCGCCGACACCGTTTATAATAAGGCGCGGTCTGTAAGGGAAGCTGTTTACCGTTTCTTTAGTGGAAACGCCTGTAAGTACTAAAGCGGTATCAAGTCCGCTTTCGATCCCCGCGACTATGTCGGTATCCATTCTGTCGCCTATCATCACAGCCTCTGAAGAGTGAACGCCGAGCATTTTAAGTCCCGTTCTCATCATAAGAGGGTTAGGCTTGCCGACATAATAGGCGGTCTTTCCCGTGGTTGCCTCTATAGGAGCGACAAACGCCCTGCAGGCAGGCGCAATTCCGTTTTCCACAGGGCCTGTGATATCGCTGTTGGTAGCTATCAGTCTTGCTCCTTTGTTTACAAAGTTCATCGCTTTCATAATGTGGTCGTAGCAATAGTCTTCCGTTTCGCCGACGACCACAAAGTCGGGATCGACCTCGTTTATGGTGATACCCGCGTCATAAAGCGCGTTATAAAGTCCGTGATCACCTATTACGTATGCACTGCAGCCGGGCGCCTGGCTTTTTAAAAACTTCGCCGTGGCAAGCGCGCTTGTATAAAAATGCTCCTCGCCTACTTCAAGCCCCATTCTCATAAGCTTTTGCTTAAGCTCCCTGGGCGAGCGCTGGCTTGCGTTTGTTAAAAAAAGAAACTGCTTATTTTCTCTGTAAAGCCACTCTACAAATTCCTTTACTCCGTCAAGCAGACGGTTGCCGTGATATATAACTCCGTCCATATCGCAGATAAAGCCTTTTTTGCTTCTTAATTCTTCCATTTTTTCCTCCGATAATATTATATATATTTATTATAACAGAGAGTAATAAGAAAAAAAAGAAGAAATTTAAATTTCACCCCGATTTTACCGCCCTTTAAAAAAGATATTGACTTTTAAAACAAAATTAGCTATAATTATATGGCTGGTAAAAATTTAATTTTTTATTTCGAGGTGTGGCTCAGTTTGGTAGCTTTGAGTTTGACCGCTGCCCTAAGGCAGATGCAGGGAAAACGAAAAGGCGCAGCGGTCGAAAATTTTTACCGCTCCAAGGTAAAAAAATTTTCGGGCACCGCAAGAGTAAGCTGCGAGCAGCGCGAAAAGGTTTTTTAAAGCTTTTTAAATTAAGAAAACTTAATTAATTTATCGAGGTGTGGCTCAGTTTGGTAGAGCGCTGCGTTCGGGACGCAGAGGCCGCAGGTTCAAGTCCTGTCACCTCGACCAAAGCCCTAAAGGCAAAAGCCTTTGGGGCTTTAACTTTTCACTTTTCACTCTTCACTAAAAAAGCCTTTACGGCTTTGGAAAGTAATAAGTAATATGGAAAAATTAAATTAAATACACCTTACGGAGGTAAATGATATGAAAGAAATGGATTGTGTAGAAGTAATTGTTGAAAAAGAAAAGTATGTTAAAGACGGAGTTCACAAAGGAATGCAGGGTTGGATATGCCTAGATGACAATTCAAACGGAACATGGCTTGTCAATTTTCCTCAGTGCGGCGAAAGAGATGACATTGCGGAAATAAGCATAAAAGAAGAGGATTTGAAAGTTATTCCTGTAATGCACGCTATTGTCAACGAACAGATAAAAGCCAAATTCGGCGATTAAATTTTGTGTATTTAAATACTTAGACAATACAATCGGACAAACCTCCCGACCGCTAACGCGGTCGGGAGGTTTTATTACTTAAGTTTCACTCTTTAACGAGCTTTCTGTCGGCTCATTTAAAATGCCCGTTTTACCAATTTAAAATGAATTCCATAATAAAAGCGGCGCTCCAACTGAAATTATTCCAGCAAAGACCTTTCAATGATTTTGAATCGTAGTTTTCATAAATTCCGTCGCGAATATTATCGCACATATTCAAAATTGCTTCTTTAATAGCGTCTGCGGTTTTATCGAATCCGTAATTTTTCAACCCTTTAGCCGCAAAATATGCAACATTCAGCCAAACAGGGCCTCTCCAATAATCGGTGCAATAGGCAGGATCGTCATAAGTTACAGACGGCATATAAGGGAAGAATTTTTCAGGATCTGAAGCTATCTTTTCCATAGATTCAGCTCTGCTTTCAGAAGAAATTCCAATATATAAAGGCATAAATGAAGCGGGAGATAAAGTTTTTATTTGCTTGCCTGTGAATTTATCCGTATCCGCGTATACGCCTCTTTCTTCATCAAACATCCGCTCGTTTATAAGTCTTGCAACCTCGTTCCCGCGTGAACGCCACTTATCGGAATCATTTAAGCCTAAAATATCCGAAATATCCGCAAGAGCGCGGTAGCTTTGCACCATATAACAATTAAGATCGATAGCCCAAAGATCTACTATCGGAGTATCATAGCGCGGCGAATTATCCCAGCCAGATTCATAACGGGCTTTAAGATAATTGTCCTTTTCCGAACTGTTTTGAGCGCAGAAAAAGAACAGTCCGTCATATTGCCGCTCTTCTCGCCAAAACCGCTCGTTTTTCACCAATCGATTATACATTCTTTTAAGAAATTCGCGGTCGCCGCACCTTTTATAAACAAGCTCGGTTGCCCATGCCATCACAGGAGGTTTTGTCAGATCGGCAGCAATTTTTCCGTTTGCATATATAACATCGGGAAACATTCCGTTTTCAAGCTGAAACTTGCAAAAAGCCTCTAAACAGCTTTTCGCAAGGTCTGTATCGTAACGGCTGACAGCCATAGCGTGAAAAGCCGAATCCCAATTCCAGATTCCCCTTCCTTTGCGCTGCCACGGCGTAATACACGGCATATCGCCCCAGGGAAGCCCTTTTTCTCTCATAGTGTTAACTTCCAGAGTATCATACGCCCTCGACAAAAGGTCTTTATCCCGAAAAGACAAATCTTTATACTGCTTTAAAAAATCCTGCTTTGTCATTTTTTACACCTACATATCGGACAAATTTTCCACTATGAGAAGTATTATACACTGATAGTATTGTCTATGTCAATCTGATTTTCACCTCCTTTACTATTTTGAATAAAATGGTAAGAGGTGATTTTTTTATGGAAAACGGCATTGATAAAAGCACTCTCGAATTTTATGCCGCGCAGGCAAAAAATTATTCAAAGAGAGCTGTTAAAACAGACGCTCCCGCAATAAGACCCGAAGAACCCGAAATATTAAACGGCAACGGCAAGCTTAAAGTGCAGGTGACTTATGCCTACGGCTCGCTGCCTGTTTCAAATGCGAGCGTCAGCATGAAATCAAAAAGAAACGGTGTTGTCACCGAGCTTTATAACGGCGTGACCGATAATTCGGGCATTGTGCAGGATATTCTGCTCCCGGCACCGGGGCTAATGCATACGCAGGATTATGCCACAAAAGATGATTTTGATACGACTTATTATGTATCGGTCTTTCACCCCGGCTTTGTCCCTGCAGACGATAGAACTGTTCAGATCTATAACGGAATTGAAACGATACTTCCTGTCGATCTTGTCAAAAGGGAGGTGTGAATGTGGATCTGCCTGTAATACCGACGACTATTACTGTACATATGGGTGCGCCGGGGAGCGCGGCGGAAAATATCACGGTGCCGTTTAACGAATATATAAAAAATGTCGCGTCCTCCGAAATCTATCCCACCTGGCCCGAGGCGGCACTGCGAGCCAATATTTTAGCGCAGATATCTTATACCTTAAACCGTATTTATACCGAATATTACCGCAGCCGCGGTTACGATTTCGATATAACAAGCACCACGCAGTACGACCACGCGTTTACAAAAAACGGAGAAACTTTTTTAAATATCAGTATGCTTGTAGACGATATTTTCAATAATTATATCGTAAGAAACGGCAATATCGAGCCGCTTTTCGCGCAGTTCTGCGACGGCGTGCGCACGCAGTGCAGCGGTCTTTCGCAGTGGGGGAGCGTGGAGCTTGCGAACAACGGATATTCCTACCTGGATATTTTAAAACACTATTACGGCGACGATATAAATATAATTACCGACGCTCCCGTTGACGATAATATTCCCTCTTATCCCGGCACTCCGCTTAAAAGGGGCGATTTTTTAGAAGAGGTCTACAGAATAAAACTGCAATTAAACCGCATAGGGAAAAATTACCCTGCAATACCCGAAATTCCTTATATGAACGCGGCTTTTGACGCCGCAACGGAAGAGGCGGTAAAGGCTTTTCAGCGTATTTTTAACTTGACTCCCGACGGCATTGTAGGAAAATCGACCTGGTATAAAATAAAAGAGGTCTATGCAGGGGTAAAGAAGTTAAGCGAGCTTACAAGCGAGGGGCTTACGATAAGCGAGGCGGCAAGAATTTATCCGCGTACACTCATCCCGGGCACGGTAGCCGAGGCGGTAAGGACAGTGCAGTATTATTTAAGCTTTATTTCCTTTTTTTTTGACAATATCGATTTTATTCCTCTTACGGGAGTTTATGACGAGCAGACGGAAAACGCCGTCAGAGCTTTTCAGCAGACATACGGCTTAAATCCCGACGGCATTGTCGGCAGGGCAACATTCAACAAGCTGACCGAGGTGTATAACAGAATTGTAGCTGACCTGCCGAAGGACTATCAGACGTTGCTCGGCAGAGTTTATCCCGGAAAAGCGCTCTCGTTCGGCGATACCGGCGAAGATGTAAAACTTATCCAGGAAAATATAAACAATATAGCTTTAATCGATCCCGCAGTGCCGAAAGTAACGGTAAACGGAGTTTTCGACGACGCCACGGTTTCGGCGGTCGCCGTTTTGCAGGCACAGCTCGGAAGAGAGCCGAGCGGAGCGGTCGATCCGATAATCTGGAGCGAAATTATTTCCCGCGGCTCGGGAATGTAGTAATTTCAACTTTTTCTAAATGTAATAAAAATCGTTAAAGGTTACTTGTTTTGAATCTTGTAGGCAATAGTTGTGTTTGTTTCTGCGATTATGTAGTTTGTTTCGATCAATTCACCAAAACCATACATAAAAAGTGAGGATATCCACGAAACAAGCGAGCCTATAAGTAAAACCAAAAAGCCCCAGATTATAGATGTTCCCGGGAAAAAACGTTCAGTATACATTATTGCAACTAACGCAAGAATGAGTGAAAGACCCATTCCCATTCCGCACATAATTTTTGCAAGCATTTTGATTTTTCTTCCTACATTTTCAAACATATTTTTCCCCCTGATAATTTATATAAATAATAATAACCGATATTGGTTAATATTATTATATACCGTATTCGGTTAATATGTCAATAGGGGAGGATTTAAAATATGATTTCCTATGACAGACTGTGGCAAACAATGAAAGAAAAGAATATTACACAATATACTCTTATAAAAAAGTATAATATAAGTCCTGCACAAATTTCGAGATTAAAGCGAAACGAAAGCGTCAGCACGCACACAATAGAGATCTTTTGCAGGATTTTAAATTGCAATGTAGAAGATATTATGCAGTATATAGATGAGAGAAAAATTTAAATTAATTATTCATTTAAAAAATCCTATCACAGGAATTAATGAATACTTAAGAATGAATACTGAAAAATTAATAATACAAAGCGAAAATCCTACCACAAAATGTGATAGGATTTTTGCATTAATTGTTCTTACTTTTGGCCGTGTTAATGGAAGAGATCAAAATTCTTTTTAATTCAAGGCAATCGGATAATAAAGAATTAAAGAGTTTTTCGTCAATATAGTCTGACTTATATAAAAGTCTAAGGCAATATTCCGTTTCAGCAGTTTCTTTCAATGAAATATGCAGTTTTGCTATAAAGTCCGATTTGCTGTTACCGAATTGAGATTCGTTTATATTAGCGCCGATAGAAGTTCCGCTTCGGATTATTTGTTTAGAAATAATCCGTTCCTTTTTTGTTTCTTCAGGGAATTTGCAAAGCTTTAATATTTCTGCTGCAAATTCTAAAAATTTATTGATTAAAATATTTATTCATTTTTAAGTTTTAAGTATTCATTATTCATTTAAAAAATTCTATCACAGGAATTAATGAATACTTAAAACTTAAGAATGAATAATTAATAATTAATAATACAAAGCAAAAATCCTACCACATAGTGTGATAGGATTTTTGCTTTGGAGGCACCACCCAGAATCGAACTGGGGATAAGGGCTTTGCAGGCCCCTGCCTTACCGCTTGGCCATGGTGCCGAATGTTTTATTCCTTAAAATTAGGGCGCTTAAAGGAATTAAGCGCCCTATGGAGCGGATTACGAGGCTCGAACTCGCTACCTCAACCTTGGCAAGGTTGCGCTCTACCAGATGAGCTAAATCCGCATACTAAATGGTGCCTCCGGTCGGAATCGAACCAACGACACGGGGATTTTCAGTCCCCTGCTCTACCGACTGAGCTACAGAGGCAAATGGCGACCTGGATGGGGATCGAACCCACGACCTCTAGCGTGACAGGCTAGCGTTCTAACCAGCTGAACTACCAGGCCAAAAATGGTGGGAACAATAGGGCTCGAACCTATGACCCTCTGCTTGTAAGGCAGATGCTCTCCCAGCTGAGCTATGCTCCCACATCTTCGCTGATTTGCTATGCAAACTTATCGGCGACGAACATAATATTACCATAAAGCGAAATATTTGTCAAGCATTTTTTTACATTTTATTATATTTAAAGCGAATTTATGATATCTTTTATTTCCTCATTTTTAAAATCATAAGTTTTATTGCAGAATTCGCACCTGATTTCGATATCCTCGGGATTTTCGGCGAATTCTTCAAGCTGGACCTTTCCGAGCGATTTAAGCGCCCTTTTAAATCTTTCCCTTGAACAGGTGCAAAGATACTTAGAATCAGAAGAATCGAGAATTTCGGTTTCAAACCCATCGAGCACGGCTTTTACTATCTCTTCAATGCTTTTTCCCTCGTTTAAGAGCTCGCTTATCGGCTTAATTTTACGGACATTGTTTTCAAGTTTTGAAATAATTTCCTCATCGCCGTGGGCGGCAGGCAAAAGCTGAATAATATACCCTCCCGCTTTTCTGACTGTGAGATCGGGATTTACAAGCACGCCGAGCGCGCACACCGTGGGGATCTGCTCGCTCACGGCATAATAAGCCGCGATATCCTCGGCAATCTCGCCGCTCGCTATCGGCACATAGCCGTTATAAGGCTCTTTAAGCCCTAAATCCTTTATGACATAAAGCACGCCGTCTTTCCCGACCGCACCCGAAACATCAAGCTTGCCGTTTTCCTTAAGCGGAATTTCCACCCTCGGATTTACTGCGTATCCTCTGACATTTCCCTTATAATCCGATACCGCAATAAGCGATCCCGCGGGACCCTTACCGTCGATTTTAAGGGTAAGAGAGTCCTCTTTGTTTTTAAGCATATCGCCCATAAGCGACGCGGCGGTGAGCAGCCGCCCCAAAGCCGCCGTCATAACGGCGGAGGTTTTATGAAGATTTTCGGCTTTTGCCACGATATCCGTGCTGTCCACCGCGATAGCGGTAACGCAGCCGTCGGAAGTTATCGCACGGATAAGCTTTCCCATTTTAAAATTCCTTTCAGATCTTTTCGGCGATAAACACCGCACGCTGGCAGTTTTCTTTAGGCTTTCTATAAGTAAACTCGCCGTAAACCCTTTTAAACTTAAAACCCGCCTCGCTTAAAGCGGAGATTATTTCTTCGTTTGTATAAGCCTTTTCGGTAACGGTATCGCAGTATCTTATGTACTTATCTTCTCCCGATTTTTTAAAAATATCGAGATAGATATCCACGGTTTTATTATCTTTTCTCAGGCAATTTTGCCATACAAGAAAAGTATCCTGCGTTTCCTTAACTATAGTGTTGTTACCCAGCACCGTTTTGTGCTTATAAAGAGTATTCATATCAAATATAAAAAGCGAATGCGGCTTTAAATTAAGCGAAAGCCTTTTAAAAGCTTTTTTAAGCTTACTGTAATCGGTGATATGATTAAGTCCGTCAAGCAGGCACACGGCGCCCTCCGCTTTTTCAAGCAGAGCAAGATTTTCCGCCTTTTGGCAGACATAAAAAACCTCGCCGTGATTTTTGCTTTCGGCTGTTGTCAGCATTTCGGGGGAGCAGTCCACCCCGACAGTTTTAATTCCACGGTCTGCAAATCTTCTTGAAAAGCTCCCTGTTCCGCAGGCAAGATCGATAATCGACTTTGGAGCGGAGCCGAACTTTTCAAAAAGCTTTAAAATATACTCGGTCCGCTTGTCATACTCGGCGTCAAAGGTGAGCTCGTCATAGAATTCCGAGAGCGTTTCGTACATCTCTTATGCCCTTTCGCTTTCGCCGAAGAATTCTTTATACCAGACAAGGAAAGTGTAAACAGTCCATATCTTGCGGCTTAAGTCCGCTTTATCTGCCTTATGGTCGTCAAGCATTTTTATAAGCTTTTTGGTATCGAAAAATTTCTGAGCATTTTCGGATAAAAATGCGTCCCGCACTCTGTTATAATACTTTTCCTCTTTAAGCCATACTCTTATCGGCACGGGGAAACCGAGCTTATCTTTATCGGCGGTGCGCTTAGGCAGAGTTTTTTCAGCCGCCTTGCGCAGGGCAAGCTTTGTGGTTTTGGTATTTACTCTGCAGTCAAGCGGAATGGTGGAAGCAAGCTCCAAAACCTTTTTATCAAGGAACGGAACGCGCAGCTCCAAAGAGTTTGCCATACTTGTTTTATCGGCTTTGAGCAAAATATCGCCCATAAGCCACATATTGATATCAAGATACTGCATTTTCGTGATATCGTCTTTATTCTTTACTTCGCTGTAGAACTTATCGCAAAGCACTTTCGGCTCCGCCGCCTTTTTGGCTTTTTCGCTCTTTAAAAGGCGGTCGCGCTCTTTTTTGGTGAAAATATAAGCGTTTCCGATAAATCTTTCCTCGATAGTTTTGCCTCGGCGGATAAGATAGTTTATTCCGTGCACTTTAGGCAAATGTTCGCAAATTTTGCTTATCGCCCTGCGGATACAAAAAGGCAGCGAATCATAAGCCGTGAGAGTGATAGGCTCCTGATAAATTTTATAGCCGCCGAAAAGCTCGTCTGCTCCCTCGCCCGACATAACGACCTTTACATACTTGCTTGCGAGCTTGCTTACGAAATAAAGCGCGATAGCGGCGGGGTCCGCCAAAGGCTCGTCCATATGATACTGAATATTTGAAAACGAATCCCAATATTCATCGGGAGTGATTACCTTTGAAATATTTTCAACATTTATGGTTTTTGCAAATTCCTTGGCATAGTGGATTTCGTTGTACCTGTCGCCGTCGGGACTTTCAAAGCCCACGGTAAAGGTCTTGTCCACATCAGCCGCCTCGGCGATATATGAAGAGTCTATTCCGCTCGATAAAAACGAGCCTACTTCAACATCGGCTATCTTATGCGCTTTTACCGACTCTCTTACAGCCTCGTCAGCCCTGTCGGCAAAATATTCAAGCACTCCGTTTTCAGGGGAAAATTCTGGGCGGAAGTATCTTGTCTTTTCAAATTTCCCGTTTTTATAAGTAAAACAGTGCGCGGGCGGAAGCTTATAAACATTTTTAAAGAAAGTTTCCTCCGTGGGGGAATATTGGAAAGATAAGAAGTGGCCGAGCGCTTCTTCGTTTAGCTCCTTTTTAAAGTCGGGGTGATCGAGGAAAGATTTTATCTCCGAGCCGAAAATAAAGCTGCCGTTCATAAAAGTATAATAAAAAGGCTTTATTCCGAAAATATCCCTCGCTCCGAAAACAGAGTTGTCCTTCTTATCAAAAATTACAAACGCATACATTCCCCTGAGCTTTTTAACAAGATCTTCACCCCACTGCTCGTAACCGTGGAGCAGGACCTCGCTGTCGGAATTGTTGCTGAATTTATGGCCTGCGTCTAAAAGCTCGGCTCTTAAATCCTTATAGTTATAAATCTCACCGTTAAAAACAAGCACGAGGCTCTTATCCTCGTTAAACATCGGCTGATCGCCCTCTGACAGATCGATTATCGAAAGGCGGCGGAAACCTAAAGCTATATTATCGTCAAGATAAACACCGTCGCTGTCAGGTCCGCGGTGGATAATGCGGTTCATCATAAGTTTAAGCACCGAACCGTCATCTTTTATATTATTTGTGAAGCCTGCAAAACCGCACATTTTAATCAACTCCTGTCGTTATTTCTTTATTATACACCATTTTTATCGGTTTGTCTTTATTTTTTTTAAAATCAGATAACAAAGCGCGCCTATAACAGCTCCGCTCACTGCACCTGCGATTATCAGCGCCGGCAGATAATAAATGACCGCTTTACCCACCGTGAATAAAGCCACCGCCGCCTGCGCGAGGTTGTGCACCGCTCCCCCTGCCGCCGACACTGCGACGACGGAAAATTTTCCGCTTTTTGCTAAAATATAACAAAGAATCAGTGATACAGCCGCTCCCGCAAGCGAAAAAACCGCGGAAAATGCGCCCGAAAAAAGCAAGGAGTTTAAAATTATCCTAACCGCGCTTATCATAACTGCGCCATTAAAATCTTTTTTATATATCAGCACCACCGCCGCCGCATTTGCAAGGCCGAGCTTTATTCCCGGAGCGATAAACGCGGTGGGAAGCAAAGTTTCAAGATATGAAAGCCCGAGGCTCAGCACGCAAAGCGAGGAAAGCAGGCATAAGCGCTTTGCATCTATTTTATTTCCACCGAAACCCTGTTTGGCAGGCATATTATGCTTTCCCCTTTTTTAGAAATTTTCCCCTTAGCCTTACATATTTTATCGGGGCAGTCCGCATAAGACATATAAACCTGTTTATTTTTTATTATAACCGTGTTTTTTGAAAGCAGAATTTTCCTGTCCTTATTTAAATCGGCTTTTATGATTTCGTGGTTGTTTTCACGAATCTCAACATAGCTTCCGCTCTTTCGGCTGAAAGCCGCAAAAATCGAGCCTGCAGTTAAGAGAAGAATAAAAAAATAAATTATCAGATCTCTTTTTTTAAACATAGCTTTATACTGCCTTTATATAATATAAAATATAATAACACATCTTTACAAAAAAAGAAAGATATTGTATAATTGATTTTATGAAAAATTTTTCTCGTGTGTTTACGGTTTTATTTCTCATTACGCTGTGCGGATGCTCAAAAGCGGGGCAGACAAGCGAAACGAGATTTCTGCTCGACACGGTAGTCACAATAAGTGCAGACTGCCCGCAAGAGTTAATAAATCAAGCTTTTGAAAAGATCTCGGATTATGAGAAGCTTTTTAGCGTAACTGTAGAAAACAGCGATGTTTCAAAGCTTAACCGCTCCTCAGGGGAATTTACAGAGGTAAATAATGATTCTTATGAGCTTATCGGCCGCTGTGTTCACTACAGCGAAATAACGGGCGGAAAATTTGATATCACCGTAAGACCGCTTACAAGGCTGTGGGATTTTAAATTAAAAACCGTTCCGTCAAAAGACGAAATAAGCGAGGCTTTAAGAAGAGTGGGCTACGAGTCGATAGAAGAAAGCGACGGGAAAATCAATTTAAACGGGGCAAATATCGACCTCGGCGCCGCCGCAAAAGGCTATATAGCGGATAAAACCGCGCAGTACCTTAAAAGCAAGGGAGTTAAAAACGCGGTTTTAAATCTTGGCGGAAATATAGTATCAATGGGCGAAAAAAGCCGCATTGCGATAAAAAAACCGTTTAGCGAGAGCGAATATTCGGGGTATATAACCGTGAAAGATAAAAGCGTCGTTACTTCGGGGATTTACGAAAGGTATTTCGAAAGCTCGGGCGAAATTTATCACCACATCATCGATCCGAAAACCGGATACCCTGCCGATACCGATGTTTCTTCGGCAACGGTGATATCCTCCTCTTCGCTTGACGCGGATATCCTATCCACCTGCATTGTGCTTTCGGGCAGTGAAGACGGCTTAAAGCTTATTGAAGGCACAGCCGGCGCGCAGGCGGTAATAATCAAGCGAAGCGGGGAAATTCTTTATTCCTCCGGTCTTAAAAAAACAAACAATGATTTTTATTTAAAATAAAGGAGCAATTTTATGGGACTTCTTGACAAGATTTTCGGCAATTACAGCGAAAAAGAAGTAAAAAGGATAAAGCCTCTTCTTTCAAAGGTGCTATCCCTTGAAGACGAGTATAAGAAGCTTTCGGACTCGGAGCTGAAAGCCAAAACAAATGAGTTTAAAGACAGAATTTCAAGCGGTGAAACGCTCGACGATATTCTGCCCGAGGCATTTGCCGTATGCCGCGAGGCGGCGGACAGGGTGCTTTCTATGCGCCACTTTCCCGTGCAGATAATCGGCGGAATTATTCTTCATCAGGGAAGAATAAGCGAGATGAAAACAGGCGAAGGTAAAACCCTTGTAGCTACCCTCCCCGCATACTTAAACGCTTTGACGGGCAAGGGAGTGCATATCGTAACGGTAAACGATTATCTTGCAAAGCGCGACTCCGAATGGATGGGCAAGCTTTACAGATTTTTAGGTCTTTCCGTGGGACTTATAATTCACGGAATGGATCACGATGAGAAAAAAGCGGCTTACGACGCCGATATAACCTACTGCACCAATAATGAGCTCGGTTTTGATTACCTGCGTGATAATATGGTAATTTACAAAGAGCAAAAGGTGCAAAGAGGCCATAATTTCGCTATAGTCGACGAGGTGGACTCTATCCTTATCGACGAGGCGAGAACCCCGCTTATAATTTCAGGCCAGGGCGATAAATCGAGCGACCTTTACCTTAAAGCCAATTCGCTTGCAAGAAGTATGAAAATGGTAAAAGTAAAGGAAATGGACGATAAGGAAACCGACGAAGAGGCGGGTTATGGCGGCGATTATGTCGTCGACGAAAAGGCGCGCACCGCAACCCTCACTCCGCAGGGCGTTAAAAAAGCCGAGGAATATTTCTCTGTTTCAAACCTTAACGATACGGAAAATATAAAGATCGCCCACCATATCAATCAGGCGATCAAGGCTTACGGCGTAATGCAGAGGGATATCGACTATGTCGTTAAAGACGGCGAGGTAATTATAGTCGATGAGTTCACCGGCCGCCTTATGTTCGGCAGAAGATATAACGAGGGACTTCATCAGGCGATAGAGGCAAAAGAGGGCGTAAAGATAGCGAGCGAATCGAAAACTCTCGCAACTATCACTTTCCAGAACTTCTTCAGGCTCTATTCAAAGCTTTCCGGAATGACGGGTACCGCTATGACGGAAGAGGCGGAATTCAGAGAGATCTATAGGCTTGATGTCGTAGAGATACCCACCAATAAGCCGCTCGCAAGAATCGATCTTAACGATTCGGTTTATAAAACAGAAAAGGCTAAATTCAATGCGGTCATAGATCAGATAATCGCCTGCCACGAAAAAGATCAGCCGGTATTGGTCGGAACTATCACTATCGAAAAATCCGAGCTTTTATCTAAAATGCTTAAGTCAAGAGGTATTAAGCATAACGTGTTAAACGCTAAGCACCACGAAAAAGAAGCGGAGATAATCGCGCAGGCAGGTATGCCCGGAGCGGTCACGATAGCCACCAATATGGCTGGCCGCGGAACCGATATTATGCTCGGCGGCAACGCAGAGTATTTAGCGAAAAACGCACTCCGTCACGACGGAATTTCCGAGGAGCTTATCGCCGAGGCTACAGGCTTTGCCGATACCGAGGATAAGGAAATTATTGACGCAAGAGCGAAATTTAAAGCTTATTATGACGAATTCAAAGCCGAAATCGCCCCCGAGGCGGATAAGGTAAGAAATGCGGGCGGACTCTTTATTTTAGGCACCGAGCGCCACGATTCAAGACGAATCGATAACCAGTTAAGAGGCCGTGCGGGCCGTCAGGGCGATCCGGGATCCACAAGATTTTATATATCTCTTGAAGACGACCTTATGAGGCTCTATGGCGGCGAGCGTATCTCACAGATGATGGACACCTTAAAGGTCGAAGAAGATACTCCCCTTGAAAGCAAGCTCTTATCGAGAACTATTGAAAGCGCTCAGCGCAAAAAAGAGGGAATGAACTTCGCCGCAAGAAAGCACGTTTTAGAGTATGACGATGTTATGAATAAGCAAAGAGAGCTTATTTATGAGCAGCGCAATAAGGTGCTTGACGGCGAGAACTTAAAAGACAGCATTCTCAGTATGATAGATGAAACTATCGATTCCTATGTTTCTATCTATCTCTCCGATCCCGTAAAAGAAAATTGGGATATTAAGGGTCTTAAAGAGTACTTCACAGGCTGGGTAGCGGCTGATTCCGATCTTGAATTTTTGAAAGGGAATATCGCAGGTGTTGAAAAAGAGGATGTAAGCAAGAAATTAAAGCAGATCGCTCACGAAAAATATGATCTCAGAGAAGAGCGCTTCGGCAGCGAGATAACAAGAGAAATGGAAAGAGTGATTCTTCTTCGCTGCGTTGATACAAACTGGATGGATCATATCGATAATATGGATCAGTTAAGACAGGGTATCGGTCTTAGAGCTTACGGTCAGCACGATCCCGTAGTAGCTTACAGAAACGAAAGCTACGATATGTTCTCCGCTATGCGCGACGCGATAAGAGAGCAGACCGCAAAGCTTACACTTACCGTCGAGATCCGCCGTGAGGAGGATGTCAAGCGCGAAAAGGTCGCCGAGGAAACCGAAACCGGCTCTCCCGCAACGGTCAGAGGTAAAGGCGCTGTAAGCAAAAACGCGCTCTGCCCCTGCGGCTCGGGTAAAAAGTATAAGCGCTGCTGCGGAAAAGGTTTGGAATAAAATTTTTATTATAAATCAAGGGCTCCCGAAAAATCGGGAGCCCTATTACTTTAGTACAAATCCTGCCTTTTTCTGCCGAGGGAGGCTGAATTAAAAACTTTTATTATTCGATCTCAAGCCTGCGGGAAGAGGGCTTTGTTTCGGTCTTTTTCGGCATTGTAAGTTTTAATACGCCGTTTTCATATTTCGCGGTGACTGCGTCTGCCTTGACGCCCGAAAGATCAAAGCTTCTTGAGTAATTTCCGTAGGAACGCTCGCAGCGGATATACTTACCTTTTTTGTCCTTTTCCTCGTGCTCCGAATGGCGCTGCGCCGAAACGGTAAGCGTATCATCCGAGATATCAAGCTTGATATCTTTTTTATCAAAGCCGGGCAGATCGGCTATAAGCTCATAATGATCGCCCTCGTCTTTGATATCGGTCTTGAATTCGTCGATCGCATTTGAGAAAAATCCAAAAGGCGAACCGAAGAAACTGTTTTCAAGTTCATCCATTTCCTTGAAAGGATTGTAAAGAGAATTGTTTTTGCGTGAATAAGGTCTAAGTTCAAACATATAAATACCTCCGAACTGATAATTTGTTTTTTGTAAACCCTAGGTCCGCTCTTGCGGTCCTCTTTTTGTTTACGACTATATTATAGCACAAACCGTTGACGCGGCAATGTGTTTGCTGTATAATAAATTCGTAAATCTATGTGCTGTCAGCACAAAGTGAGGGATAATATGATAAAAGAAGAACTGCTTAATTTATTTTTACAGACAAATTCGCTAGACAAACTTACCGAGGCGGTAAGCCTGAGCCTTAATTGCCCTGTTATTGTCGCGGATAACGGGTTTAATGTCGTATCGGGGTTTGCCCCGATAGGAGTTGACAGCGAGGTCTACCTCAAAACCGTTTCTCACAGCAAGCTCCCCGATTTTTTATGTGAAAAAATAGTGAATGAGGCTAAATTTATTACGGTGACCGACGGCGCCGAAACCTATATAGCCGACAAGCTGATATTTGAAAATGCGGAAATAGGCTATGCGGTATATATAAAAAAGCCGAAAAAATCTTCGGACAGCGAAAACATAATTTTTGCCGACAGCCTGATTTCAAAGCAGTTTTACTCGGAAAAGCAGTCTTTCGGAGCTCCCGGCGACTGTGCGGAAGAAATCCTTTTAGACCTGATTTCAGGCAGATTTGAAGATAAGGATACCTTTAGATTAAGGACTTCGGGCACCTTTCTTTCAAACTTTTCTCCCGAAAGATTCGCTCTTTTAAAAACCGACGGCGATCAGAATTCTCTTAACTTTTTAAGAGCCGAAATTTCCGATAATTTTCACGCCTCACTCTCTTTAAAACATAAAGACGGCATAATCGCTTTTTTGCATAAGGATCACGATATAGGAGAGCTTAAAGCAATAGCAAAAAGGAATTCCGCTTCCGCCGTGATATCGGACAAGCTTGAAGATCTTTATGATCTTAAGAGAGATTACGAATCGGTAAATATAGCTTTTGAGTATTTAAAAAATCGGAATAAACCCGCCTTTTTCGAGTTTTATTCCGATTGCTCTTTGATGGTATTATTTAAAAGAATAAATGATGAAATTGGATTTAAAGACGATAAAATAAGGGTGCTAAGCAACTATGACGCTGCGACGGGCTCTAAGCTGTGCCTTACTCTTTACACCTATTTTATCTGCGGCCGCTCGCTTAATAAGACGGGCGAAATGCTTTTTACTCACAGAAACACCGTGCAGTACAGAATAAAAAAGATAAAAGAAGATTTTGATATAGATCCGCTCGATCCGTCGCTATTTGCAAAATATTTTATCTGCAGCGCGCTTGAAAGCTTTAAAGAGAGAAAGAGTTAAGGATTTTTCCGTCTAAGTTTTTGAAGATAAACGCTTTATCGTCAAGCAGAATATATCCTCGCTCGCTGTTTTCTTTAGGAATAGAAACAGAGCCCGGGTTAATATAATAGTTATCGTTTGCAAGTTTTTCAAAAGCCGGTATATGCGTGTGGCCGTGGAGCAGGATATCGCCCTTTTTAAGCGGCGGAAGATTATCCTTATTGAAAATATGCCCGTGAGTCGCAAATAAAGTGAGTCCGTTCAGGCAAAGATAGGCATAGTCCGCAAGTATGGGGAAGTCGAGCACCATTTGGTCTACCTCGCAGTCGCAGTTGCCCCGCACGCAAAGCAGGCTTTCTTTAATGGGATTAAGCTGAGAAATAACTTTTTTCGGCGCGTAGCCGTCAGGCAGGTCGTTTCTCGGGCCGTGATATAAAATATCGCCTAAAAGTATAAGCTTTTCAGGCGCTTCGGCTGAATAACATTTAAGTAATTTTTCAAGATAAAGGGCGCTTCCGTGAATATCGGAGGCTATCATATATTTCATAATTATCACCTGATAAAAGTATATCACCGATTACAAATTTTTTCAATTAAAAAAAGTAGACTTATATAATAATGTGTGGTATAATATTTTTAGGTATAACTAGACAATACAGTCAGCGTACAATGCTTTTTTGAAGAAACGGCTTTAGTTTCGGCATTGTTGCCCTCCGCTC
>ERZ779922.269-NODE-269-length-46575-cov-212.738543_pt1 | contig 46575 bp, 44 predicted proteins | sample MGYA00511544_ERZ779922 | MGnify/ENA primary metagenome ERZ779922 (study PRJEB29588, sample SAMEA2154516) | human gut metagenome | biome: human gut; feature: human-associated habitat; material: faeces | place: Denmark | collected 2008/2010 ... | reverse complement strand
GTAAGTACATCCATCGTGAGAACATCATCTTCTCAGAACTTCATATCAAGCGACACATCAAGCCTGTCTTAAAGGTCTTCTCGTTCTCTGTAGTAACCAGTATTTATCTCCAACTGAATACAGTATTGCTGGGATTCTTGAAGAATGCATTGGCTGTAGGATACTTCGCGGCAGCAACCAAGGTGATGCAAATGTTGTTGACTATGTCAGCCTGCCTGGGTTCAGTTATGATGCCAAGAGCATCACATCTCATTGCTGAGAACAGGGAAGATGAATTCAATCGTTTGATTCAAAAGTCATACGACTTCACTTTGGCGATAGCACTTCCGATGACGATTGGTCTCATCTTCTGTGCTCCAAGTCTCATTACAGCATTATGTGGTGTCAAGTTTGAACATTCTATATTGCCATCACAGATTATTGCACCTATTATATTAATGGTTGCCATCTCCAATGTCTTTGGCATTCAGGTATTATTTCCTAAGGGAAAAATCAATGTCGTGACTTTGTGTTGCGGTATTGGAGCGGTTGCAGATTTGATTCTCAACCTGTGTTTGATCCCGTTCTTCTCTTATATAGGAACATCAATTGCATATCTAGGGGCTGAGGTCGCAACCACAGTTTCAATGTATTTCATTGGTCGCAAGTATATACCTATCATATATTTTAAGAAATCGCATCTCACTTATGCGTTGGGTTGCATTGTGATGGCTTTAGCCTTATATGGAATAAGTCTCTTGCAACTACCTACGCTCACCATCTTGCTTCTACAAGGTTGCAGTGGAGTCTTAGCTTACTTCATTATCCTATGTATCTGCAAGGACGAGATGCTAGTTCAAATATTGTCAAAAATAAAACTTTAATTATTTTATGGAAAATCATTACGATTACTTAATAGTAGGCTCCGGTCTTTACGGAGCCACATTCGCACATCTTGCTCATAAGCAAGGTAAGAAGTGCTTGGTCGTCGACAAGCGATCTCACTTAGGTGGTAACATCTATTGTGAGAATATTGAAGGAATCAACGTGCATAAGTATGGTGCTCATATATTCCATACCTCTAACAAGAAGGTGTGGAACTTTGTAAACTCTATCGTGGAGTTCAACCGCTATACCAACTCGCCAGTAGCTAACTATAAGGGCAAACTCTATAATTTGCCTTTTAATATGAACACCTTCTATCAGATGTGGGGAGTAACCACGCCAGAGGAAGCGCAGGCTAAGATTGATGAGCAGAAAGCGGAAGCTGTGGCTCGCATGAAAGCTGATGGCGTAACAGAACCACGTAACTTGGAGGAACAGGCTCAGGTATTGATTGGAAAAGATATTTACGAAAAGCTTATCAAGGGATATACTGAGAAGCAGTGGGGGCGAAAATGTACAGAACTTCCTGCTTTCATTATCAAGCGTTTACCAGTTCGTCTCATCTTCGATAATAACTACTTCAATGATAAGTACCAGGGTATCCCTGTTGGTGGTTATAACAAACTCATTGATGGCTTGTTAGAAGGAGTAGAGACGAAAACGAATGTAGATTTCTTTGAAAACCGTGAATATTGGGAGGGAATAGCCGACAAGATAGTGTTCACTGGCAAGATTGACGAATTCTATAATTATCAGTTTGGCAAGCTCAACTATCGTACAGTACGCTTTGAGACTGAGGTTATAGACAAACCTAACTATCAGGGCAATGCGGTGGTAAACTATACTGAGCGTGAAGTACCTTACACCCGTGTTATTGAGCATAAGCACTTTGAGATGTTTGGTCAGGAAGTGTATGAATGCCCAAAGACTGTCATTTCGAAAGAGTATTCCACAGAATGGAAGGACGGCATGGAACCATACTATCCTGTGAATGACAAGCTGAACTCTGAGCTATATGCCAAGTACAAAGGTCTGGCAGACAAGGAAGAGAATGTTATCTTTGGTGGTCGCTTAGCTGAATATAAGTATTACGATATGGCTCCTGTAATTGAGAAGGTGATGGAGAGGTTCTAAGTAACTAATCAGCACCCCTATGGGCATGGTAAGCAGCTCCGCATTTATACCTTGCATCATTCAAATCCTGGCTGATTTGCCCCCGCCAGGTATTCCGTAAGTATTCTTTTAGTAAAGGTGATGTTCCTACTTGTGATATACAAGTATTTGAAACACTTGAAACGGATGGGAGTACAAAGGTAAAATATGTTATTTCAAAAGTATATGGCTTGCCACACTACCATAGAGTTCCTGAAGAACAAAATATTAATTTTGAATAATATTAATTTGATAATATGAGAAAGAGAGTAAAAAGACAATATCAAAAATCTGGAAACAAAAATGTAAGATCGGGACGAAACAGTTATAGCGTTATTGCTGTTTCAAAACGTTTGTCCATTCATAGGCATGGAAGGACATCGATGGATCCTGTATTTCCTGGTAAAAAGCAAAGCAACAAGTGAACAAGAAAAAAGCTAATTAGTAAGAATATGGATGTTTTAAAAAAGAAAGATGAGGTACATACTGATTGGGTAAGTTTCCGTAAAAAGAATATAGCCTGTGTTTCTGCTAATGTATCCAATATCTTACGTCAGTTTATTTTAGCTGGTGTGGGTATAGTGTGGCTCTTTAAAGTTGTTGGGAAGGATGGTCATTTCCAATTGGACTTTCAATTGCTAATAGCATTAGGATTCTTTGTTTTGGCAATATTATTAGAACTTTTACATTATATTGTGGAAATTATAATGAATGCGGTTTACTTGACTGATAAAATGAAGGATAAAGAGATGCCAACTTATCTATCAAGCATATCATGGCTTTTTTGGATAGGCAAGATAGTGTTGGTTCTTTTAGCTTATGTTTTAATAGGAAGATTTTTGTGCGGAAAAATTATTTTATAAATGAATTTGTAAAAAAGATTTTTGACTTCTACAGACTGATAGCCATCAGCTATTACATTTATGAGCTACTTTTCTGCTGGCGGCATGAAGCCTAATTGGTCTTTTTGTGAAAGATAAATAAATAAATAATATGAAGATATGGAGACATATATTTATTATATTGAAATACTGTCAATGGTATCGCTATTCTTGGTGTATGGCTTGTCGGTATTACTGATGTTGGCAGATGATGGGGATATGCGATGGACGGTTTTGTTGAATGGTTTTGCATTGCTGCTGTCATTTAATATATATCAGAGTTGTAGAATTTTTTGGGAACCAGAGAAAGCATATATATTGTGGGGAATTCTCATATTGATTACCTTGATAGTGCTGATAGTTGCACTTTATAAAAAACAAATAGGTATATTTATGAAGATTCTAAGTATATTGCTTTTTGTGTCTTGCGGAATCCTGCCTTTTGGAGTGGTGTATTCTTCTAATAATATTTTAGCTCTGTTGCCTAAGGTTAATTTAGTTGTAGATACAAAACTAGAACAATATATTCCTTATGTCATGTGCTTTATGATGATAGTATTGGTCTTATATATTGTTTTTCATACTCGTAATATGATGCGTTATACTCAAAGGACATTAGATGATCAAATTGACGATATAAAAAGGGAGATGGCTTTAAACAGTAATTTTGAAGAGCCATATTCACGTTATATACGTGATGACTTGAGAAATTTGATGTCCGTAATGTCTGAAGAGTTGATGGAGGAATTACATAAAGATATAGTAATATCTAAAGGATCCGGAAAGGGAAATATCAAGCATCAAAACCAGATCATGGCAGAGCTAAGAAAAATTAATCAAAAAATATCTTCGTCTCCTCAACAGACTATGCCTTTTAGCTTTTCTGATTTGACTAGTAATATAAAGCATACATTGACAACTCCATTATCTCAGATACAGATAAATTGCGAGGTGTTAAAGCCCAAGTTGGAAGGCGAAGAATTGGATAAAATTATACGTATTGATAATTATTCTAAAATCTGTTTATCTGTAATAAATGCTTATGTTGAGGCAACTACAGTTTCTTCTTTGCCTTCATTTTTGGGATTGAACGCCGCTATATTAGAATATGCAAATGTAATATGCATTCAAAATAAGCTAGACAACGTCAAGTTGAGAATTGAGGCCTTACCTGATATCATCGAGGGATATTCTAGTAATTATATTTTTGCTCTGATTATTCCTTTGTTGCAAAATGCATTGGTTGCCTCGCCTGCTAATACAGAAGTTTGGATTTCTTATAAAGGAACTATAGAGGGACTTATTTGTATAGACATTTCAAATCAATGCAAGGATGAAGTTCCTACGATTGATCAACTTAATACTACTGGCTTTTCTTCGAAAAGTAATCATACTGGTGTCGGAATTCAGTCAGTTCGTAATTTAATAAGTTTAGTAAAGGGTAGCACTCTTAATTATCAAGTAGAGAGTGATCAGGTTATAGTAACTATAAAATTAAAAACTAGAGTATGATGCAAATAGATCTCTTTGAAGTTTTGGTTGTTGATGATGTCTTGTCAGCTGCTGAGGATTTCGCAAGACTAATTCATGCTAAGACGGGATTAAAAACAACTTACACTTCTTCTGCCAAGGAAGCTATTAATATTGTTCAGTGTAATGATATTAAAGTTTTGGTCTTGGACCAGGTAATGCCTGAGAAGACTGGTACAGAATTATTAAAAGAATTAAGGCAATATACTAGTGCAAAAGCTTTGATGCTAACAGGTGAAGCTTCAAAAGACGATTTAGGTGAGGCCATTAATTTGAAATTTGATGCGCACTTAGATAAGGCTTTGGCTACAACAAGTCTTTGTGGCAGAGTGACAGAGCTATATGCTCTGTTTGAGGCTGAGTTTAGAGAGAATGTAAATCGTTCGAAATCATTGAAGCGCACTTTTACATTGTGTAAGTTTAAGCTGTATAAGGCTGTCCTTTTCTATGACAAAATAATTCGCTCTGGGTATGTTGATTTGAAACAGACGCAGACATTGTTGACAATATTTTCTGGGCAAGAGCAAGAAACTGAATCTGAAATAGTGTATGCGGAAGAGATTATTGTTGAGCAAAGTGCAAGCTTTGATGCCAAGTTTGGCATAGAAATCCCTATACAAGATGCTGTAGCAAAAATGGAACGTAGCATAGCTAACAGTATCAGGAAAATTACTACAGTCAAGAAAAATAAAAAACTGAAAAATATTTCAAAGTATCATCTTACGGAAAAAGACTCAGAAAAAGTAGATCATCGCATAATAACATATGCTCCAATTTATGAAATCCATAAAATGATAGTTGGTTATAAGATTCCTTTTATTGGAAAATACCATAGAAGTCTAATGATTGTATACGAGTTTACAGGTGAATACCAATTATTCCAGAAGGATTTTTTGAAAGATGGTACAGAAAAAGAAAGAACATTGTCTAGGCAAAAATTTTGATTAACTTTTGCTATGGAAATCAAAGGCAAAACAGTTTAGATATATAAGAGATATAATTTTGGATTTTGGCAGGCGGATTGCCTTCAGCTTATTTTTTTGAGCTACTTTTCTGCTGGCGGCATGAAGCCTGCTATGTCCTTTAGATTAAAAATAATAATATGGAAAAATCAAAAATCTTAGTTTGTTGTCATAAACAGGCAGAAGTATATTCTGATGATATATACACTCCAATACAAGTAGGTAAGGCTTTGCATCCTTCCATTGATTTGGGTTATATCACAGATTTTACAGGTGATAATATTAGTGATAGAAATGATGTCTTCTGTGAATTAACAGCTCAGTATTGGGCTTGGAAAAATTTAAAATGTAAGTATGTGGGATTATGTCATTATCGTCGTTATTTCAACTTCACTTATGATGAGAATTCATTAGATAAAGATATGAAAAAATACGACATTGTTTTGGCAAGTCCAGTTAATGTGGGTAAATCAATTTTTAATTTTTGGGAAGAAAGCTTAGTTAATGAGGATATTCATATATTTTACCAATATATGGTAGCGCGTTTTCCTGATCTAAAAGTACAAATTGATAATTTCTTTATTCGTGGATATGAATATAGTCCATGTAATATGTTTGTTTGCGATAAAAAACTATTTGATGAATTTGCTTCTTGGCAGTTTTCTATACTCTTTGATTTGGAAAAACTGATAAAATTGTCCTCATATTCAAGACCTCGTAGAATATTGGGTTATTTGGCTGAAGGTTTATTGCCTTTTTATGCAAGTATTAATAATTTGAATATTAAGTTTTGTCCATTGGTTGATTTTCCAAATGGGAAACTTTTGTTTCATGAAGATACTATAATTGGTAAGGTAAAAAATAGAATTCGCAATTATTTGGTGACAAAAAATGCCTATCATATGCCTGATGATATAAAAGTAAGTTTAGAAAATGCAGGAATCTTTGAAAAAATAAAATTTTTGGTAAATGAATAAGTTGGTGCTTGTCTTTGGAAAAATGATAAAAGACTTAGTTCTTATATTTGTACGTTTTTGGAAAGTACTTTGGATAAGATCTTTATGGAGGTATAATAATCGGCATAATTATACCACTGTGTCCAATAGATTGTCAGATAATTTATTCCCCTTGAATAAAGTCTCTGTTGGGAAACATTCTTATGGACCTCTAAGGGTGTTTTCATACAATCCTGAAGATGAAGGGCTAATAATAGGAAGATATTGCTCTATTGCTGAAGATGTAAAGTTCATGCTTGGGGGGGACATGATTACCATACGCTTTTGACATATCCCTTCCAGCAAAATTTTAAAGGTAAATATGAAGCTCAGTCCAAAGGAAAAATTGTTGTGGAAGATGATGTCTGGATTGGAGCTGGGGCTGTTGTCTTGTCAGGTGTTCATATAGGGCAGGGAGCAATTGTTGCAGCAGGGGCTGTTGTTGCAAATTCCGTTGCTCCATATTCAATTGTTGGGGGAGTACCTGCTAAGTTAATAAAGTTTCGTTTTGATTTGAAAACTGTTGAAGTCTTAAGAAAAGTACATATTGGTGATATTGATAGAGATAAAATATGTAAAGATATTGAGAATTATGAGAGAAGTCGAGATTTGTCGTCTTTCTCATTTTATATTAATGAATTATGATTTATATATTGTTTGTTTATTTATTGATTCTCTTCTTTTTTTGTTGTAAGAAGACAGAGATAAATTTGAGTAATCCATCATTTTATTTGCTTTTTGGTATGATTATTGCCGTTTTAGTGGCAATTGTCTATCAAAAAGAATGGAATCTGGAATTACATACCACAACCTTTATGGCAATTTCTTTAGGTTGTACTGTATTTTGCTCTGTTCTAGTTGGTGTGAAGAAAAAAAACTTCTCTCAGTCTTATCCTTTTATTGTGATATCTGATAGGAAAATTTTTCTTATGCTTCTTTTTCAGCTTCTGACCTTTTATATGACTGCCAAAATCAAAATGGAACAAACTGGTAATTCTGTTTTAGCCGAAGCTGTAAATGAAACAATGATGGAAGCTAAATTTGGAGAAAGTCGTTACAGCTTAGGTTTTTGGGGAATTCCAAGAGCTATGATCGCAGAATATGGTTATCTGTGTTGTGCTTTAATTCCGTTATACATAAAAAATAAAGTGAAAGGACGCACTATTAAAATATTAGTTGTTTCACTGATTGTTAATATGGTCGGTTCTCTCTTATCTGGTGGTAGAAGTGAATTGCTTTGTAATATAGTTTGTCTAGCTTTCTTTTATTTTTTGTTTAATGATGTTAAGCATAAATTGAAACCTTTAATTATTATGGGAATAACAGCATTGTTATTTATCAGTTCTTTTGCTCTGCTTGGCAATGTAATTGGGCGTCCTGAAAATTCAGAGGCTCCTACGCTTAAAGAGGCAACTTATGGATTTGCGGTTTATTGTGGAGCTGAAATTAAAAATTTAGATGTTGAATTATCAAGACCATTAAAATCACAAGAACCATTTGGTAGATTGACTCTTAAGCCAATCTATAATTGGTATGGCAGTCATTTTAATGATAAAGCATTAGCAGCGTATAGTGATGGAACTTATTTCAACTCAGAAGGTAAATACGTTCTAGGAAATGTTTTTACTATTTTTCATAGTGAGTATGTTGATGCAGGTTTATTTGGAATATTACTTTTTACATTATTGATGTCAATTGTCTGCCGTCTTTTTTATGTGATGACTATAAAATCAAATTTTCCATTTTTGGGAATTCCTAATTTCGCTACAATTGGTTGCGCTTCTATGATACCTCAAGTTTTTCTTTCATTCTTTGGCGTTAACTTTTGGGGATGGTTTGGATATTGGTTATCTTATAAGTCATTATTTATTATAACTCTACTTTTCTTTTTCTATGGTAAAAACATTATTAAGTATCACAAAATTATATAAAAATGGATGTTTCAATAATTATAGTTACTTACAATACTTGTAAGATGACAAATGAGTGTATTAATAGCATTGTTCAATATACAATAGGTCTTGAATATGAAATTATTTTAGTTGATAATGCGTCTCAGGACGACTCTTACAATACGTTTTCCCATGATGAACGAGTGCATTATATTTATAACGATAAGAATTTGGGCTTTGGTAAGGCTAATAATGTTGGTGCAAAGCATGCAACTGGTAGATATTTATTTTTATTAAATAGTGATACATTGTTGAAAAATAATGCTATTGGCTATTTTGTTGAATTTATGGATTCCTCACCCCAAAATATTGGTTGCTGTGGCACCTTGTTGACTGATGCAAAAGGAGGTAGAATGCATTCTTTTGGTGATGCTCATACAATCTTTAATACATTAGACGAATGGTGTGTTTTCCCTGTCCTTTCGCATATAGGACTAAGAAATCAATTGAGCAAATATTATTGTAGAACAATTCCTGATATATATTTTTTTGAAGTTGGTTTTGTTACTGGTGCAGATATGTTTATTAGGCGTGAAGCTTATGAGAAATGCGGTCTGTTTGACCCTGATTTCTTTATGTATTATGAAGATTCAGAACTTTGCGCCCGTTACAGAAAGTATGGCTTTAAAAGTGTTATAATTAAAAAACCTTCTATTGTTCATTTGGAAGGGGCTAGTAATAAAAATAACTCTCTAGCTAAGCGTGGCATGGTCATGAAGAGTATGTTCTTGTATTTTAAGAAAAATTTGAGTACATATTCATTTCGCTTATTTAAAGTTTTATTTAAGATTATGTATATTATGATGTTTTTGACTTCTTTGCCATTTGTAAATGGAAATGTAAAGGAGAAGAGAAAACATTTAGCTCAAATTGTTAAATTATAATACATGAGTCCACTTTAAAAAGTGGTATCGTTTAAAAGTTTAACATACATTCGTTCTTCGACATTTTGTAGTCTGGAGTTTTTTTTCGAACCTTTGAAATCAGAAACAACAATATAAGAATATGTTCAAAAAGAGTCCAAAGACAAAGCAATTCAACTTGTTCAGTTCTCCTTCAGGGCTGATGTGTGAGCGAGAAAGTTGTATCTATGACGATAACTCTGCCTAGCACAAAGTTCTACTAGGAAATAACCTCCAAGATAGGCAAGGACATTTTTCAGCCGCTTTATACAACAAAGCGAGAGGATAATCGTGTCGGTCGCCCAAATGCTTCTATCCCCGGGTCAAGAGGACAAGGCCGAGGTTTGCAGGAGAGTTGAGTTCATCCCTTTTTAGGAAAGGAAGATATGTAACAATGTCGAGGCAATTATGTTCCAATTTTGTTTCCATACGAGAAACTACAAAACTAGATACCGCATGCTTATAAAGTATATTTTGCACGCAATAGTAAGGTGTGCTTGGACTAACATGCGTCGTTTTTTCTTGTATGTCTTCGAAATGGGTCTCCAGATGGCAAACTATATAGTTCAAAGGCCTAATCTCCCCACTTTGGGGCTATGGCTACAGAAGGCATTATTACGCTATTTTGAAAACTTCTTGTCCTATGTTCGCCAGAGTTAGTTAACGCCAAGGATTGCTGAAAAACTTTCCAAGGCATAGGTTTAATTCTAAAATAATCCACTTTTTAAAGTGGAGTCATACATTATATATGATATCCAAAATTATACATTATTGTTGGCTCAGCAATGATCCTATACCAGCAGATTTGCAAAAGTGTATGGAGTCATGGAAGAAATATCTTCCAGATTATGAGTTTATGTTGTGGAATTTCGAAAGATTTCCGAAGTCTCAATCTAAATGGGTGAGTGATGCTTTTGATAACAAAAAATATGCTTTTGCTGCAGATTATATACGCCTTTATGCGTTATATAATTATGGTGGTATTTATTTAGATATGGATGTTGAAATCTTGCAGAATATAGATAAATTCTTATCTTTGAAAACAATGCTTTGTTTTCAGAATGATGGTGGAGCTAATACTTTAGAAGTTGCAGCTTTTGGAGTAGAAAAGAAATCTCCATGGATTAAAGATTGCTTGGATTCTTATAATTCTGATCATTTCTTAGTTCTGAAAGATGGTAAAAAATCTTTTAATGAGTTGACTCTTCCAGTAAGAGTTCGTGATGTGTTAAAAGGAAAGGGGTATAATATTATTCCAGTATCAACTATAGAACAAGCACTCACGATGGAAGATGATTGCTCAATTCCTGTTTTTGATCATACTTATTTTAGTCCAAAATCTTATGTGACAGGTAGGTTAGATCTTTCTGTTAATACGTATGCAATACATCATTTTGCAGGAAGCTGGGAGACAAAATGGACTCATTGCAAATCTTGGATTAGATATCATTTCTTATTTCTTTATAAAATAATGAGATTAAAATAGTTTTTGTTATGAAATATTAATAACTGTTTAAAATGAATGCAAAAATATCAATTATTGTTCCATGTTATAATGTGGAACTTTATATAGAAAAATGTGTAAATAGTGTAATAGGTCAGACTGCATCTAATTGGGAGTTGATTCTTGTTGATGATGGCTCTCGAGATCAAACACCTGTTTTATGTGATCAGTTTGCGTTAAGAGATAAGCGAATAAAAGTTGTTCATAAAAATAATGGAGGATTGGTGTCTTCTAGAAATGTTGGATTCGAACATGCAAGCGGTGACTGGTTGATGTATGTTGATGGTGATGATTGGATAAGCCTGGACACTATAGAAGTTTTGAATAAAGCGATAGAATTATATCCAAAGGTCGATGTGTTCTTTTGGAATAATGTTCAAGAACTTGGTGAGCAATCTTTGGTGAAAGAAAAATGGCATTGTGAAGAGAATTTTCATTTGTACCAGAAAGATGAATGTATGGAATTAGCAAGAAATGTTTTAGTTTATAGCTCAAATATTGCAAGTGCTTGTCCAAAGCTCGTAAAAAAAACTTTTGCTAAGCAATATAACCTTAAGCACAATGTGAAATTATCACAAGGAGTAGAAGGTGTGGAGTATTGTTTGCGTTTGTTTGCTGCTGCTAGAAGTGCTGTCTATATAAACCAATTCTTGTATCATTATCGTTATAATCCGACATCTATCTCCAAGAGAATTGATGAGAAAAATACTAAGAATATATATGATGGCTTTAATGAATGTTTGAAGTTTATAGATGACACTATAGAAGATAAGAGACATTTTATGACAGCTTTCTATGATAGAGTAATACATGCAATTATTGCGGTTTCTATGTCAACATATTTTCATCCTCATAATGCTGGCGGCATATTCTTAGGGGCAAGAAAGTTTTCCAAAATAGCAAAATGGCCATTGTTTAAAGAAACTATCAGTAATACTAAACTCTCATCTTTAGACAAAAAACGAGGTGTAGTTTTATTGATGATGAAGCTACATTTGTATATTCTTATTGCTCCTGTTGCTTATTTGAAATATTTTATGTTGAAACGAGGCTATTTCAACTATTAATCAAAGTTTAAAGTAAAGTGTATATGAAACCAATATTTATAGCAGGCCCTTGCGTAATAGAAAGTGCAGAGTGCCTTGACGAAGTGGCTAAAGAGCTAGTTCGTCTAAATAAAAAGTATGATATTGATATCATATTTAAGTCTTCCTTTGACAAGGCCAATAGAACTTCAATTAGTTCATATCGTGGTCCTGGTTTAGAGAAAGGACTTCAGATGATGGCAGATGTTAAAAACAAATATGGTTTACGATTGTTGACGGACATTCATGAGTCTTATCAAGCTTCTCCAGTAGCTGAGGTAGTAGATGTTTTGCAAATACCTGCTTTCCTTTGTCGTCAGACTGATTTGCTTGTTGCAGCAGCAAAAACAGGTAAGATAGTTAATGTGAAGAAGGCTCAATTTTTGTCAGGCGAAGATATGAAATATCCAGTGCAGAAAGTAAAGGAATCTGGTAATGAAAAAGTGTGGCTAACAGAACGTGGCAACATTTATGGTTACAATAACTTAGTGGTGGATTTTCGTAATATCCCAGACATGAAGAAAATTGTGCCAACTGTAATTATGGACTGTACGCACAGTGTACAGCGACCAGGTGCGGCTGGAGGTAAAACTGGAGGTAATCGTGAGTTTGTACCTTCTATGGCTTTGGCAGCAAAGGCATTTGGAGCAACAGGATATTTTTTTGAAGTCCATCCGAATCCAGATGAAGCTAAAAGCGATGGGCCTAATATGCTCTTTTTGAAAGATTTAGAAAAGGTTATAAAATCTCTATTAGTTTAGCTTATGAATATCAAATTATTGGTAATGGATGTGGATGGAACTTTGACAGATGGCAAGATTTATATGTCAGCGGATGGGGAATTGATGAAAGCTTTCAACATAAAGGATGGCTATGCTATTGCTCACTTGGAAGATAAACAAATAGTACCAGTAATCATTACAGGTCGTTCTTCTGAAATTCTTGTTAGACGTTGCCGTGAATTGGGTATTGTAGAATTGTATCAAGGTATTGAAGATAAAACAGCTAAGCTTCTGTCTATTTGTAAAAAATTTCAAGTAGAAGCTAGTAATGTTGCCTATATCGGTGATGATCTGAATGATTTGGAATGTATGAAGATATGCGGTTATTCTGCAGCTCCTGCAGATGCGGCGAAAGAAGTATTAGCCAGTGTTGATTATATTTGCAAACATAGAGGAGGTGAAGGTGCCGTTAGAGAATTTATAGAACAACTTTAAAAAGTATCAATTATGGAGAAATGTACAAAGTATGCCATTAAGTGTTTTAAAGATGAAGCACAGGCAATATTGGATTTAATCCCTTTATTAGATGAAAATTTTGATAAAGCGATTGACCTTATTTATAATTGTAAAGGACGCTTTATTATAACTGGTGTTGGCAAGTCAGGTCATATTGGTGCAAAGATAGCAGCAACATTGGCAAGTACTGGTACCCCATCATTTTTTGTAAATCCATTGGATGCCTATCATGGTGATCTTGGTATGTTCAAGTCAGAAGATGTTGTCTTGGCGATTTCAAACTCAGGATATACAGATGAATTATTGAGATTTATACCATTATTAATTAATAGGCATATACCCATTATCGGAATGTCTGGCAATCCGAATTCTTTATTGGGACAGTATTCTACATGCCATTTAAATATACATGTGGAACGTGAGGCTTGTCCTTTGAATTTGGCTCCAACATCTTCTACTACGGCAACATTGGCAATGGGAGATGCCATTGCTTGTGCTTTGATGGAGGTCAGACATTTCAAAGCTAGTGATTTTGCACTTTATCATCCAGGTGGTAGCCTAGGTAAGAAACTCCTTTCTAAGGTTAAGGACTATATGGTATCAATCAATTTACCAATTGTTTCACTTGATACGAAGGTTAGTGATACTATTATAGAGATAAGTAAGACAAAGCAAGGTATAGCTGTCGCCTTAAAGGATGGTAAAATAGCAGGTGTCGTAACGGATGGAGATGTGCGTAGAGCTATGCATGCTAAGAAAGAAGTTTTCTTTGATCTTACTGTAGAAGAGATAATGAGTAAACACCCCAAGATGGTAAATCAAAATACTAAGTTATCTGAAGCTGAGACTATTATGCGTAAATATAATATTCATTCATTGGTAGTTGTTGATGATAATAGTAAGTTAGTGGGAATTATTGACAGTTTTGCTTGCTTGTAAGATGATGTTATCAAAATCTAACCAACGAATAGAATGGATAGATGCCTTGAAGGGTATCGGTATAATACTTGTCTTAATTGGACATTGTAATATTGAGAATATAAATCAATATATTTATCTTTTTCATATGCCGCTATTTTTGAAATAATTTTAGTGTTTTTTACTAATAGATTTACGAGATTAAAGAACTTTTTAATATAAACTGATATGAAAACAGTCGCGTTTGTTCCTGTTCGTTTGAACAGTAAAAGAGTTAAGGGAAAAAATTTGAAATTGCTAGGGGGTAAACCTCTCATGTGTTATGTACTTGATACTCTAGCTAAGGTAAATGGTGTAGATGAAGTTTATGTTTATTGTAGCAATGAGTCTATAAAAGAGTACCTTCCTCATGGTATTAAGTTCTTGCTGCGACCTGAGTTTTTGGATAGAGATGAGACTCTAGGTAAAGAGATATATGAGGAGTTTACTAAAACCATTGATGCTGATGTATATGTTTTGGCGCACACGACATCTCCTTTTATGAAGGTTGAGACATTTGAAAATGCTCTTAATCAGATTAAAAATGGGGAGTATGATTCTGCATTTTCTGCTGAGAAAATTCAAACATTTACTTGGTTTAATGGTAAACCTTTGAATTATGAATTAAAGGAGATTCCTCGTACACAGACGATAGAACCAGTTTACGTGGAGACTTCTGCTTTCTTTATGTTCAAACGAGATATTTGGAAAGTACATAAGCAAAGGATTGGTTTTAAGCCATATGTCGCTCTTGTTGATAAGATAGAAGGAGTAGATATAGATTGGCCTGAAGATTTTGAGTTTGCAGAGAAGATTTTGGAAACTTATAAGAAGAAATAAATGGAATCAATAATTCGTTTAAAAAACGAGATAAAAAACTCTCCTTTAGAAAGTTCTGTTAGATTATTGGCAAGACCATTATTTTGGTTTAATTATAAGAAATCAGATTTTCAAGGTTGGTTAAGAAAAAAAGGTTGGTCGCATCCTTCTCGTTATCAATACTTGCTAAAATGGAAGAACTCCCATAAAGGCGAAGCCTGTTTTGTTGTTGCAACGGGACCGAGTTTGACTTTTGAGGATTTGGATGCCTTAGCTGATTCTAAAGTCTTTAGCTTTGGTATGAATTCTTGTGTTTTAGCATTAGATAAAACAAAATGGATTCCTAATATTCTTGGAATAGAAGATGAATTTGTATATCAAAAAGTAGAAGATAAATTAATTTTAGCTTCCAAGGATAAACTTAGAGGTAAAATTTGGGTTAGTAATCTTATAGCTTCCTTATTTGAGAGCGCAAGACATTTTTATATTTTTCCGCATCATTATTTAGACCATAAGTACAATCCAAATAAAATTTTAGAGCTGAAATTTTCTGACGATCTCTATGTGAATGTTTATGATGGGTATTCTATAGCACTGTCGTTAATGCAGTTGGCCGTTTATATGGGATTCAAAAAGATTTATTTGATAGGTTCTGATTGTAATTACAATCAAAAGAAAAAGAACTTCATAGAGCATGGTGCTAATATAAATTTTGAAGCAAAGGATATAGCAGGGACTAGAATCATTGTTGCTCATGAAAAGTTCAAGAAATTCGCAGATTCTCATCAGGTAGAGGTGTTCAATTGCACAAGAGGGGGAATGCTAGAAGTTTATCCGAGAAAAAACTTAGAAGAAGTTCTAGTGTCTCTAAAAAAATACACAAAAGATAATGATTAAAGTAGCAGTAATAGGTGGTCCTATTCTCTCTGGAGGTAAGAAGAATCTTATTATGGAGTACTTCCGCCATATAGATAAGACCCAAGTACAGATGGATATCGTATGCAACGATGACTCTAATGCCATTCCACAGGAGGAGATTGAAGCATTAGGTGGTCGTGTGTTTATCGTGCCATCTTTCAAGAAACTCAAGGGACATACTGATGCCTTGTATGAACTCTTCAAGAAAGAAAAGTATGATGTGGTTCATGCTTACAACAGTATGATGAATTTTTTCCCTATGTATGCAGCCAAGAAAGCTGGCGTAAAGGTTCGTATCTCAGAATCTTTATCAATGGCTGCTCCTGGTGAGTGGAAAACATACGTAAAGTATATGCTTCGTCCGCTTTCTCATCTCTATGCGACCCATTACATGGCATGTGGTGAGGATTGTGGTATCTTCCAGTTCGGTAAGAAGGCTTTTGATGAAGGAAAGATTGCAATTTTCAAAACGGCTATCAATACTGAGTTTAATTCTTATCAGCCAGAACTTCGTAACGAGACTCGCAAGAAGTTTGGTTGGGAGGAAAAGGTGGTATATGGCTTCATCGGAAGATTTGAGCATCAAAAGAATCCTCTGTTCCTGATAGATGTGATGAGTGAAATCTATAAGCGTCAAAAAAACGCCCAGTTTGTTATCATTGGTGCTGGTGTTTTAGAGGAGAAGATGAAAGAGCGTATCAAGGAAACTGGTATTGGACCTGCAATGTCCTGGCTTGGAAGAAGAGAGGATATCCAGCAGTTCTATAACGCTTTCGATGCCTTCCTGTTGCCTTCCCGCTATGAAGGATTGCCTGTTGTGGGATTGGAAAGCCAAAGTTGTGGTTTGCCTATGTTCTTTTCAACGGCTGTAACTCCAGAAGCTAGTGCTTGTAAATTGGGGCATTTTATTGACTTGGATGATGGTGCAGCTGCGTGGGCAGAGAAGATTATCCCTATTGTTGAGAAGAATATTCCTGTTCGCAGAAGTCATGCCAAGGAAGTGGCAGATGCAGGATTTGATTCAAAGACTGAAGCAGAAAAGATGCTTCAATATTACTTGAATGCATTAAAGGGTTAGAGTTCTTTCTGACCAGTTATACGAAAATATTATGGAGAGAATAAATGCAAGAGACTTCGCAAACACATCTTGGATGCGTTCGGATAAGTTCTTCTTTATGTCTTTGTTTTGCTTCATATTTGATAAACGCAATATCTTCAAAATATTGTGTTCACGTACAATTTGTAAATAATGTTAAATTTTTATAAGTTATGATTCCATTTAACAAACCCTATTTCTCTGGAAGAGAATTGAAGTATTTGGAGGAAGTTTGTCATTCTACAACCATGAGTGGCAATGGTGATTTTACCAAGAAGTGTCATACCTTCTTTGAGCAGAAGTATGGCTTCAGAAAATGTCTTCTTGCTACATCTGGTACTGATGCCTTGGAGATGTGCGCTATGCTTTGCAACTTGAAGCCAGGCGATGAGGTGATTGTACCTTCTTATACATTCGTATCTACAGCTTTGGCATTCCTTCGTGAAGGTGCAAAGGTTGTATTTGCTGACAGCTCTGCTGAAAATCCTAATATGGAGGTTGAGCAGATTGAGCCATTGATCAATGAAAAGACTAAGGTGATTGCTGTTGTTCACTATGCAGGTGTTGCCTGTGATATGGATGCTATTATGGCTCTTGCAGAGAAGCATAATTTGCTGGTAGTTGAGGATGCGGCTCATTGCATCGATTCATTCTATAAAGGCCGTCCTTTAGGAAGCATTGGTCATTTGGGCGCTTTCTCTTTCCATGAGACCAAAAACATCAGTAGTGGTGAAGGTGGTATGTGCGTCATCAATGACGAGCGCTTTGTTCGTCGTGCGGAGATTATTTGGGAGAAGGGTACCAACCGTGCCGAATTCTATCGTGGAATGGTCAACAAGTATGGTTGGGTAGATATGGGTTCTTCATTCTTGCCATCAGAGTTCAATGCTGCATATCTTTGGGCTCAGTTGGAGCAGCTTGATGATATTCAGGGCAAGCGTAAGCATATCTGGAACCGTTATTTCGAGGGCTTGAATGGTAAGATTGGCAATGAAGTGAAGTTGCCTTATATCCCTGAGTATGCTACCAACAATGCTCACATGTTCTATCTGCTCTGTCCAAGTTTGGAGTATCGTACTGCTTTGATGAAATTCTTGAAGGAGAATGATGTGCAGACAACATTCCATTACCTGCCATTGCATAGCAGCAAGTATTATGAGGACAAGCATGATGGCCGAGAGTTGCCAAATTGTGACAGATATGGCGATACCTTGGTAAGATTGCCATTGTTCTATGAATTGACAGATTGGGAAATTGATAAGATTGTCAAGCTGATTGTGGAATTCTGCAATAAGTAAATCTCTGGTTTTTAGGGTTCTGTTGTAGAATCCTAAAAACTCATCTACATGATTATATCTATGAAAGGAATCGTATTAGCAGGTGGTAGCGGTACACGTTTATATCCTATCACCAAGGGTATCAGTAAGCAGCTGATTCCTATATTCGACAAGCCGATGATATATTATCCTATCTCGGTATTGATGTTGGCAGGTATCCGTGAGGTACTGATTATCTCAACACCATTCGACTTGCCTGGCTTCAAGCGACTCTTAGGCGATGGTAGCCAGTTTGGAGTGAAGTTCGAGTATGCGGAGCAGCCTTCACCAGATGGCTTGGCACAGGCATTCATAATCGGTGAAAAGTTCATCGGTAATGATTCTGCTTGCCTTGTTTTGGGAGATAACATCTTCTATGGTGCTGGATTGAACCAAATGCTTCATCAGGCTGTAGTAGATGCAGAGCAGAACAACAAAGCTACTGTATTTGGTTATCGAGTAAGCGATCCAGAGCGATATGGCGTGGCTGAGTTTGATGAGCTAGGCAATTGCCTGAGTATCGAAGAGAAGCCTCAGCATCCAAAGAGCAACTATGCTGTGGTAGGCTTATACTTCTATCCTAACAAGGTGGTAGAAGTGGCTAAGCATATCAAACCATCTGCTCGTGGTGAGTTGGAAATCACAACAGTAAACCAGGAGTTCCTGAAGGATAAGCAGCTGAAGGTACAGACTATGGCAAGAGGATTTGCCTGGCTTGATACCGGAACTCATGATTCCCTTTCAGAGGCATCTACCTTTATCGAAGTCCTAGAGAAGCGCCAGGGCTTGAAGGTAGCTTGCTTGGAAGGTATTGCTTATCGCCAAGGATGGATAGATAGTGATACGTTGCGTGAGAATGCTCAGCCAATGCTGAAGAATGACTATGGCAAATATCTCCTTTCAATCCTTGAAGAGAAAGATCAAACATTAAAAAAGAATTTGGAATATTAATTTTTTTGAACACGAATCTTACGAATAACGCGAATATAGAGGTTATAGTTTCTCCTGAATGATTCGTGTAATTTGCGTTCGAATATATACATTGATTATAATGAAGAATATTGTAATAACGGGCGGTGCTGGTTTCATCGGCTCTCACGTAGTTAGACTTTTCGTGAACAAATATCCTGAGTATCACATCATCAATCTCGACAAGTTGACATACGCAGGCAACCTGGCTAACCTCAAGGACATCGAGGACAAGCCTAACTATACTTTCGTTAAGGGTGATATCTGTGATTTCGACCTGATGTTGAAACTGATGCAGGACTATCAGGTGGATGGCATCATCCATCTCGCTGCCGAGAGCCACGTAGATAGAAGTATCAAGGATCCATTCACTTTCGCTCAGACCAACGTGATGGGAACCTTGTCTCTGCTCCAGGCGGCAAAGATTTACTGGGAAAGTCTTCCTGAGGGATACGAGGGTAAGCGCTTCTACCACATCTCTACTGATGAGGTTTACGGTGCCTTGCAGATGACTCATTCTGAGGGTATTCCTGCTCCTTTCACTACCAAGGCATCCAGCGATAAGAACCATGAGGCTTACGGCGAGGAGTTCTTCCTGGAGACTACCAAGTACAATCCTCACTCTCCATACTCTGCATCCAAGGCAAGCTCAGACCACTTCGTCCGTGCTTTCCACGATACATACGGTATGCCTACCATCGTGACCAACTGCTCTAACAACTACGGTCCATACCAGTTCCCTGAGAAGTTGATTCCGCTGTTCATCAACAACATCCGTCATCGCAAGCCATTGCCTGTATATGGTAAGGGTGAGAACGTGCGCGACTGGTTGTATGTAGTAGATCATGCCCGTGCCATCGATATGATTTTCCACAAGGGAAAGATTGCCGAGACTTACAACATCGGCGGTTTCAACGAGTGGAAGAATATCGACATCATCAAGGTGGTCATCAAGACTGTTGATAGATTGCTCGGTCGTCCTGAGGGTGCTGACTTGGATTTGATTACTTATGTAACAGATAGAAAGGGTCACGATATGCGTTATGCGATTGACTCTAGAAAGTTGCAGAAGGAACTCGGCTGGGAGCCATCTCTCCAGTTTGAGGAGGGTATTGAGGAGACTGTAAAATGGTATCTCGATAACCAGGAATGGATGGACAATGTTACTTCTGGGGAGTATCAGAAGTATTATGAGGAGATGTATTGTAAATAGGCCCTCCTGTCCCTCCCTTGAGGGAGGGTCCTTAACCCACTCCCAAGCCCTCGCCCTTTCCAAAAGGGCAAGGGATGTAACCGCTCCTCCTCGTCGCTCGGAACCGCTACGCTCTAAGGTTGGCGGGGCATCAAAGCCCTCGCCATGTTGTGCGGGATGGGACCGCCTGACTATAGCTTGCTGAGGTAGGGAACAGCAGTGTATAGTTTACAGTTAATAGTTTATAGTTTACAATTAATAGTTAACTGTTTATATTTGGGGAATTTGCGGGTAATTGGCTGATGAGTTGCAGAATTATTACTTTTTTCTTGGTGGTTTCGAAGAAAAAGTGTAATTTTGCGGTTAGATATTAATAAAATGAATTATTATGGCACAGGTAGCAACAATGAATCAAGCTCAATTGCAAATCCTCGATATGCTGTCATTTATCAAGACTCCTGAGGCTTTGCGAGATTTGAATAAGGTAATCTCCGATTATTTTGTTCAGATGGCTGATGCTGAATTAGATAGAATGTGGAATGAAGGAACCCTGAATGAAGAACGTATCGAGAGTTTCCGGCATCTCCATGAACGTACTCCATACAATAAACCAATATTATAATCTTTAGGTTATGAATATTGTATTGGATACAAATAGTTTGATTATGTCAATCGCCCCTAGAAGTCCGTATCGTAAGGTGTGGAATGCTTTTCTTAGTGGCGATTATAACCTTTGTGTGTCCAATGAAATAATAGAGGAGTATTCAGAGGTTTTATCTCGTAATATATCCCCTCAAGTTTCTGAAGCCATAGTTTATGCTATATTGACTAGACCCAATATAATTCGCAAAGATCCTCATTATACTTTTGCTTTAATTGAGGCAGATAAAGATGACAATAAGTTTGTAGATTGTGCCATTGCTGCAAATGCAAAGTGTATTGTTACAGAAGACAAGCACTTTTAGGTCCTGGAAGATATTCCTTTTCCTAAAGTGGAGGTTATAGGTATAGAGGATTTTAAATGTTATTTGGATAAGTGGATATAGGTTTATGTACTGGTTTTGTATATCACCATTACATGTAAGGTGCTAGATAAAAATCCTGAGCGTTGGCTTTGTTATGTGTTGAAGCACATAGATTCTACGCCTGAGGATAAACTTTATACTCTTCTTCCTGAGTTTTGGGAAGATGAGGAACAATAAAAATGAATTTAATATTTAGTCAAATTAAGGTATAACCTCCATTAGCTTGTGCTGATGGAGGGCTAAATTGCGTATTCTTGTATCAAAATTAGAAAAATGATGCCGCCGTGCAAAGGTACAATATTTTTTTGAGATATGCAATACGGAGTTGAGCGGATACTTACCGTCCTTCACGGTTAGTATTAAACAAATCGTTCAAAAGGTTTTCCATAGAGAAAATCAGTGACTTACGGTATAAACTCCAACTACCAGAGACAGGTTTCATTGATAACGCCAAGGCGGCAAAAGGTCTGACGCAGGCAAAACAAGAAACAGAAATAGATAAGTATCAAGAGTTTTACTATCAATCAGTTTTGGCAAGGAATCTATTCTTTGGACATATGTTCTCTTCTGTTCTCTTGACAATTATAATAGGCTGGTCTTGGAGTTTGTACCTTTCAACACTTATCATCGCAGCATTACTTTGTTGGCAATGGTGGAAAATGAATTTGGTTTATGTGAAAAAGATATTTATAGAATATTTGAAGTAGAATAAGTATGATACAATCCTACACAAAATACAAACAATTCAAGTCCTTGGTGGATGCCAAGGAGAATGGGAAAGCAGTGCGAAACGGCTTGGACTTTCTGCGCTTTGTGGCAGAGGAATACAGCCGCTTGGAAGTGTATAACGACCAAGAGTGTGATGGGGATGATTTCTTCACTTATCAAGTGGAGAAAGAGTTGGCTCTGATGCTGAGAGACGAGGCTACTCCTATTGAATCTGTTGCTAAGGCACAGAAAGAGATGGCTGAGATTGAGAAGATGGAGGCATACGATGATTATTGCCTGTGCTTCTTTGACCATATCCGTGAGGCTATCAACTTTCGATTGTCGGATGCGGATACATACCTTGCAGACCTTGATAAGCAGATAAAGCATCATACCTACGAATATAAGAGATTGGTGAATGACGAAAACTTTGACCAGTTGAGTTCGCTATTCAGATTCGAGGAGTTGGGCAAGTTGCTCATCAAGAAGATAGAGTATCTGCGGACTCATGGTAGAGAGAATGAAGTGGATGCAATCATGGAGGAATATAAGTATGTGCCGGATGTCTGTTCCTTCAAAATCAATGAACTTCTTGAAAAGGGATTGGAGAATGATGCCTTGAAAGAGATAGACAAAACGATTGCTGTGTATGGTGATGATGGATACAATACCACTGAACCTTGGCATCTGCAAAAGATTGAAATCTTGGAAAGACGTAATGACAAGGCTAGTGTTATTGAAGAATATCGCAGATTGTTCCGCCAGTTCTTGGTGGACAAGCGACCTTACTTTGAGAAGTTGAAAGAGTTGGTAGCCAAGGAGAATTGGGATGAGTTTGTTGTGAAACTCTTTGGGGATATTCCACATATCACGGATGATGATTGCATCGAAGTGTGCAACATGATTGTGGAAGAAAAGAAGTATCAGTGTCTCTTGAAGATACTAATGGACAACAGAATGTCATTCTGCCGAGTAGAATTCTTCAAAAAGTATGCGCATTATATGAGCGAGGAAGACCAAGCTGCTTATACCGAGCATGTTATTGATGATTTGCGTAAGCACTTGAGTTATGCAAAATCGAAGAGTTATGGCTATATCGTGGATGACATCAAGGGTATGTACACTTGTTGTGATGTTTCCAAGAAGCTTATCTTGGATTTTGTGGAGGAGGTAGAATACAATTATGGCAATCGTCCTGCTTTGATGCGATTGCTGAGAAATTGATATAACATCATTATTGGTTATTAGACATTGTTAATGAAGGAAATCAAACTTTTTGATTACCAAGAGGATATGAAGGAACGGATTGAGAAGGCGTTGCGCCTTCATCGGTCCGTAATGGCACAAATGCCAACTGGTACGGGTAAAACGGTTCTACTCGCTTCGGTCGTAGAATCGTTTTTGAGGGAACATTCCAATTGCAATGTTTGGATTGTTGCCCATAGAAGGGAGCTGGTTTCTCAGATTCGAGAAACTATTGAAAGAGTTTTTTCGAAAACCCACCCGTCCTCCCTTACCCTTAAGGGAGGCTCCACCGCTTTCCCCAAGCCCCTTTCCCCTCAGGGGACAGGGGATGTAACCGCTCCTCCTCGTCGCTCGGAACCGCTTCGCTCTAAGGTTGGCGGACCATCAAAGGTCTCGCCAGATTGTGCGGGATGGGACCGCCTGGATGCTACTTGCTTGCGGCCTGCTGAGGGACTTGGGGACCGCCTGGGGATGAGTGGAGCATCAAAGGTCTCGCCAGATTGTTTGTCGGCTAGCGCATTCAATGTTCCGATAAAGGCTGTGTCGATACAATGGTTGTCGAAGCACTATGACGAGATAGAGGAAGAACCGGGAATGATAGTGATTGACGAGGCGCACCATGCGCTTGCCAAGACTTACAAGGGAATGTGGGATAGATTCCCGAAAGCTAAGTTCCTGGGACTGACAGCAACACCTTGCCGATTGAATGGTAAGGGATTCACTGATCTGTTTGATGTCTTGGTGCAGTCGTGGAGTGTTCCTGAATTTATCAGCAAGGGAAGATTGGCGACATATGATTTTGTGAGCATCAAATCGGATGGTGTGACGCAACGGCTCATCGACTCCTTGCAGAAGCGAGGGGCAGATGGTGACTACCAGAACAAAGAAATGGATATGTTGCTGAATAAGAAGCCGAGTATCGAAAGGCTCTATCGGAGTTTGGAAGAATATGGTAAAGATAGAAAGGGCATCGTGTATGCTATCAATATCAGTCATGCTAATGCTATTGCTGAGTTCTACAGAGAACACGGCATAGCGGCTGTTGCTATTGATAGTAAAACGCCAAGTTCTTTACGAAAAGAACTTATTGAAAGGTTCAAAGCTTCTTCTTCTAATACTTCTCTATATTTTTCGAAAACCCACCCGTCCTCCCTTACCCTTAAGGGAGGCTCCACCGCTTTCCCCAAGCCCCTTTCCCCTCAGGGGACAGGGGATGTAACCGCTCCTCCTCGTCGCTCGGAACCGCTTCGCTCTAAGGTTGGCGGACCATCAAAGGTCTCGCCAGATTGTGCGGGATGGGACCGCCTTACTGATACTTGCTTGCGAGCTGGTGATGGATTGGGGGCTACTTGCTTGCGGGCTGCTGATGGACTTGCTGATGGGGCTGCTGATAGGCTTGGGGCTACTTGCTTGCGGCCTGCTGATGAACTTGCTCCTATACAGGTGCTGGTGAATGTGGATATATTCTCGGAGGGTTTTGACTGCCCGGATGTGGAGTTTGTGCAGTTGGCTCGTCCTACCTTGTCGCTTGCCAAGTATCTGCAGATGGTGGGACGTGGATTGCGAGTGGCTAAGGGAAAGAAGAACTGCGTAATTATAGATAATGTGGGACTATATCGGGTGTTCGGGTTGCCTTCGCAAGTATGGAACTGGAATGCTATGTTCGAGGGAAAGCTGAAAGTTGGCAAGAGAAAGGAGACTCCGAAGGATAGAGAGTTTTTCCTGATGAACGAGAAGCAAGACGATATTCTGATTCATCCAGACTCAGAAATGATGATGGTGATGAGCCATGAAGAATTGCTCCAAACGATACAGTATCGTGAGTTTGTGGACAGTAGAGGGGAGTTTGCCATCATCAAGCTGCATGATGGGAAGATGACGGTAGTGAACCGGCAGGGAGAACAAGTCTTGGAGCCAGGCGATTACCGTGACATGAAGCTGTTGGATGGCAACATCCTGTTCTACCGACATCGCAGAAAGGAGGTCTGCTATTATGACTTGTTGTCTGGAGCTATTATTGACGATGGTCCCAATGTTTACGATGTTCCAAAGGTGGTTACGCTAGAAGGTTGGGAGTTCATCAAATATGGAGATGTTTATATGTCTCGCACCTACGAACATTTCTCTTGGCCATATTGCCCTTCCAAATATGACCTGTTCAATTTTGGGGATTACCTGATATATCGTTATAATTATTTAGTAGATAGTGGTTGCCAGGAATGGTACTATTATGAAGGAGGCAATGGCTTGATGATGAAGGCTACTATAGATAGTAATCGAGTATGTTTCTTGCGTGGTGATTATGAACATGTGTATTGGATGTGTGCCACTCTTCGTTGTGGTTGTATCGTGGTTATGGACAGCAAGCAGGACTACTACCTGGTGGATTCATATTTGAAGAAGACCTATATTGGATGCAATAACCCAAAGAATGAAAATGAAGATCTTCATATTGTAATGCCTCGCCTTGGCAAGAAATACTATGATGAGATGATGTTACAGGAGAAGAAAAAGGAAGCAAGCGAGATGATTCTTTTGCATGAAAAGTCTGTAGCAGGACATGTGGAATTATATCAGGCTGGAAAGAAATGGGGCATAAAAGTGGATGGCAGAGTTGTCGTGCCACCCCTTTATCGCAGCATAGCGCAACCTGTTGGTGCCTATTGTGCCTTTGAAGAGATTCCAAGATATTGGGGTATTATGACCTTAAAAGGCAAGGTGATAGTTGATGCCAAATATGAGAAGGTGGAGATTCGTGATGGGGGAATCGCCGTGGTAACTGATATCACGGGGAAAACACAGACCATCCATCTGAAATGATCTATTATAGGGGCGTCAGTCTGAGAATATTAACAAAAAAAGAGTGTGTCATGAATTTATGATACACTCTTTTTTTTATTCTGTTTAATTACATCTTCTTTATCCGTTTGCGATATTTCCGAAGAAATCGAATGAGGCATCCCAATCCTTCCAGACTGGCTCTCTGCCCAATTCCTTCAATCTCGCATTGATAACCTTGGCGGTACGCTCATCGCTTACGGTGAACTGCTCCAATGCCTGAGGATAGGTATGATAACCACCAGGATTTACCTTTGATTCTGCCGACATGGTGGTGACACCCAGTGTTGCCATGTTGTCACGGATGTAGGCTGGCTCACGGGTAGAGTAGGAGATATCTACATCGTGGTCGAAGATACGCATGGCGAAAGTTGCCTGGGCCAACTGCTTATCGGTCATGAAGCAGTTTGGCTGGAAACCTTCGTTCTGTGCAGGGCGCATACGAGGGAAGTTCACGCTGTACTTGGTCTTCCAGTAATGCTTCTGCAGGTAGCGCAGGTGATGAGCCATCATCACTACATCCGTGCGCCATTCCTTCTCCAAGCCGATGAGCACACCCATACCGATGGAATGGACACCTGCCATACCCATGCGGTCGAAACCATCGCAGCGCCACTCAAACTTGCTCTTCATGCCACGTGGGTGGTAGAGCTTGTAGTGCTCGTGGTTGTAGGTTTCCTGGAAACAGATCACGCCGTTCATGCCGTGGTCGGCGAGGGTCTTGTAATCCTCTGTAGAAAGCGGCATCACCTCAATCTTCACGTTAGAGAAATACTTCTTGGCGATGTCGATTGCCTTGGCAAGATAAGGGGTGCCAGCCTTGGCTGGGTTCTCTCCCGTAACGAGAAGGATGTTCTCGAATGGAGCCAACTGCTTGATGGCTTTATACTCGTTCTCAATCTGCTCTGGGGTGAGGATGGTACGAGCCATCGGATTCTCACGATGGAAACCGCAATACACGCAGGAGTTAGAGCATGAATTGGTGATGTAGAGAGGAATGAACATCGACATGGTCTTGCCGAAGCGCTCCTCGGTATATTTGCGGGAAAGACGCGCCATTACCTCCAGGTATGGCTCGGCTGCAGGTGAAATCAGCGCCATGAAGTCGTTCACATCGCAATGGTCCTTGGCAAGGGCACGACGCACATCATTATCGGTCATTCGAGCAATGCGCTCCGTGGTCTCCTCCCAACTGATATTCTTTAATTCGTCTGAAAACATTTTCTTACTTTTTAAACTTTCTCAAATCGTGTGTCAACTTGGCTGCACAGAAGTTTGGACCACACATGGTGCAGTACTCACCGTCTGTATGACCTGCCTCCTCGAAATACTTCAAGGCGAGCTCTGGGTCGAGAGAGAGGTGGAACTGGTCTCTCCAGCGGAACTCGAAACGTGCCTTGGAGAGGGCGTTGTCGCGGATGGTTGCACCTGGATGACCCTTTGCCAAGTCGGCTGCATGAGCGGCAATCTTATAGGTTACCACACCTGTGCGCACATCTTCCTTGTTAGGCAAGGCGAGGTGCTCCTTAGGTGTTACATAGCAGAGCATGGCAGTGCCGAGCCATGCTATCTGGGCGCCACCGATGGCTGATGTGATGTGGTCGTAACCTGGGGCGATATCGGTAACCAATGGGCCGAGGGTGTAGAATGGTGCCTCGTGACAGTGGTCGAGCTGGCGCTCCATGTTCTCCTTGATCTTCTGCAATGGCACGTGACCAGGACCCTCGATGAATGCCTGCACGTTCTTGTCCCAGGCACGGGTAACAAGCTCGCCCATGGTATCCAACTCGGCAAACTGGGCTGCATCGTTGGCATCGGCAATACAGCCTGGGCGCAGACCATCGCCCAAAGAGAGGGCAACGTCATACTGTGCCACGATGTCGCAGATATCGTCGAAGTGCTCATAGAGGAAACTCTCCTGGTCGTGGTAGAGACACCACTTGCTCATGATACTACCGCCACGGCTCACAATACCGCAAAGACGGCTATCGGCGAGATGCACGTTGTGGCGACGGATGCCGGCATGGATGGTGAAGTAGTCAACACCCTGCTCGCACTGCTCGATGAGGGTATCACGGAATACCTCCCAGTTCAAATCCTCTACCTTGCCGTTTACCTTCTCCAAAGCCTGGTAGATAGGCACGGTTCCTACCGGTACAGGACAGTTGCGCACAATCCATTCACGGGTTTCGTGGATGTTGTCGCCGGTAGAGAGGTCCATCAAAGTATCGCCTCCCCACTTGCAAGACCATACAGCCTTATCCACCTCTTCCTCGATGCTGGAGGTAGTGGCAGAGTTACCGATGTTGGTATTGATCTTCACGAGGAAGTTGCGGCCGATGATCATCGGTTCGCTCTCAGGGTGGTTGATGTTGGCAGGAAGAACGGCACGTCCGCGGGCAATCTCATCACGAACATACTCAGGGGTGATATGGGTATCGATGCCCAATTCCTGGCAGTTCATGTTCTCGCGGATAGCCACGTACTCCATCTCTGGAGTAATGATGCCAGCCTTGGCATAAGCCATCTGGGTGATGTGCTTGCCAGCCTGTGCACGGCGAGGCAACTGGATGTGCTCGAAGCGGAGGTGGTCGAGGCTATGGTCAGCAAGGCGCTGCTTGCCATACTCGCTGGTAACTTCCTTGAGCTGCTCGGTATCGTTGCGGTCGAGAATCCACTGCTCGCGCATTCTTGGCAAGCCTTTCTTCAAATCTACCTGATAGTTAGGGTCGCTGTAAGGACCGCTGGTATCGTAGATGTAAACCGGAGCGTTTGGCTCAGTATGAGGAATGCCGCGCTCATCCTTCACAACAGTAGGAGTGAGGTTAACCTTGGTCATTCCAACCTTGATCTGTGGGAAGAGTTTTCCCTGCATATACGCCTTTTCTCTCTGGGCGTAAGCTTTCTTATCGTTTGGCATAATGTTTAAAGGGTATATATTATATTAGTCGTTGAGGAATGCGGTGAGAGGAGAACTTGCCTCAGCACAATCGCTGATGGCTCCGAGACCAGCCTCGTAAGCACGGCGACCGCATACTACTGCTTCCTTGAATGCCTTAGCCATCTCTACAGGATTACCGGCAACGGCGATAGCGGTGTTAACCAGACAAGCGCTGGCACCCATCTCCATGGCTTCGGCAGCGTGGCTAGGTGCACCGATACCTGCATCTACTACCACAGGAACAGTAGCCTGCTCGATGATGATCTGCAGGAAGTCCTTCATTCTCAATCCCTTGTTAGTACCGATAGGTGCAGCAAGTGGCATCACGGTAGCAGCACCAGCCTCTTCGAGGTGCTTGCAGAGGGTAGGGTCTGCCTGGCAATATGGCAATACCACGAAACCGAGTTTTACCAGTTTCTCGGTAGCCTTCAGCGTCTCGATAGAGTCTGGAAGAAGATAGCGAGGGTCTGGGTGGATTTCGAGCTTGAGCCAGTTGGTTCCGAAAGCCTCTCGAGCCATCTGTGCTGCGAAGACAGCCTCCTCGGCGTTGCGCACGCCACTGGTGTTAGGAAGGAGCTGGATATTTGGGTTCTGCACAATATGAGAGAGCAGGTCGTCCTGCTTGTCTTCGAGTTCGATACGTTTCATAGCAACAGTAACCATTTCTGTTTCTGATGCTTTGATGGCTTCAGCCATGAGGGCATTGTTGTTAAACTTTCCTGTGCCCAAGAAGAGGCGTGAGTTAAACTCTCTGCCTGCGATTACTAATTTTTCCATTGTTTTATTATAGAGTTGTTATTTTTGTTTTCATTTCTGTAGGAAAAGTACTTTTGGGTGATTCTTTTCTGTAGTATTCTGGGACCGTTATCCTCCGCAGAACGCTTTTACGATAACGATGTCTGCTCCTTCTGCGATGATTGTGTTTTCCCATTCATCACGAGGCACCATTTCGTTACTGATAGCTACTGCTACTCCTGTAGCTGGCAAATCGAGTTCCTGGGCTAACTCCCTGATGGTTTTAGCCTGTGTCTCGGTCTCTTTGTTGTTGATAGTTACTTTCATATTCTGTTCGTTTTATATGATGAATAATCCGTTTGTTTACGCTTTTCTATCGCCCGAAAGCGATGATAAGCAAATATGTAATCAAACACGGTGAACTTCCAGATGAAAGCCTTAAGAGAAAAAATAAAGCGCTATCAAATATCCCTGCGACAGCATTACCTGCATCAGGTTCAATGGGTATCATCTCAGCCGAATCTTTCAGCACCCCGTGATAATCGCTTGCAAAAGTAATGATAATATCGGAAAAACAATAGAATTTCAAAAATATTTATGCTAAATTAACGCAGAATGTACCTTTCGTTTTACTGGTGTTTCTTTCTGCAATCCGGGCATTCGCCTTTGATGACAAAGGAAATAGAGTGGGGGTAAAAGCCTTCGGGCAGCTCGAAACTTGGAATATGGATATCCTCCATACAGAAGGAACGCTGGCAAGATTCGCAGTAGAAATGAATATGCCCGTCGTGATGATCGCAAGCCCCTTTTTCTTCGCAGAGTTCGTAGCAGAGTACGCCTCGCCCATCTTCGAAGGCATGTACCACATCATGTTCCAGAAAGAGGGTAAGGGTACGGAAGATGCTCGACTTGTCCATCGAAACCATCTTTCGTTCCAGATTGCTCAGACTCTGCGGGTTCTGTTCGCCCATCAGGGTCTTCATTACGAGTATGCGGTTGGCGGTTGGCCGAATGCCTTTCGATTCCAGCCTGCTGATCATATCTTGTGAGTTCATCGTTTCTTCTTTTTAAAATCTTTACTAACCGGTTGCAAAGATACAAAAAAAGCGTGTAAGTATGGTAACTTACACGCTTTTTCTTTATTTAAACGTAATTACTTTTTGCTTTCAATCTAGTTTATGCCGCAGCATGAAGGGATTGGAACCCTTATACGCAAGCACAACCACGGCTTCTGTTCAAAGCCTCACCATACATTTTCATTGCGCTCATGTAATTTGCAAGAATAGCCTTCAAGGCCTTCTTGATGTTTGCATACATTGTTTTCATAATCGTTATCCTTTTTTTAAAAATTAATACTTGGCATTTCTGCCATTTTCTTTTTCCTTTTGTTCATGAACGGTGGTCAATTTTACTTGCCCATCTCCATGTTGTTGTTTACATTTACAGCCTTGGCAATCATAGCTGCCACAACTGTAAGAATCATTACTGTCGTCATCATCATTTGTTTCCTTTCTTTCTTTGTGGAGCCTCCATGTGAGGTCTCCTGTTTTACATTATCCTTATTACAATCTCACTGTTTTCTGGTGCAAAGGTAATGCCTTTTTCTTGAATATCTGTCACAAAGACATGACAAAATGATGAAGAAGGGGCTTTTTTTGATACACGTCAACTAAACAGCAATGGCGGCTTGATATACGTCAAGCCGCCATGCTGTCATATTGAGAAATGTGTCATGTTTCTTATGTTTTTTCGGATTTCTGATGCTAGATCAGTTCCAGAATCTTGTCGAGAATCTTTTCTACGGTTGAAGAATCGGTTGCTTCATCGAGTTTCTGGTTGATTTTCTCTTCCAGTTTCTTGCTTACCTTGTCGGCAGCCTGATCCATGGCCTGGTTTGCCTTGTCTTCCAGTTTCTTCTGAACGGAAGCGCCCAGTCCGTCTTCTTCTGAACCATCGCTGCTATTATCGCTTACCGAAGGGGATTCATCGGTTGATGAGCTGGTGGTTTCTTCTATCTGCAGATTGTCGGCACCTTCCAGCGCCTTCACCATATCATCAGCATTCATCGTGTAAACGCTGCCAAGGATTCCGAAGCTTATGGTGTGCTGCTTGCCATTAAACTCAACGGTTCCCTTAGAGCATACGATATAGTTGTGGTATTCGAAGAGCTGGTTCATCACTTCATCGATAGCGCTTCCTGCCATCATTTTGGCAATGGAACGGATGCTTTGGGTGAAGAAGTTGTTATCACTGGTTTCTGTAGCCTTGTCGATAGCCTTGGATGCCTCAGTCTTTACCTTTTCTTTATGGGCTTCAGGTCCTGGATTGGTTATGGCGAAAACCAGGAAGAGAAGTACGATAAGTCCTAAGATGATTTTCCAGAGGGTCTTGCTCGATTTTTTCTTTTCCGGTTCCTGTCTGTAGCCCTGGTTCATTGCTGCGCCGTGCTGAAAGCCTTGCTGGTAAGCTTCCTGCTGTGCCTGCTGGAAACCCTGCTGGTTTGCAGCCTGAAAGTTTACTGCTTCTGTCCCGTTGTTGCCGGCTGCATCTGCTGATGTTCCTGCTGCATTTTCTTTATTGGCTGTATTAGCCTTGATTGCTTCTACAGTTTCAAGAACAGTCTTCAGTTCTGCTATTTTCCAAGCTGGAGTCCAGTCTTTCATGCCTTGTGCCCAAACAAGGGTCTCGGGTGTGATAGCCTTCTGGACGAGTTGCTCCAGGCTGAATGGACCCGCTTGCTGTCCGTTATTCTCAATGATAAAATATTCCATTATGTATTCTTTTATATAATATTTTTCTTAAAAGCCAATAAGGAGTTTCTTACACTCTCAATTGCTTATTAGTGTGTAGCTTTCCACCATGCTGTTTTCTCTCTGCCCTTGATAGCTACGCTGTGCTGGCTAGGGTCGGAGATAGAAAGACCGCAATAATTTTTCACTTTAAAGGTTGTACCTCTATAACTCATTAACCCTGTATAAGCCTGTTCGGTATGAGCAGCAGCTTTAATAGTGAGTTTCATCTGTGAAGTATATTTGTCTTTCAGATAGTCGCTCGGAACAAGACTGTCTATGTATACACTCATATCGTAGAAGAGGTTGGGAGAGAAACCATCCAAAGGCTGTATGGAATCTAGCGGAACGGATGATGAGAGGGTATATTTGCTGTTGATTTCCTTCATCACTTGGGCTAGATTGTCCATCTGTCTGCAGTCGATGGCCGCCATGTTGCAGAATGGATCGCTACTATTCTTGTAGAAATTGACAACTCCGTTGACAAATCCTGAGTAGTTGGGCGCAGAACTGTTGAGGTAACTCCACATGGTTTTGTATGGAACGCCGGCTCCCATTACTTCGCTACTTGAACTGATCATGAAATTAGTGACGTCTTTCAGTTCGTATGCAGTCTCTACATTGCCCATATAGCATGCATCGAAGAGAATGTATTGCATCTTTGTGCCGCTGAGTTTGATTCCTTCGGCAAGGGTAGGAACGTCGAGAGCGTTTTCTTCTAAACTTACGCTTCCGAAGAAACGGGTGATAGGTTTGTTGGGATCGGGACCATACTGTATTCCGCTGAAATTGCCGGTAGCGGTAGGGTAGCTGGTGCTTCCTTTCTGAGCAAAACCGGCATTAGGTCTTGCCATATAAGGATAGTTTACCCAATCGCTTTTGTAGGTCCATCCGCAGCCATGAGCTCCGATGATGAGCGAATAATTCAGGGCTTCAGCACGGCGTTTCACCTCATTCAGAATCTCTGCAAATCCTTCTGCTGTAGTATATGTAGCTTCATCGTATGTTTTCAAAGTGTCGCGAATTACGGTTTTCGTATTGCCGTCATATTGAAGATCTATAAGATAGCTCTTCCTGTAATTCTGGCTCATGAAGACTATTACACGCGAATTATTCAAGCCTTTCTTGGCAACAATACCTTCGCAGATACTGTCAACGTTGTTTTCCAAAAAACTTGTGAGACCGGAAGTGTTGGTTCCACCCGTCCAGGGATAGAAGACGAAGATAGTCTGCTTATTGACGCTTTCTACATCAATAGCTTCATCGCCACAACTGGTGAAAGTTGCTGCTAGAGATAGCGTACATATAAATAAGGTGAAAAGCTTCTTGATCATGTTTCTCTTGAAAATATGAAATGTTAAGTGTGAAATGCTAAGTTCTTACACTTAACATTCTGCACTTAACATGATAAATATTAAACTATTATTTCTTCTTGAGTTCCTCGATGGTTGCCTTGAGGGCAGCAATCTTCTCAACAGAGTCGCTTTCCTTCTTGCGCTCCAGGGCTACTACCTTCTCAGGTGCGTGAGCTACGAAGTTCTCGTTGCTGAGCTTCTTGCGTACGCCCATCAGGAAGCCTTCCAAGTGCTTGAGCTGAGCCTCTGCCTTCTCAATTTCGGCAGCTACGTCGATCAGGTCGCCCAATGGTACGGCAAACTCGTCGGTACCTACCATGAAGCTTGACGCATCGGCACTCTTCTCTGCGATGACCTCAATCTTATCAAGGTTCGCCATCTTCAGCGTTACGTCGTTGTAAGCCTCGAAATCGTTCTTGCCTACTACCTGGAGAGACAACTGTTCCTTCTGGGCAATGTTCTTCTGGTTGCGAACGGTACGAACACCGGCGATAATCTGCTTCACAGCCTCAATGTCGGCTGCCAACTTCTGCTCCTCGGTTGTAGGTGCTGGAATATCCAGCTTCTCGCGCATGATGCTCTCGCCATCCTTGCGGTCGTAGATGTGCTGCCACAATTCCTCGGTGATGAATGGCATGAATGGATGCAACATCTTCAGGAGGGCATCGAAGAAGCGGAGGGTAGCGTCGTAGCTCTTCTGGTCGATAGGCTGGCCGTAAGCTGGCTTCACCATCTCCAGGTACCAGGATGAGAACTCATCCCAGAACAGCTTATATACAGTCATCAATGCCTCAGAGATACGGTAGTCCTTAAACTGCTTCTGCATCTCCTCGTTCACCTCCTTGAGCTTGGCATCAAACCACTTCACGGCGATTTCTGCACTCTTAGGCTGCTCGATATCTGCCGTTTCCCAACCCTTCACGAGGCGGAAGGCATTCCAGATCTTATTGTTGAAGTTACGTCCCTGCTCGCAGAGGCTCTCGTCGAAGAGGATGTCGTTGCCTGCAGGAGCGCTGAGCATCATACCCATACGAACACCATCGGCACCAAACTTGTCAATCAGAACCAGTGGGTCTGGTGAGTTACCGAGACTCTTGCTCATCTTACGGCCGAGCTTATCGCGAACGATACCTGTGAAATATACGTGCTTGAATGGCATCTTGCCACGATACTCGTAGCCAGCCATGATCATACGTGCTACCCAGAAGAAGATGATATCCGGACCAGTTACGAGGTCGGAAGTAGGGTAGTAGTAGTTGATCTCCTCATTGTCAGGATGCTCGATACCATCAAACAGAGAGATAGGCCACAACCATGAAGAGAACCAGGTGTCGAGGCAGTCGCTCTCCTGCTCAAGATCCTCAGCCTTGATGTTGGCATTCTTCTCCTGAGCGAGTTTCAGAGCCTCCTCTGCAGTCTCAGCTACCACGAAATCCTTCTTGCCGGCATTGTCGAAGTAGTAAGCTGGGATGCGGTGACCCCACCAGAGCTGGCGGCTGATACACCAGTCCTTGATGTTCTCCAACCAGTGGCGATAGGTGTTCTTATACTTCTTAGGATAGAACTCGATATCATCGTCCATTACTGGAGGAAGGGCGATGTCGGCAAAGTGCTGCATCTTGAGGAACCACTGTGTAGAGAGCTTTGGCTCGATAGGCACATTGGTACGCTCAGAGAAGCCCACCTTATTATTATAGTCCTCAATCTTCTCCATCAGACCGGCGTTCTGAAGGTCGATGGAAATCTGCTTGCGCACATCCATGCGGTCCATACCTACATAGAGACCTGCTGCCTCGCTGATGGTACCATTGTCGTTGAAGATGTCGATGGTTTCCAAACCATGCTTCAAACCGAGGGCGTGGTCGTTGATATCGTGAGCTGGAGTTACCTTCAAGCAACCAGTACCGAACTCGATATCTACGTATGTATCCTCAATGACAGGAATCTCGCGGTTTACGAGAGGCACGATAACGTGCTTACCCTTCAGCCAGGTATTCTTCTTATCCTCTGGGTTGATACACATGGCAGAGTCGCCCATGATGGTCTCAGGACGGGTGGTTGCTACTACAGCATAGTATCCCTTCTCATCCTTGTGTATCACGTTCTCCTCATCCACCTGCTGGCAGTCCTGCTCTACTACATAATACTTCAAGTGGTAGAGCTTAGAGTGCTCGTCCTTGTAGATAACCTCCTCGTCAGAGAGCGCAGTCTGAGCCTTAGGGTCCCAGTTAACCATGCGCACGCCACGATAGATGAGACCCTTCTTGTACAGGTCGCAGAATACGTGGATAACGGCACGAGAGCGGGTCTCGTCCATGGTGAATGCTGTGCGGTCCCAATCGCAGCTGGCACCGAGTTTGCGGAGCTGTTTGAGGATGATGCCACCATGCTCGTGAGTCCAGTCCCAAGCGTGCTTGAGGAACTCCTCGCGGGTAAGGTCGGTCTTCTTGATGCCCTGCTGAGCGAGGCGGTTTACAACCTTTGCCTCGGTAGCGATACTGGCATGGTCGGTACCTGGTACCCAACATGCGTTCTTGCCCTCCATGCGAGCACGGCGAACGAGAATATCCTGGATAGTATTGTTGAGCATGTGTCCCATGTGGAGCACACCCGTTACGTTTGGTGGTGGAATAACCACTGTATAAGGTTCACGACCATCTGGCTTAGAGCTGAAAAGCTTATTGTCGAGCCAGTACTGATACCATTTACTTTCCACTGCTTGTGGATCGTATTTACTTGCTAATTCCATTGTTTATATCTAATTTTTATTCTTTTTCTTTCTTTTTCTTTAAAAAACGGTGCAAAGATACTAATTTTTGGGCGAAAAATACTATCTTTGCATCAAAATTATTAATTTTTGCACAAAACGATGGTTAGTAATACAGGAAAAGGACATACGAAAGAAGAAAAACTGGCGGCGTTCAGCCGCTTGCTGGATGTGCAGGACCGTTTGCGCCTGCAGTGTCCATGGGATAAAAAGCAGACGTTCGAGAGTCTTCGTCCGAATACGATCGAGGAGACTTTCGAGCTTTGTGACGCCTTGATGAAGCGCGATTACAAAGATATCAAGAAGGAGTTGGGCGATGTGTTGGAGCACGTGATGTTCTATAGCATCATCGGCAGAGAAGACGGCGAGTTCGATATTTGCGATGTTTGCAATCAGGAGGCAGATAAATTGATGTTCCGCCATCCTTTCATTAACTGGAAGGAAGAAGGAAATTGGACGGTTTCGAATCCTGATATGTATATCAACGATGAGGGACAGGTGGTATATAGAGAGTCTGAAGAAGCAGAAACCGGGAAGGCTGGAACTGCCAGTTCGGAAGAAACCTTGGCTCTTGGCGCCAGCAAGCCGAAAACTGCTACTTCTGTTGAGAAAACCTGGGAACAGATCAAGCTGCAGGAGAAGGATGGAAATGAGCGGGTGTTGAGCGGTGTCCCAAATTCTCTTCCGTCTCTTATCAAGGCTTATCGCATTCAGGACAAGGCTAGAAATGTAGGCTTCGACTGGAAAGAAAAAGAAGATGTGTGGGACAAAGTGCAGGAGGAACTGGAAGAACTCAAGGTGGAACTGGCTAAAGGCGACAAAGAGAATTCTACCCAGGAATTGGGCGATTTCATCTTCTCTGTAATCAATGCAGCACGTCTCTATAAACTCAATCCGGATAATGCGCTGGAGAAAACCAACCAGAAATTTATCCGCCGTTTCAACTACGTAGAAGATCATAGCTTAAAGCAAGGTAAAAACTTGAAAGATATGAGCTTAGAAGAAATGGATAAACTATGGGATGAAGCAAAACTTCAGGAGAAAAAGGATGATAAATAACGGTGAATCAGATAATCTTATCGACTCATCATATAATAATAAAAACTAAAGTGTTATGAAGAAATTAGTTTATGTAACAATAGCTTTGGTGGCGCTTTTCGCAGCCAACAGTTGTAAGAACAAAAATAATGTTCCTGTTATCAGTGCAGCAGATTCGGTAGAGGTAGAGGATGCAATGAACGATTCTACCATCTATGGTGTATGCGGTGAGGGAACCTCTATGCATAGCCTGGAGCTGATTTCTGATGATGGTGACACCCTTTCGGTGTTTATTGACGATGAGAATCCTGATGTTGTTCAGGGAGGATTGCTGGCTGGCGACCGTATTGCTCTTATCGGTTATAAGGCAGAGGATGGAGAGATGATAGCCCAGAAGATTATCAACCTGACATCCCTCTTGGGTAAATGGACTTCTCTGGATAAGAATTTTGATATCTTGGAAGGTGGAGAGGTGAAGAACAATGTGAAGGCTGAAACTAATCCTTGGACTAGCTGGAAGATACTCAATGGTAAACTTTTGCTGAATAAGGATACTTTTGCCATTGACAAATTGGGTTCTGACAGTCTTATGTTGGAGAATACTCAGGGTATCTTTGTTTTCAAGCGCCAAGAGTAAGGTCATCATGTTGAACCTGTAAATTATGATTTAGTTTTGGAACCATTTAAAGTACATATATTGGGGTGTGGCAGTGCTTTGCCCACCCTTCAGCATAGTGCCTCGGCTCAGATTATTGAGATGCGTGGCAAATGCTTTATGATGGATTGTGGCGAGGGTGCCCAGATGCAGTTCCGTCGCACTCATGTTCACTTTGCTAAGATAAATGCTATCTTTATTTCGCATCTTCATGGTGATCATTGCTTTGGCTTGCTGGGACTTCTTTCTACCTTAGGTATGCTGGGTAGAACGGCTAAGTTAAAAGTTTATGCACCAGAAAGTTACGGAGATTTGTTTAAGCGTCAGATCGATTTCTTCATGCAGGGAATGGAATATCAAATCGAATTTGTTCCTGTAGATACCGAGAAGTCGCAAGTAGTATATGAAGATCATTCTGTAACCGTAGAAACTGTTCCTCTGCAGCATCGTGTGCCTTGTTGTGGGTACATCTTCAGAGAGAAACCGACATTGCCTCATATCCGTCGTGATATGATAGATTATTACGAGATTCCTGTAAGCCAGATTAACAACATCAAGAATGGAGCTGACTGGACAACGAAGGAGGGGGATGTAATACCTAATGCCAGATTGGTAATGCCTGCCGCTACTCCCCGCAGTTATGCTTATTGCAGTGATACCCGGTTTGTTCCGGGGGTGGCAGAAAAGGTAAAGGGGGTTACGGTGCTTTATCATGAGAGCACCTATACTTCGGAGAATGAGGACAGGGCTAAACTCTATTATCACAGTACGGCTCGACAGGCTGCAACTATAGCCAGAAATGCGGGTGTAGGCAAACTTCTTCTGGGACATTATAGTGCAAGATATAATAATGAAGAGGTATTGTTGAATGAAGCTAAAGAGGTGTTTACGGAAAGTTATCTTACTCAGGAAGGTAAAGTGTTCTCTATAGAATAATATAGAAACAGGGCTTGAATGTACCGGGAAACAAGGTGCAGAATAGCCTTTGATCTATATAAAAATATAAAAAAAGTGCCTTGCGCCAAAAAAAGTTCATTTTTGATGCAAGATTTTCTCTTTATATCGTTTAATCTTTAAAAAGGATTTGAAATTGGAATCGGAAAAGGAACTCTTAGACGACATCAATAGCGGCAGTCGGGCAGCCATGCACAGATTGTACGAACGCTATGTGGGGTATGCCATGGCCGTAGCGCTGAGGTATATCCCTATGCGCGATGATGCTGAAGATGTAGTGCAAGATAGTTTTATAAAAGTCTTTTCCGGCATTTCAAAGTTTGAATATCGGGGTGAGGGCGCTCTTCAGGCTTGGCTCTTGCGGATAGTGACAAATGAAGCTGTCAACTTTGTAAGGCAGCAAAAGCGCTTCACTATCGTGGACGAAGTTCCCGATGATATTGAGGATGAAGAGTCTGAAGTAGAAAGAGTTCCGCCTGCAGAACTGACAAGAATGATAGGAGAATTGCCTGATGGGTACAGACTGGTTCTTAACATGTTTGTTTTTGAACAGAAAAGCCATAAAGAAATTGCACAGCTGTTAGGCATCAAAGAAAGCAGTTCTGCTTCACAATATTTGCGGGCGAAAAAGCTGTTGGGCAAAAAGGTGAAAGATTATCTGAGCCAGGCAGATTGTAGTGATAATAAAGAGTTGAATCATATAAATGAGAAAAGTAATGAGTAACGATTGGACAAATAAACTTCGAGATCAGTTGGCTGACTACCAAGAGCCTGTCAGCCACGACTTGTGGGCTGAGATAGAACAATCGCTTGCTCAGTCTAAAAAGGTTGGTGATGAGGAAACTGATGTAAAGAAGAGACCACAGACTCGTTATGTTGTCTTGAAAAGATGGTCAGTAGCTGCAGCGATTGCTTTATTGGGAGTAGGAGGCAGTTATGTTTATCTGCATGATGATGAATCGGGACAGGCTAACTTAGCTGTTCAGAGTTCTTTCTCTACAGCATCAGGTTCAAGCAGGACTTCTTCTGCTGTCCGTGCAGAAGCACAATCGGCAGGAAGTGAAAATGCTATCTTGCTTGCTGAAAACAATGCATCTGCACATCAGGTGAATCGCCATTCATCGGGGCGTCAATTGAACCATAGTAAATCTTCTGTCTCTTTCCAGGAGAGGACTGTTGCTGCTGATAATGAAGTAATGTTTGCAACAGAGGTAGAAATGCCAGAACAGTCTGTTAATGCAGAGGTAAATGGTCGGGAATTATCTGTTTTGCAAAAGCAAAATGAGGATTCTGAAAGACAGATGGCCGTTTCTTCTAATCATGCAACCAAGCCGTTGGAAGCAGATGGTGGGCAGAAGCTTTATGCAGGCAGGGCGCAGGATGGTCATTTTGAACGCAGTTATAAGGACAAGTATGAACAGAACTGGACCATGAACCTGTATGCAGAGAATGTAAGTCTGGGCTCTGGCAGTGATGGAATGTCAAACGGCATGTATGCGTCTTCAGATCCTCTTGCTGGTGGCGGCTTTGCTGATCATGGTGTTTTCCTGGCTGCTGCTTCTCCTTTAAGATATGCAATACCGAAATATGTTGAAGCGAAACATCATGCTCCTTTGGCTATAGGTGCTCAGGTTGGTATCGGACTTGCGCCTCGTTTGTCTTTGAGTACCGGTGTCGTTTATACGCGTGTTGCTTCTGATTTCAAATCTTATGGTGCTTCAGAATTTGATACACATCAGGTTTTGCATTATGTGGGTGTTCCACTTGGTTTAAACTATGAGGTTTGGAGCACGGGAGGCTTTCATGCGTACGTAATGGCGGGTGGAGAAGCCGATTTCAACGTAAAGAATGATACAAAGGTTTCTGGTCATAAAGAGGACGTGAAACGTGATGGCGTTCAGTTCTCGGGTAAGGCTTCGCTTGGTGCACAGTATGATGTTACACCACAAGTGGGCTTCTATATTGAGCCAGGTGCAAAATATTATTTTGATAATGGCAGTGAAATAGAAAATACGTTTAAAGATAAGAAGTGGAATTTTAATCTCCAGTTCGGACTCCGTATTAATCTGAAATAGTGTTTGAGTCCAATTATTAATAAATATATGTACGAACTACATTTCATTTTATAACATTACATGCGAGAAAAGGAAAGGGCAGTCTGCGTGATGCATGGCTGCCCTTTATTGTTTCCTGTTTTCTTATTTCTTATTCAATAATTTTTCGCTCATATTGAGAGCGGCCTTTCTGCCGTCTCCCATGGCAAGGATTACTGTGGCTCCTCCTCGTACGATATCGCCGCCAGCGTAGATTTCTTTGATGGAACTCTGCATCTGGTCGTTTACGGCAATGGTGTTCTTCCGGCCGAGTTCCAAGCCTTCGATACTCTGTGGAACGAGTGGATTAGGACTTACTCCTACGGCAACAATTACCTGGTCGCACTCCAGCGTGATGGTCTCTCCTGTAGCTTCTGGACGACGACGGCCGCTGGCATCAGGTTCGCCAAGCTTCATCACATCGAGGACTACAGCCTTTACTGCGCCCTTATCGTCTGCCTCATATTCTTTAGGATTGTGCAATGTAAAGAAGTTGATTCCTTCTTCCTTGGCATGCTTCACCTCTTCGAGTCGGGCAGGCATTTCTGCCTCCGAACGGCGATATACCAAGGTTACGTCTGCTCCGAGTCGTTTTGCAGTACGGCAACTGTCCATAGCTGTATTTCCGCCGCCTACAACAACCACCTTCTTACCCAAGTTGATAGGGGTGTCGCTATGAGGATTGGCTGCATCCATCAGGTTTACACGGGTAAGATACTCGTTAGAAGACATGATGTTCAAGGCATTCTCTCCAGGAATATTCATGAAGTTTGGCAGACCCGCGCCTGAGCCAACGAAGATTCCCTTGAATCCTTGTTTTTCCAGATCTTTTACGGAAATGGTCTTGCCTACGATGCAGTCTGTAATAAACTTTACGCCCATCTTCTGAAGATTCTCAATCTCTACATCTACGATAGCATTAGGCAAACGGAATTCAGGAATACCATATTTCAATACACCGCCAATCTCGTGAAGTGCTTCGAAAACAGTAACATCGAATCCCTTCTTTGCCATATCGCCTGCAAAACTCAATCCGGAAGGTCCTGAACCAACTACGGCTATCTTGATGCCATTAGGTTCATCGCACTTTGGTACAGAGATGTTTCCACTCTGGCGTTCGTAATCGGCAGCAAAACGCTCCAGATATCCGATAGCTACAGCAGGCTCGTTCATTTTGAGATGTACACACTTGCTTTCACATTGCTTTTCCTGTGGACAAACTCGTCCGCAAACGGCAGGTAGGGCAGAGGTGTTCTTTAAAACCTTGGCTGCGGCAAGGAACTGGCCCCGCTCAATGTTCTTGATGAAGGAAGGAATGTTGATACTTACCGGACAACCTTCCATACAGGTAGGCTTAGGACAGTCGAGACAGCGCTTGGCTTCGGTTAAAGCCATTTCCTTGGTTAAACCGATATTTACCTCTTCCGTACGGGTTGTGGCACGATAAAGAGGGTCAAGTTCTGGCATCTTTACGCGCTCTATAGCTGTACGTTCTTTTGCTTTCATCGAAGCGCGTAACTCCTTGCGCCACTCAGCGTTACGGTCGGTCAACTCTTCGATGCTCGCATCTGTAGGTTCTACGTCCATGATTACATCCGTAGTTTCTTTCTTCTTTCCTGCGTCTACAGTTGCAAGGTGCTCTTCGAAGTGTTCCATCTCTTCGCGTTCAACATCCTTGAAAGTGCCCATGCGCTTGAACATCTCGTCCCAATCTACCAGAGCGCCGTCAAACTCAGGACCGTCGATGCAGACAAACTTGGTCTTGCCACCGATGGTCAGGCGGCAGGCACCGCACATACCGGTTCCATCCACCATGATGGTATTGAGCGAAACGTCTGTGGAAAGATTATATTTCTGGGTCAGGAGACAGCAGAACTTCATCATGATAGGAGGACCGATGGCGAAAACCTTATCGATATGCTCCTGATTGATAAACTTCTCGATTCCTACGGTTACAACACCCTTCTCGCCGTAACTTCCGTCATCGGTCATGATGATGAGCTCATCGCTAGATGCACGCACTTCATCTTCCATAATCACGAGGTCTTTGTTCCTACCCGCAATTACGGAAAGGACTCTGTTTCCTGCGGCTTTCAGTGCCTTGATGATTGGGAGCATAGGAGCTACGCCTACACCACCTCCGGCACAAATGACTGTTCCGAAGTTCTCGATATGTGTAGGATTTCCAAGTGGTCCCACCACATCGTGAATCTCATCGCCTTCATTCAATGCACAGAGTTTGGTAGATGAAAGACCTACCTTCTGCACAACCAGTGTGATGGTTCCTTTCTCAATGTCAGCATCAGCGATGGTCAGCGGCATACGCTCGCTGTTGTTGTCTACACGGATGATAACAAAGTTACCTGCCTTTCGGCTCTTGGCTATAAGCGGTGCTTCTACATCGAAGCGGAATACTTTCTCTGAGTATTGTACTTTCTTGATAATCTTGTTCATGGGCTATTAAATTTCTTAATGCTGATATATTAATATTTCTGGTTCGCTGTTTAGAGTTTGCTTCATTGTACATAAAAATGCAAAAGGATAACATCGGCTACCTTTGTGGCAGTCGAAGTTATCCTCGTACAATATATGTTATTTTTGTTTTTCGAATGTTTTGTATAATCGAGAAAAACTGAAAGTCTTACCGATACTTCAAATTAATCGAAATTTTTGTCATCAAGCATCTCGAAACCACAGTATGGAACCAATACCTTAGGTACGCGGATTCCTTCTGGGGTCTGATTGTTCTCCAAGATGGTTGCTACGATACGTGGCAAAGCAAGAGCTGAACCATTCAGTGTGTGGCAAAGTTCAATCTTCTTGTCATCTGTATGGCGATAGCGGCAGTGGAGACGGTTAGCCTGATAGCTCTCGAAGTTAGACACTGATGAAACTTCCAACCAGCGGCCCTGTGCAGCACTCCATGTCTCGAAGTCGTAGCAGATAGAAGAGGTGAAGCTCATATCACCACCGCAGAGACGGAGGATATGGTATGGCAATTCCAACTTCTTCAAAAGACCTTCAACATGGTCGAGCATCTCGTTCAAACTCTCATAAGAGTGACCTGGCTTATCGATGCGAACAATCTCTACCTTGTCGAACTGGTGCAGACGGTTCAAACCGCGAACGTCCTTACCATAGCTACCTGCTTCACGACGGAAACAAGCTGAGTAAGCACAACGCTTGATAGGGAGATCTTTCTCATCGAGAATAACATCGCGGAAGATGTTGGTTACAGGAACCTCAGCAGTAGGGATGAGGAAGAGATTATCCAAATTAGCATGATACATCTGACCTTCCTTGTCAGGCAACTGACCGGTACCACGACCAGAGTCCTCGTTTACTACGTAAGGAGGCTGAATCTCCAGATATCCGCTCTTGCGAGCCTCATCGAGGAAGAATGCCTCAAGCGCACGCTGGAAACGAGCCATCTTGCCGATATATACAGGGAAACCTGCGCCAGTAATCTTAACGCCGAGGTCGAAGTCAACAAGATTGTATTTCTTCAAGAGATCCCAATGGCAGAGAGCATCCTCGCCGAGGTTTGGCTTTTCGCCGCCTTCTTTCACAACAACGTTGTCGGCTGCGTCCTTACCTTCAGGAACCTGCTCGCAAGGGATATTAGGAATTTCGAGCAACTGGTTGGTCATATCGTTCTGTGCTTTCTCCATGATCTCTTCAAGAGCCTTAGCGTCTGCCTTGAGCATAGCTACCTGAGCCTTTGCGCTCTCAGCTTCCTCTTTCTTACCTTCCTTCATAAGGGCACCAATCTGCTTAGCAAACTGGTTAGCCTGCTGCTTGTTGTTATCCAACTTCTGCTGAGCTTCACGACGAATCTTGTCGTACTCCAAAACTTTCTCTACGGCCTCACGAGCATTTGGAAAATGCTTCTTTTCGAGACCCTTAACTACACGTTCAGTTTCCTCACTGATAAGTTTAAGTGTAAGCATAAAATGTCTTTTAATTAAATAATTTACTATTTGTAGGCAAAAGTACAAAAAATATTTGTGATAGCGTAAAAAAATGCTGACTTTTTTACAGGGAAGGGTAGAATTAAAGTTTTTTTTGTGGTTTTACAGGGTTAAGGAGCTTAGAAAGGGGGTGCGGTGTAATCCTTGCCTAAAAACTTATATAAACGAAGAAAGCCTGCTCTAGGTATGAGCAGGCTTCTATGTTGTTTGTTTGGAATAGTTTTTTCTAAAACTTTAAAAATTAAGCGTCAGCTTTTTTGGTCTTCTCAGCGTAAACCTCTGGAGAGAGAACAGAAACTGTACTCTTGTCCTTGCGGCCCTTGTGGAAGTAAACGATACCATCTGTCAAAGCATACAATGTATCATCCTTACCCTGAGCTACATTCTCACCTGGGAAGTGCTTGTTACCACGCTGGCGAACGATGATGTTACCTGCGATGATGCTCTGACCACCCCAGATCTTAACGCCTAATCTTTGTGAAGCTGATTCACGGCCGTTCTTAGAACTACCAACACCTTTCTTATGTGCCATTTTCTAATTCCTCCTAATTTTAAGCGATTACAGATTTGATTGATACTTCAGTGAACTGAGCACGATGACCGTTCTTCTTGCGATAGTCCTTGCGGCGCTTCATCTTGAAGACGATTACCTTGTCACCCTTTACGAGTGGGTTCACTACTTCTACTACTACTTTTGCACCCTCTACAGCTGGTGCACCGACAGTGATTGAGCCGTCTTTGTCAACGAGCAAAACCTTGTCGAACTCAACAGTCTGACCTGCCTCAACATCCTTGATGTGATGTACGAAGAACTTCTTGCCCTCCTCAGCCTTGAACTGCTGACCGTTAATTTCTACAATTGCGTACATTTAATTAATTATATAAACGGGTTTCTTCGGGAGGCGTCCTGCATTGTGCCGGATCTTCTTTGAGCCCCTTCGAACTAAACTTTTCTGTAACATTTGCCCAATCCATGAGCATTCGGGGTGCAAAATTACAAATTATCTTTGATATGAACAAAATGTTGGGGAAATAAAGATTGCTTTTTAGAAAGATTTAACAGAAAAGCCTGTTTTTGTAACTACTCAGCACCCCCTATGGGCATGAGTAATCGTCTTACTGTTGTACT
>ERZ779922.247-NODE-247-length-48670-cov-14.302705_pt1 | contig 48670 bp, 42 predicted proteins | sample MGYA00511544_ERZ779922 | MGnify/ENA primary metagenome ERZ779922 (study PRJEB29588, sample SAMEA2154516) | human gut metagenome | biome: human gut; feature: human-associated habitat; material: faeces | place: Denmark | collected 2008/2010 ... | reverse complement strand
TCCGCTGTTTCTTGACCTCTGCCGTCTGCTGGCTGGACTGCGCTTCCTGCACCACTCGGACAAACTCGGCTCTGTCATGCTTCGCATACTCGGCAATAGCTTTGAGCATTTCGGAAACAAGGGACAGTACCACATCTTCATTGATACGGTGCTGTGTCGTGCAGAGCTTTCCAACTGGGACTTTGCTGTATTGGGAACAGGTATATTGAGAAATACGCTTGCCGTTGTTGGTACGGTGGACATACATCTTGCCGCCGCAATCGGCACAATAAAGCAAGCCTGTGAGGGGAGCTGCTTCGCCCCAGCCGTCCGGGTAGCGTCTGACATTCCCACGGATTTTCTGCACAAGGTCAAAGGTCTGCTGGTCAATGATAGCTTCATGGGTATTCTCGAAAATTGTCCATTCGTCCTCCGGGACATAATGGCTTTTCTTGTCCTTGAAGTGCTTTCGGGTCTTGAAGTTGATGGTGTGTCCCAGATATTCACGCTTTTCAAGAATGTTGCAGATGGTGGAAGAACCCCAGCCGTACACATCTTTGAAGGTCTTATTTTTGTTCACGCCCTCGCCGTGCCGGGCAAGGTAAGCGGACGGAATGAGGACTTTTTCTTCTTTCAGCTTGCTGGCGATCTGATACGGACCGTAGCCGTCAATCGTCATGGCAAAGATGCGCTTGACCACCTCGGCGGCTTCGGGGTCAACCAACCATTGGTCTCTGGCTTCGTTCCAAAGATAGCCGTAAATGACCGTGCCTGTGAGGTGCTTGCCGGACTTGCCTTTGGACTGGAAAGTGGAACGGATTTTACGGCTGGTGTCTCTGGCGTAGTATTCGTTCATAATGTTGCGGAAAGGGGTAAAATCATCGTCCCCTCTGGCACTGTCCACGCCGTCATTGATGGCGATAAGGCGAACGCCACGCTGACGCAGGATTTCCATAATCTGACCGACTTTCAGATAGTCACGACCCATGCGGCTCATGTCCTTGATGCACAAATACTCCACATTCCCGGCTTCCACTTCTTTCATCATTGCTAAAAATCCGGGACGGTCAAAGCAAGTACCACTAATGCCATCGTCCGTGAAATGGACAATGTTTGTAAAGCCCTGCCGTGCGGCGAACTCCTCCAACATTGCCTTTTGATTGGATATGGAATTGCTCTCACGCTGTTGGTCATCATCTTTGCCAAAGTCATCACGGCTCAGTCGTTCGTACAGAGCTGTGATTTTCTCATTTTTTCTCATAACTTGCGCTCCTTTCTTCGGTTTTAGGTTGTGTGTTCTAAGAGACTTCCCAACCGCTTGATTAAGAAGTCTTTTAGAGCATACAACACCTTTGAAGAATATATCTTTTAGAACTTTTTGTAATTACAAGATAGGTATCGTTGATATGTCCGCTGCCGTATTTTTCAATACTTTCAGCGTCATTTACCCCGAATTCCGACAATATTTCTTCTAATTTCATTTTTTCTCAACCTTATGAAGCATATAGGGATATTCGACTATATCCTTTCTGTTTAAATATCTGCCGTTTGTAAAATCGGGGAAATATACGGGCGCTCCGCCTAAAGCTATTGATTGCTCGCTGAGCACGCTTACAGCCATATAGGTTGCCGTATCATAAACATCGATCGGAGGATTTATCCCTGCTTTTGCGGCGTCGAAAAATGCTCTGTAGCATCTCGGATCCATTCCGCCGTGTCCGCCGCCGGAAGAACTCCCTTCCCAAAGCGGGTGGATATAATCCTTTTCATATTCAGCCATATTGCCCCAGATTTCCTTGCTGTGCGGCGGATCGGTAAACTGCTTATGCTTAGGATACTCGTAAAGACTGTCATTATCCTCAATATATGTAGCCTTTGTTCCGTGAACAGTAAGTCCTCTTGAATAATATCTCGGAAGCGTGGTGTCAAGAGTAATGGTAACGGTTTCGCCGTTAGCGCATTTTATCGTTGTGGTAACAACATCGCCCTGTGCAAATCTGGTATCCTTAAGATCTTTAAACTCTTCATTATCCTTAACGACAGCCTCAAGACCGTAAGACGCGCTTGCTACGCTTGTTAAAGTTAAAAATCTGTTTCCGTTATTGATATCCAGAAGTTTTCCTATCGGCACAAGCTCGTGAGTGGGATAATTTTCACAGTTTCTTCCGATATAATTTCTGAGTCTGTAGTGTCTGTTTTTAACACCGTTTAATATCTCGTCTGCAAGATAATGGCCGTACATACCCGTGCAATGAACAACTTTTCCGAAAAATCCGCTTTTTACCATATTCAAAAGCATAAGCTCCCTTTTTCCGTAACAGCAGTTTTCAAGCATCATACAGGGGGTACCGCTTTCTTCGCTCGCTCTTACAAGCCTCCAGCAGTCGTCAAGCGAGAATGCTCCCGCAACCTCGGTGCCTACATATATTCCCTTTTTAAGCGCTTCAACGGCTATTCTTATATGGTCTTCCCAAGCGCAGGTGATAACTACCGCGTCGATATCAAGATTAAGCATATCTCTGTAATCGGTCGATTTAACAGGGGTATAGCCTTTTACTTTTTGTGTAAGCTCGGCAGCTGCGTTTGTTCTGTCCTCATAGCTGTCGCAAACACCGGCGATAATAATATCGTCCAACTTTAATATTTCATATTCGAAAACTCCCATTCCTCGCTGACCGAGGCCGATTAGTGCAATTTTCAGTTTATCTTTCATAAAAAGCGCTCCTTTTTTTATAAGCTACTTGAAATATAGCATACTATTTATTATAATAAAATCTATAAAAAGACAATTTTTCTCTAAAAAAAGCCAAGGTGATATATATGTGGAAGAAAATTCCGGTTTTGCCGGAACTTAATTTAAACGGCGTCTACACAGCCTTTATTCAGGATATGGAAACCGCCTACTATTTCCCCGGCGAATCTCATAATTTCTGGGAGATCGCCTGCGTAAAAAACGGAAGTATGACGGTTACGGCCGATGAAAGAATTTATGAGCTTAAAAAGAATGATATTATCTTTCACCGCCCGCTCGAATTCCACAGATTTTTAGCGGGTGAAAACGGACTTCGGCTTATGGTTATAAGCTTCAGCGCAACGGGTAAACTTTTAAAATATTTTGAGAAAAAAACATTTTCTTTAACAAGCGAAGAAGTAGAGCTATTTTCCGAGCTCATAAACACTGCCGATAAGATAATTTCAAGAAGCGGTCTGCCTTTTCCCGTTTCCGATAATCTCCACACAAAGCTCGATATGCTTTTTAAGCAGTTTATCCTTGATGTGAAAGGAAACAGGAACTCTGTTAAAACAGTTTTAAACAGAAACTCGGCGCTTTACGAAAAAATTATAAATATTCTTAAAAAGAATATCGACTCGACTGTTACCCTTGATGAAATCGCGGAAGAATGCCACACCAGCAAAAGCAATCTGAAAAGAATTTTTTCTATGTATTCCGATATAAGCATAAAAAAATATTTTAATCAGCTTAAAATTTCAAAAGCGATGAAGCTTTTAAAACAAGGCTACAGCGGAAACGAAACCGCTTTATCATTAGGATTTGAGAATCCGAATTATTTTTATACGGTGTTTAAAAACCAAACGGGCGTGACCGTTAAAGAATTTCAGAAAAATTCGGAAAATTATTGATATTTTTTTCTTGACAATCGGAAATTATACGGTATAATATTAACAGTTGAACAATTATTCATATATTGCAAAAAGGAGGTTATTATGGAAAACAACCATAAAAAGATCGTAAAGAATATCAATAAAAATCTTCCCGATATTGATATTCTTTACGATCTCGCCGAGCTTTACAGGCTTTTCGGCGATTCCACGAGAATTCGAATTCTATATGCTCTTTCTTCAGGCGAGCTTTGCGTTAACGATATCGCACAAGTGCTTAAAATGACCTCTTCAGCCATTTCCCACCAGCTGCGGTTATTAAAAAGCGCAGGGCTTGTGAAATACCGAAGAGAGGGTAAAACCTGCCTTTATTCCCTGGCGGACGACCATGTCGAAACCATAATCAGTCAGGGTCTTGAACATATTACGGAGGAATGAAAATGAAAGAACATAAGGAAAGTATTATCAAAATTTCGCTTACGATAGTTTTGTTTTTAGCGGCTGTCGTAACTAACAAATTGATCGACCTGCCGACTTACGGCAAAATTCTGCTTTTTCTTATCCCATATCTTGTTGCGGGATACGAGGCTATAACAGAGGCATTTAAAAACATTTTCCACGGCGAGATTTTCGACGAGGCGTTTTTAATGGTTATCGCAACGGTCGCCGCGTTTATTATCGGCGAATACCCCGAAGCGGTATTCGTTATGCTGTTTTTCAATATCGGCGAGCTTTTTGAGGATATTGCCTCGGATAATTCGCGCAAGAAAATAGGCGCTCTTATGGATCTTAAAGCGGAAACCGTCAGCGTAGAGAGAAACGGTGTTATAACCACGGTCGATCCGAAAGAGGTCCGCTCGGGCGAAACCATTGTTATTAAGCCCGGCGAGAAGATTGCGCTTGACGGAACAGTCAGCGAGGGCGAAAGCTCTGTGGATAACAGCGCGCTCACAGGCGAATCGGTGCCGGTGGAAGTTAAATCCGGCGACAGAATTTACAGCGGCGGAATAAACCTCAATGCCGTACTTAAAGTCACCGTTGAGGGTGAATATAAGGATTCAACGGTTGCGAGAATTCTCGATCTTGTTGAGCATTCCGCAGAAAAGAAAGCTAAAACCGAAAGATTTATCACCAAGTTTTCAAAAATATATACGCCTATCGTAGTAATTCTCGCGTTCGCTTATGCTATAATCCCCTCTCTTATAACGGGTGATTACGCAAAATACATTTACAGCGCTATTTCATTCTTAGTTGTTTCCTGCCCCTGCGCGCTTGTTATATCCGTTCCGCTCACCTATTTCTGCGCTATCGGCGGAGCTTCAAGAAACGGAATTTTGATAAAAGGCGCCGATTCGATAGAAAATCTTGCGAAAGCAAAATGCTGTGTGTTTGATAAAACGGGAACTATTACAAAGGGTAAATTCCAGGTAGTAGCCATTCACCCCGAAAAGATAGACGAAGACGCACTTTTGACGATGGCGGCAAGAGTTGAGTCATTCAGCTCCCACCCCATTTCGCAGTCGATAATCGCGGCGGCAAAAATCAAAAAGCTTGACTTTGAGGGCGATATATCCGATGTAAAAGAGATTTCCGGTAAAGGAATGAGCGCTGTTACGGAAGATAAAAAAATTCTTCTTGTCGGTAACGAAAAGCTTATGGCGGAAAACGGAATAAAATATCACGCCTGCCATATGGAGGGCACAGTCGTTCACATAGCAAACGGCGGAGAATACGCAGGACACATTGTTATTTCCGATGTTTTGAAACCGGAGAGTGTGGCGGCGATAAAGAAATTAAAGTCACTCGGAATCAAAACCGTTATGCTGACAGGCGATAAGGAAGCCACTGCCGCCAATATTGCGACTCTGACTAAAATCGATGAGTATTACAGCGAACTTATGCCTGCCGATAAGGTTACAAAAACCGAAGATATAATGAGCAAGCACAACGGCAAGACTGTATTTACAGGCGACGGAATAAACGACGCTCCTGTTCTTATGAGAGCCGATGTCGGTATAGCAATGGGCGGTCTCGGAAGCGACGCGGCGATAGAGGCGGCGGATATCGTTATAATGGACGATAATATTTCAAAGGTTTCGTCCTGCGTAAAACTTTCAAGAGAAACAGGAAAAATAGCAATGCAGAATATTGTATTTTCCATTTTTATAAAGATCCTTGTTCTTATACTTTCCATAATCAGAATTCCCGGAGTTATGTGGCTTGCGGCTATCTCCGATGTAGGAGTAATGGTAATAGCAGTCTGCAATGCAATGAGAGCGCTTAAAATAAAAATGTAAACAGCTTGACAGCGACAATTTACAGTGGTATATTCATAGCATATTAATTTAAGGCGGGATTTTAAATGAATATCGAAAAAATTGATAAAAATATGAATTTCGATTCGGCTCTTGAAGAAAAAGACATTGTGTGGTTTGACGCTGATTACGAGCATTTTGACCTTTACGGAATTTACGAAAGATCGCAAAATGATTATATCAGGCTTCCCGAATCTGTTTCCGAAAAAATAAGCGAGGGAGTTTATTGGAACTCAAAAGCTCCTGCAGGGGTAAGATTAAGGCTTAAAACCAATTCACCCTATATCGCATTAAGAGCTGAATTTGACGGAAATATCACAGTCACCTCAAATATGTCTATCTCGGGATCGAGCGGATTTGATATCTTTAAAGAAAATAAGGGCAGATATTTTTATAAAGGCTCTTATATTCCCGGAGTGGATAGTAAACACAGCTTTGAATCTATCCATTATTTCGGCGGTTATAATGGGCAGTTTACCGATTATGTTCTTAATTTCCCATCTTATAAAAAAGTAAATAAGGTTTATATCGGAATAAAAGACGGCTATTCGCTTGAAAGCCCCGATAAATATTCTAATGAAAAGCCGGTCGTATTTTACGGCTCTTCTATAACGCAGGGCGCGGCTGCTTCAAGACCGGGAAACTCCTATATAAATATTCTTTCAAGAATGCTTGATATGGATTACATTAACCTTGGATTTTCGGGCAGCGCCATGGGTCAAAAAGAAATAGCTGAATATATTTCAGATATTGATATGTGCGCTTTCGTGTGCGACTATGATCATAATGCACCCGATGTAGAGCATATGAAAGCAACGCATTATGCTTTTTATGAAATAATCAGAAAGAAAAATCCCGATCTGCCTTATATAATGATTTCAAGGCCTCAGGTACACTGCATTTCTAACGGAATAACAAGGCGCAAAATAATAATGGAAAGCTATTTAAAGGCGCTCGATAATGGCGATAAAAATGTTTATTTTATCGACGGCGACAGCCTGCTTTCAGGTTATGAATACGGCAGCGCCACAGTAGAAGGAATTCATCCTACCGATATAGGATTTTACAGAATGGCAATGAATATATATCCTGTTTTAAAGAAGATCTTATATGATTAAAAAAATTCCGCAGGTGAATTTCACCTGCGGAATTTTTTAAGTTTTTACCTTTTTTAATAATTAATAGGCAATGCCCTGAGCTATCATAGCGTCTGCAACCTTCTCAAAGCCTGCAATATTTGCGCCTGCTACAAGATTACCCTTAAGACCGTACTTCTCTGCGGCATTATAAGCGTTATGGAAGATATTTACCATAATGTTTTTAAGCTTAGCGTCAACCTCTTCAAATGTCCAGCTGTAACGCATAGAGTTCTGGCTCATTTCAAGAGCGGAAGTAGCAACACCGCCTGCATTTGCAGCTTTAGCGGGAGCAAACAAAATGCCTGCTTTCTGGAATTCTGCGATCGCTTCGGGTGTTGAAGGCATATTGGCGCCCTCGCCTACTGCCATTACACCGTTTGCAATAAGAGCTTTAGCGGACTCCTCGTCAATTTCATTCTGTGTAGCGCAAGGAAGTGCAATATCGCATTTAACGGTCCAGATTCCCTTGCAGCCCTCGTGATATTCTGCGCCTTTAACGCGGTTGACATATTCTTTGATTCTTCCGCGCTCAACCTCTTTGATCTGTTTTACAACAGCAAGATCAATACCATTTTCATCATAGATATAACCGTTTGAATCGGACATAGCGACAACTTTGGCTCCAAGCTCGGTTGCCTTTTCATTTGCATAGATCGCAACGTTACCCGAGCCTGAAACAACAGCGGTTTTACCTTTGAATGAATCATTTTTCATACATTTAAGCATTTCTTCTACAAAGTAGCAAAGGCCGTAACCCGTTGCCTCTGTGCGGGCGAGAGAGCCGCCGTAAGAAAGGCCTTTACCGGTCAAAACACCGGTGTACTCATTTCTGAGCCTTTTATACTGACCGAACATAAATCCGATCTCTCTTGCACCTGTTCCGATATCTCCTGCAGGAACATCAGTATCAGCGCCGATATGTTTAGAAAGCTCCGTCATAAAGCTCTGGCAGAAACGCATAATCTCGCCGTCAGACTTGCCCTTAGGATCGAAATCCGAGCCGCCCTTGCCGCCGCCGATCGGAAGACCGGTAAGGCTGTTTTTAAATATCTGCTCAAAGCCTAAGAATTTGATAACAGAAGCATTTACCGACGGATGAAGTCTTATTCCGCCTTTATAGGGACCTATTGCGGAATTGAACTGAACGCGGTAACCGCGGTTGACCTGTACCTTACCGTTATCATCCACCCACGAAACGCGGAAGAAGATCTGGCGCTCAGGCTCAACTATTCTTTCTAAAACTCCGTTTTCCTCGAGGCTTTTATCAGCCTCTACGACCGGCTCTAAGGATTCGAGAACCTCATAGACCGCCTGCAAAAATTCTTTTTCACCGGGACTGCGCTTTTCAACAGACGCATATACCCTGTTTAAATATTCCGACTTAAACATTTTACATTCCCTCCAAACAATATATAAAAATAATAACTCTAAATTTATTTATAGTCAATAGTTAAAATATTTTTTTTTTTATTTTTTTGCTTATTTTTCTTGACAAGGGGATATTTAAAGGGTATCATATAAATAAAGCTGTGATAAGGAAGCTTATTCCGATATTAAGCCGTGATAAAAAGAGAGCTTTGCGTAAGCTGAAAGCAAAGCGATCGGTTTTCGGAAGAAGTACCGCCCTTTGAGCGCTGCGGGTAAAAAACGCAGCCGTGAAACAAATCCTGCGTTAAAGGAATTTAAAGTGCCGCAATATGCGGAATGCGGGTGGAACCGCGGAGTAATATCATCATCTATTGCTTCGTCCCTGAAATTCAGGGGCGAAGCATTTTTATTTTCGGGAGGTCAAAAGAATGATCAATGTTGTTTTATTAGACGGATCTTCGATTTCACTTGAAAATGGCGCAAGCTGTTTTGACGCGGCAAAAGCGCTAAGTGCAGGACTTGCTAAAAAAGCTTGTGCCGCAAAAGTGAACGGAGAGAATAAGGATTTAAGAACAGAGTTAAAAGACGGTGATAAGCTTGAAATACTGACTTTTGACGATGAGTACGGCAGGTGGACATTCCGCCACACTGCTTCTCATATTATGGCACAGGCAGTTAAAAGACTTTATCCTGACGCTAAGCTTACCATAGGTCCTGCGGTTGACGACGGATTTTATTATGATTTCGATGTTGAAGAAAGCTTTACAACAGCCGATCTTGAAAAAATCGAAGCAGAAATGAAAAAAATCGTAAAAGAAGATTTAAAGCTTGAAAGATTTACAAAATCAAAGGCTGACGCGATAAAATTCTTTGAAGAAAAAAATGAGCCTTATAAAGTTGAGCTTGTCGAAAATCTTCCCGAGGGAGCGGAAATCAGCTTTTATTCTCAGGGTGAATTCACCGACCTTTGCGCGGGAGCGCACCTGATGAGCACAGGGCTTGTAAAAGCATTCAAGCTCACTTCCGCAACCGGCGCTTATTGGCACGGCGACTCAAATAATAAAATGCTCTGCCGGATTTACGGAACAGCTTTCCCGAAGCAGAGCGCGCTCGATGAATACCTCACTATGATAGAAGAAGCTAAAAAGCGCGATCACAGAAAGCTCGGAAAAGAATTAGGCCTTTTTGCTCTGCGTGACGAGGCGCCCGGAATGCCTTTCTTCCTGCCTAAGGGAATGGTACTTAGAAACACACTTATAAGCTATTGGAGAGAAGTCCATAAAAAATGGGATTATCTTGAAATATCCACTCCTCAGATAATGCGCCGCTCGCTTTGGGAAACCTCGGGTCATTGGGACCATTATCACGATGATATGTATACAACGGTTATCGATGATGAAGATTTTGCAATAAAGCCGATGAACTGCCCCGGAAGTATCCTTGTTTATGAGCTTGAGCCTCATTCTTATAAAGAGCTTCCTCTTCGCTACGGCGAACTCGGAAAAGTGCACAGAAACGAGCTTTCAGGCGCTTTGCACGGACTTTTCAGAGTGCGCTGCTTTACTCAGGACGACGCGCATATCCTGCTTGCACCTGAGCAGATAACCGACGAAGTTGTAAGAATAGCAAAGCTTTTTGACGAGGTTTACAGCCTTTTCGGTCTTCCCTATGAAATAGAGCTTTCCACAATGCCTGAAGATCATATCGGCTCGGAAGAAGACTGGGAAATAGCAACAAAGGCTTTGGCTGACGCTATTACGGGTGTCGGAAAGACTTATATTTTAAACGAGGGTGACGGCGCTTTCTACGGACCTAAGCTTGATTTCCATATTAAAGACAGTTTAGGAAGAACATGGCAGTGCGGTACCATTCAGCTTGACTATCAGCTCCCCGGCAGATTTAATCTTGAATACACCGGAGCCGACGGCGAAAAGCACTGCCCTGTTATGATACACAGAGTTGTTTTCGGATCGATAGAAAGATTTATCGGAGTTATCACCGAGCATTTTGCAGGCGCTTTCCCTGTATGGCTTGCTCCCGTTCAGGTAGAAATTCTTCCTATAGCCGACCGCCACTGCGAATATGCGGATAAGATCAAAGCCGAGCTTGAAGCTTTGGGATTGAGGGCGGAAGTTGATAAGCGCAACGAAAAGATAGGCTATAAAATAAGAGAAGCAAGACTTCAGAAAATTCCTTATATGCTTATTTTAGGCGATAAAGAGGCTGAAGAAAAAACCGTTTCGGTCCGCAAGAGGGGCGACGACGGCGACCTCGGAAGTATGTCACTTGAAAGCTTTAAGGAAAGAATTTGCTCCGAAGTAAATTCAAAATCGCTGTAATTTTAAAAAAACATCTGCGGTAAGATAATTTACCGCAGATTATTTTTTATCCTTTTTAGGGCTATCGCCGAATGTTTTTTTATAGGCTCTTGAAAAATAAGAAACGCTGTTAAACCCGCTTTCTTTTGCCGCGTATTCAACCGACAGCTTATTTTTAAGCATTTCCCTTGCAAAAAGGCAGCGCTGGATATTTATAAATTCGGTTACGGTGTAACCCGTAAGTTTTTTAAAGGTGTGAATAAAATAAGAGTCGGAATAGCCGACATTTTTTGCAAGAGATGAAACAGTAATCTTTGATTTCATCTCTTTTTTTATATACTCAAGCGTGGGTTTTAAAAACTCTTCCTGATCATAAATATATGTGTTTTCCGCTTTTTGCGAATGATTTTTAATAAGCAGATTTACAAGGTTTAAAACAGCGAGCTTTTTTTCAAATTCCGAATTTTCATTCTTTTTTGAAAGCAGTAAAGCGGCGGTTTTATAGCTTTCGATCAAATTTTCATCATTTTTTATAATGCTCTCAAAAATAAAATCGGAGCCTTTAATTCCTGAAAATTCAAGAAAGCTTTCATCGATAATAAGGCAATGGTATTTTAATTTTTCCGAAGTTCTTGTAGAGTGAACTGCATTCGAATTTATAACTGCGATATCGTCTGCTCTCAATTTAAAGGGAACAAAGTTAAGCAAAAGCTCACCTTGACCTGAAATCACATATAATATTTCTATATTCTTATGCCAATTTGCATAGGAATAGCTGTACTCAAAAATATCGTCAGTATGAAAAATAAAGGGATATTTCGGATCAAAAGCCGAATGAATTTCATATTTTGCCATATATACCTCTAAAAAAGCATAATAGTTAAAAAAATAAGCATTTTCAGCCTATATAATTATTATATAATTAAAAAAATAAAAGTCAACAGAAAGCAGAGAAAAAGCAATGAAAGTTATTTTGTGCGAAAATTATGAAGAGGTATCGGAAAAAGGGGCTTCGATAGTAAAAGCCCGGATACTTTTAAAACCCGACTGCGTTTTAGGCCTTGCCACAGGATCAACCCCTAAAGGTCTTTATAAAAAGCTTTGCGGCTCCGATCTTGATTTTTCAAAGATCACCACATTTAATCTTGATGAATATTATCCTTTAAAAAGCTCCGATCCGCAAAGTTACCATACGTTTATGAATGAAAATCTATTTTCGAAGATAAATATTAACCTTAAAAACACGCATATTTTAGACGGTGAATGCTCAGATCCCTCCGTCGAGTGCGAAAACTTTGAAAAGCTTATAGAGAAAAGCGGCGGAATAGATCTTCAGCTTTTAGGTATCGGAAGAAACGGACACATCGGCTTTAACGAGCCTGCCGAAACCCTTAAATGCAAAACGCATATCGTAGAGCTCACAAAGAGCACAATTAAAGCCAATTCGAGATTTTTCAAAAGCGAAGATGAAGTTCCGAAAATGGCACTGACTATGGGGGTTGGAACGATACTGTCGGCAGGAAGTATCATAATAATGGCAAGCGGAGCCGATAAGCATTATGCAGTTAAGCATTTGCTTGATAATGAAATAACCACAAAAGTTCCGGCAACGATTTTAAAAGCTCACAGAAATACCGTGCTTATATGCGACAAGGAGGCTTATTATGGATCTGCTGATTAAAAATGCGAATGTTTTCGGGAAACTTACTAATATTTACAGCAAAGACGGCGTTATCGAAGAGTATGATCCGAGGACAGTTTGCGAAAATATCCTTGATGTGAACGGCAGCAAGGTTTTCCCCGGGCTTATAGATATTCACACTCACGGCTGCGGCGGAGCCGATGTTATGGACGGAAAATCATCATATATCTCAAAAATTCTTAAAAGCCACGGCACGACCTCTTTTTGCCCTACGACAATGACTATGCCCAAAGCTTCTATCGAAAAAATATGTGCTGAAATCCCCGATACTAAAGACGGCGCTCATTTCTTAGGATATAATATAGAAGGCCCTTTTGTAAGCCGGGAAAAATGCGGCGCGCAAAACCCCGAATATCTTATAGATCCCGATGAAAATTGGTTTAATTCGCTTAAAAACGTCGCGATAGCAGTGCTTGCTCCCGAGCTTGAAAACAGCGAAGAATTTATAAAAAAGTGCAAAGCGAAAGTATCAATAGGGCACACAAATGCAAGCTATGAGCAGGCTTTAAAAGCTATAAAAAGCGGAGCGGACAGCCTCACTCACACCTTTAATGCAATGCCCGAGCCTCACCACAGGAATAAATCGGTTATAGACGCGGCTTTGGATGAAAATATCTATGTTCAGCTTATCTGCGACGGATTTCATAACTCAAAAACCTTTGTGCGCTTTCTTTTCGGAGCGTTCGGCAGCGGCAAAGTGATACTTATAAGCGACAGTCTTGCGGCGACGGGCTATGAAGACGGAAGATATAATTTCGGAAATCAGAAGATAACAGTTAAAGACAGAAAAGCCTTTCTTGATAACGGCAGTATAGCGGGAAGCACCTCTTTTTTAATTGACTGTGTGAAAAAAGCGATAGAATTCGGTGTTTCGGAATACGACGCTTTTACTTCCGCCACCAAAACTCCCGCTGACTATTTAGGAATTAAAAAAGGAAGAATTGAGCCCGGGTTTGACGCCGATTTCATAGTTACCGATAACGATTATAATATTTTAAAGGTTATAACAAAAGAGCAGCTTATTTAAAAAGGTTTGCTGTAAAAAAAGAAAGTCTTTAAATACATAAAGACTTTCTTTTTTTATTTTATTTTATTTCATATCCGCCCACAGGTCTGATTTTCAGCGGAACACAGGAATTTTCACCGAATACCTTTTCGATCATATTTTTATATTCTGAAAATCTCGTTTTCGGAATATAGCACTGAATAGTTCCTGCAAAGCCGCCTCCGTGAACGCGGGCAGTTCCCTCGCCGTTTAAAAATTCTTTTGTAAGAGCAATAGCGAGCGATAATCCCTGCTCTTTTGCATTTGAAACGGGGAATAAATTTTGAAGATATTTAAATGAAGACTCGCCCGATTCATCGACAAGCTTTAAAAACTCTTCAAAATCACCGATCTTAAGAGCGTCTTTCATTTTAAAAACGCGCGCGTTTTCATTAAAGAAATGAAAAGCTCTTAAAACTGCTCTGTCGGAGCATTCTTTGCGGAGATCTTTAAGTTTTGAGTAGAATTCTCCGCGGTCGGCATCTCTTAAAAAGTCCACTCCGAGCGCGTTGCTTATCTCTTTGCACTCTATTGTGATATCGGCATAATCCTGTGTGAGATCGGCGTGATTGCCGCCTGTATCGACAACGCAGAGCTGATAATCGGTTTTATCAACATCAAAATCTATCTTTTCTATCTTCGGATCGGCAGGATCGTTAAAATCAGCAAATGTAAATCCTCCGACCGAGCTTGCCATCTGGTCGAGAAGACCGCTCGGCTTGCCGAAATAAACATTTTCGGCAAACTGCGAAAATTTAGCTATAGAAACAGAGTCCACCTTATTATCGCAATAAAGACCGTTTACAATATTAGCCACCAAAACTTCAAACGCCGCAGAGGAAGAAAGACCTGATCCTTTTAAAACATTTGAAGTGGTATAAGCTTCAAAACCCGAAAGCTTAAAGCCCGATTCTTTGAACTTTGCGATAACGCCTCTGATAAGCGCGCTTGCTCTTCCCTCTTCTTCGGGCTTTATTTCAAGATCCGTGATATCGATATTATCCTCGGGATATCCCTGCGATTTTATACGGACATTATTGCCCGAATTTGCGCTTACAATGGCAATAACATCAAGGTCTACGCTTGCCGCTATTACCGCTCCGTGCTGATGATCGGTATGATTTCCACCGATCTCCGTTCTTCCCGGGGCGGAAAAAATTCTTAAATTATCTTTATCGCCGAAGATATTTTCAAATTCCGAAACCGCTTTTTCATATCTTATGCGGGCCTGCATTTCATCGCCGTAAAGCATTTTAAAAGAATTATCAAAAGCGCCCGAAGAAATTTTTTCTTTTAATTCTTTGCAATTCATAATTTTTCTCCGATTAAATTATTTTGAAATGAGTCTTAAAGTATCGCGTGCGATAGCAAGCTCCTCGTTTGTCGGAATAACATAGACGTTTACCTTGCTGTCGTCAGTTGAGATCTTTACTTCGCTGCCGCGAAGATTATTTTTATCCTTATCGATCTTAATTCCCATATACGAAAGATTTTCGCAGACATATTCGCGAAGCTCGGGATCGTTTTCTCCGATTCCTCCGGTAAACGCGATAACATCTACCCCGTTCATAGCAGCGATATAAGATCCCACAAATTTTAATATCTGATAGCGCTGCATATCGATAGCAAGCTGCGCTCTCTTATTTCCTTTTTCAGCTTCTGCTGCAACATCTCTGTTATCATTAGAAACTCCGGAAATTCCGAATACGCCCGACTTTTTATTGCAGATAGTATTGATATCGGCGGCAGAAAGGTTTTCTTTTTCCGCGATAAAGGTCAAAGCCGAGGGATCGAGTGTGCCCGAGCGGGTACCCATCATAAATCCGTCAAGCGGAGTAAATCCCATTGAAGTGTCCATACACTCGCCGTTTTTAACAGCGGTAATAGAGCAGCCGTTTCCAAGGTGGCAGGTGATGATCTTAAGATCCTTTTTATCTTTGTTTTCAAGCACTGCGGCACGATCGGAAACATAGTGGTGGGAAGTGCCGTGAGCGCCGTATTTTCTCACGCCGTATTTTTCATAATACTCATAGGGAAGAGCATACATATAAGCTTTAGGAGGCATAGTCTGATGAAAAGAGGTGTCAAAAACAACAGCCTGCGGAATTTTATCACCGAATGTTTTGATACAGGCTTTTATTGCAAGAACATGCGCCGGATTGTGAAGAGGCGCCATAGCTCCGAGTTCTGAAATCTGCTCGATAACCTTTTCGTTTACGAGACAGGAGCCTTTGAAAATCGCTCCTCCCTGAACTATACGGTGGCCTATAGCCGAAATCTCATCAAATGAGTCAATAACCTTAGCCTCCGATTTAGTCATTGCATAAACAACAGCTTCAAAAGCCTCGCTGTGGGTGGGCATAGGAGTTTCGGCAGAGTATGTTCTGCCGTCAGCCGCTTTGTGGGAGATCGCTCCCGTAACGCCTATTCTTTCGCAAAGTCCTTTGGCAAGAACCTGCTCGTTTTCCATATCAATAAGCTGATATTTAAGCGAAGAGCTTCCCGCATTTACTACAAAAATTTTCATATTCCATCCTCCGAAAAAATTGTTGAAAAGAGTATCACAGTATGATAAACTATATATAATAATATAATATTTATATTGTTTTTTCAAGAGTATTTTATCAAAAAGCGGTGAAGTTTCATAAGAACGGGTATTATTGCGGAATTCAACCCCCTGCATAAAGGGCATAAATATCTTCTTGACTGTGTTAAGGAAAAATCGGAAACTGCCATTATAGTAATGAGCGGCAATTTTGTTCAGCGAGGAGAACCGGCACTATATCCTAAATTCAAAAGGGTTGCCGCGGCTGTAGAAAGCGGCGCTGATATGGTTTTGGAATTGCCCGTTTCCTGGGCGATGTCCACAGCGCAGAATTTTGCCCTCGGCGCCGTAACGCAATTATACAGGGCTGACTGTGAAAAAATTGCTTTTGGGAGCGAAAGCGGAGATATCAAAAGCCTTGAAAAATGCGCGGATATCCTTATTTCCGATAAATTTTCTTCACTTGTTAAATCAGATCTTAAAAAAAAGATCCCTTTTGCCTATGCAAGAGAAAATGCGGCTGTAGCGCTCGGCGCCGATAAAAATATTTTTAAAAATCCGAATGATAATTTAGGCACGGAATATATCGTTGCGGCAAAAAAAGCGGGCTTTGATATTAAATTTGAGTGCATTAAAAGGCAAGGCGCTTTCCACGATAAAAAATCCGATCACGAATTCAAATCAAGCTCCGAGATAAGGGAAATGATATTATCGGGAAAAGCGGAAGTTGCCAAGAGTGCAGTGCCGAAAAGCGCAAAATTCATTTTAAGCGAAGAGCATTCGGATACGAGATACTTAGAAAGACCTATTCTTGCGGTTCTTCGCTCAAAAAATGAAGAATATTTTAAATCTCTTCCCGATATCACAGAGGGGCTTGACAGGCTTTTATATAATTCTTTAAAAAAAGCGGCAGGCTTAAAAGAGCTTTTTTCTCTTCTTCAGACTAAAAGATATCCTTTAGCAAGATTAAGAAGACTTGTTATTTCCGCCTTTTTAGGGATAGATAATTCCTTTTTCCTAAAGCCTCCCCCCTATCTTCGAATTCTCGGTATCGGTAAATTAAACGAGCCTTTATTAAAAAGCCACGATTGCCCGGTGCTTTCAAAAATTTCCGATATTAAAAATTTTGACGAAAGATCAAAAAAGATATTCGATCTCGAATGCACTGCCGCCGACCTTTACGGACTAAGCTTTAAAAATCCGCTTTTATGCGGATCGGAATATAAAACACCACTTTACAAAGGAGAAAAAAATGGTTAGAATTCAGGAAATTGAAAATTTCAAAAATTATGGAAGAGTTTTAAGTCTTTCTAACGGAATAATTAAATCTTATGTTACGCTCGATATAGGCCCGAGAATAATCTTTTTCGGCTTTGAAGACGGCGAAAATATCCTTTTTGACAAATCGGAGGAATTCGCTTTAAAGACTGACGTTAAATATGAAACATTGTTCGGCAAAGGGAGAGTTTGGAATAATTTCGGCGGCCACAGAGTATGGATAACTCCGGAAGCCTGGCCCGAAACTTATACGCCCGATGATAAAAAGGTTTCTTATTCCCTTACGGAAAACGGCGCTGTTTTTACAAAAGAGCCCGACCGCGAAGTAGGTATCGCTATTACATTAGAGGTTATTATGGACTCTAACGACGCGAATATGCGCGTAAATATGACGGTGAAAAATATTTCCTCTTCCGAAAAGGAATTTTCTATCTGGGGAATCACCGTTTCTTCTCAGGGCGGAACTCTTATAATTCCTATGAACACTAATAATACAGGCTTGCTTGCAAACAGAAATATTTCCGTTTGGCCCTATTCGGAGCTTAATGACGAAAGGGTTTATTTCGGCAAAAAATATGTGACCTTAAAGCAGGACCCGAAGAGCAATAAATCCTTTAAGCTCGGATTTGATCTTAACTGCGGAAATGTTTATTATATCAATCATTCCGAAGTTTTCTTAAAGAGCTTTGAAACCAATCACCCCGATGGATTCTACCCCGATAACAACTGCTCTTTTGAAACTTATACCGACGGTTCTATTTTAGAGGTCGAGTCTTTAAGTGAAATAAAAACCATAAAACCCTCGCAGGAGCATAAAAGCTGCGAGAGATGGTCGCTTTTAAAACAACCCTGCGAAATCGACTTTAAGAGTGACAGCTCTATAGACGAATTCTTCAAAAAGCTTTAAACGGAGGAAAAATTTTGCCCGATAATATTTGTCTGATAATACCGTCGCTTAATCCCGACGAAAAGTTGAAAAAAACTGTGAATTCAATGCTTAAAGCAGGGTTTACACACATAATTATCGTGGACGACGGGAGCGATGAGATTCACAAAAAGAATTTCCCCGAAAAAAGTGATAAAATAATCAGGCTTACCCACTCTGAAAACCGCGGAAAAGGCGCCGCCCTTAAAACCGCATTTAAATATATCCTCGAAAATATGCCGGAAATACAGTTCGCCGTAACAGCTGACGGCGACGGTCAGCATACCCCGGAGGATACTCTTAAATGCGCGCTTACAGCACGGGAAAACAAAGGATGTCTTATCCTCGGCTGCCGTGATTTTTCTTTAAAAGACGTGCCTAAAAGGAGCAAATTCGGCAATAACACGACTTCTTTTGTTTTTAAAGCGCTTTGCGGAATTTCCGTTTCGGATACGCAAACGGGACTAAGAGCCTTTTCTAGAAATCTTTTGCCTTTACTTACGGAAATAAAGGGCGACAGATTTGAATACGAAACAAATATGCTTCTTTCTTTAAAAAGAGCCGGAGTTGAATTTAAAGAGGTTAAAATAAGCACGGTTTATATAGAAGAAAATGCCTCATCTCATTTCAGACCTATAAGAGATTCGCTTAGAATTTATCGCTTTATTTTATCTTTTTTTATAAGCTCTATAGCCTCAATGCTGATTGATATCTCGCTTTTTTACATACTTTGCAGGATATTTTTAAAAAGCTTCGGGAACTTCACGGTGATATTTGCAACGGTTATTTCAAGAGCCGTTTCGTCGTTTGTGAACTTTTCGGTCAACAGAAAAAAGGTTTTCGACTGCGATAATTTCAAAAATCCGATTTTAAAATATTATGCGCTTGCAATTCCTCAAATGCTCGTGTCTGCGATGCTTGTTACTTTACTTAAAGTTTTCTTTTCCGCAAATCCGTTTTTAAGCACTGTTTTAAAGCTTATTGTTGATACAATTTTATTTTTTATCAGCTATAGAATTCAGAGCTGCTGGGTTTTTTCAAAAAGGAAAGAAAAAATTATGACAGAAAAGAAAAAGCTCACCGTTAAGAATGTAATTTGCAGATGTCTTTTGTCGTTAGGTACGGCTCTGCTCGCTTTTTTAGTAACAGTTATAACTTTTTGTGTTATGATTACTCACGGACCGAGTCAATCGCTTAAAAATATGCTGGTGATTTCCGCCGAGCAGGCAAGCGCGACAAAATGGGTGCCTTACCTGTTTTTATCCAAAAAATCCGTTAAAGCGATAATGGCGGATTCAAAAAAGGTAACGGCAGACACTGTGAACGCACAGGATTATCAATCAAACGATTCTTCTGATATCTTATCCGAATCCGACGACGGAATAAAGCTTGAATTTTTAAAAAAATCTAAATTCAAGGCTTATGTATGTCTGATTAAGAATCCTAAGAGGGTGACAGTCGGCGTTTCCTCGGAAGATTTTTCGAGTGCCGCTAAAGGAAAATCGGTTTTCGATATAGCTTCCTATTACGATTGCATAGCCGCAATAAACGGCGGTGAATTTATGGACGCGGGCGGCTCGGGATCGGGCGCCGCACCTATGGGGCTTACATATTCCGGCGGTAAATGCGTGTGGGATGACGGATTAAAGCGCACTTTTATGGGCTTTGATAAAAACGACCGCCTTATCTGCAAAAATTCCATTACCCGCGCCGAAGCTGACGCACTCGGTATACGCGATGCGGTTTCGTTTCAGAGAGGCAATGTTTTAATCAATCAGTCGGGCGAAGATATAAAACTTTATTACAGCGATTCAAACACCGGAACCGCTCAGAGAACCGCTATAGGACAAAGAAAAGACGGCACAGTCATCCTTCTTGTGACCGACGGGCGAAGCGCGGACAGCATCGGTGCTACCAAAAACGATGTTATCGATATTATGGCGTCTTACGGAGCTGTGAGCGCAGGTATGCTTGACGGCGGCTCGTCATCCGTGCTTTATTTTAAAAATTATATAGAAAAATACGGGATCGACGCTTCTAAGCTTGACAGCTATCAGCAAAAAGGACTTGTTAACAAATACAAGGCTTTTGTCGCTCCGAGAACTATTCCGACATTTTTCATTGTTAAATAACGGGGGAAAATATGAGAGAAAAACCTCTTTTTTATAAAATATATTTCGGCATTCTAATAGGTTTCGGAATAGTGTTTTTGTCGGCAGTGATATATTTTTACGGCTGGCTCAAAGATTATGAAAAAACAAGGCCCGAAGTAACTGCGCAAAGCATTTTGACAGAATATATAAAAAGCGGAAACGCAGGCGCTTTAAAAGAAGAATGTGGCTTAAAAGTTTCGGAATATGAAAGCGAAAAATCGATAAGTAAAGCAGTATCCGAGCACATAGCAGGAAAAAAGCTTTCGGTTTCCACCTCTGCAAAAAAAGAAAAAGGCTTCGATTATGCCTACAATATAAATGCGGATGAAAAGCCTTTTTTATCGCTTTATCTTAAAAGAAACGATAAAAAATCCTTCTTCGGGCATAAGGGATATAAGGTGGGAAAAAGCGTGTTTTCTCCGGATTTATATAAGTCGGTCACAATAAAGCTCGATTCTAAGACCGATCTTACAATAAACGGAATAAAGCTTAAAAATAATGACCGCAAAGACGACGCTCTGCCCTCTTTACCTGAAAACATCAAAAACGAAATAACCATAAAAAAGCAAACAGCTTTGATAAATGATCTTGTTTCAGCCGCTCCCGAAATAAAAGCTTTAAAAAATGAAAAAGAATTAAAGGTTTTAGGAAATTCAGGCGTATACACGGTGGATTTTTCGGGCGCATATCCAAACGAAAAGAAAATCACGGATTTTGCACTCAACGGCGCAGAAACTTATGCCGCTTATATGCAGGACGATAAGAGCTTTTCACAGCTTGATCCGTATTTAGTTAAGAACACTGAATTTTATAAAAACTTAAAAACAAGTCTTACGATGTTTGCCTGGAAACACGATTCTTATAACTTTGAAAATATAAATCTGAGCGAATTTTTCTCTTATTCCGAATCGCTTTACTGCGTGAGAGTAAGCTTTGAGCAGGTTTTAAAGTTAGGAAACAAGGAATACAGGGATAATTTTGATAAAAATGTTTTTGTTGTTAAATCGGGAGAAGCTTTAAGCATTGCGGATATGCAAAGTGTGGAGGAAGAAATCGCAAATGAATGATTTTGAAATAAAAATTCTCGATTTTATCCAGGATAAAATCGCCTGCAGGTTTTTAGACGCGGTTATGCCGATAATCTCAATGTTCGGCGATAAAGGCATTTTCTGGATAGCTCTTTCTCTGCTCTTTATAATTATCCCGAAAACGAGAAAAATCGGAATTACTATGGGCACGGCTCTTATACTCGGTTTAATAGTAGGAAACGGGATACTTAAAAATCTTATCGGAAGAATAAGACCTTATGATTTAAACACAAGCTTTCATCTTTTGGTTAAAAAGCTTTCGGATTATTCTTTTCCGTCGGGCCACACGCTGGCATCATTTGAATGCGCGAGCGTGCTTATGGTAAAAAACAAAAAGATAGGAATACCGGCTCTTATTCTTGCAGTGCTCGTAGCTTTTTCAAGACTTTATCTTTATGTGCATTATCCCACCGATGTGTTAGCGGGAGCGATCCTCGGAACACTTTTCGGATTTGCGGCGATATTCATTGTGGATAAAATATATTTTAAAATAAATCAAAAAAGCATAAAAAAATAAGCTCCTTTAAGGAGCTTATTTTTTATATCTTTATCAGTCAAGGAAATCCTCATTTAAGGTAACGCCGAATTCTTTTGCTATCGCCCTTAAATTATCGTCAGTAATAGTCTGTCTGATTCCCTTGCCCATTGAAAGAGCCAAGACATAAATCTGAGCCGCTTTTTCTATAGTGTGCATTAGCCCGAAGGTCGTATCAAAATCGGGGCCTGAACAGAAAAGGCCGTGGTGCGCCCAAACTGCCGCGTCAAACTTCTTCATAAGCTCGCTTGTAGCCTTTGCAATATCGGCACCGCCCGGAACCATCCACTCAACTACTCCTACTCCCGACGGGAATACTACGGGGCATTCGGTGGCGCTTTGCCAAAGCGCTCTTGTGATATCCTTAGAAGTAAGCGGTAGAACATATGTAAGAGCGATTATATTAGCGGGGTGCGCATGATAAATAACTCTGTTTTCTCCGTTTGTAGCGGCTTTTCTGACACTGTGGTTAAGGAAGTGGCTCGGAAATTCGCTTGTGGGTCTTCCGCCCTTTACAAGTCCCCATACAATGCGGTAGCTGTCGCCCGCCTCATTTATCTCAACAATGCAGATATTATCCTGCGGCTCTAAAATAACGTTTCTGAAATATTTTCCCGAACCTGTTGCGATAAAATATTCGCCCTTAAGGTTATCCGCCTGAACGCCCATATTTACCCAGGGTCTTTCAAAGCTGAAATAAGGTCTGCATTCTTCAACCTGCTCTTTAGTCATTCTGTAGGTTAAATTTCCGCCGTTTCTTTCGTGCCAGCCCTGGAGCCAGCCGTCGTTACACATACGGATATAATCTTTTAATATCTTTATATCAAGTATTCCCATTTTATTATCCCCTTTTTAAAAGAACTTCATTTTCATATTTCTTTACTTCGTCATATAAGTCCTTATCCGAAACAACATTTTCTTCTTTGCAGTAATGCTCCCAGATATCGGAAAAAGGAAGCGTTTTTATCTGCTCGCTAAGAGCCATAAGAGCGGAAAAATCACCGCTGTCCTGTAAAGCCTTGAGCTTGGTGTCAGGCATAAGCAAAGCGAAAAGCAAAGCTTTCTGCCAGCTGCGGAAGCCTATAGACCAGGCAAGAATTCTGTTTATGCTCGCGTCAAAATAATCAAGCGCCATATAAACTCTGTCAAGTGCGCCGCAGCGAACTATCTCTTTAGCCATTTCCTTGGTTTCATCATCGAATATTACAACATGGTCGGAATCCCATCTTACAGGTCTTGTAATATGAAGCGCAATTTCATCAAAGAAGCACAAAAGCGCGGGAATCTTATCGGAAACAACTTCTGTGGGATGATAGTGGCCGTTATCCATAAGCGGCATACATTTATCCTTATGCATTGCGGCAAACGAGAGGGTAAATTCCGCCGATCCCGAGGTAAACGATTCAACGCCTATACCGAATACCTTTGATTCAACGCAGGGCTTTACCTTATTAAAATCAAAAGGCTCGCTCAATATCTCTTCTATTGATTCCTTATATCTCATTCTCGGGCCCATTCTGTCGCCCGGGATATCCTTAAAGCCGTCGCCTGTCCAGATATTCATAACGCAGGGAATTCCTGTTTCCTCCGCAAAATACTGTGAAATTCTTATGCAGGCTTTTCCGTGATCTATCCAGAATTTGCGGATCTTTTCATCGGGGCTTGAAAGAGTAAGCCCGTCTTTGACCATCGGATGAGAGAAGAATGTGGGGTTGAAATCAATACCCATATTATGTTTCTTTGCAAAATCCACCCACTTTTTAAAATGCTTAGGCTCTATTTTGTCGCGGTCGACAAACTCGCCTTTTTCAAAGATAGCATAACAAGCGTGAAGATTTAATTTCTTCTTTCCGGGGCACAGCGAGATAACCTTTTCCATATCTTCCATAAGCTGATCGGGAGTTCTTGCTTTGCCGGGATAATTACCCGTAGTCTGAATTCCGCCGGTAAGAGGTCCGTCATGATCGAAACCCGTTACATCGTCGCCCTGCCAGCAGTGAAGACTGACTGACGCCGCTTTAAGCTTATCGATTGCCTCTTCGACATTTACGCCTAAAGCCTCATACTGTTTTTTTGACTGAATATATCTGAGCATAATTCATCCTCCTTTTTAATAAATTATAACTTTTTTCAAATTAAATTAAAAGGTCATAATTTTACTTTTAAGGGACTTAATTTAACCTTTTTCTCTGTAAGACTTAGGAGTCATTTCAAATCGTTTAAAAAAGGCCCTGTAAAAATAGCTTGAATTTTCATATCCCACATATCTTATAATTTCATCGGCTGTGAGATCGCTTGATATTAACAGTTCCGCCGCGCGGTCAAGTCTTCTTTCGCATAAAAGAGTTTTAAATGTTTTCCCCGTTGTAGCTTTTACCGCTTTGCTGACATACGCTATCGAAACATTGTTTTCTTTTGCAACCGCTCCGAGCGAAGCCGATTTATAATTATCGTCTATCTCCCTCATTGCCGCTATGGCTATGCTTTCCGCGGAAGACGCATTTTCCCCGGTCACGGAAAGCTCCTTGCTGTTCATAAGGCTTAGAATGAGAAGTCCCATAGTAATTCGTTCAATTCTCTTGCTGCGCTTTTCGAAAACTATAGAAAAGATAAGGTTTTCAAGCAGATTTTTAACCGGAAGATTATCCGAAATATCGAAATGCAGGTAATTTATTGCGCGGTTCTTGCTTGAAAGACCTGATAAAATAAATCTTCCGAGCAGGCTTTTTGCCCCCGCCATTTCAAGAGCAGTATCGAGAAATTCGGGCAGGATAATAAAATTTATCGCTATGTCGTCTTCACCTGTATATGCGGTTTCGTGAAAAACATACTGATTCATCAAAAGCAGCTCGCCCTCTTTTAAGACTATCTGCGTATCGTTTCCTATAATATGCTTTTGACTTCCCTTACAAACATAAACCATTTCGATATAATTATGCTTATGCTTAGGAAACGCGGTAAACCGCGTGTTCGGGCGAACGGTTATAAGATTTCCGTATTTAAGAAGCTTTCGGCTGTCGACAGTTGCACTGTCGTCTGAAGCATAAGCGGAAATATCGAGCTTTTCGCCGTTTTTCAGTTTTTCCTCTTCTTTTGTTATCTGCGATAATTTTTCAAGCAATTTTGGATCCATTTCATCACCGACTTTATTTTACAACATATTTTTCTTTTTTTCAACCGCTTAAGTTTAAGGGACGATTGATTTTTTTATAAAAATAAGATATTATATATATGTTATTTTATCTCGGAGGAAATTTATGAGCAATTCAAAAAGAAAAAAGGCGATAATCAGACGAAGAATATTTCTTATATCCTGCGCTATAGTTTTGATAGCGGCAATATCGGGAATCGGGTTTGCCGTAAGTAAAATTTCAAAATCGGTAAAGAAAGCAAATTCAAATGTTTCCTCTGTTTCTTCCTCACAGTCGAAAAAAGAGGATAAAAACAAGTTGGTTTCTCAGGCGACGGTTGTAAACATGGGCGACCTGCTATTGCACAACCCGGTTTTAAGCGGCGCTCTTAAATCTGACGGAAATTATGATTTTTCAGCATTTTTTCCAAAAATAAAAAAATATTTTGATTCTGCCGATCTCGCAGTCGCAAATTTAGAGGTAACTTTGGGCGGAACGGAATCAGGAAATTATAAAGGATATCCAAACTTCAATGTTCCGGATAATTTTATCGACGAATGTAAAAATTCGGGTATCGATGTTTTGCTGACAGCTAACAACCATTGCTATGATACCGGTCTTTTCGGTCTTAAAAGAACAGTGAAGATATTAAAAGAGAAAAAGGTGGAATTTTTAGGAACTAAGGAAACAACTTCCGACCATACTTATATAATAAGGAATGTAAACGGAATTAAAATCGGTATGGTATGCTACACTTATGAAAACAAGTGCGAAACGGCGGGAAGAAAATCTATAAACGGCGCAGTTATCTCCACAGAGGCAAATTCGCTTATAAATTCCTTTTCCTATGAAAATCTGCCAGGATTTTACACCGAGGCGGATAGCATTATAAAAGAAATGAAAAATAAGGGCGCCGATTGCGTGGTATTTTATATGCACTGGGGCGAAGAATATCAGCTTAAAGAAAACACTCAGCAGAAGAACATCGCTCAAAAGCTCTGCGATCTCGGAACCGATGTAATTGTAGGCGGTCACCCGCACGTGGTTCAGCCGTTGGAAATGCTCACTTCGTCTGACGGTTCAAAGCAGACAGTGTGCCTTTATTCTATGGGCAATGCGCTCTCAAATCAGCGCCTGGAAGAGCTTAAATCGGAATGCCCCGGCGGACAGACCGAAGACGGCGTTTTATTCTATTACACCTTTACAAAATACGGCGACGGCTCTGTTAAGCTTACTTCTACCGATGTTATTCCAACCTGGGTAAAAAAGACGGGTGAACGATACAAGGCAAATTACACGATTTATCCGCTCGAAAATGCGCAGGCTATCTCTTCTTTGGGACTTGATTCCGATAATCAGGCTCAGGCGCTTAAATCATATGAAAGAACAAAAGCTACTATAGAGGCCGGCCTTAGCGACTGCCAGCAAAAACTCGGCTGCAAGAAAAGATTTGAATAAAAAATATACAGCCATAAAAATTTATGGCTGTATATTTTTGTTTAGCTTAATTTTACAAAACAAATATCATCAATTATTTTTATACTTTCCCCATAAGGATAAACTTGCATATCAGAAATTTCAGCACTGTATTTTTCTAAACTTTCATCGTAACTTTTATAAGAGAAATTAAATCCGGGAACATTATTTATATAATTTATCAGCAAATCTTTGTTAGAGGTTATGTTATCTGCATTATCAAATCCGATTATATTATATTGACCGAAAACAGATGAAATTCCTGCCGATTTTAAAAATTCAAAAGGACCATCTCCAACAAACATTACAGGTGTATCATTTTTAAATCCTTCTGTTCTGTAAATATCTCCGGCAAGCATAGTTATTTTTGATTCTAATTGAATCGAAGCATATCTTGCTTTTTCATATTGTCGGTTAACTAAGACAAAGTAATTGAAAATCATAGCTGAACATACAAAAAAAGAAATGATTGCTACCGCTCTTTTAGAATTGATTAGAAATCCTTTATCAGTGTTATCATATTCAAATATTATGGAAATACCGCATATAATAAGCATTGAGAGAGAATATGCTGTTACCCAGTAATAAGAAGCATTATTACTTAAAATTCCAATCAGATTGGATGACAGAGGCAAAAAAACAGCAAATAAAATTATTCCTAAAATTATTTTAGAAAATTGTTTGTTTAATACCACCTTTGTAAGCATTATAACAAAAGAAACAATTAATAGTATTAAGAATACTCTGTTGATTATTATTGATCCTGTAGAAGATGGTCCCAAATTAAAGTTCCAAAAAAAGCCCAGAACAGTCGTATAAGCAACTTTTATTGCTTCTAAAAAAACAGAAGGCTTTAAAATCTCCGCCATATTATCTATTCCTTTATAGGAGCTGAGATCTATTCCGGAAGTTTTGATAATGACTTGAAGAATTACGTAATATGCTATAACAGATGTTATTAAAACAGAAACATAATAAAAACCATTCAATAAAATTTGAGAAAATTTAATATTCTTATCAAAAATCTGTTTAATACAAATTGTAACAAAAATGCATCCGGCAAACCCTATATAGCCTTGATATGTTCCTAATGAAAGCGTTAAAAAAACTACTGCCAGGAAAAATGAAAAAACACTTTTGTTTTTTCCGAAGTATGCTGAAGAAACTGCAAGAAAAGCTGTGATTGAAAAATAATCAAACCCGTTATACATCATGCAAACTGCTGCGGAGGGAAAAACCACCAGCAGCCCTAAGCTGAGATATCCTGCAATCTTGTTTTTTATTTCCAAAATATCTATAATCAGACAACCTGTAACCGCAGTGACAACAATTCCGATTATAGCTTGTAAAAATTTAATTGCCAAACTTCCTTTTATTAGACTAATAGGACCTGCAAACCATTTTCCTTGTGTTAAAAGCCATGATGAATCAGAGGAATAAGAAAGTACCGAATCATGATTAATAAGATAATTTGATAAAAATAAAAAGTGTGTTAAAATCCCGCAAAACAAAGCAAATAAGAAATAATTCTTATATTTCACAAAACCCGATTTTATTTCATAATAATAGTTTTTTATTTCTTCTTTCATTGAATCTCCTTCTAACCTTAAATTATTATTTTAATATAATATAATTATAACTTAGAGATTATTGATTTTCAACAAAAACAAAAAAACTGTTGAAAAAAAATTTTTTAGTGGTATAATACTAATAAAAAGAATATCGGTTTTTAAATACCTTAAAAGGGAGTAACCGGCGGGCAGAATGTTTTGTCCGTGTCTTCGGCGTCAGTACGGCTTTTTAAAACACAGCCCGCTTAAGACTTAATAGGTAAGACTTTTATCGGTGCGCTTATTGTGTCCCGATAAGAGTCTGTTTTTATTTTTGAGGAGGTAATTTATGTCTGAATTATTTTCAAACGTATTAAACATCACCTGGCAGCAGGCGGTTATGTGGCTTATAGGAGCAATTCTTATATATCTTGCGATCAAAAAAGATATGGAACCCACTCTTTTGCTGCCAATGGGATTCGGAGCGATCCTTGTAAATCTTCCGCTTTCAGGCGCGGTAACACAGGTTTACGATAAGGTTAAAGAGATCGGCGTTATCGATGTTTTGTTTGATGCGGGAATATCAAACGAACTATTCCCTCTTCTGCTTTTCGTCGGAATAGGAGCAATGATCGATTTCGGGCCTCTGCTTTCTAATCCGAAGCTTATGATCTTCGGCGCGGCGGCACAGTTCGGTATATTTATGACATTTTCGCTTGCGGCTTTTCTCGGATTTGATTTAAAAGATGCCGCGTCTATAGGAATTATCGGTGCTGCCGACGGTCCCACTTCAATCTTTGTGGCGCAATATCTCAATTCAAAATATATCGGAGCGATAATGGTTGCGGCTTATTCTTATATGGCGCTTGTTCCGCTTGTTCAGCCGCCTGTGATAAAGCTTCTTACCACCAAAAAAGAAAGACTTATAAGAATGCCTTATAAGGAGCGCTCAATATCCAAAACCACAAAAATTCTTTTCCCGATCATTATCACTATGATAACGGGAATAGTTTCACCGCGAAGCGTTGCGCTTATAGGATTTTTGATGTTTGGTAACCTGATAAGAGAATGCGGTGTACTTGATTCTCTGTCGGAAACGGCTCAAAAGGTTCTTGCAAATCTGATAACACTTTTCCTCGGAATTACGATCGCTACAAAAATGCAGGCAAAATATTTCTTAACAAAAGAAACCTTGCTTATTATCCTGCTCGGACTTTTCGCTTTTGTTTTCGATACAGCCGGCGGAGTAATATTTGCTAAGATCATAAATATCTTTTTACCGAAAGAAAAGAAGATAAATCCGATGATAGGCGCAGCAGGAATATCTGCTTTCCCGATGTCGGCAAGAGTTGTTCATAAAATGGGACTCAAAGAGGATCCGCAGAACTTCCTTTTAATGCAGTCGATAGGCGTAAATGTATCAGGACAGATAGCCTCTGTTATAGCAGGCGGAATAATCTTAAATTTACTAGGATAAGGCGGGTAGAGTGATGAATTTCAATATAGATTCTTTTTTAAAAACACTGCCGATCATGGGCAAAGGTATGGCGGGAATATTTATTATAACGGTTGTGATAGTACTCGTTATGGTAATTCTCACAAAGCTTGCACCGGTCAAAAAGAAATAAGACAGAAAAAAATTGCTTCTGAAAAATTCAGAAGCAATTTTTATTTTTATTCTTTTTCGGTTTTCTCTTCTTCGGGCAAAACTTTTATTTCCAGGAGCGCCACCCTGTGGTTTTCAATTTTAAGCACCTTGATCTCAAGTTTTTCATATCTGAAGCTTTCTCCCTCTTCGGGGATCTGACCAATTTGCTCCATAGTAAATCCGCCGAGCGAAACAGATTCTGTTTCAACCTTGATATCGAAATACTCGCAGAAATCGGTCATTTCCATAGTGCCGTCTGCCTCATAGGTGTCGGCTCCTGTCTTCTTTATCATAACGTCTACTTCATCGTGCTCATCCCAGATCTCTCCGACAAGCTCTTCGATGATATCTTCCATTGTAACAATACCGTAAGTTCCGCCGTATTCGTCAACTACGACCGCGATATGGGATTTTTCCTTTTGAAGTTCCCTTAAAATATCGCTTACCTTTTCGTTTTTCATAACGAAAATGGCAGGTGTCATAATGCTTTTAATGGACTTCTTGGTTATTCCCGACTCTGTGTAAAAGTCTTTAAGGTGAATAACGCCGACGATATGGTCGATATCCTCATCATAGACTAGAATTCTCGAAAATTTTGTCTGTGCGAAAACCTTAGCTATTTCTTCTTTTGTACTGTCTATTGATACGGCTTCAAGATCTACTCTATGCGTTAAGATATCCTCCGCCTCAATATCGTTAAACTCTATTGCGTTTTTAAGCAGTTCACCCTCGTCTTCGTCAACACTGCCATCTTGCTGAACTTCGTCAACAAGCATCAAAAGTTCATCGTGCGACATTTTATTATCGGGATTAACTCTGAATATTTTTGAAATAAGCTTTTTCCAGAGCGAGAAAATGAAGTTGAGCGGCAAGAGCAGATATATAAAGATTCTTAACAGCGGTGAAGACGCCATTGCAAATTTTTCGGGATAATCCTTTGAAATGCTTTTAGGTGTTATTTCTCCGAAAATAAGAATTACCACTGTCGTAACCACCGTTGAAAGCGTGGCTCCTATGTCTCCGAAATGCTTTACAAACAAAACCGTTGCAATAGAAGCCGCGGCGATGTTTACTATATTGTTTCCTATTAAAATAGTCGATAAAAGCTTGTCATAGTTCTCCGAAAGCTTTAAGGCAAGATCAGCTCTTTTATCGCCTTTTTCGGCAAGCGTTTTAAGCTTGGTGCGGTTGAGCGAGGAAAACGCCGTTTCCGTGGCCGAAAAGTACGCCGACATTATAACCAAAATAACCAGGATCAAAATCGACGAAAAATAATCGCTTGACATTGTTTTTTAAAACTCCTTTAAATGTTTTCAAAAATTAGAAATTTGCGCAAAAAAGCATACCCGTTCAGCACAAAGCCAAACAGATATGCCTAATAATATCTGTTAAACAGTAATTATCAGCGTCTGTATTGTCGCCGCTATCGCCGTCCATTTACGACTGATTCCTCCGATCAGAATTTAAGTATTTTATAATATTATACTTCAAACTTTTCATTTAGTCAATATTTTTTTGCAAATCTTTTGCCGCAGCCTTTTCGGAGGTCTTGCGGTGAACAAAACTTCTAAAGAGTGAATAAAGCACAGAAGCCGTCGGCACGCCTATAAGCATACCTATAAATCCGAAAGCTCCTCCCCCGACCGTGACCGCCACGAGCACCCAAATTCCGGGAAGACCTACTGATTTGCCGACAACTCTCGGATATATAAGATTTCCCTCTATCTGCTGCAAAACTATAATGAACACAACAAACCAAAAAGCTTTTGAAGGATCGATAAACAATATCAAAAATGCGCCGATAGCAGTGCCTATTATCGATCCGAATACGGGGATAAGCGCTGTAAATCCGACAAGAATAGAAACCGCTCCCGCATAAGGCATTTTAAAAATAAGCATTCCTATAAAGCACAAACAGCCGATTATGACCGCTTCGACAAGCTGACCTGAAATAAAGTTTGAAAATATTTTATCGGTCAAGACAATAATATCGTAAACTTTCTGAAAGCGCTTTTCGGGAACTATTGCATAAAGCGCGGATTTTGCCTGCCTGCCTATTTTTTCCTTTTGCGCAAGCAGATAGGCGGCGAAAGCCAGCGCCAGCACGATATTGACAACGGTTGAGATCAAGGAAGAGGTAAGCTGCAAAGTCTTATTGACTATGATCTCGCTCTTATCTTTAAAATAATCCGTTATTTTAGTTGTAATTTTACTTAAGTCTATCTTAAATTCGGGGAGAATATCTCCGTGTTTTTCAAAGAATTTAGAAACCTTTTTAAGCCATACATCGGCTTTTTTGGAATAATCGGGCAATGCTTCGATTATCGTTTCCACAGTTTTTGTAACTTCGGGAATTATGATCAAAAACAGAGCTGCAATAATTCCCACTACTATTATAAAGCTTAAGATAAGGCAAACAGGTCTTTTAAGCTTTTTTGCAATATCTTTCTTTGAGTTTTTGAAAATTTTTATCCACAGCTTTTCAAGCGGTTTTAAAATTTCATTCATCACAAAAGCAATGCCCATTCCTACTAAGAACGGCGAAATTATGCTTAAAAATTTCAAAAGAAAAGCGCACACGCCTTTAAAATTCATAAGCACTAAAACGACAGCCGCTATTAAAGCTATCAGCATTGCCGCAAATTTAAAATTTTCTTTTGAGTTTTTCATATTAAAACCTCATTCTTGAAAAATATCTGTTTTATGTTATAATAATAAAAAAAACGGATGGGAATAAAATGGAAATTAAAAAAATATATCTTGATGAAAGCAAAAAAGCCTATCTTGAAGCATTTATCTGCTTTCCGCAAAAGGGATTTAAAAGAAAAGGAATTCTTATAATTCCCGGCGGGGGTTACGGAGAAGTATGTAAAGACAGAGAGGGCTATCCTATAGCCGACGCCTTTGTTTCCCGCGGATTTAACGCATTTGTTCTTAATTACAGCGTGGGAATGAATAATAAATACCCTGCGGCTCTTATCGAAGCGTCGAAAGCTATGAAGCATATCAGGGATAACAGCGAAGAATACGGCATCGATAAAGAAAAGGTTTTCGCAACGGGATTTTCCGCAGGCGGCCACCTCTGCGCGTGCCTCGGCACAATGTTTGCAAGAAAAGAGATAAAAGACGCGATAAAAGATCTTGAATACGGAATAAATAAGCCTTATGGCATAATACCCGTTTATCCTGTAATTTCAGGAGTTTATCATCCTCATATGGGTAGCTTTTATAATCTTTTGGGAACTAAAGAGCCCACAAAAGAACAGCTTGAATACGTGAGCGCTGAACTCGCCGTAAATAAAGAAAGCTCGCCTGCCTATATCGTTTGCACTTCGAACGACGAAATTGTTCCTGCTTACAACTCTCTTATTTTTGCCAAAGCTTATCTTGATATCGGCAAAAAGGTGGAGCTTCATATTTATCCCGACGGACCTCACGGACTTGCCCTCGCAAACGAGATAACTTCCCAAGGCTCCGAAAAATTCATCCGCCCCGATTTTGAAAAATGGATAGACGGAGCAGTTTTCTGGGCAAATAATTTATAATTATTTTAACATATATAACTTTTCTTTTCAATCATTAAGGGGGATTTTTTATGCAAAAGTTAAAAACGATCTTATTAGGAATCATTTTGATCGGCATCGGCTCGGTTTTCGCGCTCAATGCTTTTGGAGTCAACACGTTAAACATACTGTTTACGGGCTGGTGGACATTGTTTATCATCGTTCCCTGCTTTATCGGACTCATAACCGACAGGGATAAAACAGGCTCTGTAATAGGTCTTACAATCGGAATTCTTCTGCTGCTTTGTGAAAGAAAAATTCTCGCATTTAAGATGTTCTGGAAATTGCTTGTTCCGGCAATCATTCTTATAATTGGCTTAAAGCTTATAATAAAAGGCCTTTTCTTCAGTGACAAAAAAGAAAATTGGGATCTAAGCAAATTTAAGCCGAATATGAATTATAAATCGTGTAACGCCGTTTTTTCAGGAAGTAAGCTTGATTATACTAACGAGGTATTTAACGGTGCTAATTTAAACGCAATGTTCGGCGGAGTCGACTGCAACTTAAGAAACGCAATAATCGAAAACGACTGCTTTATTGAAGCAAACGCACTTTTTGGAGGAATAGATATTATAGTTCCCGATAATGTGAATATTAAAATCAGCTCAAATTCACTCTTCGGCGGAGTTGACAGCAAGAAAAAGTTGCCGTTTAACCCCGAATTCAAAACTCTTTACATCAAAGCCTCTGCGCTTTTCGGCGGAATAGATATTAAATAAAATATGAATATAAAAACATATAACCACCATATATTTTTATGGTGGTTATATGTTTTTATCTGAATTAAAGCCTGACGAAGGCGGATATATAAATGAAATAAAGGTTTCCGAAAGCGAAAAAAGACTGCTTACGAGCTTAGGTTTTAACCCCGGAGTTTATATAAGCGCCGAGGTAAGAGCAAAAGCAGGTAACACGGTTATATACAATGCCTTAGGAACAAAAGTTGCTTTAAGATATGAAACCGCGAAAAGGATTTCCGTTACAAAAGAAAAGCCGACAATAAAACTACAATCCGAAAAATTTGATGGTTTTTTTATTAAAGAATCTTCTTTTATTAAAACGGAAAGCTTAAATATCGCGCTTGTGGGAAATCAGAATTGCGGAAAATCCACACTTTTTAATCTCATCACGGGTGCCGATCAGCATATAGGCAACTTCCCCGGGGTTACCGTCGAGAAAAAAACTGCGCGGCTTAAAAGTAAAAAATATATAACCGTTACGGATCTGCCGGGAATTTATTCCCTCTCTCCTATCACCACCGAAGAAAGGGTTACAAGGGATTTCATTTTGCGTGAGAAACCTAATGGAATTATCAATATTATCGACGCTTCGCACTTAAACCGCGGATTAAATCTTACTTTTCAGCTTTTAAAACTGGAAATTCCCGTGGTTATAGCGCTCAATATGATGGATGAAGTGAAAAAAGCGGGAATAACTATAGATATTAAAAAATTGGAAGAAATGCTTAAAGTCCCCGTCATTCCTATATCTGCCTCAAAAAGCGAGGGGATAGATATGCTTATTTCTTCTTCCGATTATACCTTTAAAAATAATATTCATCATAAATATCTCTCGCATTTTGCAGGATCGGAGAAAAATGCCGCTTTAAACAGTTGCCTTAAAGAAATTGAAAATATCCTGATTTCCTCTAATACTGCATTAAGTGTTCCGCCCGTATTCGCGGCGGAAAAGATATTTGAAGACGAATTTGATTTTTTCGGCCTTGATTCCGAAGAAATAAAGCACTGCAAAGAATTGATAAATTCAGTAAAATCATATTATAAAAAAGACGGTTGCGACATTATAGCCGAAAAAAGATATGAATTTTCAAGTTTTTTGATTTTTAAAGCCGTAAAAAATCCCGATAATATTAAAAACAAATCTAAAATCATTGATAAAGTACTTTGCGGAAAATATTCATCGTTTATTATATTTTTTATTATAATGGTGCTGATAATGCTTGTCACATTCGGATCTTTAGGCCCGATTTTGCAAAATCTGCTTTTAAATGCAACTGATAAACTCAGCACGGAATTAATAGGTTTATTAGCGAATCTTAAAGTAAACAAGCAGTTGATTTCACTGATAAGCGGAGGAATTCTGCAAGGTATTTCTGCAGTGCTTAGCTTTATCCCTATGATACTTTTACTTCTTTTCTTTTTAACTCTGCTTGAAGACAGCGGATATCTTGCCCGAATAGCCTTTATATTTGACGGAATAACGAAAAAGGTCAATTTAAGCGGAAAAAGCGTCGTTCCCTTGCTTACCGGTTTCGGGTGCAGTGTTCCGGCAATTTTAGCGGTGAGAACATTGCAGGGTGAAAACGAGAGAAAAACTACCGCCGGACTTATACCTTTTATGAGCTGCTCCGCAAAGCTGCCTGTATTTATCTATCTTTGCAGTATTTTAAACTGCAAAAGCAAAGTTCTTATAATTTCGGCGCTTTATCTGACCGGAATAATGCTTGCTTTCGCCGTGGCGGCGGTGAAAGCAAAATCGGAAGGCATTAAAAAAACATCTTCTTTTATTCTTGAAATACCGAAATACAGAATGCCGAGATTTAAAAATGTTATCAAACTGCTTTTTCATAAAACAAAGGATTTTATAATAAGAACTTTTACAGTGATATTTATTATGAGTATTCTTTTCTGGTTTTTAAAAAGCTATGATTTAAGCCTAACCCCATGCTTGCCTGAAAACAGTATTCTTTCTTATATATCAGGGCTTATTTCTCCGATATTTGCGCCGATAGGACTTAACGATTGGAGAATTACCGCCTCTCTTTTTGCCGGCTTTGCCGCAAAGGAAAATCTTGTTTCCACGCTTGAAATTTTGGATTTTAAAAGCGGTGCATTAGATTTATATACGATAGCTCCTTTAATGATATTTTGCCTGCTTTATACACCCTGTGTAGCGGCGATAGCGGCACAAAGAAAAGAATTCGGAATTAAAAGCGCATTTTTCACAGTTTTATTTCAATGCGCCGTTGCATACATATCGGCACTGATATTAAGAACGATTTTAATAATTTTTACATAAAGACTGTTGATTTTTTAAAAACAGAGTAGTATAATATGTTTATAAAAATCCTAAAGGAGATTTTTAAATGCTTATTTCTACAAAAGGGCGCTATGCGCTCAGAGTTATGATAGATCTTGCAACTCATTCGCAGGACGGATTTATCCCCCTCCCCGTTGTAGCGGAAAGGCAGGGTATTTCGGAAAAATATCTTGAAAGCATAATATCTGTTTTATCAAAGGCGGAGCTTGTAAAAGGAGTCCGCGGGAAAAACGGGGGATATATGCTTTGCAGAAAGCCGGAGGAATACTCAGCCTTCGAGATATTAAGACTTACCGAGGGCACTTTGGCACCCGTCGCCTGCTTAGATGGGGGAAAAAATGTCTGCACAAGATCAAAGGACTGCCCCACTCTTCCTTTATGGAAAAAGCTTGACGGCGCAATAGAAGAGTGCCTCGATTCTGTAAAGCTATCGGATCTGATTTAAAAACAAAAAAAGTATTTCGTTTTCACGAAATACTTTTTTATTTTTACTTTATTTTTCTTGCTTCAAGATAAAATCTTTTATCATCGGAATGGCCCATTGAAAATGTTTTTCTCGGCAAAGAGCCGTCTGACAAAACCGCGGCAAAAAGATCTGTTTTATTCATTCCGTCAAAAAGAATTCCGAGGGTGTTTTCTTTTTTGGACAGGGTTTTTACCGAAGACTCATCGTGAATATAATCGACATCTGCCTTTTCGTGACTTTTCAGATAATCATCAATAAAAGGCTGAAGTGCGGCAACTGCGAGCTTTTCGCGGATCTTTAATTTCTTTTTTATTTCTTTTTCGCCAAAAATAAAGGTGAATTCCTTTTCATTTTCACCGCCTGAATTTTCACAGAAAAGGCTAAACTCTTCTATGAAATTTTCAGGGTCGATATTAAATAAAACCCTGAAAATCGGCTCAAAGTCAAGCGCAGGATCGTGGATATTCACGATTTCCACCAGCGCATATCTATTTAAAGCGCCGGGGTTTTGCTCATAGCATTTTTTTGCCGTTGCGAGGGAATGGTTACCGTCGCCTACGACAAATAAAAGCCCGTTATTCAACTCGGAAATTTTTTCGAGTATCTCAAGAACTGATTTTTCGCCGTTTCTATCGATTTTAAAGCCTGAAATACTTCCTGCGTTTTGCATTAGTTTAAAATCATAAATTTTTTTATAGTTTGCGTTATTTTCTTCAAGAGTTGAAAACAGCTCGTTTTCAGGATCATTGAAAAGCAGCATAATATGCGGAATTTCAAGCGGAGAATCTTTCCTTATCTCAACTCTCGGAGGAATTCTCGAAAGCACTGTTTCTTCGGTTGCTCTTACAGCCGCACTATTTTTCTTGGAAAAATCATAGCTTTGAAGATCTATTTTTCCTATAAGTCCTCGTCTTAACCGACCGTCGCTCTGAATTCTTTTTACATAAACAAAAGAATTTTTATATTGCTTAAATAAATTCACATTGAGATAATCGCGCATTTTCTCATTAGCCTGTTTAATCTTTGCGGAATTATCCGAAGATAAAAAGGCTTCGGGAAGTATGCAGTTAAAAGAAGAGGGGTATGTAGATACCTCTTTTTTTACCCTGTACCAATACTCAGGCTCGGATGTATATTGATCGCAGGCGATTACCGCCCACTTTGTAAGATCCGAAACGGGAACAAGAATATCAGCCTGTGAAAAACAAATTTTATTATCCATAATTTTCTCCGTGAAATTTTAAAAGCCGCTTTATTTAGCAGCTTTTATTTTAATATTTTGAAATTTTTACCGAAATAACAGTATCGTTAGCTACATCGACATTTATATTCATTTTGCTCTTTTTATCATTTTTACTGATAAAATAATCAAGCGAATAATTATTGCCGTCGGCTGTGTAAAAATGAGAGGGAGCGCCGAGATAATCGACTATATCGGTGATAGCGCTGCCGTTATTTACACCGTTGATCCAGAACTGCCCGTATTTAGATTCCTTGATATTCAAAGAATTTTCGGGTATAGAATATTCTACAATATCGCATTTCTTAAGCTTTAAAGATGATTTTTCGGAATTGTAAAACACGACGGTGATAATATTACCGTATTCATTTTCAAAAATTACCTCACGCGTATCACCCGCAAAGACCGACTCGCTTTCATCATAACCGGAGCTTAATCTCCAGCCTTTTTTTGTAAAATCCTTATAATCTGTGGGGAGAGTGAGCTCACTGCCGGAATAGGTTATTTTATACTCAAATTTTCTCCCGAGATAAATATTTGCATAATTTTCTTCATCATACTTGCTGATATCGAAGAAATTTGACATGACAGTGTCGGAAGATTTTATTTCGGGGATCTGCGAAGCTGATTTTTCGGACTGCGGCTCGGAGCTTTCTACACCATAGCTTTTATCGACCGGATCACAGCCGGAAAAAACCATTACCGCCAACAAAACAGGCAGAAAAGATAAAAAAACTTTTCTTAATTTTTTCATAGCCGACAATCCCTTCAAAAAAACTACTTCTTATAATCTATTCTATTATTATTATATCTAAAAGTCAACAAAATTTCAAATTATTCGGATAAATCTTTTTTTACCTGTGTTTTAAGCTCTGAAAGCGAAGAAAATTTTCTTTCTTCTCTTATAAAGTTTTTAAGAGCCACTCTTATATTCCTGCCGTAAATATCGCCGCTGAAATCTTTTATATAGGTTTCACAAAGTACCCTGTCCGAGCCGACGGTGGGCTTTACTCCCACATTTGAAATTCCTTTATAAATCTTATCATCAATTTTCACTTCCGACTCGTAAACACCGAAAAGCGGTGTTACAAGTTCGCTCGGAAATATCTGATTTGCCGTAGGAAAGCCTAATGTTGCGCCCAAATGATTTCCTTTAATAACTTCACCTGAAAATGAAAATGGCTTATATAGCAAACTGTTTGCCTTTTCGATTTTTCCTTTCTTTATCATTTCTCTGATAATTGAAGAGGATATTATTTCTCCCTCTGCTTTTTTAGGCTCACAAACAAATGCCTTAATATTATTTTTTAAGCAATAATCCTGCAAAAGCGAAGTATCGCCCTCAGCATTTTTTCCGAATCTGAAATTAAATCCGCAGGCGATAGCAGAGGGTGAAAATTCGGAATTTATTTTTTCAAGAAAATCCTCCGCCTTTAGATTTTTCACTTTCAAAAAATCAAGCTCGCAGATATTTTTTATGCCTAAATTTTTAAGTGCCGAGCGCTTATCTTCGGGCAGCATTAATAGTCCCGTTGAAGAGCCGAAATAAAATTTTGGAGGTTTTTTAAATGTGACGGCTGTTATTTCATAATCCGCAACACTTTCTATCACAGCCGCGTGACCGCGGTGGATACCGTCAAACGTTCCGAGGATCACAGCTTTTTCCAAAGTTTTAATCTTCCTCCCTTTTAAAAGTATCTAAAACGCATTTAACCTTAAGTTCACCCTGCTCGCCGTCTGAAAAGCCGACGCCTAAAAATATATTTTTATATTTAACACGGCAATAATCTCCCGCTTTTATATTGCTGTTTTTAAGCCTGTCAAGCGAGAGCGCGCCGCCGTTTGAAAACCTTACAGCCTGCTTTTCGGTAACAAAAACTTCGGGCATATATGAAACTGCTTTTTCGGCGCTTAAAATATGCTCTTTGATATTTTCTTCGTTTAAGCTGTCAAGCAAAATACAGTCTTTATCGCTGAATCCCGAAACGCTTATTCTGCGCAATTCTTTCAGCGCCGCCTTACAGCCTAAATATTCTCCTATATCGTTTACAAGCGATCTTATATAAGTTCCTTTAGATACTTTCACTTCTATTTCGCATTCGAAAGTTTCAATATCTAAGGATAAAAGCTTTATATAAAACACTTCGATTTCTCTTTTTTCTATTTCAACGGACTTTCCCTGCCGTGCAAGCTTATATAAAGGAACGCCGTTTCTTTTAAGAGCGCTGAAGATCGGAGGCCGCTGAAACTGCTTACCGGTAAAATGCTCCAAAGCCGCATAAATATCGGCTTTTGTAAGCCTTACTAACACATCTTTTGACATAGTTTCTAATATATTTCCTGTTATATCGTATGTGTCCGTTTTGATACCGAATTTTATCGCGGCTTTATAAATTTTATCACTTTCAAGCAGATATGGCGAAAGCGCGGTGGCTCTTCCGATCAAAATCGGAAGAACACCCGTAGCTAAAGGATCGAGTGTTCCTGTGTGGCCCACTCTTTTTTCTCCTGTCAGCCTGCGGATCTTTGCCACTGCGCCGAACGATGTGATATTTTGCGGTTTATCAATCAGGATAAGTCCTGCCATAAGCTTCCTCCATAGCCTCTTTTACAGCCGCCAATAGTTTAGCTTTAACCTCATTGAGAGAGCCCTTGAGGTTTGCTCCGGCGGCGGCTATATGACCGCCTCCCCCTATTTTGCGGCATATTTTAGAGGCGTCAAGCGGGCTGTATGTACGAAGTGAAATTTTATATTCATCAGTATTTATCTGTTTGATAGTAACGCCTGCCGTTACTCCCTCAACACTTCTTGAAATCACTGCTATACCCTCAAGATCGGGGCCTGAGCAGCCTGTTTTTTCCTGCATTTCTGCTGTCACAGTTAAAACTATGCACTTATTATCGAAATGATATTCGGCAGTATCCAAAACCATTCTTTCAAGCTCTAAAAGCTTTCTTGATTTAGTATCAAACATTATTTTATTTATCTCGGCAGCCTTAATATCAAAATCATAAAGGCTTGCTGCGATAAGGTGCGTTTTGCCCGTAACATTAGTGTATTTAAAACAGCCTGTATCGGTAGCAATACCGGTATAAAGCGCTTTTGCGGCAACAGTATCGATATTGATTTTCATCTTTTCAAAAAGCTCGAATATTATTTCGCAGGTTGCCGACGCCGCCGCGTCAAGATAAAGGTTTTTAGCATACATCGTATTTGATATATGATGATCGATATTAAGATCGACTATATCTCCGAATTCTTCTTCCAAAGAGCCCAAAAGTCTTTTATCTGCTACATCAACGGCAACTATCACCGCATTCTCCCTTTTTATATGGTCGGTTTCTTTAATAAAGTAACCGTATTTTGCGGGAATAACATCGGGGCAGATAACCTCCGCACATTTACCCATTTCCTTTAATCCGTAAAAAAGAGCATAAGCGGCGCCTAAAGTATCGCCGTCGGGCGAAGTATGAGTTAAAATGACGAAATTATCGTGCTTTTTAAGAAAATTCGCTGTCTGCCTTAAATTAAGCACTTTACAGGAAACATCGGTTTTTTTCATTTCGGGCTCAATCCTCTTTTCTGCTCGGATTCTCATTTTTAAGAACCTCGTCAATCACTTTGGAAATTCTCGCGCTGTTTTCAATCGAATTATCAGCGACAAATTTAAATTTTGGAATTTTCCTGAGCCTTAATCTTCTGCCGATCTCACCGCGGATAAAAGAACCTGCGCTTTTATTAAGAATTTTAACGGATTCGGCGGTTTTTTCACTGCCCTCTATAGCGCTTACATAAACAGTTGCATAAGACATATCGCCTGAAACTGTCAGCTTAACTATACTTAAAAGCTTGCTTATTCTCGGATCCTTTATCTCTCTGAAAAGCTCAGAAAGAGCAAGTCTGATATCTGAAGTGACGCGATCGATTTTATGACCAGCCATTAATCTCTGTACTCCTCCATAACAAATGCTTCAAAGACATCGCCCTCTTTGATATCGGAGAATTTTTCAAGTCCGATACCGCATTCATAGCCCTGGGCAACTTCCTTAACATCGTCTTTAAATCTGCGAAGTGAAGAAATTTCGTCCTCCGCGATAACTATACCGTCACGGACAACGCGGATCCGGCAGGCTCTTGTGACCTTACCGCTCGTAACATAGCATCCGGCGATAGTTCCGACATTTGAGATCTTATAGGTATTTCTGACTTCAACCGTTCCGAGAATATTTTCACGGAATTTGGGAGCGAGCATACCTTTCATAGCCGCTTCTATTTCTTCAATGCAATCGTAAATAATTCTGTAAAGTCTGATATCCACACCGTCACGCTCGGCGGATTCTCTTGCAACCGCGTCGGGGCGGACATTAAAGCCGACGATAATAGCGCCAGAAGTCTGAGCGAGCATAACGTCCGATTCATTGACAGCGCCTACTCCGCCGTGGATAACGCTTACCTTGACCTCATCATTAGAAAGCTTTTCAAGGCTGTCCTTAACTGCTTCGACACTTCCCTGAACATCAGCCTTTACGATAACATTGAGAGTTTTAAGCTCGCCCTCGCTCAACTGATTGAAGAGATTGTCAAGCGTTACCTTTTCTTTGGCGTTAAACATATCGTTTTTGATTTTTTCTTTGCGCTGCTCTACAAGCTCGCGGGCCAGGCGCTCATCGGAAACGGCGTCAAACCCGTCGCCTGCGGATGGTGTTTCCGCAAGACCTGTGATCTCAACAGGTACAGACGGACCGGCGGTTTTTACCTCTTTACCGTTTTCATCAATCATCATTCGAACTCTTCCGACGGTGGTTCCGGCTACTATAATATCGCCGAAATTAAGAGTACCGTTTTGCACGAGCAATGTTGCAACAGGGCCTCTTCCTTTATCAAGGCGAGCCTCTATTACTACGCCCTTTGCTTTTCTGTTAGGATTAGCCTTAAGTTCAAGCATTTCGGAAACCAGAAGAATGTTTTCAAGGAGCTTATCTATTCCCATATGTGTTTTTGCGGAAACAGGAACGCAGATAATATCGCCGCCCCACTCTTCGGGAACGAGCGAATGCTCTGTAAGCTGCTGCATAATTCTCTCCGGGTTGGCGTCGGGCTTATCCATTTTATTTATTGCTACAATTATCTGTACCTTTGCGGCTTTAGCGTGATTGATAGCTTCAATAGTCTGCGGCATAATACCGTCATCCGCGGCAACGACCAAAACGGCGATATCCGTAGCCATAGCTCCTCTTTGGCGCATTGCGGTAAATGCGGCGTGGCCGGGAGTATCTAAGAATGTGATATCCTGACCGTTGCAGTTTACTCTGTAAGCGCCGATATGCTGTGTAATTCCGCCGGCTTCCGTATCGGTGACGGCGGTGTTTCTTATAGCGTCAAGAAGAGAAGTTTTACCGTGATCAACATGGCCCATAACGACTACGACCGGGCTTCTCGGAACGAGGTCCTCTTCAGTGTCCTCGGTGATATCCATAATCTTTTCTTCTATCGTTACAGTAACCGCGTGCTCAATTTTAGCGCCCATTTCGGTGACGACTATTTCGGCTGTATCATAATCGATAACCTGATTTACAGTTGCCATCATTCCGAGTTTGAGCAGAGTTTTTATAACCTCTGCCGCGGTCTTTTTGAGCGCGGCGGCAAGCTCGCCAACGGTTATCTCATCGCCGATAGTTACCGTTATAGGAGTTTTCTTTATTCTTTCAAGTTGCATTCTTCTAAGCTTATCCGTCTCTGTTTCGCGCTTTGTACCCTGCGGGCGACGGTAATCCTGAGATTTCTGCTTGATCTTCTGCTTACGGGTGAAATTATCGCGCATAGAGTTAGCAGGAGCGATAGTTTCATATTTTTCATTATATTTTTCGATATTTACATTTGAAGTTCTTGTATCGACATGTCTTAACTGAGCGGGACCGCGGTTAGGCGCCTCGCCGTTTTTCTTTTCTTTTTTCTTTGGAGCAACCAAAGGACCGGTATAAGGCTCTTCTTCCTTTTTAACCTCTTTCTTAACAGGCTTCGAAGCCGGCTTGTTTTCCGCCTTTTTCTTTTCTGCGGCTTTGGCTTCTTTAGGCACGGAAACCTTTTTATCCTCTTTAGCCTTTTCAGGCTCTGCCTTTTTGCCCTCGGCAGCGGCAGCAGCCGCTTTAAGCTGCTCAAGAATAGCCATTTGCTCAGCTAATTTCTTATCCTTTTCGGTCTGCCTTGCTTTTGCCTCTTCGGCTCTGTGCTCCGCACCGGTTGCAAAATAATCGTCAAAGCTTTTAACGCTGTTATCTTTTGTGATAATATCGAAAAGAAGTCCGATTTCGTCTTCCTTTAAAGAATACGCGGATTTTTTCTCTTCTCCCGTTATTTTAGTTACAACGGAAATAATATCCTTTGAAGATACTCCGAAATCCTTGGCGATATCGCTTATTTTATATTTATTAGTCATTGGCATTTCCTCCTAAAGCAATAATAGAATCGGCAAAAGAGCGGTTATTCACCGAAACGATTCCGCACTTTTTGCCTACGGCGCGAGATAAAGTAAAACTGTCAGTTTCAATTAATTTAATTACGTCAACGCTGAATTTCTCACCGAAAAAGCAAAGTTCTTTATAGCTTTTATCGGAAATATTGCAAGCCGCGAGAATGAGATTCGATTTCTTCTTTTTTATCGACGATACCGAAGAATTCATTCCAAACGACACATTCCCTGATTTCACGGCGAAACCCAAAAGAGCAAGAATTTTATTTGTTTCCAAATTTTTCGAACTCCTCATTTAATTTTAAATATATATCTTCGCCTATCTGAGCCGAAAGTGCTTTGCTTAAAGCATTTGTTTTTTGCGCTTTTTTAAGGCACTCGCTATCCTTGCAGATATAAGCTCCTCTGCCTGCGGCTTTAAGAGTGGAATCAATAAATATTTTACCTTCTTTATTGCGGACAATTCTTAAAAGCTCATTTTTATCTTTCATACTGCGGCAGACTACGCACATTCGCTGCGGTGCTTTTTTCTGAAACAATTTTTATTACCCCTAAAATTATTTTATTCGCCGAAAAATCCGCTTTCCGGATGAATATCTATTTTCCAGCCGGTAAGCTTAGCGGCAAGGCGGACATTCTGTCCCTTGTTTCCTATTGCAAGAGAAAGCTGTGATTCCGGAACGCTTACCTTGCACATTTTCGGCTCTGTGCTTAAAATTTCAACGGAAACTACCTTTGCGGGAGAAAGCGCCTCGGTTATAAACGCGACGGGATCTTCGCTGTATTTTACTATATCGATCTTCTCGCCCGAAAGCTCTTCTACTATTTTATTAACTCTGGCTCCCTTAGGACCTATGCAGGCGCCGATAGCGTCAACCTCCGGATCGGGAGAGAAAACTGCCATTTTCGTTCTTGATCCTGCCTGGCGGGAAATGGCTTTTATTTCAACTGTACCGTCAAAAATCTCGGGAACTTCTGTTTCAAAAAGTCTTTTAACAAGGCCCGGATGAGTTCTTGAAAGCATAATTCTCGGACCTCTCTCGGTTTCCTTGACATCGACTACATATACCTTTATATGGTCGCCCTCTCTTAACTCCTCATCGGGAACCTGCTCAAGCTTAGGCAGAGTTGCCTCATTGGTTCCGATAGTGAGAATGGCGTTGCCTGTTTTAGGATCGATTCTTTCGACAACTGCCGTGAGAAGTTCTCTGTTATGACGCTGGAATTCTTCAAGCATCTGACCTTTTTCGGCTTCTCTTACGCCCTGGCGGAAGTTGTTTTTGGAGTTCTGCGCTATTATTCTTCCGAATTTTGCAGGATCAAGCTTGATATCCACAAAACTGCCGATCTCTGCGTTAGGATCGATTTTTTTCGCGTCGTCAAGAGAAATCTGCGTGAAATGGTTTTCAATATTTTCAACCACTTCTTTTCTCGCTTTTACTTCAAAAATTTCCTTATCGACGTCTATAGTGCAGGTCACGTTGTCCTCGCCGTAATCCTTTCTTGCGGCGACAGCTATCGCGTCAGCAATTTTTTCAGCTATAAATTCCTTCGGAATTCCGCGCTGCTCCTCAAAAAAATCGAGAGCCTGAAATATATTCATCTCTTCTTTTTTAGAATTCTTTTTAGCCATTTTCCAAAATACCTCCGTTTATTTTAAGCAAATTCGTATATAGCTTTTGAAATATCTTTTTTATCGAATTTTTCCGACTTTCCGTCAATCATTAAAGTGACATAATTTTTATCGGTTTCTGATAAAACACCTTTTCGTGTTTTTGAGCCGTTCAGCGCTTTATAAAGCTTTATTTCGATCTCTTTTCCGAGGCAGAAATCAAAATGCTCGTCACGCGTAAGCTCGCGGGTGAGCCCTGCGGAGCAGACCTCAAGATAATAAGATTTATCAATAGGATCGGCTTTATCGATTATAGGATCGATCGCTCTTGAAACCTTTGTGCAATCGTCAATCGAAACGCCACCCGGCTTATCGATAAAAATTCTAAGATAATACTCTGCGCCCTCTTTTAAAAAGCGGACATCCCAAAGGGACACGCCCTCGTTTTCCACAGCTTCCTTTACAAGAGAAGCTACTTTTTCGGCAATTTGAGCCATCAGCAGACCTCCGAAAGTTTTCAAAATTAAAAGTGAGCGGGTTGCCCCACTCACCTTTCTTAGTTTCTTTCAGTTATTATAACACTTATTTGATTAAAAATCAAGTGTTTTTTTCTCACCATTCGACATTCGTGATATTATCAAGTCTTTCGGACTTTTTAGTATTGCCCTCATAGGTGTTTACAGTAATGCTTATCTCGGTTTCGGGGCTTACCTTTGTACCTGATTTAACCGATTGATCGATAACAACTCCGGGCTTATCCTCTTCGTCATACTTTTCGAGAATTTCGATATTTTCATATAAAAATCCCTGTCTTAATAGGTCAATGACTGCGTTTTCTTTAGTACTGCCTATAACGTTTGCAACGGCAATCTCTTTCGGGCCTAAGCTGATAGTGAGATACACGACCGTATCCTCAGTAACCTTTGTGCCGGGTTTTACAGACTGCTCGCAAATTTTACCCTTTGCATACTCATCGGAATAAACCTTATTCTTTATTTCAAGCTTAACATGTGTGTTTTCCTTTTGAGAAGCCTCAATATAGGTTTCTCCGATAAAGTTCGGAGCGGCATAGGTCAGAGTATCGGGAACGGTGCTTGAGCTTACCGACGGTGTAAAGTCTGTCACTAGGCTCGGCTGGCTCTCATTAAGATTATCTTTGTTTTTAGAAAATTTCTTTATTCCTAAAACTACACCTATAACTATCAGCACTGCCAAAAGCGTGGAGCCTGCGGCTATAAGACCGTACTTCACAGCGGAATTTTTCTTATCGGCAGTTTCCTCTTCAGCTTTACCTGAAGATTTTTCACGGTGCTCCTCTTCCGGCTTTTCCGCGGGTTCTTCGGAAGCTGTTTCACCGTAAACCAACTCGTCTTTGAATTTATCTATAGATACCGTTCTTTTTTCGGGATTTAGCTTTAATCCGTTTGCCAGCGAAACCAACACAAGTCGCGGAAGCTCTTCCGCCGCTTTTGCGGGGATCGAAACGGTATCGTTTTTAAGCCTTTCGTCAGCGGAAGCGGGGGCTGTGCCGATAAGTACGCGGAACAATGTGGCTGAAAGGGAATAAACATCGGAGTACTCCCCTATTCTCATTCCGGCAACGCCGTACTGTTCGGGAGCGGCATAACCTGAAAAAAGCGTCTGAGGAATATTTGTACCCGGAACTCTGCATTTTAAAATAGAGATATTAGTGAGTCTTAATTTTCCGTCTCTTCCCACATAAATGCTTTCGGGGCTTATCGCACAGTGGAGAATTCCCATTTCGTGGAGGCCTTTAACCGAATCGATAAGCGGCAAAAAGAGCGGTCTTGCCTGTTCCCATTTTAGGCTTCCGCCGTTCCTGTCAAGAAAAGATTTAAGAGAAATACCCGCAAAGGCGTTTGTTACGCTATAAGCGGTGTTATTTTCTTCAAAAACATCTTTAACTGGCATAACCGACGGCAGCTGACAGCCGATAAGCTTCTTATTAAGCTCTATAAAATCAATCAGGCATTCGTTAAACGCGAATTCCTTGCCTTTTGCAACCGTTACACTCCTATCGGTATTTCTTCCTGTAAGTCCTACGGGGAAATATTCTTTTATATTTACAGTTGCCCCGTCAAGAGCGTCTAAACCTAAATATGTTATTCCCTCGCTGTTTTCAGAAAGCTTTTTACCTACAATATAGCGCTGTTTTAAAACGCTTTTTGCTAAAAGCGCCTTTAAACCGTTATTTTCCGTTTCACTGTTATATCCGCATAATTTGCAGATTTTTTCCCCGCCGTTATCATGCATACAGCCGGGGCAGATTCTATCGGTGTTCATAAATTACCTCCGAAGTGAAAATTAATCACATATTATTTTAACATATTTGTCAAGTACTGTAGACAATACAATCAGGGTACAATACTTTTTTGAAGAAACGGCGCATTCATCGGCATTGTTGCCCTCCGCTCACAATACG